>Ga0209347_1002802_pt1 | contig 21993 bp, 14 predicted proteins | sample AutmiccommuBRH23_FD_187382 | JGI IMG/M metagenome (GOLD analysis project Ga0209347, IMG submission 187382) | Deep subsurface microbial communities from Mt. Terri, Switzerland - Autotrophic microbial communities BRH/23 (SPAdes) (version 2) | ecosystem: Environmental > Aquatic > Deep subsurface >...
TGGTCGCGGCGCTGCGAGAGCTGGGGTTCGATTATGTGTTCGACACCGATTTCAGTGCCGACCTCACCATCATGGAGGAGGGGACGGAGCTGTTGCAGCGTATCCGTGGTCATCTGGCAGGCGACCCCGATGTGCGGCTGCCTATTCTCACCTCCTGCTGTCCGGGGTGGGTGAACTTCTTTGAGCACAATTTCCCTGATCTGCTTGATGTGCCCTCAACTGCCAAATCGCCGCAGCAGATGTTCGGCGCCATCGCCAAGTCATACTTTGCCGACAAGATCGGGGTGAAGAGGAAAGAGATGATCGTGGTCTCCATCATGCCCTGTCTGGCGAAGAAGTATGAATGTCAGCGCGATGAGTTCAAGGTGGATGGTAATCCCGACGTGGATTTCTCCATCTCCACCCGCGAGCTGGCGGCGTTCATCAAGAAGGCAAATATCGACTTCCTTAATCTGCCGGAGGAGGATTTTGATGATCCGCTGGGTGAGTCGACAGGTGCCGGTGTCATCTTCGGCAATACGGGTGGTGTGATTGAGGCTGCCTGCCGCACGGCCTATGAGCTGCATACCGGTAAGAAGCTGGAGAGGGTGGCATTCACGGAGTTGCGCGGCATGGAGGGGATACGCTCCGCCACGGTCGATTTTGACGGACTCCCCCTTAATATAGGGATCGCTCACGGGCTGGGTAACGCCCGCAAGCTGCTGGATGATGTGAGAAGCGGTCAATCGGTCTACCATGCCATAGAGATCATGGCATGTCCGGGTGGTTGTATCGGCGGCGGTGGTCAGCCTTATCATCACGGTAACAGCGAGATACTCAACAGGCGTGCTGCTGCCATCTACAGTGAGGATGAGCGCAAGAGCATCCGCAAGTCGCATGAGAACCCATCGATCATCAGGTTGTATGAGGAGTACCTGGGTGAGCCGGGCAGTCACAAGGCGCACAGCCTGCTGCATACGGAATATTTCCCTAAGACCAACGGCGTGACCGTGCATTTACAGAGTTAAGTGCAACAGATCTCTGCATCAACCATGCTTATAAGCATGATGATATGTGGATTTCATTCGGCACAAAATAAAAAATAGTATCCTATGAATCAAAAATTAAGCATAGCGCCCGAAGTGTTTACCTATATGGAGAAGGTGACAGGGGCCGACGGTGTTGAGGTGATCGTCAATCTCCCGAAAGAGAAGATTGAGAAAATAAACGATATCTGTCACTCGTTCGATAATGACCCGCGTGAGCTGATCAATGTGCTTCACGAGACACAGCACACGTTTGGCTACCTCCCAGCCGAGGTGCAGGATGTGATCGCGAATAATCTGCATCTGCCTGTAGCACATGTCTATGGGGTAGTGACCTTCTACTCCTTCTTCACCATGATCCCCAAAGGGGAGCATCCCATCTCCGTCTGTACCGGCACCGCCTGCTATGTGCGGGGTGCCGAGAAGGTGCTGGATGAGTTCAGGAAAGAGCTGGATATCAAGGTGGGGGAGACCACACCCGATGGCCGGTTCTCCATCAACTGCCTGCGGTGTGTGGGAGCCTGCGGGCTGGCACCCGTGGTGCTTGTGGGTGAGAAGGTGTACGGGCGCGTCTCTCCCGACGGGGTGAAGTCGATCCTGGAGGAGTACAAAAAATAACCGTCGCACAATGGGGCTGGCATTGACGGTGCTGCAGTCAGCGTGTGTCAGGGTCTGCTGTCTCCTGCTGAATGGTTGTCCTGGCGGTCTTGTTGTAGTGCAGTGAATTACCCTGCAGGAAGTAACCTATCTCATGCCCTATCGCCTTTAACTGCCGGTCGAGGTAGTGCAGCTCCTCTTCGTCGCTGCGGGCAGAGAGGGGCTTGTTCTCATAGAGGAAGTAATCCTCGCGCTGTTTCATGGGAGTGATATTGGGCATAAGCACGTTGGCGCCGACAAGGATCGCTTTCTCGCGCCCCTCCTTTGCGATGGCCTGCAATGCCGTGGTGGCAGCGATATTGATATCGGGCATCAGGATCCGCAGTAGTGAGATCATCCTGAGTGCCATCCTGAGCCGTTCAGCGAGGGGGAGCAGCTGACCACGAAAAGCCCATAGCGGGGTGTGAGCATGTTCTATGTAAGGTCCCATGCCGCACATATCGATGTCGCTCTGTTTCATGAAGAGCAGATCGTCCGCCAGATCGTCCGTTGTCTGAAAAGGCAATCCGATCATCACGCCTGTGCCCGTTTGGTAGCCTGTTTTTCGGAGAACCTCCAATGCTTTCAGCCTTTTGGAATAGCTGTGCAGTGCATCGTCGGGGTGCAGCCACTTGTAGAGTTTCTCTGATGATGTCTCTATGCGTAGGAGGTAACGATCCGCACCACTCTCAAACCAGCGGCGGTAGGTCTCTTCGGTCTGCTCACCACAGGAGAGGGTGATGCCTGTCTCACCGTTGGTCATCTGCTTTGTCTCTTTTAATATCGCATCTATTTTACCGACAAATGCTTTCGTGGCAACTTCACCCGATTGTATCGCCACAGAGCCGAACCCTTGCCTGTGGGCGCTCTTTACAGCTTGCATCACCTCCTCGTGTGTGAGGATATAACGGTTCGTTTGGTGATTTGAATGGCGGATGCCGCAGTAGTGGCAATCTTTCCCGCAGATGTTGGAGAGCTCAATCAGACCACGCAGATAGACCCTGTTGCCCACATGCTGTTGTTTGATCGCGGAAGAGTGGGCAAACAGTTGCCGCTCCTCCTCTCGCGTGATGGAGAGAAGATGTACCAGCTCCTCTTTTGATAGGTTGTTGCTGAGGGATGGTTCAACCATTTGCTGATGCTGTTTCAATTATCAATCAATTAACAAAATATTTCTGTCGCCCTCTCGAATATCCCGTTCAGCCAGGCGAGTGTCATTCCGTAGTTAGAAACCGGTATTCCGACTTTTATAAACGGTCTAAGCCTGCTGTTCAGTTGTTTGCGTGTGATCATACATCCGCCGCACTGAATAACCAGTGCAAAGTCTCCAATGTTGTCGGGGAGCGCCGAAAGGCCGGAGACAATTGTGAAGAGGAGCTTTTTCCCGGTATTTTTTTTTAACAGCTCCGGAATCTTCACCCGTCCTATATCATCGCAGTTGCTCTGATGGGTGCAGCTCTCCAGTATCAAGACATTGTCACCGTCCTTCAGTTGAGAGATATGATGTGTACCCTCTTTATAGAGCGTGAAGTCCCCTTTCATCCTGGCAAAAAGAATGCTGAAACTTGTAAGCGGGATACTTTCAGGAAGTGTTTCGGCTACATAACCGAATGCCTGACTGTCTGTAACAGCCAGGACGGGGGTAATTCCCAGCTTCAGAAAATCGGCGAGCTCTGTCTCTCTGACCACCACGGTGATGCAGTGGTTGTCAAGCGCATCACGGATTGTCTGATTCTGTGGCAGGATCATCCGTCCCTCAGGTGCTTCGCTGTCGATGGGCGTGATCAGCAGCAGCAGATCTTTCGGTTTCACCAGGTCGCCGATGAGTGATGTCTGCTGGTGTACTGTCTCGGGAATGATTCGTTTTAATGCGTTTAGCAGCTTATCCTTGTTTGAAGGCATATAGGTACTGAAATCAAGAATTTCAGCTTTGGAATATTGCTTGATGGTTGAAAGGGTGATGGAGGCTATTTTGTCGATATCGTTTTTGTTATGAACGATGAGGTAGGAGACCTCCTGTTCCATAAACTGACTGATTAGTCTCACTTCGTAATCACCAAACTGGTTTCCTGCGATAAGCAGTATCGCACAATCGACCTTGCTGATTGCTTCCTTCGATTTTTTGATTCTTTTTGCCCCTATTTCTCCCAGATCGTCTATCCCAGCGGTATCGATTAGGATAGCAGGTCCTATATCGATAATTTCTACCGATTTCTTTACCGGGTCTGTCGTGGTTCCCGGCTGATGTGACACAATAGATATTTCCTGTCCAGTGAGCATATTGATCAGCGAACTTTTTCCTGTGTTTCTGCGACCGAAAATGCCTATATGAAGTTGATTGCTGCTCATTGTGTGGGATGTTTAAAATGTAGTGTCTAAATTTACTATACAATGTTTAGCCAACAAAGCTTACCGCTTCTCGCTTACTGCTAAAAATACAAATCTCTTGCTCCCTGTTTGATTCTGACTATTCTTTCACGCACTTCAGCCTGTACAGTTTCGTTGAGGCTCGCCATGTTATTTTCTATCACCTGCCATCCTCTCTCTGCGGTCCCTTCGGGGGCATAGTCGACGAGATATTCAGCCAGCGTCAGCATGGCGTTGGGTGTGCAGAATCGCTTGATGAACCCGGGGACGGAGAACTCCATGAAGTGCTCACCTGTCCTGCCAAGTCGATAGCAGGCGGTACAGAACGAGGGTAGCATCTCCTGTGTGAGCAGCTCGTCGATAATCTCATTCAGTGAACGATCATCATGAATGAGGAACTGACCTTTGTTGAGGTTGTGATTCTTCTCTTTCTCCGCGTAGCTGCCCAGTTCTATCCTGGTGCCCCCATCAATCTGCGACACACCGTACTGTAACAGCTCGTCGCGCAGGCGGGCCGGCTCACGGGCGGTGAGGATCATCCCCGTGTAGGGTACGGCAAGCCTGAGGATGGCCACCAGACGGGAGAACGCCTCGTCGGAGACAAAATAATGATTACCCATATGGAGCATCGAAGCATCCTTAATCCTTGGGAAGGAGATGGTGTGCGGTCCCACGTTATAACAAGCCTCCAGATGGTTGGCATGGCGTACCAGGCCCATCACCTCGAAGCGCCAGTCGTACAGCCCGAAGAGCGCTCCAATGCCTACATCATCCAGTCCCGCCTCCTGTGCCCTGTCGAGGGCTGTCAGCCTGTAATCGTAATCCGCTTTTCTCCCGCGCGGGTGGTAGGTTTTGTATGCTTCCGGGTGATAAGTCTCCTGAAATACCTGATAGGTGCCGATGCCCGCCTCCTTCACCGTGTGGAACCCTTCAATATCGAGTGGGGCGGCGTTGATGTTCACCCTGCGTATCACCCCGTTGCCTTTCTTCACACTGTAGGCGGTCCTTACCGATGAAGCGATAAATTGAGGTGTGTATTCGGCATGCTCGCCATAAACGAGGATCAATCGTTTTTGTCCGCTATCCTCCAGCGCTTCTATCTCCTTCACCAGCTCTTCATGTGAGAGCGTTTTACGCACCTGCTCTCTGTTTGATGACCTGAAGCCGCAGTAGGTACAGTCGTTGGAGCATTTGTTGCCAACATAAAGAGGTGCGAACAGTACGATGCGGTTACCGTAGATCTTTTTCTTCAGCTCCCGTGCACCCTCTTTGATAAGATCAACAGACCCCCTGTCGGTCGCATTGATAAGCGTTGCCACCTCCTGCAAGCTCAGCCTGTTTTTGCCAAGTGACCTGCCGATCACCTCTCTTACTTTCCCTGGTGAAGAAAAGGTGTTGTTGAGGTAATCCCAAATCTCCTCCTTGTCGATGAAGGGTTGCATGGGGAGATCAGGGATGTGGTATATTTCAGGTCTGAACTTCATACGATTAAAACTATTTATTGTCAATGGTATCGTATGGAACTCGCTTTGATCATCTGCTTGTGTGAACTATTCTGTTAAGCAATGAGTAGCAGCCAGGTTTATTGGATTATGCCATGGCGAGGAATAGTCTTACTTGTGTGCTAATGATTATCATGCTCGTTTCATAGAGATAGGACGTTAATGATAGTACAGCAAATGTAATAATTAATTCTTTCATTTCCTCTGATTGTCTATTTTTCATTCATTGGTATTAAAATAGTTTCACTCCTGCATTAACCTATATTTCATTAATACGGTTACTTTTTTGTCAGATATTAGGATGCAGATCACTTTGGAAATGATTTTTTCTCTCTATGTTGGTCTGCTTTTTGAAAATTATGTACCTTTGCGTCAGGGAATCATTTTATTCTAAAAATATTCCATCCGAAGATAAACTGCAGGAAAAAACAATCATTTCATGTCAAAAGTTAATTTAAAAGGTTTGGGAGTAGCATTGATTACTCCATTTAGTGAAGAGGGTGCAGTAGATTTTGAGGCACTGTCACGTTTGCTGGACTACCAGCTGGAAAATGGTGCTGATTATATTGTAGCCCTGGGTACCACAGCAGAGACACCCACATTGTCAAAAAAAGAGAAAGAAGAGATTGTCCGCTTCATTGTGAGGAAGATAGATGGCAGGGTTCCTGTAGTGATGGGTGTAGGAGGAAACAATACAGCTTGTTTGGTGGATGAGCTTAAAACGACTGACTTTAACGGTGTCAGTGCTGTCTTGTCGGTTACGCCCTTTTATAACAAACCTTCACAGGAGGGTCTTTTTCAACACTATTGCGCCCTCTCCCAGGCATCGCCGCTGCCTCTTATTTTATATAATGTGCCGGGAAGAACCGGTGTGAACATGACCGCTGAAACAACCCTGCGTATCGCACGTCACTGCGGGAACATTATTGCGGTGAAGGAGGCATCAGGCAACCTCGATCAGATAAAAGACATTATTGACAGTGCTCCTGAAGGATTCACGGTGATCTCTGGTGATGATGCTGTCACGACAGCTGTGATTGAGATGGGGGGGGCAGGAGTGATCTCTGTCTTTGGGAATGCATTCCCGAAGGAGATGGCGTGGCTTGTGAAAAATGCTCTTGAAGGGAATGCCGTGAACGCACGCAGAAAGATGGAGGATGATTTTAACGCACTTTTTCATCTTATGTTCGTGGAAGGTAATCCGTCAGGAGTTAAGTGTCTCCTCTATCTGAAAGGGATGATAAAGAACCTGCTTCGTTTGCCGTTGGTTCCGGTAAGTGAACAAACAGATCAGCTGATTCGGGAGGAACTGGCTAAGTTTCGTTGAATGAACTATTTTCGGGAATTATTTTGTACTTTTGCTTCTACTTAATAAATCAATCCTATTATATGAAACGAATATTATTACCAATAATTGTTTTATCCGTAATGATCACAACCAGTTGTACAGAGCAAAAAACCACACAGTCGCAGGATCGTCTCGATCCTGCCAACATGGATACGACCGCTGCTCCCGGTGACAGTTTCTATCAGTATGCCACCGGCGGCTGGCAAAAAGCCAATCCCATTCCCGATGAACATGCACGGTATGGTTCTTTCGACAAGCTGCGTGAAGAGAACCAGTTACAGATTCAGTCGCTGATTGAAGAGCTCGGAAAAGAGGAGAATCCTGTGGGCTCGAATGCGCAGAAAGTGGGTGATCTCTATAAAATGGGAAGTGACAGTACGAAGTTGAATCTTGATGGCGCTGCACCCATCCTTCGTCAGCTGCAAGAGATAGCCTCAGCCAAAGATAAGAAAGAGATCATTCGTCTGATGACACAGATAAGCAAACAGTCCTCTAATCCTTTTTTCGGTTTTTCTGTAGGAGCAGATGATAAAAACAGTACAATGAACATCGTGCACCTGTATCAGTCAGGCATAAGTATGGGTGACAGGGATTATTACCTGCTGCAGGATGATCAATCCAAAATGTTGCGTGCCGCGTACATCAAGATGATAGAGACACAGTTCGGGAATGCAGGGTACACCGAAGCAGAGGCACAACAGGCTGCTGCTAACGTGATGAAAGTGGAGACGGAGCTGGCTCAGTCGCACTTTACCAGGGAGCTGCGCCGTCTGCCGGAACTTAATTACCATAAGATGGTGGTCTCAGAGCTGGAGAGCCAGGTTGCCCCTTTTGAGTGGGACTATTATTTTGAGGAGATGGGAGCAGCAGGTATTGACAGCCTGAATGTTTCACAGATTGAGCCTGTGAAAGCTGCTATTGCAATTATCGGGAGGGAGCCTGTTGATCTGTTGCAGGATTATCTGAGCTGGAAAGTAATCAACTCGGCTGCCGGTTATCTGAGCGATGATTTTGTCAATACCAGTTTTGAGTTCTTCGGAAAAACACTGAGCGGAAGTAAAGAGCTTCGCCCCCGGTGGAGGAGGAGTATTGATGCGGTGAACGGCGCATTGGGAGAAGCTGTGGGTCAGCTCTATGTAGCGAAATATTTTCCGCCTGAAGCCAAGGAACGAATGGTCAGGCTGGTGGATAATCTGCAGGTGGCCCTGGGTGAACGGATCAATCAGCTGGAGTGGATGAGCGATGAGACAAAGGCGAAAGCAGAGGAGAAACTGGGAACATTTATCGTGAAGATTGGTTATCCCGATCAATGGAAAGATTACACTACCCTTGAAATAAAAGATGATTCCTACTGGCAGAATATGGTTCGTGCTTCGGAATTCGAATATGCCGAGATGATCAGTGAACTGGGCAAGCCGGTAGACAGAACGAAATGGTACATGTCACCACAGACAGTGAATGCTTACTACAACCCCTCGTCCAACGAGATCTGTTTCCCCGCTGGGATTCTTCAGCCTCCTTTCTTCTATATGCATGGAGATGATGCAATCAATTACGGTGGTATCGGCGTGGTGATCGGTCATGAGATGACGCATGGATTTGATGATCAGGGACGTAAATTCGATAAAGAGGGGAACATGACCGACTGGTGGAGCGCAGAAGATGCACAGCTATTCGAAGAGAGAGCAGAGGTGCTGGCAGATTATTTCAATAACATTGTTGTGCTCGATTCAGTACGTGCTAACGGCATCTTCACGCTCGGAGAAAATATTGCTGATCACGGTGGGTTACAGGTTTCTTACCACGCATTTTTACATGCCGGACAGACAGAAGGAGCTGAGGCTATTGATGGTTTCACACCAGCGCAACGCTTTTTCCTGAGTTATGCCAACCTCTGGGCAGGGAATGTGCGTGATGCCGAAATTCTCCGGTTGACAAAGGTGGATCCTCATTCACTCGGCAAATGGCGTGTTGACGCAGCGCTGCCTCATATCGATGCATGGTACGAGTCTTTTGATATTCAACCCTCCGACCCGATGTACCTGCCCAAAGAAGACCGTGCATCCATCTGGTAAAAGGAGACGCCTTTACCGGCGATAGTGAACAGTGAGAAGTTTCAGGGGCCTGTTCCGCGAACGTACCCATTCAATCATCACATCATCAAATTATCAAATCAGACATATGTTTTCAGGAATAGTAGAAGAGGCGGCAACCGTTGTTGCGCTTAACAGAGATAAAGGCAACCTCCACATCACATTGAGATGTTCCTTTACCAATGAGTTGAAGATTGATCAGAGCGTGTCGCATAACGGTGTATGTCTGACAGTGGTTTCCATCAGGGATGATACTTACACGGTCACAGCCATACAGGAGACGCTCGACCGCTCCAACCTTGGTCTGCTGGAGGAGGGCAGCAAGGTGAACCTTGAGCGCAGCATGCTGATGAACGGTCGTCTGGACGGACACATCGTCCAGGGGCATGTGGATCAGACAGCACTCTGCAGGGATGTTGAGGAGGCTGATGGCAGCTGGTACTACACCTTTGCGTACACCTTTGACAGGGAGATGGCAAAAAAAGGGTATATGACTGTCGATAAAGGATCAGTGACCGTCAATGGTGTCAGTCTGACGGTTGTTGAGCCGACGGATAACAGTTTCAAGGTTGCTATCATACCCTACACCTATGAGTTTACCAATTTCCACCAGATAGAAAAAGGATCAGTGGTGAATCTTGAGTTTGATATTATCGGCAAGTACATCAGCAGAATTGTTGCATTAAACGCATAAGATGGATTTTCTTGAATTTGTCTCCACACGTCAAAGTGACAGGGCTTTCGATCCTGACCGCCCGGTGGAAAAAGAAAAAATTGAGCGTATTATTGAAGTAGCCCGACTGGCGCCATCGGCCTGCAATGCACAGCCGTGGCACCTCATCGTAGTGGATGACCCCGAGCTGAAAAGCAGGGTGGCCGATGCCACCTCTGCCCGTGCGCTGGGCATGAACCATTTCACCAAACAGGCCCCGGTGCATATCGTGCTGGTGGAGGAGAAAGTGAATCTCTCCTCTGGTGTGGGCGGATGGGTGAAGCAGAAGGATTATGCGCAGATGGATCTTGGTTTGCTGGCATCGCATATCACACTTGCTGCTCACGCCGAAGGTCTGGGCTCGTGTATCCTTGGCTGGTTCAATGAGTCCAAAATGCGGGAGCTCCTGGCTATCCCCGATTCAAAAAGAGTCTGGTTGGATATTGCTATCGGTTATAGTGTGCAGCCATTGAGGCCAAAGAGACGTAAGCCTCTGCAGGAGGTGGTTTCCTATAACGGATATAAAGTGCACAGGAAGTATTGATTATGGCATATTGGCTCTGATGAATAGTTTATAAACATTAAACTTTAATCTTTTTAACAACATGTGTGAGGGTATTTGTTGGTGACATCGCAAAATTATGTCATCTTTGCACTCTCAAAACAGATTTAAGAAACCAGGCCGTTAAGCGCTGGTTTATATACCGAAACAGATGAATATTAGGAAAAAACATTTCTTTTTGTTGATCGCTTTTCTTACGATGACCATTGTAATTTTTGCACAACAAGTAGGCTCCAATTCACCCTATAGCAGATATGGATACGGGCTTTTATCGAATCCTTCCCCGGGTGCTTCTGAAGCGATGGGCGGGATCAGTTACGGGTTACGCAGAAGTCAGCAGGCCAACCCGGGTAACCCGGCATCCTATTCTGAACTCGATTCGCTCACTTTTATTTTTGATGTAGGTGTTTCGGGACATCTTGCACGCATGGATGATGGATTGAATAACCGTGATTATTACAACGGCAATCTCGATTACGTAACCATGCAGTTCCCTCTTTTCCGCAATGTAGGGGCAAGTATTGGACTTCTTCCCTATTCAAAGATGGGGTATGATTTCGGAGGAGCCCGCTCTCTTTCCAATATTCAGTATATTGAAACATACAGAGGATCAGGAGGGTTAAGTCAGGTCTACGGTGGTGTAGCCTGGGAGCCGGTAAAGAATATATCATTCGGTGCCAATATCTCCTATTTGTTTGGGAACTATTCACGCAGCAGTGTGGTCACACCCATTACCTCTTCGGCATTAGTGGGTGAAACCAAATATATGTACACTGTCCGAGAGCTGAAATATGATTTTGGTCTCCAGTATACCCTGCCGATAGATAAGTCACGTTCAGTGACACTTGGTGCTGTCTACACACCGAAAATCAATGCCAGCAGCGATGTCAATCCTTCAGAGATGCTTTATGCTGCTGATCCATACCAGAATCCATGGACACCACCATCCCAGATATTAAAGACAGATACGCTTCACAACGCAGCTTTCCAGCTGCCACACACTTTTGGTGTGGGTGTGACCTACCAGACAGATCATTTTCTTGTCGGCCTGGACGGTACCTACCAGATGTGGAAAAACATGGCCTATCCGGCGCTACTGGATGACCTGACGGATGATACCCGTTTTAACGATGCTATCCGTATCAATACCGGCATAGAGTATGTAATTGACCCTCTCAGCCAGAATTTCTTTCAGCGTATACGGTTTAGAGGCGGTCTTTCTTACGCTAACTCATACACTAACTTCAGCGTGACTAATCCTGACGACGAGCTTAATCCTGAGATGGGCAGTTTCAGGGAATATGGGGTAAATGTGGGGTTAGGGTTACCTTTTCATGATTATATGTCAGGGCGGGTATCCATGCTCAACATAGGGTTTGGTTACAGCAGACAAAAGCCTGATACCGACTTTATGATCAGCCAGGATATGTTCAAGGTGTCTATTAATATGAATATAAATGAGTTATGGTTCTTTAAGCGTCAATTTGATTGATAACATCGATAGTAGGAAGGCTATAATAAGTGAGAACGATTAAACTTTCCTTTTAACATTCTGTCCAACACGCAAAGAACAAAAAGGAAAATAACATTAAACATCAAGTAATATGAAAAAATTATTATTATCAGGATTGGTGGCTACCCTCATGGTGGTTGGTCTCAGCGCCCAGGAAGCAGGATATGATCCTGTAAAAGCACCATTTGGACACGGTCAGGATAGTATAAGCTGCCGTGAAAATCTGAGTCTTATGCAGACTTCTGCCAAAGCAGAGGCGTATGAAAGTGCATTGGGTCCCTGGAATAAGGTCTACGAAAACTGTCCTGCATCGAGTAAAAACATTTACATCTATGGCCCCCGTATCTTCAAAGCGCTATATGCAGGTGCAACGGATGCAGCCAAGAAAAAAGAGTACCTCGATAAAGTGATGGAGATCTTCGATACCCGTCTCAAATATTTTGGAGATGATGATGCCAGAGGGACAGTTATTGCATTCAAAACCTATGATTATATGGAGCTGATGGGTGAAAATACCGATCAGAAGGTGATCTATGACTGGTTAGGTGAAGCGATCAGTGAGATGAAAGATAAGATGTATCCGCTCGATGCCTACTCCTATTACATGGTTGCTTCATTAAGCGAATATTACAAGGACAATACGAAAAAAGACCAGTATATTAAAGACTACTTCAATGTTGTCGGTTATGTTGATCAGGCCATTGCCAGTGCAAAGGCAGCGAACGATGAGGCCAATGCCGATTATCTGGAAATGGTCAAAGATGGTATCGTGAAAGGTTTTATTGCCAGCGGTGCGGGTGATTGTAAAACATTGACCGAATACTATGCCGATAAAGTGGAACCGAACAAAACCAATAAAGAATTCCTGAGTGAAGTGTTAAACGCTCTGGGTTCGGTAGGATGTACGGAATCAGATCTCTATTTTACCACATCGGAATATCTCCATATCCTTGAACCAACAGCAAGTGCAGCACTTGGTCTGGCCAACAAAAGCCTCAGAGACAAGGATTATGATACAGCTGTGAACTATTACACAGAGGCAGCACGATTGGAGACCGACAAAAGCAAATCATCTAACTATATGATGCAGCTGGCAAGTATTTTCTCCAGCCAACGTAATTTTGCCAGAGCAAGACAGGCCGCTTACGACGCATTGGAATACAATCCGAACAACGGTGAAGCATATCTCCTGGTTGGTCAGTTGTATGCAAGCTCTGCCAACAGTATCTTCTCTGAACCTGAAAAAGCAGGATTGGTCTACTGTGCTGCTGTCGACAAGCTGCAGAAAGCAAGATCGGTTGATCCGAGTGTTGCCGGCAAGGCCAACAGTCTTATCAATAGATACTCGGCAGCATATATGGATACCGAAACAGCTTTTATGATGGGAATCAAAGCCGGTGAAACGGTGTTTGTTCCGGGCTGGATTGGTGAATCTACCACTGTCAGGTTAAGATAATTTAGATCACAAGAAAAACAGTGTTGAAAGAACAACACAACATAACATTCTCAAGGCGTATAACAACTATTTTTACAATGGTTGTTATACTGCTTTTTATTCTCTCCTGCAAGGACAAGAATGAGAATCTTGTTGCCTTTGTATATGATCCGGAAGTTGTCCCTACCATGATTACCGATTCCGTGACAACACTTATCTCTGATTCCGGTATTACGCGCTACAAGCTGGTCACTGATGTCTGGAAGGTGTTTGACAAGGCCAAAGAGCCTTACTGGTATTTCCCTGAAGGGATATATCTTGAACAGTTCACTCCTGATTTCAACACAGAGGCAACAGTCAAGGCTGATACCGCCTGGTACTACTCCCAGAAAGATCTCTGGAAGCTGATTAAGAACGTGCATGTGGAGAATATGGATGGAGATGTTTTTGAGAGTGAAGAGCTTTACTGGGATAAAAAAAATAAACGTGTTTATTCCGATCAATACATTGAAATCAAACGTGGTGTCACAGAAATGAAAGGTTATGGTTTTGAATCGAATGAGGCCATGAACGATTATCGCATTATCCGCCCTCACGATGGGAAGCTGCCTTTCTCAGAAAGCACTCCAGCCGATTCTTTGCAGTCAGGTTCTCCGTTGACAGAGGCGCCGCATCAGGAGGTTAAAAAAGATATAGAAACAATAGATAAAGATAGCTAAACAAGAAGTAAATGGCAGTATCTGTAGCGATCGGATGGTTGATAGCATGTCTGTTTCTCTCACTCTTTTTTTCAGGTATGGAGGTGGCGTTCGCCTCCTCCGATAAGTTGCAATATGCTGTCAGTAAAAAATCCACAGGTGGTTATAACTACATGCTGAACAACATTTACAGTCATCCGCGTCAGTTCCTGGCTACACTCGTTGTTGCCAAAGTGATAATCTTCGTTCTTGTAATTTACTTTGCGCTGATTATTGTAGGACATTTTCTCTTTCCCCTTATAGAGAATGAATTTCTACTCTTCCTGCTCTTCATTGTGATTGTGAGCTTTATTATTTTGTTCACCGATGAATTTTTACCGCGCACTATCTTTCAGAAAAATGCCAATTTTTGGGTGAACTTATTTGTTTTTCCTGCCTATATCTTCTACATACTCCTTTATCCGATCGCCAGGCTCTTCCTCTCCATCTCGAAAGGAGTGCTTGGAATTGCTGGTATCCGTTCGCCGGAAGCAGGCAACAGAGTATTCAGCAGAGTGGATCTCGACAGTTATGTAAGAAAAAGCATCAATGATATGTCGAAAGAGAGAGAGGTGGATTCAGAGGTGAAGATTTTCCGCAATGCACTCGATTTTTCTGCAATGAAGATCAGAGATTGTATGGTGCCCCGCGCAGAAATCGTGGCAGTGAGTATTGAGACCGACCCTGATACGTTGAAGGACAAGTTCATAGAAACAGGTATTTCCAGGATTCTGGTTTTCAAGGATGATATTGACAATATTCTGGGTTACATCCATATGTGGGAGATCTTTACAAATCCGCAGGACTGGACGAACAATGTGGCTGCCATTTCATTTGTGCCTGAAAGTATGCAGGCTAACCAGCTTATGAGCGACCTGATGCAACAGAGAAAGAGTATCGCTGTGGTGGTGGATGAGTTTGGCGGTACTTCGGGGATTGTGACGATGGAAGATCTTGTGGAAGAGATCTTCGGCGATATTGAAGACGAATACGATGTGGAATCGAAGTTCGTAAAACAGGAGAGGGAGAACGAATTTGTGCTGTCGGGACGTGTGGAGATTGATCAGCTGAATGAGATCTACCATCTCGATATTCCCAAGTCAGATGCATACTCTACCGTTGCCGGTTATCTGCTGCAGCACATGCAGCGTTTTCCCAAGACCTATGAAACCATTATCATTGGAAAATATACCTTTAAAATACTGAAAGTTACGGCACGAAAAATAGAAGTGGTGCGATTAATCACCGGTGGAGAGCAGCATAGTGAATCATAATTTAATGCTTCAGCATCATACTTTTCCTAAAAAAAATATAATTATCTGCTTTATTTTTACTAACTTCGTGCCCTTATTTGAATCAATATTTTTTTTAACGTTTAAACAGAACTAAAGAATAGTTAAATGGCTACTTTACAAAAGATTAGGGACAAAGGCACGCTTTTGGTCGTCGTGATTGGTGTTGCATTGCTTGCTTTCGTTTTAGGAGACCTGTTTACTTCGGGAACCACACTGTTTGGGAGAGCACAAGACAAGGCATTTGTGGTGAACGGAGAGGTGATTTCGACAAAGGAATACGCCGACAAAATTACTGAATTCGAAGAGTTTCAGAAAATGGTCAGCGGACAGAGCTCACTTGATGAGAACATCACTTCACAAATACGCGATGCGGTGTATCAGCAGATGGTTCGTCAGCGCCTTCTCAACAATCAGACAAAGAAACTGGGGCTGAACGTGACCAAAGAAGAACTCAATGATCTGGTACACGGAGCATCAATCTCCCCTGTCTTACAGCAGCTGCCTTTCTTCGTCGATCCTCAGACGGGTATCTTTAGCCGTAACGCTTTAATTGAATTCATCAATACCATTAACATGCCTAATCCTGATCCGCAGGAACAGGCCATGGTTGATCAGTACAAATCATTGTGGCTATTCATTGAAGATATGGTCATAACGCAACGTCTGGAAGAAAAATATATTTCTCTTTTATCCAACGCTGTAATTATAAACGATCTGGAAGCAAAAACAACTTTCGATCTGTCGCAGAAGAATGCAGATATTGAGTATGTGATGCAGAGTTATTTCACACTGCCCGATTCAGCTGTGTCAGTAACCGATAAAGATGTTAAGGCATACTACGATAAACATAAGGAGTCGTTCCGTCTCGAGGCCCCCATGGTGAAACTCTCCTACTTCACGAAAGAGGTTGGTCCCAGTGATGAGGATTTCGCAGAGGTGGAGGCCGAGTCCAGAGCAGCATACAGTGAGCTTGCGAATGCAACCAATCCTGCAACTGTTGTGGCTGATTACTCACAGATACCCTATAGGGATGCGTTTGTGAGTGAATTTATGCTTTCCCCCGATCAGATTGAGTTTGTTCGTGCGGCAGACATCAACGAGATAGCTGGCCCGACACGTGAAGGTGATTCATTTCAGATCATTAAGCTGATTGACAAGACAACGGCACCCGATTCTGTGCATTTAAGTTTGATGTCTGTCCCTGATGCTTCAATGGTAGGTATGGATTCTATTGTGACTAATTTCGTGGACAGCATCTATGGTCTGTTGCAGGAAGGAGCATCCTTTGCAGCGGTAGCCAACAGTCTTAATCCGAACGCTAACGGAGGTGATGTAGGCTGGGCAAGAGAGATCGATTTGGTTTCCTTCGGTTCCGATATGATTGACGTTGCTTTTAGCGCTCCTGTAGGGCAGCCGGTAAAATTGGCCGTTCCGGGGCAGCAATTGATTATTCAGGTTGAGGAGAGAACACGTCCGGTAAATAAATACAAAGTGGCCATCATAGACATGCCGGTGCTGGCAAGTGATAAAACCTCGAATAATATAGACAACGAACTGAATCAGTTTGTAGCTACTCCCGATGTAGGCGAGAGGTTTAATGAGCTTGCAACTGAAAAAGGATATATGGTGATGCCTAACACCACCGTCTCAGCCAATGATTTTACGTTGGGTCAGATACCAGGAACGCGTCAGGTCATTACCTGGGCTGCGAACGAGAAAAAACCCGGCAGTGTGAAAAAGTTCGATCTTACCAACCTGCGCGTCATCGCACGTGTGGATGAGGTGATACCGTCAGGCACAACACCATTGTCCGAGGTTGCCTCTGGTATACGCATGCAGTTGACGAATGACAAGAAGGCAGCGTTGATGATTGCTGAGCTGGAAGCAGAGAACCTGACATCGATAGAGGCTTATGCTGCAGCAATGAAAGCCGCTTCGGACACCGTACGTTTCGTGAATTTCAATACCCGGAATATCACGGGGCTGGGCTTCGAGCCGATGCTGAATGCCGTTTCCGCTTTTGCACCGCTGAACACGGTTGTGGGGCCGATGAAAGGAAACATGGGTGTGCTGGTGACCAGGGTGACCAACCGTACCGAGGGAACAGAGAGCTACGATGCGGAGGCACAGAAAAACAGCATGCTCAATGACAATGCCTATCGTCTGCAGATGCAGTCGGTAGAAGTATTGAAAGAGGAGCTGGGTGTTGAAGACAATCGCTACAGATTCTTCTAGACAGCTGTTCTCATCATAAGATAACAAAAAAAGGCCGTTCAGTGGAACGACCTTTTTTTGTTAACCCTGATATCTGTTTATTGTATTTCTATTTTACCTGTTTGTTCCAGCTGCATTGTTTTACTAGGCTGGTCACATACTTCCGTCGGGCCGAAGTACTGAATAGGGCCGGGATAGACATAATCGGTATCGACGGCCCATTTGTCACGCTGACTTTCGAAATATCTGAAAGGAGCACCTTCCAGTTCAACCAGCGCTTTCTGGATCACCGGTTTCAACTCTCCGTGACGTCTTTCCATATTCATCATCATGGTGATGGGTACCCCTCCTGCAACCCATTCCGCAGCGGGTGCGGTGGTGTTGCGCACGGAAGACATGTAACCGGTCTTACCTGCAGCAATGAGCATCGATGCTGTGTAGCCGAGTGAATAGCAGTAGTCGGCATCGTAGTTCGAAGGAGCGGCGCAGCGACCTTCATATCCGAAGAAGTGAGTGATGGTGGCAAATTTACCATTATATTTACTCTCTTTAGCCCATAGGCTCAGTCGTTTTTTTACCATCTCCGCCAAAAGCTTCTCTGTCTCGATGAGCGATACCTGCACGTTACCGTGCGGGTCCCGGTCGAGTGTTAGCTGGCGCGCAACCGTCTCGGGGAGGCTGGCATAGATCTCTGCGTTTTCATGCGAGAGCTTGCTGATGATGTAATCACGCTTGCCTGAACGGCGTACCAGATCGAACTCCTCCTGGTTGTGAACGAGGAAATCGTTCAGCTCGTTGATCAGCTTCTTTATGGCCGGGATGAACTCGATCAATCCTTCAGGGATGATGACTGTACCGAAATTCAATCCTTTCTCAGCACGTTTCGCAATCACCGTTGCAATCTGATCGATGATGTCATCGAGTGATAACTCCTTTGCAGCCACCTCTTCCGAGATTATACATACATTCGGATGTGTTTGCAGCGCACATTCCAGTGCAATATGCGATGCCGAGCGTCCCATCACTTTGATGAAGTGCCAGTATTTGCGCGCGGAGTTACAGTCGCGCTGTATGTTACCAATCAATTCAGAATAGACCTTGCAAGCGGTATCGAAACCGAAAGAGGTCTCAATCTGTTCGTTTTTAAGGTCCCCGTCAATTGTCTTTGGACAGCCAATCACCTGTACGCCCGCTTTGATGGAGGCGTAGTATTCAGCCAGCACGCAAGCGTTGGTGTTAGAGTCATCTCCGCCGATAATCACCAGCGCTTTGATGTCGAGCTTTGTCAGTATCTCAAGCCCTTTGTCGAATTGCTCCGTGGTCTCCAGTTTCGTACGTCCCGAGCCGATAATGTCGAATCCTCCGGTATTACGGTAATCATCAATGATGTCGCTTGTGAGTTCTTTGTACTCATGGTTGATCAGGCCGGCAGGACCGAGGATAAATCCATACAGTTTACTGTCGGCATGCAATCTTTTCACACCGTCGAAGATGCCTGCTATCACGTTATGTCCGCCGGGAGCCTGTCCACCTGAGAGGATCACTCCCACATTAAAAGGTTCGTCAATACCTGCTTGTCCCGATGTGCAGGAGAACTTAACGACAGGCATCCCATAGGTGTTGGGGAATAGCTTCATGATATCCTCCTGGTCGCGTACCGACACCGTGGCGGCACCCTCTTCCATTGTTACGTTGCCCTTCAATCCCTCGGGCATTTTGGGCTCATAGCTCGCCCTTGCAATTTGTAATGCGCTTTTTGTCATTGAAATGATTTTTTTTATGATGATTTTGTATATCCTTCTGAGATAGTCCTGTTTGGGATGTCAAAAATAGCATTTTTTTGGGAAATAGTGAAATGTAAAGAGAGATAATTCATCATGAAAAGGGGCTAAGGATCTTTTCAGCTAATTTTGTGTAAAAAGAGCCATTTAAAAAAAAAGTGTTGGATAAAACGAACAATTTTACCATCTTTACCATTTATATCATTATTCTGATAAAATGACCGATGGATGCCAATAATGAATTAAGTGCTATGGATATTGAGGCGATAGATGCTTTGTATAAAAAATACAAAGCATCTCCCGAAAGTGTGGATGAAAGTTTTCGTTATTTCTTTCAGGGATTTGATTTAGCCACAACCCATTTTCCTGTCAAACCGCAGGGGAGCAGCGGCGCAGATGCTAACTCTCCCAAAGAGATTGCTGTAATGAGGCTTATCAATGGCTACAGACGGCGCGGGCATCTCTTTACCAAGACCAATCCTGTCCGTACCAGGCGCAGTTACACTCCCACGCTGGCCATAGAGAACTTCGATCTGACAGAAGAAGATATGGACATAGCGTTCGAAGCAGGATCAGAGATCGGTCTGGGCAGGACAACACTGAGAAGGATCGTTTCCCACCTGGAAGAGACCTATTGTAAGTCGATAGGTGTGGAATACCGCTATATGACCAAGCCGGAGATCGTACTTTGGCTGCAGGAGAAGATGGAGCGCTCCAGAAACAGGGAGATCTTTTCTAATGATACTAAAATGCGTATTCTCGACCGACTGGTGGAAGCATCGGGATTCGAGGACTATCTACACAAAAAGTTTGTCGGTCAAAAGCGTTTCTCCCTGGAAGGTTCCGAATCTATTATCCCGGCTTTGGATGCAATGATCGCGCGCGGAGGAGCATATGATGTGAACGAGATTGTGTTGGGGATGGCGCATCGCGGCCGGTTGAATGTGCTCACCAATATCATGAAAAAACCCTATGAGCAGGTGTTTCGTGAGTTCAACGCACAAAATTATGAGAATGAGATTAAGTATGGCGACGTAAAGTATCATCTCGGATACAATAACACGATCGATTACGAGGGGCGCACGCTCTCCATCTGCCTGGCGCCCAACCCTTCCCATCTTGAGGCGGTAGGTCCGGTGATGCAGGGTATTGCCCGGGCGAAACTGGAGAATGAACACGATTATACCGATGACGAGGTGTTGCCCATTTTGGTGCATGGCGACGCTGCCATAGCGGGACAGGGTGTTGTCTATGAAACCATTCAGTTCTCCAAGCTGGAGGGTTACAGGACCGCCGGCACCATCCATATAGTGATCAACAACCAGGTAGGTTTCACCACCAGCTATCTGCAGGCGCGCTCCAGTACCTACTGTACCGATGTTGCAAAGGTGACCCAGTCGCCTGTATTCCATGTGAACGGTGATGATGCAGAGGCGATGGTTTTTGTGGCGAAGCTGGCCCTGGAGTTTCGTCAGATGTTTAACATCGATGTGTTTATCGACCTGCTCTCCTACAGGAAGTACGGACATAACGAAGGTGATGAGCCGCGGTTTACGCAGCCTGAGTTGTACGATATCATTGCAAAACATAAGAACCCACGTGATATCTACGCTGAGAAGCTGATCGCTGAGGGAGTAATCACACGGCAGGAGTATGAGGCGAAAGTAGCCTCTTTTCATCAGGTGCTTGAGAGATCGTATGAAGATTCTGTCAAAACGGACCAGCTCAACCTACAGCCTTTCTTTGCAGAAAAGTATAAGGATATCAAATTGCCGGAAGCGAAAGATTTCGACCGTGAGGTGGAGACAAAGATACCGAAAGAGACTTTTCTCTCATTAGCCGGGCGTATCACTGAACTGCCGGAGGATAAACAATTCTTTAACAAAACGAAAAGGTTGTTTGCTCAGCGGGCAGATATGATTGAAGCAGACTCTTACGACTGGGCTATGGGAGAACTGATGGCTTATGCTTCACTGGCTAAAGAGATGCACACGGTACGACTAAGCGGGCAGGATTCAGAGCGTGGTACTTTTTCACACCGTCATGCAGAGATCATCACCGAGGAGGGGAGTGATAAATATTTCCCTTTAAAAAATCTGGGTGGAGCACAGGCACCTGTACGGGTGTATAATTCACCGCTCAATGAGTATGCTGTTCTGGGATTTGAATATGGCTATGCTCTTGCCCATCCCGAAGGTCTGACCATCTGGGAGGCACAGTTCGGTGATTTCTACAATGTAGGGCAGGTGATTGTAGATCAGTATATCGCCGCAGCCCAGGAGAAATGGGGGATTAAATCGGGTCTGGTGATGTTGTTGCCTCATGGTTACGAAGGACAGGGGGCTGAACATTCGAGCGGACGGGTGGAGCGTTTTCTAAGTCTCTGTGCCAATCACAATCTCCAGGTAGTGAATTGCACCACACCTGCCAATCTTTTTCACGCTCTCCGCCGGCAGCTGCATCGCGATATACGCGTCCCCCTGATTGTTTTCACCCCCAAGAGTCTGCTGCGTCATCCCGAATGTACCTCAGCTATCGCAGAATTTACCGAAGGCAACTTCCTGGAGGTGATAGAGGATAAACAGATGAAATCGCCTTCGGAGGTGAAAAGGGTGCTTCTTTGCAGTGGCAAGATCTACTATGAGTTGGATGCAGCACGCAGGGAGGCCAACATCGAACAGATCTCCATCCTGCGCTTGGAACAGCTTTATCCTTTCCCTGAGAAACAGTTAGGGAAGCTACTGAATATTTATCCCGAAAATGTGGAGCTTGT
>Ga0209347_1002804_pt1 | contig 21992 bp, 21 predicted proteins | sample AutmiccommuBRH23_FD_187382 | JGI IMG/M metagenome (GOLD analysis project Ga0209347, IMG submission 187382) | Deep subsurface microbial communities from Mt. Terri, Switzerland - Autotrophic microbial communities BRH/23 (SPAdes) (version 2) | ecosystem: Environmental > Aquatic > Deep subsurface >...
CCGGCGGTTGCGTGAAAGCGAGATTATCCTTCATGAAGGCCGGACCGTTCAGGAAATTGTCGGGGAGTCCGCGGTCGAGGGCGTTGTGCTCGACGACGGGACCCGGATCGACCTTACCGGGATTTTCATCGAACTCGGGGCCAAGGGGGCGGTTGAACTCGTCGCCGGTATCGGCGTCGCCCTGGACAGGGAGACCGCGAAATACATCACCACCAATAAAAAGCAGGAAACCAACATACCCGGCGTTTATGCCGCCGGTGATATCTGCGGCGCCCCCTGGCAAGTTGCCAAGGCGGTGGGGGAGGGGTGTATCGCCGGTTTGGAGGCGGCCGCTTATGCCAGGAAAAAGCGCGAGTCCGGATAAAGTTGGAAACTATAATTTTCATTCCATAAAGGACAACCACCCATGGGATTCAAAGTTGAATTCAGGAAATCGAAAAAAGCCGCCGAATGGAACGACGATTACGACAGTCTCCTCGAACTGGCGGAGGACAATGATATCGTGATTGAAAGCGAATGTGAAGCCGGGGTCTGCGGCACATGCCGGACAAAACTCCTTTCCGGCAAGGTGGATATGGAAATCACCGACGGTCTCGAACCGGGAGACGAAGAACAGAATATGATTCTTCCCTGCGTTGCCGTTCCCCTGAGCGATGTTGTTCTGAAAGCCTGATCACGCGATACATCGTCGGTTACCGGTGCACGTGTTCTGTCTCGGGCACGTGCACGGACCTGGGACGTGCTCAGTTTCCTCTGGTTGCATGACACCTCATTACCATTTCAAATTCAGTTCCAAACCTTTTCCCACCCTAGTTTTGTCTTGCTAATTCTCAAATCGTGACATATATGCTCATCTTTCTTCGGAACGATCCAAACGTTCGGGAAAAGGAATGAGCCATGCAGTTGAGTGTTCGGGATGCCGCAAGGATCCTAAATGTTTCGGATAAGACGGTCTACCGGTGGATTCAGCAGGGGCGGTTGCCGGCCTACAAGATCAACGAGCAGATCCGGTTCAACAAGACGGAGTTGCTGGAGTGGGCCATGGCCTGCAAGATCAATGTGCCGGTCGGCATTTTCGAAGGGGAAGCCGAGCCGGATGCCCCGATGACGTCCCTGGAAAATACGCTTCGGAACGGCGGGATTTTTTACCGGGTAGAGGGTCGGGATGTGGCGTCGGTGCTGAAATCCGTAGTCGCTCTCATGCCGCTGCCGGATATTGCGGACCGCGATTTTCTGTTCCAGGTGCTCCTCGCCCGGGAATCGCTCGCCTCGACGGGCATCGGCAACGGCATATCGATCCCTCATGCCCGCAACCCGATCGTCATGCATGTCGATCAGCCGATGATCACCCTCTGCTTTCTTGAAGAACCGGTCGATTTCAACGCCATCGACGGCAAGCCGGTCGACACCCTCTTTGTAATGGTCTCCCCGATTCTCCGCACCCATCTCCAATTGATCTCCCGGATCGCATTCGCGTTGAAGCAGTCTGCGTTCAAGGAAGCGATCAAAAATCAGAAAGGGCGCGAGGAGATCTACCGGGCCGCTGCCGAAATCGATCGGGCGCTTGCGGGGGAAACGGCATCATGAACCGGTTGTTCCTCATTTCCTTCGGCATTTTCCTGTTGGCAGGAGTCCTTTCTCTGGCCGGGAACGGCAGCCGGGCGCCCCTGAATCGCTGGGTTCAGGCGCTGCTGAGCATTGCCGCGGCCATCATCGGTTTGATCCCCGCGGTCAGCGTCCTTGCCGGCGGCGAACCGCTTGATATCCAACGGGCATGGGGTCTGCCGGCCGGCTCCTTCCACCTCCGCATGGATGTTCTCTCCGCCTGGTTTGCCGTTCCCGTGCTGTTCATTTCCGGACTGGCGGCGGTTTACGGCACCGGGTACATGCAGCCGCAGGAATCGAGAAAAGGTTACGGGTTCAATGGTTTCGCCTACCAGCTGCTGGTCGCCGGGATGCTCCTGACGATTACCGCCTGGGACGGCGTTCTTTTTCTGATCGCCTGGGAAATCATGTCGATTGCCGCCTGGTTCCTGGTGATGTTCGAACATGAAAAGGCGGCGGTGCGGCAGGCCGGCTGGATTTACCTGACCGCCACCCACCTGGGCACGGCCTTCCTGTTCGCCCTGTTCGTGATCCTGAAGGACGGGTCCGGGTCATTCGATTTCTCGGCCGTTTCCGGAACGGCCATCTCCGCGAACCTGGTCTTTTTCCTGGCGCTCGTCGGTTTCGGCGCCAAGGCCGGGTTCTTCGGGCTTCATGTCTGGCTTCCTGAAGCCCATCCGGCCGCGCCCTCCCACGTGTCGGCCCTGATGAGCGGGGTGATGATCAAAACCGGCATCTACGGTTTAATTCGGATACTGACCTTTTTTCCGGCCTGGCCCGAATGGTGGGGGTGGGTCCTCGTCGCCGCCGGGATTGCTTCCGGCCTGGGGGGAATTCTCCATGCGACAGTGCAGAAGGATCTCAAACGCCTCCTTGCCTTCAGCAGCGTGGAGAACATCGGGATCATCGCCATGGGGCTCGGAATCGGAATGATCTGCATCCACAGGGAATATGCCCTGGCGGTGCCAGCCATTGCCGGTGCCATGCTCCATGTCTGGAACCATGCTATTTTCAAATCAGCGCTCTTCATGGGCGCCGGATCGGTTCTCCATGCAACCGGAACCCGGAGTATCGACCGCCTGGGAGGGCTCGGAAAACGGATGCCGACGACCTCGCTGGTCTTTCTGGTAGCCGCCGCGGCCGTCTGCGGACTTCCGCCCTTCAACGGGTTTGTGGGTGAACTGCTGATCTACATCGCCGCGTTCGGCGGAATTTCCATGGGGAGCGGATCGACGGCCGGGCCGGTATTGAGCGGTTTTATCGTGGCTGCCGCACTGGCACTGGTCGGCGGACTGGCGGCAATATGCTTCACCAAGGTCTTCGGCATCGTTTTTCTCGGCGAGCCGCGCCAGGCTTACCCGGGCCATGTTCATGAAGGGGGATGGCGCATGACCGGGCCGATGATCATCCTGGCCGGGACATGCGTCGTTATTGGGATGGGCGGTTTTCTGCTGGTCGACCGGATGGGAGCACTTGTGGCGGCCGTTTCCCCGCGAGGCGTCTCCGGTGTCGCCCCGGCAGCGCTCCTGGGCGAATTTTCCTCCGTTTTGTTCAATGTTGCCATGATTTCGGCGGTGCTTCTGGCCCTCGGTTTCATTCTGTTCAGTGGGCGGAAGAAATTATTGGCCGGGCGCGTTGTCGCGGCCGCGCCGACCTGGGGGTGCGGCTACACCCGGCCAACTACGCGGATGCAGTACACCGGAACTTCCTTCGTTCAACCGCTGGTTGCGGCTCTCGGGTTCCTCCTTCCGGGAAAGCAGGAAGGAATGCCGGTCGCGGGATATTTCCCGGCGGAAAGTACCGTCCTGACCCGTACGGACGATCCGTTCATGAGCCGGGTATACGGGCCGCTGTTTAATGCCGTGGCCGCCGGTTTTTCGAGGTTCCGGCGCATTCAGCACGGGCGCCTTCATCTTTACCTTCTCCATATCATCATCACCCTTGTTGCCATTATCTGCTGGAGTTTTCTATGACCATCGGGAACATGATCCTGTCGCCGGTCATGGCACTGTTGCTCGCCCCGCTCATGCGTTCGGTGATTAACCGGACCAAGGCGGTTTTTGCCGGTAAAAAAGGGCCTCCCATGCTCCAGCCCTACTATGAACTGGCCAAGCTGGTTCGGAAGGGCGCGGTGTACAGCACCACGTCCGGGTGGGCGATCCGCACCGGCCCGGTCGTTTCCCTGGGGACGATCCTGGTGGCGCTCTTCATGGTCCCGATCGGCGGGATGAATGCCCCGGTCCATTTTTCGGGGGATTTGATCCTGTTCGTCTATCTCCTGGGGCTTGGCCGCTTCTTCATGATCCTGTCGGCCATGGACGCCGGGTCGAGTTTCGAAGGAATGGGGGCAAGCCGGGAAGCCTTTTATTCCGCCCTGGCCGAACCGTCGCTCCTGATCGGCCTCGGGACCCTGGCGGCAATCGCCCGATCGGTGTCGCTGAGCCCGATCTACGCTAATATCGATTGGGAACTGATGGCCGGCCGGTTCGCCCCGGCGCTGGTTTTTATCGCCCTTGCGTTCCTGATCGTTTACCTGACCGAAAATTCCCGGATTCCCGTGGATGATCCGACCACTCACCTGGAGCTGACCATGATCCACGAGGTGATGATCCTTGATCACTGCGGCGTCGACCTGGCGATGATCGAATATGCCGGGGCGCTTAAGCTCTGGGTCCTCGGGCTTCTGATCACCGGGATCCTCCTGCCGGTCCGGACCGGTGCGCCCCTGATCGATGCGGTTGCCGGGATCGGGGCGTTGTTCCTGCTGGCCGTGACCATCGGCGTCATCGAATCATCAATGGCCAGGCTGAAACTGGTCCGCATCCCCCTGCTGCTGATGTGCGCCTTTGTGCTCTCCGCGTCGGGGATAATATGGATCGTGAAGTGAGTTGTTGTCGGGGCGAGAAGGTAATCGCGAGGGCATTTTGGGTCTAAACGGCAGGAAGCCAGAAGCCAGAAGCCAGAAGAAGGTCTAAAGCAAGGGCGAAAAAGTAGGACTTTGCAAGCATAGGAGCGGCTCCGAGAAATCGTGTAAGTTTTTTCCAAAAAATGAACTCCGACCAAATATCGGAATCAAGGTTTTTTCTTTTCTTCTGAATTCTGACTTCTGGATTCTGAACTTAAAGAGGTTATTCCCATGCCCATCCAGGTATCGATCGCCCTTCTCCTTCTGATTAACCTGCACCTTCTCGGCACGTCACGGCTGAACGCCCTGATCCGGGCCGTTGCCTGGCAGGCATTCCTGATCTGCGCACTGGGGGCGCTGGTCAACCGCGATGTCCTCGAATGGCACGGGTGGCTGGTGATCGTCACCATGGTGATCGTCAAGAGTATCGTTCTTCCAATGCTCATGCGCCGGGCGCTGCGGGAAACAGCCGTACGCCGCGAGATCGAACCGCTCCTCGGGTACGCCGCCTCCCTTTTCGCCGGGATCATCCTGCTGGCCGTTTCCATGTGGGGGGCGTGGCGGCTTCCCCTGCCGAACGCCATCGATCCCCTGATGATCGGGTCGGCGTTCTTTACCTTCGGCGTCGGCCTTCTCCTGATCGTCAGCCGGATCAAGGCGATCACCCAGGCGATCGGCTACCTGATCATGGAAAACGGGATCTACCTGTTTGGCCTGGCTGCGGCCGCCGGCCAGCCGCTGATCATCGAAATGGGGGTCCTGCTCGATGTCTTTGTCGGGGTTTTCATTATGGGGATCATGGTTTTCAATATCAACCGGGAGTTCGAACATATCGACACCCACCAGCTCGCGATTTTGAAGGATTGAGCCTATGTTATCGGCACTGCTCCTGATCCCGTTCCTCTCGGGCATCGCCTGCTACTTTACGGCATCCGACCGCCTCCGCCGGCAGATTCCGGTGGCCGCCGCGCTGGCGAACCTGGCGGTTGTCGGGATGATCTGGGCGAGGGGAGGGGAGCTTCCAGGTGGCGAATGGATCGGGGTCGATTCGCTCTCCCTGCTCTTCCTGGTCATCAACGGTATCCTGTTTACGGCATCGGCCGTCTACGCGGCCGGGTACCTTGAACAGCACCGGCGGGAATATGACGCCAACCGATGGCTCTCCCGGGAAGCGATCTTTACCGGCACCCTCCTGGTTTTTCTCGCCACCATGACCCTTGCCATTGTGAGCCGGCATCCGGGCATTTTCTGGATGGCCATCGAGGCGACCACCCTGACGAGCGCCCCGCTGATCAGTTTTCAGCGGTCGAACCGGTCCCTGGAAGCCGCCTGGAAATATCTCCTCATCTGCTCCGTCGGGATTGCCCTGGCCCTGATCGGGGTTATTGCCCTGGCCGTGTCGGCCGACTTTTCACCGGCCCTGAATAATCTTCCGATCACATTTTCGATGCTGATCGCCAATGCCGGCGCCCTTCAACCGGTCTGGCTCAAGGCCGCCTTCGTCTTCATCCTGGTCGGGTTCGGGACGAAAATGGGGCTTGCCCCGCTCCATAACTGGCTCCCGGATGCCCACAGCGAGGCGCCTTCTCCCGTATCGGCGATTCTTTCCGGCGCCCTGCTGAACTGCGCGTTCCTTGGCATCCTCCGGATCAACACCGTCCTGGTCCATGCCGGGCTGGGGGAATTCAGCAACCAGCTGCTTCTCGCGCTCGGGATTTTTTCCATGTTCCTCGCTGGCGGATTTATCCTGATGCAGGCGGATTTCAAACGGCTCCTCGCCTATTCGAGCGTCGAGCACATGGGAATCCTTGCCGTGGCCCTGGCCGCGGGAACCGCGACGCACGCGGGGGGGATGCTTCATGCCCTGAACCACTCCCTGACCAAGGGAATGCTCTTTCTTGTGGCCGGTAACATCCTGGCCGCGTTTCACACCAAGTCGACCCGCGATATCAGCGGGCTGGTCCGGACAATGCCGCTGACCGGCGTCCTGTGGATTGCCGGATTCCTGGCGATCTGCGGCGTTCCGCCTTTCGGCGTTTTCGTGAGCGAGTTCACGATCCTGGCCGGGCTGGCCGCCGGGGAGCGATGGATCGTCATGGCCCTATTCCTGGGGGCGCTCGGGATCATTTTTGTCGGCATGGCCCGGATCGTCATTCCGATGGCGTATGGCACACCGGGCGAGTCCGGTCCCGCCGATGGGGCGACCCGATGGTGGTCGGCCGCGCCGCCGCTGGTCCTCTGTATCCTGGTGCTGGTGCTCGGTCTTTATATCCCACCCCCGCTTTACCGCCTGATCGAGGCGTCGGCCCGGGTGATTGGAGTAAATTGATGGGAAAATCCGAAATCCGAAATTCCAAATCCGTCAGGGAAACAAAAGACGCTCTGATGTTTCTTTCGGTAAGTAATGGAAAAGCGTTCTCTCCGGCTGATATCCCGGATCTCGATCCGGCCGCGTTCAAGGCCGCCGTCTGTGAAAAAGCGGCCAGCGGACTGCACCTCTCCGCATTATTCTGCCGCCCCGGAGCATCCGGCAACCGGCTGATCGCCGTGCTGGCCGACGGGCGGAACGGGCGGCTCCTGGTCACGGCCTGCACCGTGGGGAAGGAATTTCCCTCATTGACCCCGGAATGCCCCCAGGCCCAGTTGTTCGAGCGGGAGATTTTTGAAATACACGGCATCCGCCCCGAAGGGCATCCCTGGCTCAAGCCGGTCCGTTTTCCCGGAAACAGCCGGCATCCCCGAAAAGAGATCGGCGACGGCGATTTTTTCAGCGTCACGGGGGACGAAATCCACGAGGTCGCCGTCGGCCCGGTGCACGCCGGGGTGATCGAGCCCGGCCATTTCCGGTTTCAATGCCAGGGGGAAATTGTTCATCACCTTGAAATCTCCCTGGGATACCAGCATCGGGGAATCGAAACGGCCTTCAGGAATGTTCCGCCGCTTCGGCGGATCCATTTCATCGAAACTGCGGCCGGCGACACCACCGCCGGCCATGCCACCGCGTATTGCGGAGCCCTGGAAGCGCTTTCCGGCTGCCGGGTTCCGGCACGGGCCCAGGCGATCCGGGGGATTGCCCTGGAACTTGAACGGATCGCGTGCCACATCGGCGACCTTGGGGCGCTGGCCGGAGATGTCGGCTTCCTGCCGACAGCAGCCTACTGCGGCCGGATCCGGGGGAACGTGCTGAACCTCACCGCCGACCTGTGCGGCAACCGGTTTTCCCGGAGGCTCATCCGGCCGGGCGGGGTGGCGTTCGATCTGGACGGCAAGACCGTGGCGGTGCTCCTCTCCAAGCTGGTCAAAATCCGTGAAGACGCCAAAAGCGCCATCGAACTGCTCTGGAGATCGCCGTCGGTCATGGCCCGTTTCGAGGGGACCGGAAAAGTCTACCGGAAGACTGCCCTGGAAATCGGCCTGGTCGGACCGGCGGCCCGGGCCTGCGGCATCGAGCGGGATGTGCGCGGCGACCATCCTTTCGGCATTTATGCCTATCACCAGGTGCCGCCGTCCGTAGCCGAATCGGGGGACGTGTTTGCCCGGGCCATGGTCCGATGGCTGGAAACGACACGCTCCTTCACGTTCGTGGAAGAGATGCTGAAGGCGCTCCCGGTGTCCGATAGCCAATCGGAGAGCGGACCGCTCCATCCGGAGAAAATGGTGGTGTCACTTGTGGAAGGGTGGCGGGGTGAAATCTGCCATGTGGCGGCAACTGGAAGCGATGGGGAGATTTCGGATTATAAGATCGTCGATCCGAGTTTCCATAACTGGTTCGGTCTCGCCTGCGCGCTCAGGAACGAGCAAATTTCCGATTTTCCGCTATGCAATAAGAGTTTTAACCTGTCGTACTGCGGATTCGATTTATAACAGGTTTAACGTTTCGAGAGGTTCAAAGAATGTTCCACGATATTCTACTCGCCCGGCGCAAACAGGGGTACCAGACATTTACCTATCCGGACGGACCCCCGCCGGAACTGCCGGCCCGGTTCGCCGGCCGGCCGGTCATCGATGCGGCGAAATGCCGCGAATGTCCGGGCCCGTGCGTATCCCAGTGCCCCACCGGGGCATTGACGCTCGCTGGCGGGAAACCGCGCCTCGACATGGGGCTTTGCATTTTTTGCGGGAACTGTGAGCGGGGATGCCCCCGGGAAGCGATCCGATTCGGAAGGGATCACCGCTTTGCGGCGGCCCGACGGGAAGACCTGATTGTTACGGGAGACAGCGAGACCGTGCCGTCAGCGCGCAATGAAACGGCGGCAAAACTTTTCTCAAAATCGTTTTCCCTCCGCGTGGTCAGCGCCTCCGGTTGCGGGGCCTGCGAGGCGGATACCAATGTGCTGACCACCCTGGCGTGGGATTTGAGCCGGTTCGGCATCCATTACGCGGCGTCTCCCCGGCATGCGGACGGGTTGCTGGTGATCGGGCCAGTGGCGGCCAATATGGCCGAGGCGGTACGGCAGACCGGCGACGCGGTGCCGTCGCCCAAGTGCGTTATTGCCGTGGGGACCTGTGCGATATCGGGCGGGATTTACAAGGGGCTGCCGGAAAACGGCAACGGTTGCGCCCCGATCGTGCCGGTCGATCTGTACATTCCGGGGTGCCCACCCCATCCGTTGACCATTCTGGATGGGTTTTTGCGATTTCTGGGCAGGATCTAAAGCTCCGGAAAAACCTTGCAGTTCCGGCAGATGGTCATCTTGTCGCCCCAGTTATCCTGGATGGCGCCGGCGCATACCGTACCATTGATATACCAGCACAGGGTGCCGGCGTTGAGCTCCCAGGCGGGACAACTTTTTTTCTGTTCGTCCGGACACTTCATGATTTCCCAGCACGGGGTCGGCATCAGTCGCGCATTTGCCTTAAACGAGGAAAGAAGCAGCATCTGGCGTTCCACGTAACCGGGGATATGCCGCCACCCCTGCTCATAGCTCCGGACCGCTTTGACTGAAATCCCGAGTAAATGGGCAAGCGACTCCTGGGTCCTGTCGAGCAGCTGTCTGTAATGTTTGAATTCCTCTTTTTCCAACGTAATTCTCCATCCAAATAAGTTGTCTTCCCGCAAGTTATCACATCGTGACATACTGCCCGGCCGTTTCTCTTGTCAACAGGAATAAGGAAGGCCGGATCGGCGGGGAATTCAGCTTCAGATTATATCGGCGATCCCCAGTTTGCCCGAATCGGCGAGATCAACCAGGCCGTCGTAATCAAGCAGTCGTATCTTGCGGCCCTCGACGCCGATAAGTCCCTGGTCGCTCATCTTTTTCAGCATGCGCGACAAGGTTTCCGGGATAGTCCCCAGGAAACTGGCCAGATGCCCCTTGGAGATCTTCAGCTGGACCACTTCCGGGTTCTCCTGCTCCTCGGCAAGCAGGATGAAATACCCGGCCAGCCGGGCAGGGACTTCCTTCAGGGAAAGGTTTTCCACCTGGACCGTAAAATGCCGGAGCCGCCGGGACAGGATGGCAAGCATGTTCAAGGCAAGGAAGGGGTTTTTGGTTACCAGGTTGACGAACGTGTCCCTGGGAAAGAACAGGAGTTTTGATTTTTTGATTGCCTCGGCGTTTGCGGGAAAGGCATGGCCGGAGAAGACCGGGACCTCGCCGAACGGTTCCCCGGGGCCGAACAGGTGCAGGATCTGTTCTTTCCCTTCGGCGGAAACCTTGTAAATTTTTATCAGCCCGTCGGCGGTGATATAGAAGCCGTTTCCGGGGTCGCCGTCGGAGAAAATCAGTTCGCCGGCATTAATTGTTTTTTCCACCGCAATGGCCATGATGGCGTCCATATGGGCGTCGGGAAGTTCATTGAAGAGGAGTGTGCCGGACAGGAGGTCGCGGTAGTTTGTCATTGGTTGCCTTTCGGTTTCGGGTGATGAGATGTCCCCAATTATAACCGGATATTGACTTGAATCAAGGAAATGACGATATAAACAGGGTAAAACAAAATCAACATGGAAGAGGAGCCGGGGCTCGAAATAATGCGGGACGCTCCTTCCCAATCCGGGAGATATAAAGATGAAATGGACCGAGGAAGCCGAAACCGCTATTAAAAAAGTCCCGTTTTTTGTCCGGAAGCGGGTCCGGACAAAAGTGGAGGGGTTTGCCGGGCGGGCGGGGAAAAAGATCGTGACCCTTGCGGACGTGAACACCGCCCGTGAACATTACCTGAAAAACATGGAGGAAGAGGTGAAGGGGTATCGCCTCGACGCCTGTTTCGGGCAGGGCGGCTGCCCCAACCGGATTCATGGAAGCGAGGAACTGGCCGGACGTTTGGAAACGCTCCTGGAAGGGGAGCGGCTGCGGGAATTTTTAAAGGCGCAGGTCGACGGCCCGCTCAAGTTTCACCATGAATTCCGGGTGACCATAGCCGACTGCCCCAATGCGTGTTCCCAGCCCCAGATTAAGGATATCGGGATCATCGGGGCAGCAGTCCCCACCCTGACCGACGCCGAATGCGTCATGTGCGGCGCGTGCGAAACCGCCTGCGCGGAAGCGGCGGTCGCCCTCGACCCCTGCGCTCGCAGACCGGTGATCGACTGGGAACGATGCCTTGCCTGCGGCCAGTGCGCAAAGGTCTGCCCCACCGGGACCATTGTGGAAGACCGGCAGGGATACCGGGTGCTCCTGGGGGGAAAGCTGGGCCGCCATCCCCGTCTGGCTGAAGAATTGCCGGGGATCTACAATGATGATGGGGTGGTCGCCATCGTCAAATGGTGCATTGATGAATGGAAGCGCCGGAGCCGGAAAGGGAAGCGTTTTGCCGATCTGGTGGCGGAAGACCCGGGGTTGGTGGACCGGGTGGTGGCGGCGGTGAAATAGAAGCCAGAAGCCAGAAGGCAGAAGAAAAGCAAGAAGCCAGAATCCAGAAGCCAGAATCCAGAAGAAAAGCACGGAGCCAGAAGACTGAAGCAAGAATCTATCGCCGCCGCTGCCCTGGGGCGCAGTTTGATCGGTAAAGTAACTAACCCGGATCGGGATAGTTACATGCGAGAAGAAAATCCGGAAGCCAGAATCCAGCCGGAAGGAAGAAGAAAAGCAAGAAGGCGGAAGCAGAGTTCTTAAGACAGCCTTGCTGCTGACAGGAGCCCGTTAATCCATGAGGGAAACAGGGCCGCGGCGAAGGGGTTTTATCCTTCTCCCCCGGAGGGAGAAGGCCGGGATGAGGGGGATAAATTGACCCATTCCGATCATGGGTTCCCAAGCTGGAGCTTGGGAACCAGCGACTCCGAGTAATCGTGTAGTCTCATGCAAGAAGCCAGAACATAACTTCACCCACTGAGGGGCGTAATCTTTCTGAAAGGAAAACAAATGCCGATCCCCGGAAATCTGCTCACCACGGCCATGGCCGTCATGCCCCACACGGAAATCGATCGGGCGCTCGACATTGCCCTCACCATGGATATTCCGTTCTGGCCGCAGCTGCCGCGCCTGAACTATTACGAGGACATGTACGTCCTGGCCGCTGAACATTTCCCCGGTATCGTCCTCGACATGGAAAACCGGACCCTGAAATTCTCGTCTGAAAAATTCATGGCCGAACTCGAGGAAACAATGGCCGGGTTCGATACCCCGGAGAATTTCGATGTGAGCGAAAGCTATTCCGCGGTTTACCACCGGTTCCTGGAACTCGACCTGTCCGGCCGGCCCGCCATCCGCGGGCAGCTCGAAGGGCCGATCAGCTTCGGGTTCAACGTGGCGGATGAAAACGACCGCCCGATCCTGTTCGACGACACGGTCCGGCCGTTCATGTTCGAGTTCATGGCCCGCCGGGTCAATGTCCAGCTGGGGCGGCTGAAGGCGAGGAACCCGAACGCGTTTATGTACGTGGACGAGCCGGGACTGCAGTTTCTTTTTTCAGCCATGTCCGGGTATGGCGACATCCAGGCGAAGGCCGACCTGGAGCTTTTTTTCTCCATGATCGACCGGCCCCGGGGAATCCACCTGTGCGGGAACCCGGATTGGGATTTTCTGCTCAACCAGGACATGGATATCCTGTCCCTCGATGTCTACAGCAATGGGGAAGTCTTTCCCGCCTACGCGCCGGCCATCAAGCGGTTCCTGGATCGCGGCGGGGTGTTGTCGTGGGGAATCGTGCCGACCAATGCCGAGCCGTTTGAAAAGGAATCGCTGGAGACGCTCGAAATCCTCCTGGAAACCGCATGGGAGCGACTGTGGAAAAAAGGGATCGATCGGGACCTGCTGTTTTCCCGGAGCCTGATTTCCCCGGCGACCTGCTGCCTGGTCAATCCGGACGGGGAAAAGACCGTTGAAAAAGGGTTCGCCGCGGTTAAACGGCTTTCGGAGCATCTGCGGGAGAAATACCGGCTGGCATGATTGATGGCTTCGTAAAAAGCTCGGAACTCCTCGTTATAACAGCAAGTAGCTTGGAGCCCAAAAAGCGAATCCAGAATCCAGAATCCAGAAGAAAGACAAAAATCAGCCAATTTGAGCTATTTGGCGACGAGTTGACGAATCAAGTTCCTTGGAAATCCAACTTCTGCGTTGCGCTTCACCCCTCGCCACTGCGGTACGACAAGTACGCCTCATCCCACGGGATTCGCACGCCTTGCCAATTTTATAAGATTTGGTGGAGCTTTTTACTTTGCCATCAAAAACCGACTTTTTACGAGTCCATTATGATTGCTTTCTATACAATTTTTGTGTTGCCCGTCACCGGCATGATGGGTTAATAGATGTTAAAATCTCAGTTTTCCTCATTTCTCTGAGAATTTTTTAAGTCGCTTTTAAACTTCCTTTATTGCTGACTCCCGGAAACATTCTCGACATCAACCTTGGCGATCGCACCGGGTCGCTGAACCCTTACCCGGAACACTGGATTTCCAAATATCTTGCCGGTCGCGGCTTCAACATGGCCTGGCTGTATGCGCATCTTCGCCCGGGAACCGATCCTCTGGGGCCGGAAAATCCGCTCCTGTTCTCGTGCGGGCTCCTTACCGGCAAGACCGCGCCGGCCTCCTCGCGCGTTCACGTGAATGCACTGTCACCCCTGACCGGCATATTGGGCAGTTCCAACATCGGCGGTCACTTCGGGGTCCGGCTCCGGGGGTGCGGCATCCAGACCCTGATCATCCGGCGGCGGGCCGACGCGCCGGTTTATCTCTACATCACGGATAACGGCATCGAGTTCCGGCCCGCCGCTCACCTGTGGGGGCTCGATACCCGGGAAACCCAGGAACGCCTCCGTGCGGAACTTGCCGATAATACCGTCCAGGTCTTCACCATCGGTCCGGCCGGCGAAAAGGGTGTCCCGTTCGCCTGCATTCTCACGGGGCGCGACCATGCCGCCGGGCGCACGGGAATGGGCGCGGTGATGGGATCGAAAAACCTGAAAGCCATCGTGGTGAAGGATCCCGGCCATCGACACGACGAGGCCACGGCCGGGGGGCGGGACGCCATCCGGAAATACGTGGGAAAGATCAAGGCAGCCGCCGAGTACAAGACATTTTCCCGATTCGGCGGGGCCGGGTACGTCAAGTGGGCGGATGACAAGGGGATCGCGGCGGCCCGGAATTTCCGGGAAACCCGCTTCGAAGGGATCGACCGGATCGACGGCCGCCAGCTCGACCGGTACAAGGTCCGTTCAAGCGGGTGTTACCGCTGCCCGATACAGTGCAAGGCCGAACTCGACATGGGGAAGGGGCGGACCCGGCCGGAATTTGAATCGATGGTGAACCTGGGGGCCAAGTGCGGCCTTGAAGATCTGGATGCCCTGGTCCGGCTCGACAACCTCTGTTCGGAACTGGGGATCGATATTATCTCCACGGCCGGTGCGGTCGCCTTTGCCATGGATCTGTTCGAACGGAAGATCCTCTCCCCGGAAGACTGCGGCGGGCTCGACCTGACCTGGGGGAACGCCGTCGCCATGGAAATCCTTATCCGGCAGATCGCGAGTCGAGAGGGGCTGGGGGGGATATTATCGCACGGCGTCCGCCGGGCCGCCGAAATCATCGGGAACGGCGCCGACGCCTGCGCGCCGCACGTCAAAGGGTTGGAACTCGCTGCTTACCATCCGGCATCCATCATGGGAACGGCCCTGGGGTATGCCGTCTCCGGACGGGGCGGGGATTTCAGCAACATTTACGCATCCCTGGAATATACCTGGCCGCCGGAGAAGGCCGCCGCGGCGTTCGGCACCCCGGATGCAGTCCGGCCCGATTCGACGAACGGGAAAGCCCCCCTCATCCGGCGGGCCATGAATGTCAATGCGGCCCTCGACAGCCTGGGGCTTTGCAAAGTGCCGGTACTCTCGCTTATCGGCGCTTTCGACCTGGTCAATGAAGCCGACCTCGCCTCGGCGCTCACGGGCTTGAACCTTGGGGCGGCGGAACTAATGGACTGCGGCGAGCGGGTGATCAACCTGGAACGGCTGCTCAACATCCGGTTCGGCGCCGGGAGCGAAGACGACCGGCTCCCGCCGATGTTTTCCAGCACGGATTATGCTGGGGAGGGCGCGGCGGACCTCACGGGACAGATGGAAACGATGGTGCGAGCGTTCTACCGGGAAATGGGGTGGGATGAACAGGGACAGCCGACTCCTGAAAAATTGACCGAATTGGGAATCGAGTCGACGGGAGACCTGTAACTCCCGGGAAATCTGTCGTTTTTTACCCAGCCCTAAAGGAAAAAACCCTCATGGGCTCCAAATCGCCCGTGCGTCAGATATTTTTCAGCCAGGATTGCCCCAGGTTTTTCATCTGTCTCTCGATTACCCGCGTCCGCTGCATTACATAGGGAGATGGCGCGGCCGCCTTGAGTGTTATCGGATTGGGGAGGACGGCCGCAAGGGTGGCGGCCTGCCGCCTTGTCAGCCGTGACGCGGAGCTCCCAAAGTATTTTTTTGACGCGGCTTCCACTCCGTATATACCATCGCCAAACTCGGCGATGTTCAAGTAGACCTCAAGAATCCGCCGTTTTGGCCACATGATTTCAATCAGGAAGGTGAAGTATGCCTCCAGCCCCTTTCGGATGAAGCTCTTTCCTTTCCAGAGGAACAGGTTCTTGGCGACTTGTTGGCTGATCGTGCTGGCCCCCCTGAGCCTGCCGCCGTTCTTTCTTGCTTCCAAGGCCTCGGCTATGGAGGCGAAATCGAATCCAAAATGGTTCGGGAACTTCTGATCTTCGGCGGCAACTGCCGCCAATGCCATCCGGGGAGAGATCTCCTCCCAGTCAACCCAATTGTACTGGATTCCGGTCCGCCTGCTCGAATCAAAGAAACTCTTGCAGTACCCTTCCACCATGAACGCACTGGCCACCGGTGGAACAAATCGCAACAGGAAAATTGCGGCCAGGGAGATCAGGAATACCCCGATCGCCAGTCGCATCGCCTTTTCGGTCAACCGTCCAAAAATGTCCTTGAATTTTCTGTCCGCCATACCCATTCGTCAGATGAATCGGGAGTTTTCGACACCATCTAAAATTATTATTGACCCATTCCGATTTTATGGGTTCCCAAGCTGGAGCTTGGGAACCAGCGACTCAGAGTAATCGTGTGAGTTCATGGAAACCCACCGCTTCCAAGGAACTTAAATCGGCAACTTGTCACTAAATGATTTTCGTCTTTCTTCTGGATTCTGGCTTCTGGATTCTGGATTCGCTTTTCGGGCTCCAAGTTCCTTCCTGTAAAAACCTGGCCCAGCCGAGTTGTCAGCTTTTTTACCAAGCCATCAATTTTGCGTACTTTGGCTTTGCAACCCAATACTTTTTTCCAATTGAATCTTGGGGTCATCAGGATTCCCCTCAAACAGGTTCAGGTCTCTTATCAGGCCTAATTTTCTCACGAAATAGACGGTCTCTGAAACGCGCGGGCAGATTGATCCGGTTTTCCGGAGATATTTCCCCGGCCCGCCATTGTAAATGGCCGCCCGTATTTCATCTATCTCATCTTCTGATTTTTCATCAAACAGCCGCCGATTGCACGCCTGGTGTAATGGAGACGGGTTTCCCAACTTGCGCACGACCGTAGCCATAAGGTCATCGCAAACCAGAATCGAAGCCTTTATGGCATTTTCAATTTCGCTTCGCCCGCGGTCGGTATTTCTGATCAGTTCCGCATCCGGATATTTGACAACAACATAATCATAGGTTTTCGGCATGATCTGCGCGATGCCGATCGCCCCGGTGCTGGAACTGCTGAACCGGAATGCCTGCTGTCCGTTTGCCGCCATCAGGATAATGAACCGTTCCGCCACCTGGCGTCCCTTGTCGTCGGCGGCAAGCATCATCCGAGGATCGGAGTGCTCATTGATCAGAAGGTGCCGGATGAAACGTTCACTTATGGTATCGGCAACGAGTTGACCCGCATAGGCACGCGACATCACCTGTCTTTTCTTGAGATCCGCGAATGCCCGCGCAACCTGTTCACTCAAAAAAGTTTTTCCGGCGTCGATCAGTGAATCCGAGTGGAGTGCCCTGGAATAGGGGACATAGACGATGTCCGTGTATCTACCGCTTTCCCGGGTGGTGGGGCAGGTCAGGCGGCTGCTCGGAACAAGATACTTGTTTGCAACAACCACATACCACGCCGTGTTATCCTGGCCTTTGTTTTTCAGGGACAGATCGGAATTATAGGTGTTCCACCGGTTTACTACCACTTCGAGATCGGTGGATGATTCGTATGGATGGAAACGCGGGATGCCTGGATCCGTCTCACCGGTCGCACGCAGCCGGTTTGCCCGGGCGATATCGTCTGTATTGAGCCAGTAATTCGCTTTGAAAATGCGGCCGGTGTTCATATCCAGAACGGCCAAGGCAATTTCCTGCCGGGAAAGTTCCTTTCGAGTGACCCCGGTAGTCCTCCCTTTTTTGTGGACCTTTCGCGTTACCACTTTGACCTTTGTGTTTAGATTGCGCTCCTCGTACCGCAATCTTGGCGATGATTCCAGAAGTTGCCGGGCTTCATCTATCCGCTCCATCAGGTTGCAAATCGGATATGTTGGCGGAAGGGCCTCCCCATGCGCGTAAACCTGCATTGCGATTAGAAAAAAGCAGCTTAATATTGCCGCCCGGGAAAGATGAACCATCTACTGCTCCTTTGAGATCTCGTAGCTCGAATAGGGGAAGAAAACAATCGACCTGGTCAGGAACAGTCCCTTATCCCGTCCAGAATTATCAGCGAAAAAGATATATCACTTAAATCAAATGCCGATCCATTCAATTCGAACAGGTCAAGGGAATAACCCTGAATCAAGTGATATTGTAGTATTTTAAATTTCTACACGGGAATATGACAAATGAGATTTTAGGGGGTTCGGTGAAGAGCAGGGAACAACTGCATTTCAAAATCCACCCCTATATCCTTCTCGGCATTGGGGTGGAAAAGTTTAACGATCGGGCAGTAAATATTTTCGTTACTCCAGTGATTTACTATTCCGGAATCCTCACCTCGAACATCAACGGCCAGTTTTTTCCGGTAAGATAAAAGGTCCGGGCAACCGGATCATAGGCGATGCCATTGAGTACATCCCTTTCATCGCGCGGCGCCACGGCCCGGATAAGCGGTGTACCGTCGATTACTCTCGTAACCGTCCCCGATTGGGGATCGATGACAAAGATGTAATCGCTGGACCAGACATTGGCGTACAGTTTCCCGTCGGCATATTCGAGCTCGTTGATCCGGCTTAAATGCTTGCCATTCCAGCGTACCGATACGGTCCTGATAATTTCAAAATTTTTATTGCGCTGGTAGAGCGTATCCGTGCCATTGCTCATGTAGAATGTAGCATCATCCGTTGCAAGCCCCCAGCCTTCCCCTTGATACGCATGCACTGCCAGATGTGTGAACTCCTGTCGTGAAAAGACCAGCGCCCGCCGGGAGTGGAGGCTTAACACCACCAGCCGGTCATCCATCAGCGCAAGCCCCTCGGCAAAAATGCCATCAAGTGGCATCAAGCGTTCGATAGTGCCATTTTTCGGATCGATACGACGAAGGGAGGATCGCCCGATAAGCCCGGTGCTTTCGTAGAGCTTTCCCGATGCGTACACAAGCCCCTGGGTAAACGCCTGCGGATCATGAGGGATCGTGCGCACTATTTCAGGGCGGACAAGATCATCCGGGCCGACGCGGTCATTGGACTCAGCGGAAGCGCATCCGTTTTGGGCCGGAAGCAGCATCACCAAAAGCACCAAAGAAAACAGGAGTTGTTTCATAGGTTCGTGGAGGCGGTCCTCACCGCGTGTCGGGATTCATATCCCGACCTTTGCGGACACTTGTTTCCGGCGCAAGTTCACCGCAGCGCTTTTCCCATGCTGAACGCATCGCCGATCAGGGAGCCGATTCCATGATATTTTCGGTGTTCCGGAGAAAAAATGATGGGGTTTACCCGATTCATGTCCGGGAGGCCGTCCTCGCCAAGAATGCGTTCATCGACTTTGACATCCATGATTTGGCCGATGAACAGGGTGTGGAGCCCGACCTCAAGCGTGTGAATGACCTTGCACTCCAGAACCATTGGGAATTCTTCCACATACGGGGCATCGATTCTGTCGCTTCTTGCCGGCGTGAGACCCGTGGTCTTGAATTTGTCTACCTGTTTCCCGCTGGCGATCCCGAAATAATCAGCTTCCCGGGCGTGTGCCGAAGAGGGAACGCTGATGGTGTAGCACTGTTTTTCCATGATGTTGCCGTAGGTATAAGTGGCCTTCCGGAGCGAAATCGTGACCGCCGGCGGTTTTGAACAGCAGATGCCGCCCCAGGCAATGGTTGCTACATTCGGCCGGCCGTCCGGATCATACGTGCCGACGCACCAGACCGGGGCGGGATAGATAAGTGTTTTTGGGCCAAGTGATTTTTTCATGTTTCAGATCTCCTTGGATTATATCGGGTTATCTGTTTCGCTCCAGTAGAGTTGATTTCTGTTTTTATCCCTTTTTCACAGGGGGCAAGGGAATTTCCGGCTTGGTTAACAGGACTTACAAACGATAAATCGTCGGCTTTTCCTCCATATCGATATCAATGCCGATCATGTCACCCGTTTTAAACCCCAGTCGCCGGAGTTCCCCGACAGTTTGATCCTGTTTTTCAAATCTCCAGTAGACGAACCATACGGGATTTCTAACGGTGTCGATCCCGTAGGCGTCATGCGTGCAGAGATTCAGACGGATCCGGTCCTTGGCGATGATGGTGTCGGCTTCGGATAAAAAATAATCGATTTTATACTGGTTTTGATACAACGCGCTGGTGAGGCGTTTTTGGAGTTCGGGCGTATCATCCAGGTAATGGTTTGCGATTTGAAAAAGGTCGTCGGGTATTTTGATGGACAAGCCCAGGACGCCGAACCGTTCATGTTTCAGGGCAAACGCTTCGAGTTCGGATTCATAATCGGAAATGACCTGAAGCACGTCATCGATGGTGCAATTCGAATCGCCCCATCCGTGCACCAGGTCTTCGCACGCGTTGATGATGTTCAGGTAAAAGGCCCTGTGGTCCATTACATAGACGATCCGCTCCCGGTAATTTCGTCTTTTCCGGACCCTGCGGATGCCGTCCAGTTTTACTGTCCGTCGACTGACGTTTATATCCAGAAGCTCCACCCGTGAAATGTCTTTTGCCTGGACCACGTGAATATCGCGCATCCTGGAGATAATATATTCAATTTCACAGGGAAACCCGAGGCGGGCCTGAATATCCTCCGACAGATCCACCAGTTTCAGGTCATGGGGCGTTTCGGTGATATAGGATTCGCACTTTATTTTATGGGCATAATCATTGGTATAGCCAAATTCCCAGCGCTTCCCCATTTTCTTTGCCATTACCTTTGTTCCCTCGATAAACGGCATCACAATGACACCCATGTCTTCCGGATCGACTTCAGGGGCGTTATTAAATTTCTGCTGTCTTAAAATTTGCAGTTTTTTGGCGGTTTCCGCAAGCTGGACAATCCGTTTTCTGGCGTATTTGATCCCGGCGGTGTCCGCATTGATTTCAAGGGAGTCGAATGTTCCGCTTTTAAAAAACGATTCAAGCGGATGGGCGCTTCGGACAATTACCTTGAAGCTCTGGCATGCTTCCTTGAAAAACGTTTCCAGCCGGCCAAAGTTTTCATTCCTGAAATCCTCGGCCGTAAGATAAATAAACTCCGGGACATCAAAGCCCTCTTTTTTTAAAATCTCCAGAAGCCTTATTTTTTCCGGCAGTGACTGTTCCATTGGTTTTCCTTTCAATTGTCCCGTCCATTGTATCTTGTCTTCTCTACGCGGGCATCTTCGTATGATACGCTCACATCCAGTTTCCTTCAAATTCAAAATAAATGCGGAACTCCTCAAACCCAGATAAAATTTGAATACCGGAATGCGCAACGATTCCGATATATCCTTCCGGAGGAGCGGGAAACCGGAAGAATATAAGAATCGATTACAGGATCGAGCAGAGAATTAGATTGTGAACTGTAGAGAGGGGATTACACGTGTGATTTTGCTGGCCGGCATGGTGTCGGCGGATGCGTTTGTTTTTGAGGGTTTCCATGACGATCCGGAGCCGCATCGTAGGGCGGGTTTCAAACCCTTCAATGGGTGACCTTGTCTCTTAAATACTGATGAAGTCGTAAAAAGTCGGGTTTAGGATGGCAAAGTAAAAAGTTCAAGATCAAGGCGCGCAAATCCCGAGGAATGCAGCGTATTTGGCCGTACGTGAATGTTTACCAGGCGTAAGCCGCAAATGACGAGGCATGCAGCGCAACGCATATATTGGACTTTTTACGAAGCCATCAATACTACAAGGAATAAATTTCGCCGCCAAACGTATGCACCCAGTTTTTCTCCAGGATCGCTAACGCCTCCTCGGTTTTATCGACGCCCAGGATCACGATCGGCTGGCCGCTCTCGCCCCTTCCGAGAAAGGGGTAAAAGTAGAGCACGTTGATGTTGGCGGACTTGAGCGGTTTCAGGATCGCCCGGAGGCCGCCGGGATGGTCGGGGACTTCCACGGCGAGCACCTCCGTCTCCTTTGGCGAGAAACCATGGCTTTTCAACGTGGTGACGGTTTTCCCGGGGTCGTTGGTGACGAACCGGACCGTGCTCATATCGGAGGTGTCGGCCACGGTGATGGCCCGGATATTGATCCCTTCGGTGGCCAGGTATTCGCTCACGTTCAGAAATTGTCCCGGCGTGTTGTCAATGCTGACGGATATCTGCTTGATGGACATAAGCCCCTCCAGAGAAGTCTAATTAATAACCATGTTGTACCCGGCGGTCAGGGCCTTTTTGTTGATGTCGATAACCTTCTGTTTCCCCTTCATGGCCACTGTCAGGCCCTCGATGAGGCTGTCGATCCGGACCAGGTTGCTCTTCCGGATAAATGCCCCGAGCATGATCATGTTGGCCGATCTGATATTGCCCATTTCCTCGGCCATGGCGTTTGCCGGTACGTTCACGAATTCGATGTCGCCCCGGCTGATCGGCTCCTTGATCAATGTGGAATTGAGGAAGAATGCACCGCCGGATTGGAGCTTGTTCTGGAATCTCACCATCGACGG
>Ga0209347_1002805_pt1 | contig 21991 bp, 22 predicted proteins | sample AutmiccommuBRH23_FD_187382 | JGI IMG/M metagenome (GOLD analysis project Ga0209347, IMG submission 187382) | Deep subsurface microbial communities from Mt. Terri, Switzerland - Autotrophic microbial communities BRH/23 (SPAdes) (version 2) | ecosystem: Environmental > Aquatic > Deep subsurface >...
GCGGCGCAGTGGCAGGAACTGGTGCGCACCGCCGCTGCCGAGTGTCGGCTGCGCCTCGACGAGGAGTTGGAGAGCTATCTCGTCTTCCTCATGATGCGGTTCTGCGCCAAACCCCAAATGGCCGGCGCGGTGCTGGCCCTGGAGTACCTCCAGGGGCTGATGGCCAGTGGTCGGCTGCACGAGCAGCATCTGCGTGACGTGGGCGATCAGTGCCTGCTCTACAGCGGCTTGTTTCCCCTGCGGGCGCGACGAAGGATGGTGCGCATGCACTATTACGTGGACCTGGGCCGCACTGCCTATTGGCATCTGGCGCAACGCACCCAGGTCGCCTGGGCCGAGACCTTCGATCGCCTGGCCGCCGACTTCGTCGCCCTGCGCGATGTCCTCCAGGCCATGCGCGAAGTGGACGCCCCCGGAGAGCTGGACAGCCTCGCCCTGCATGAGCTCTGGGACGAGTGCGGCAGCCGGCGGGCTGGCGAGGCCCTGCGTCAGCGCTACGGTGCCGAGTTGCTCGATGCGCCGCCCCGGCGCCAATAGGCGTCTGCGCGCAAAACCACACTCGACTCAGTACCTTGCTGTTCGCGCAGGGGGAATCAGGCTAGAATAGGCGGTTCCCCGATCGTGAGCCGAGCAACGATGCCGCGTCAGCCCAAAGCCGTGTCCCTCATTTCCGGGGGCCTGGACTCACTCCTCGCCACCAAGGTGGTGATGGAGCAGGGCGTGCATGTGGAGGGAATCAACTTCTTCACCGGCTTCTGCGTCGAAGGCCACACTCACGCGATCCGCAAGCAGGAGCGGTCGCGACCCAAGCGCAACAACGCGTTGTGGGTGGCGGAGCAGCTGGGCATAAAGCTGCACATCGTCGATGTCATCGACGAGTACAAGGACGTGCTGCTCAACCCCAGGCATGGTTACGGCGCCAACCTCAATCCCTGTCAGGACTGCAAGACCTTCATGGTCCACAAGGCACTGGAGTGGATCGACACCAGCGCCTACGACTTCATCATCACCGGCGAGGTGGTCGGTCAGCGACCCATGTCCCAGCGGGCCGACACGATGCCGGTCATCGCTCGGGAATCCGGCGCCGGCGACCGGTTGCTGCGTCCCCTGTGCGCCAAGCATCTTCCGCCGACGCTCCCGGAGCGAGAGGGCTGGGTGGATCGCGAGCGCCTGTACGATTTTCAGGGCCGCTCGCGCAAGCCGCAGATGGCGCTCGCCGCCCAGTTCGGATTCGAAGACTACGCCCAGCCTGCCGGGGGCTGCTGCTTTCTCACGGATGCGAGCTATTCCCAGAAGCTGGTGGACCTGTGGCAGAGCCGGGGCGAGCGCGATTACGAGCTCGACGACATCATGCTGCTGAAGGTCGGGCGGCACCTGCGCCCGCGCCCGCACTTCAAGCTGATTGTGGCCCGGGAGGAGGGCGAGGTGCGGTTTCTGGAGGGTTATCGCCGAAGCTTCGTCAGCCTCAGCCCCGTGAGTCACCTTGGGCCCCTCGCCCTGGTGGACGGCACGGCCGGCGATGAGGATCTGCGTCTGGCCGCCCGCGTGGTCGCCCGCTACAGCCAGGGACGGGACGCCGAGCAGGTGGAGGTGGAGATTCGCGACCGCGCCGGTGCGTGTCGCAGCGTACAGGTGCAGCCTCTGGGCGTCGACGAGATCCCTGCCGAATGGCATGTGTGAGTGGCGAGTGGCGCGTGGCCAGCGGCGAGGGAAAGCAGCGTTCCTAGTCGTTCGCAACGAGCGACCCGCAACTGGTCGCCTGCGGCGCCGGCCTGTAACATCAGCCCCCCCAATGGATACGCCTCCAATGTCTGAACACCACCTCGATACGCGCGGTCTGCTCTGCCCCATGCCCGTCATCCGGGTGCAGAACCGCGTGCGCCAGCTGGCGGTGGGGGATCGGCTGGAGGTGGCCTGCACGGACCCAGGCGCCCTCAACGACGTGCCTGCCTGGTGCCGCATCAACGGCCACCGCGTCGTGGACACGCGCGAGCGGGACGGGGAGATCACGATCTGGATCGAGGTGGGCGACGGCTCCTGAACGCCGCCCGCCCCTGCCGCCATGAGCGCCATCAGCGTCGATCCGAGCCGTTATCGCGAAACCCGCCGCGTGACGGTGGTGGGCGCTGTGCTCGATCTGGTGCTGGGTGTGGCGAAAATCGCGGTCGGGTGGCTCAACCACTCCCAGGCACTGGTGGCCGACGGCGTGCACTCGCTCTCGGACCTTGCCACCGACGTCATGGTGCTGTTCGCCGCCAAGCATGCCAGCGCCGACGCCGACGAGGAGCACCCGTACGGTCATGCCCGCATCGAGACCGTGGCCACCGTCGGCCTGGGCATCGCCCTGTTGGCCGTGGCGGCGGGAATCGCCTACGACGCCGTCAGCCGGCTGTTCGAACCGGAGCGCCTGTTGACGCCCGGCTGGCTATCTCTGGCGGTGGCCAGCATCTCGATTGTCTCCAAGGAAGGGATCTACCACTACACCATCCGGGCGGCCCGCCGGCTGCGCTCCAATTTGCTGCGCGCCAACGCCTGGCACAGCCGCTCCGATGCCATCTCGTCTGTCGTGGTCGTCATCGGCGTCGCGGGGACCATGGCGGGCCTGAACTACCTGGATGCCGTGGCCGCAGTGGGGGTCGCGTTCATGGTGGCGAAAATCGGTTGGGATCTGGCCTGGGCCAGCGTGCGCGAACTCGTGGATACCGGCTTGAACCGCGAGCAGGTGGAGCAGATCCGCGACACCATCGCCTCGGTGACCGGGGTGCGCGACCTGCATCTGCTGCGCACGCGCCGCATGGGCAGCGATGCGCTGGTGGACGTGCATATCCAAGTGGATCCCACTCTGAGCGTCTCGGAGGGCCACCATGTCTCCGAAACGGTGCGCCGGCGCCTGATCGAGGGCATCGACGAAGTCAGCGACGTCATGGTGCACATCGACCCGGAGAACGACGAGACCGCTCAGCCTTGTGGCCACCTGCCCTTGCGCAGGGAGCTGATGACCAAGCTCGAGGCGGCCTGGCACGACGTGCCGGCGGCCAACCATATCCAGAAGGTGACCATGCATTACCTGAGCGGCCGGGTGCACTTGGAGCTGTTCGTGCCCCTGCAGGAGCTTGCCACTATCGAGGCGGCCCGCGCCGAGGCCAGCGCCCTGGAACAGGCCGCCCGGCGCGTGCCGGAGGTCGGCAGCGTGCAAGTGAACTACTACTGATGGACGCACAGTGATGGTGCGAGCCCCTGGCGGGGCGCACCATTGCGGTGCAGGACGGCGTCCCAGCGCCCGCCGGAGCGGGACTAACAGGTTGAGAGAGCAGGGCAATTTCGCTCGGCATGGTTCGTGCACTAAATCGGGCAACCGAGCCTTGAGAGTCGCCCGGCGACCGGTTCCAACGACAAGCAGGAATGGCATTCCATAGGAGTGGCGCAATGTCCCAGAAAGTAATGAAGATGATCAAGGACAACGAAGTCAAATTCGTTGACATGCGGTTTACCGACCCCCGCGGCAAAGAGCAGCACGTGAGCATTCCGGCCAGCACCGTGGATGCGTCCTTCTTCAAGGACGGCAAGATGTTCGACGGCTCCAGCATCGCCGGCTGGAAGGGCATTCAGGAATCGGACATGGTGCTGATGCCTGACGCGGACTCCGCCGTGCTCGACCCGTTCTGCGACGAGCCCACCATGAACGTGCGCTGCGATATCCTCGAGCCCGCCACCATGCAGGGCTACGAACGCGACCCGCGCTCCGTCGCGCGGCGCGCCGAGGACTATCTGAAGTCCACCAAAATCGCCGATTCGGCTTACTTCGGCCCGGAGAACGAGTTCTTCGTGTTGGATGACGTGCGCTGGGGCGCCGACCTGTCGGGTTCGTTCGTCAAGATCGACTCCGAGGAGGCCCACTGGAACACGGAGAAGGTCTATGGCGACGGCAACATGGGTCACCGGCCAACGGTCAAGGGCGGCTACTTCCCGGTGCCGCCGGTGGATTCGCTGCAGGACCTGCGCTCGGCCATGTGTCTGGCCCTGGAGGAGATGGGCCTCAAGACCGAGGTGCACCACCATGAGGTGGCGACCGCCGGGCAGTGCGAGATCGGCGTCGCCTTCGGCACCCTGATCCGTAAGGCCGACGAGGTGCAGATCCTGAAATACGTGGTGCAGAATGTCGCCCACGCCTACGGCAAGACTGCCACCTTCATGCCCAAACCGATCGTCGGCGACAACGGCAGCGGCATGCACGTGCACATGTCCCTGGGCAAGGCCGGAAAGAATCTCTTCAGTGGCAACAAGTACGGCGGCCTTTCGGAGCTTGCGCTGTACTACATCGGCGGCATCATCAAGCATGCGCGCGCCCTGAACGCCTTCACCAATGCCTCCACGAACAGCTACAAGCGCCTGGTGCCTGGCTTCGAGGCGCCGGTGATGCTGGCCTACTCGGCCCGCAACCGTTCGGCCTCTATCCGCGTGCCCTGGGTGTCGAATCCGAAGGCGCGGCGCATCGAGGTGCGCTTCCCCGACTCCACCGCCAATCCCTACCTGGCGTTTTCGGCCATGCTGATGGCGGGGCTCGACGGCATCCAGAACAAGATCCATCCGGGCGATGCCATGGACAAGGACCTGTACGATCTGGAGCCGGAAGAGGCGAAGGACATCCCCACCGTCTGCCACGCCCTGGACCAGGCCCTGGACGAACTGAACAAGGACCGCAAGTTCCTTACCCAGGGCGGCGTGTTCACGGACGATCAGATCGACAGCTACATCGCCCTGAAGATGGACGAGGTCACGCGTCTGCGCATGACCACCCATCCGGTGGAGTTCGACATGTACTACTCGCTGTAAGCGTCGCTGAAGCCCCACCGCAGACGCCCCCTTACGGGGGCGTCTTCGTTTCCCGGCGGAGCCTTCGAAGACAGGCGCCGGCGCTTTGCCGACGGGCTGTATTGCCGCCAATGACCCCGGGGGCTAGGCTAACGGTATGCTCCGTGCCCTGATCCTTGCGCTGTTGCCCCTGTCCGTCGCCTCCCAGGCAGAGGTCTATCGTTGGGTGGACGAACAGGGCAACGTGGTGTTCTCGGATCGGCCACAGGCCGGTGCGGAGCCGGTGCAGTTGCCGGAAATCTCCACCTATGAGGCGCCCGCCTACGATTCGGGTGTGCTGCGGCCCGAGACGCCCGAAGCGGACGGTGGTGTTCGCTACGCAGTCGATTTCCTGCATCCGACCCGCGAACAGACGCTGCGCGATAACCAGGGCAATGTCGCGGCACGGCTGCAGGTGGAGCCTGAATTGCGGCGCGGCCACCGCATCGTCATGGAGCTAGACGGCGGTGCCCAGACGGTGGAGGTTACCGAGCCCGAGTACCTGTTCACCGGTCTGGATCGCGGCACTCACGAGCTGCAGGCATGGGTCGTGGACGCCGATGGCGAACGCCTTGGCGAGGCCGCGGCGACGCAGTTCCACCTGCACCAGGCCTCGAGGCTGTTCACGCCCCCCGACACCGATGGCGACGCCGGCGCCCCTCCGGGCAGCGGCGTGCAGCAGGCGCCGCGCGCCCCCACGGCCCCACGGTTCCAGTACAACCCGTCCGCCAACGGCAACTGAGCACCTGCACCAGCCGGGTGCAGCCGTCTGAGCCAACGCACCTCTCTCCTTCGACTGCGCCGCGCCCCGTGCACTATAATAGTGCATGGCGGCACCAGCCATGCCCTGTCGTGGCGCAACGTCCAGCGCCCGCAGTTATGGTGCGGGATTCGGCGAACAAACAAATGCGTTGTGCAATAGAGTGTTAGCGCTGCCACGGACAGGCGGCTTGGGAGCGCCCGAGCACGGGCCGCGCGCAGCCGGAGTGGTTTGGATATTGCAAGCACCGGGGACATGAGCGCAGTGTCGCACCAGGAGCGGGTTCACCAGCGGGTCCTGGACAATCTCACCACGGCGGTGATGGTCCTGGACCTGGAACTGGTGATCCGCTACATCAATCCCGCCTGCGAAATGCTGCTGGCAATGAGTGCGCGCAAGGCGCACGGGAAATCCCTGCGCCACCTGATCATGGGTCCGGATGACCTGTTTCCTCGCTTGGAGGCGTGCCTGCGCGACGGCCATCCGTTCACCGAGCGTGAGCTGCACCTGACCCTGTTCGGGCAGCGCGAGTACATCGTCGACTGCACGGTCACAGCACTCATCGAGCCGGCCCAACCCCGCGGGCTGCTGCTGGAGCTGGTGCGCATCGATCGCCAGTTGCGCATCAACCGCGAAGAGACGCTGATCGCCCAGCACAACGCCGCCCGGGCCATCATCCGCGGCCTGGCCCACGAGGTGAAGAATCCTCTCGGAGGGCTGCGCGGCGCCGCGCAGCTGCTGGAGCGGGAGTTGCCCGACGAGCAGCTTACCGAGTACACGCGCATCATCATCGAGGAAGCCGATCGGTTGCAGAACCTCCTCGATCGCATGTTGGGCCCGAACACGCTGCCCAAGCGCGTCGATACCAACATTCACCACGTGCTCGAGCGCGTCCGCCAGTTAGCCGCCGTGGAGGCGCCGCCCGGCGTGCAGCTGGTGCGGGATTACGATCCGAGCATCCCAAATCTCGAGGCGGACGCCGATCAGCTCATTCAGGCGGTGCTCAACCTGGTGCGCAACGCACTCCAGGCGGTGGGCGAACACGGCAGCATCACGCTGCGCACCCGCGCCCAGCGCCAGATCACCATCGGACACGAGCGTCACCGCCTGGTTCTGGTGGTGGAGATCGTCGACAACGGTCCGGGGATCCCGCCCGAGATCCAGGAGCGCATCTTCTATCCGATGGTCACAGGGCGCGCGGATGGCACGGGCCTCGGCCTGTCCATCGCCCAATCGCTGATCAACCGCCACGGCGGTCTGATCGAGTGCAGCAGCCAACCGGGCGAGACGGTCTTTCGCATTCTGCTCCCCCTTGGAGAACACAAATGACGAGTCGCGAACGGATATGGATCATCGACGACGATCGTTCTATCCGCTGGGTGCTGGAGAAGGCGCTTACGAGCGCGGGCATGGAGGTGACCAGTTTCGAGGACGGCACCCAGGTGATCAAGCGTATGGCCCACGAGCAGCCCGACGCGATCGTCAGTGACATCCGCATGCCGGGGGTCGACGGGATCGAGCTGCTCGCACGCCTTCGTGAGCGCTATCCCCATGTGCCCGTCATCATCATGACCGCGCATTCCGACCTGGACAGTGCACTGTCGGCCTACGAAGGCGGCGCCTTCGAGTATCTGCCCAAACCCTTCGACGTGGACGATGCGGTGGCGCTCACGCAGCGCGCCCTGAAACACAGCCGGGAGCAGAAACAGGCCGGGCTCGAGATGGAGGGCGGCGAGGCCGCCGAGATCATCGGTGAAGCGCCGGCCATGCAGGAGGTGTTCCGAGCCATCGGGCGATTGAGCCGTTCCAACATCACGGTGTTGATCAACGGCGAGTCGGGCACGGGCAAGGAGCTGGTCGCCCAAGCCCTGCACCGCCACAGCCCGCGCTCGGATGGCCCCTTCATCGCCTTGAATATGGCCGCTATCCCGCGCGACCTGCTGGAATCCGAACTGTTCGGCCACGAACGGGGTGCCTTTACCGGCGCCCAGGCCCAGCGCCGGGGCCGCTTCGAACAGGCCGACGGCGGCACGCTGTTCCTGGACGAGATCGGCGATATGCCCGCGGAGCTGCAGACGCGGTTGCTGCGGGTGCTGGCCGATGGCGAGTTCTACCGGGTGGGTGGGCACAGCGCCATCCGCGTCGATGTGCGCATCATCGCCGCCACCCACCAAAACCTTGAAGAGCTGGTGCGCCAGAATCGATTTCGCGAGGACCTGTTTCACCGCCTCAACGTCATACGCATCCACATCCCTGCGCTGCGCGAGCGACGCGAGGACATCCCGCGCCTGTCCCAGTTCTTTCTGATCCAAGCCGGAAAGGAGCTCAAGGTGGAGCCCAAGGTGCTACGCCCGGATGTGGTGGATTACCTCAAGGCGCTGGATTGGCCCGGCAACGTTCGCCAGTTGCAGAACACCTGCCGCTGGTTGACCGTGATGGCCTCGGGGCGCGAGATCCACATGGCCGACCTGCCGCCGGAGCTTGCCGGCGAGGCGGCGCCGAGCGCCACCGGCGGAGAGGATTGGCAGGCTGCGCTCAAGCGCTGGGTAGACCACCGCCTGGCGGAAGGCGAGATCGGTCTGTTGGATCGGGCGGAGCCGGCCTTCGAGCGCATCATGATCGAAACCGCCCTGAAGCACACCGGCGGGCGCCGTCAGGACGCGGCGCGGCTGCTCGGTTGGGGGCGCAACACCCTGACCCGGAAGATCAAGGAATTGAACATGGAAGACCGGGCGTGAACAGTTGGCGCGCCTACACCGCGTCGCAGGCGTTCGGTGCCCCATTGAGCACCAACGTACCGACGAGCTGCGCGACCTCCTGGATTTCGTGGCGCTGCAGGTAGTCCACGATGCCGCGATTGATGCGCTGGCAGAGGAGCGGATCATAGAACAGGCCGGTGCCCACGCCGACGGCGCTGGCGCCGGCAATGAGAAACTCCAGCGCGTCCTCGGCACTGGCGACCCCGCCCTGACCGATGATGGGGATGCCGTGATCGCGGCACACCTGATAGACCTGATGCACTTTCAATAGTGCAATGGGCTTGATGGCCGGGCCCGACAGCCCGCCCTGATTGTTGCCGATGACCGGCGCCCGCGTTTGGATGTCCACGGCCATGCCCATCAACGTATTGATGACCGCAAACGCGTCGCTGCCCGCTTCGATGCAGCGCCGGGCATTCTCGGCGATGTCCGTCTGGTTGGGCGACAGTTTGGTGATCAATGGTTTGCGGGTGGCCTTGCGGCACACTTCCACCACCCGCGCGGACATGTCGGGATCGTTGCCGAAGGCGACGCCGCCTTCCTTGACGTTGGGGCAGGAGATGTTGATCTCGATGGCGTCGATTGGCGAGTCGTCGAAGCGGCGCGTGACTTCGAAGTACTCGTCCACCGTGGAGCCGGAGACATTGGCGATGAACCGCGTCTCGTGGAAGTCGAGCTGGGGCAGGATGGTGCCCACCACATGCTCCACGCCCGGGTTCTGCAGCCCGATGGCGTTGAGCATGCCTCCCGGGGTTTCACAAATCCGATGGGGAGGATTGCCCAGCCGCGGCGCCAGGGTGGTGCCCTTGAGGCACACGGCACCCACCTCCCGGTTCGAGAACCCCTCGACCCGGGTGTACTCCTCGCCGAAGCCGACGCAGCCGGACAGCAGCACCAGCGGCGTCTGGAAATGCATCCCGCAGAAGTCAGTGGCGAGCACGGTGGCGTAGTCGGAGGGCATGGCGGGCACGGTCCGGGCAGGTGGCGCGATCCGCAGGCATTGTAGCAAACCCCGCGCTGGCGCGGCGGCGCGGGCGTGTCGTGGTAGGCTCACCGAGCCGATGTGTGACACCGGCCGCTGCACGCTGGAAGGCGCTCGCAATGTTGCTGCACGTTGTCCTGTTTGAGCCGGAGATTCCACCAAACACCGGCAATGTCATCCGCCTGTGCGCCAATACCGGGGCACGGCTGCATTTGATCGAGCCGCTGGGATTCGCGCTCGAGGATAGTCGGTTGCGGCGCGCAGGTCTGGACTATCACGAGTTTGCCCGGGTGCAGGTCCATGCCAGCCTGCCGGCCTTCCGGGATGCGGTGCGGCCCACCCGAGTGCTGGGGTGCAGCACCCGCGGTACGGTCCGCTACGACCGGGTGGCCTATGGCAGCGGCGACGCGCTGCTGTTCGGCCCCGAGACGCGGGGTCTGCCGGAGACGCTGCTGCAGGAACTGGCGCCGGAACACCGCCTGCGCCTGCCCATGATCCCCGGCAATCGCAGCTTGAATCTGTCCAATGCCGTCGCGGTGGTGGTGTTCGAGGCTTGGCGTCAGGCCGGATTTGCCGGCGCCGGCGAGTAGGGCTACCCGAATTCCGGCTTCTGCTCCCGGGCGAACAGGGCCTGCACGGCCTCGCGCGGGGTGCAGCCTTGATAGAGGATTGCGTAGACCTGCTCGGTGATCGGCATTTCCACCCCCTGCGCGGAGGCCAACCCCCGGACCACACGGGCGGTCGGGACTCCCTCGACCACTTGATTGATTTGTGCCTTGGCCTGTTCGGGGCTCGCACCGCGGGCCAGTGCCAGACCGAAACGGCGGTTGCGGGACTGATCGTCAGTGCAGGTGAGCACCAGGTCGCCGAGGCCGGCCAGCCCCATGAACGTTTCCTGCTGCCCGCCCAACTCCAGACCGAGCCGAAAGATCTCCGCCAGTCCGCGGGTGATCAGAGCCGCCCGCGCGTTGGCTCCGAAACCGAGGCCGTCGGAAATGCCCGCGGCGATGGCGAGGACGTTCTTGACCGCACCGCCCACCTGCACCCCCACCATGTCATCGCTGGTGTATGCCCGGAAGGTGTCGTTGCGCATCCGTTGCGCAAGATCGCTGGCGAACGCGGCATCGTGGGACGCGACGGTGACGGCCGTCGGCAGGCCGCGTGCCACTTCCCCGGCGAAGGTGGGCCCGGAGATCACCGCCAGGGGATGTCCGTCACCCAGCGCCGCGCCGGCCACGTCATGCAGCAGTCGACCCGATCCCATCTCCAGGCCCTTGGTGGCCCAGGCAACGCGCTGGCCCGGCCGCATCCGGGGGGCGATCGCACGCAGGACCTCGCCGAAGGCGTGGCTCGGAACCGCCACCAGAAGGTCCTGGGCGCGTGCCACGGCCGCCGCAAGGTCGCCGATCGGCTCCACCCGGGCGGGAAACTCGATCGCGGGAAGGAACTCCTGATTGCGCCGGTCCTTCGCCAGACGTGCGACGTGCTCGGCCTCGTGGCCCCACAGCAGCGTGGGGACGCCGTTGCGGGCCAGCAATACCGCCAGCGCCGTGCCCCAGGAGCCGGCGCCGATGACGGCGAGGGTGGAGTCGGCGTGGGCCACGGCGCTGGCGCTACTGCACCGTGTCGCCGGTCGGCTGTCGCTGGCGCTGCAGGTGTTGTGAATACAGCGCCTCGAAGTTGACCGGCTGCAGCATCAGGGGCGGAAATCCACCCTTGCTCACCAGATTCGCCACCGCCTCGCGGGCGTAGGGAAACAGCACGTTGGGGCAGTAGATTCCCAGCATCGGTCCGAGCTCGTCCTTGGTGAATCCGCGCAGCGTGAAGACGCCGCCTTGGTGCACTTCGGCGAGAAACGCGGTCTTCTCGTCGGCCAGCTTGGCCGTCGCAGTGACGGTGAGCAGTACCTCGTGGGCATCATCAGCGATCTGCTGGGTGTTGATGCCGACGTTGATCTGGATATTCGGTTGCGCCTGGGTCTGGAAGATCCCAGGGGCGGCGGGCGACTCGAACGAGGCGTCCTTCAGATAGATGGAGTGAATGGAAAGCTGCTGCTGGGGAGTCCCGCCGGTGCCGCCGTTGGTGGGTTCGTCTGCCATGGATGATTTCCTGTGTCGAGGAGTCCGGTTCAGCCCAGGTGCTGTTGCACCCAGTTGGTAAGAGTGGCGAGGTCCGCGGCGCCGGAGGTGCGCGCCCGCTCGCCGCCGCCCTGGAAAAGGATCAGCGTGGGGATGCCGCGGATGCCGTAGGCCGCGGCGGCCTGCTGCTCGCGATCGGTGTCGATCTTTGCCAGGCGGACCCGCGGCTCCAGGCGCGCGGCCGCCTGCTCGAACACCGGCGCCATCACTCGGCAGGGTGCGCACCAGTCGGCCCAGAAGTCCACCAGCAGGGGCAGATCGCTGCGTTGGATGTGGCGCTGCAGGCGCTCTGCCGTGAGCGCGACGGGCTGACCCGTGAACAGCGCCTGGTGACAGCGCCCGCACTTCGCAGCCGTTGCGGAGCGCGTCGGTGGAATGCGGTTGATGCCGTCGCAGTGGGGACAGACAATGTGTATGCCTTCGCTCATGGCTTGCGTCATGTGCTCGTCGCCGCCACTCGGTGGTGCGCCGGCCGGATCGACGCCGCGGCGGCTACTTGCGGCTTAAGGGAAGATTTTCCCGCTGCCAGGCGCTGATCCCGCCCCGGAGATTGTAGACGGTCTCGAACCCCTGCTTGTGAAGTCGGGCGCTGGCGCTGGCGGAACGGTTTCCGGTGCGGCAGTAGGCGATGATGGCCTTGTTCTTGTGCTTCTGCAGTTCCTTGGCGCGCTCGTTGAGTTTGCTCAATGGGATGTGGATGGCGTTGACGATGTGACCCTCCTGGTACTCGCGGTCCTCGCGCACGTCGAGCATCACTGTGGGCCTGCGGTTCATCACTTGAGTGGCCTCGATGGGCGACAGCTCATTGAAGCCCTGACCTCTGCGACGCACCTCGGTGACGATCAGCAGCACGAGCAGCGCGAGGAAGGTGACAGACAGGGGCAGGTGGTTGCCCACGAATTCGATCAGCTGGTCCATGGGAACGGCTTTCGCAGGATTCAATCGAGAGTCGACGGCGGGTATGGTAGCCCAATTGCGCTCGCTCGTCCGCCGAGCGTCCCCGCCGGCGCCGGTCGGGCCGGCGGCCGGGGATGGGACGGGCGTGAAACTAGCGGATGTCCGGGTCGGCGGTGCAGAACACTTCCCGCATCATGCTGATCAGGCGCAGGGTGCGCGGGTCGCCGACCCGGTAGTACACCCGGTTGGCGTCTTTGCGCGACGTCAGAATTCCCTTGTCGCGCAGGATCGCCAGATGCTGAGAGATGTTGCTCTGCGACGTCCCCACGTGCTCGACGATGTCCTGCACGCTGACCTCGGTATCCCCAAGCGTGCAGAGGATTTTGAGCCGTAACGGGTGTGACATCGCCTTGAGGGAGCGCGAGGCGCGGTTAATGTCCTCTTCGCGCGTGATCAGAAGGTCAGACGTCATATCGCTGTCCGTTGGATCGACCGAGGCGCACGCCTCGGCGACTGCGTATAGTGTGTCCATGGTACTTCGTGTATGCCTTTATAAGAGAGACATTATACAATAATGCGCACCATGTGAAGCGGAAATTCGCGCCCCGCGCAGCCTGCCCGGGCAGGGTCGGTACGCCACCGGGAGCTGCGCTCCGCACACGTGGAGTTCCGCCGGTGCGACAGTTAGACTCGTTCCACTTCATACCATCCTAATTACCTGGAAAAGCAGCGTTAGGCAACCGAAATCATGTCCGCACGACCGAAGCCCATGGTCCTGTTAATACTGGATGGCTGGGGCTACAGCGAAGATCCCCGATCCAACGCCATCCTGGCGGCCCGCACCCCGGCCTGGGATGCCCTATGGCAGCGCTACCCGCACACCCTGATCCGTACCTCGGGCGCGGCCGTGGGCCTGCCGGCTGACCAAATGGGCAATTCCGAGGTGGGACATCTCAATCTGGGTGCCGGACGCGTCGTCTATCAGGAGTTCACCCGCGTGAGTCGGGCGGTGCGCACCGGCTCGTTCTTCACCAACGCGGTACTTACTGACGCCGTGGACACCGCGGTACGAAATGGGACCGCCGTGCACATCCTTGGCCTGCTCTCTCCCGGCGGGGTGCACAGTCACGAGTGCCACATCCACGCCATGGTCCGGCTCGCGGCCGAGCGCGGCGCCGAGCGGATCTATTTGCACGCCTTCCTCGACGGGCGCGACACGCCGCCCAGAAGTGCGGAGCAATCCCTGCAAGCCATGCAGGAGAAATTCGCCGAATTCGGTCGCGGGCGATTCGCTTCGATCATCGGGCGCTATTACGCCATGGATCGGGATCACCGCTGGCCCCGGGTGCAGGCCGCCTATGACCTGATCACCGCGGGCAAGGCCGAATTTCGGGCGCCGGACGCCGGCACCGGGCTGAAGATGGCATACGATCGGGGCGAGTCCGACGAATTCGTCCAGGCCACTGCCATCGTTCCCGCCGGTGCGGCGTCGGTGCGCGTCCAGGACGGGGACGTGGTGGTGCTGATGAATTATCGCTCCGATCGCGCGCGCCAGATCACGCGCCCGTTCATCGAGCCGGATTTCGATGGCTTCGTGCGCGATTACCGCCCGAAGCTTGCCGCGGTGGTCAGCCTTACGGAGTACAAGCAGGAGTTCAAGCTTCCGGTGGCGTTCCCACCGGAGCGCATGCGCAATTGCCTGGGCGAGTATCTCGCCACCCTCGGGATGCACCAGTTGCGCATCGCCGAGACCGAGAAGTACGCCCACGTCACCTTCTTTTTCAACGGCGGCGAGGAGCAGCCCTATCCCGGCGAGGACCGTGTCCTGGTGCCCTCACCTCAGGTGGCCACTTACGACCTGCAGCCGCAGATGAGCGCGCCGGAGGTGGCCGGTCGGGTGGCTGAGGCCATCTGCGCGGGGCACTACGACGTGATCGTCTGCAACTTCGCTAACCCGGACATGGTGGGCCACACGGGCAATTTCGATGCCACCGTGCGCGCCATCGAGGCCCTGGACCGCTGCCTCGCCCGCATACACGATGCGCTCGAGACGGTCGGTGGCGAGATGCTCATTACGGCCGATCACGGCAACGCCGAGCAGATGGCGGGCGAGGATACCGGCCAGGCTCACACCGCGCATACCACCAATCCGGTCCCGCTGGTATATGTCGGGCGTCCGGCGCGGCTGCAGGACAGCGGTTCCCTGGCCGACGTTGCGCCCACCGTCATCCATCTGCTCGGTCTGGAGCCACCGAGCGAAATGAGCGGCCACTCCCTGGTGGAGCTCGCGGGCCCGTGACACGCCGTCCCGGGCGGCGTCCACTGCATCACGCGGTGGTGGCCCTGCTCCTCGGCGGTCTCGTCCTTGCCACCGGCGGGGCGCAGGGTCGCCAGGACCGGGAGGATGCCGCCGCCGACCTCGAGCGGCTGCGCGCTCAGATCGCCGCCATGCGTGAGCGCCTGGCCGAGACGCGCGGGCGCTATGGCAATACCGAGACTGAACTGCGCAAGATCGAAGCGCGTATCGGGGATGTCAGCAGCGCGCTGCGGCGCACCGACGACGAGCTTCGAACCCGTGAACGACGCCTGAGCCGGCTGCAGGACTCAGAACGCGAGCTGGCCGCGGGAGTGAAGCAACAGCGCGCGGCGCTCGCCCGTCAGGTGCGCGCCAGTTACGCCATGGGACGTCAGGAACAGCTCAAGATCCTGCTCAACCAGGGCGATCCCGCCACCGTGGGACGTGCCCTCATCTACTACGATTATCTCAATCGCTCGCGCACCGCCCGTATCCGCGCGGCTGTGGAACAGCTCGAACGCCTGAAGCGGATGCGCACTGAGATCGCCGAGGAGCGCGCGGAGCTGGAGAGCCTGCGCCGGAAGCAGTTGGCTCAGAAGGAGTCTCTGGAGGACAGTCGCAGCGCGCGCGGCGAGGTGCTCGCCGCCTTGAGTGCACAGATCCAGGGTGACGATGCGCAGCTTCGCAACCTGCTCCAGGGTGAGCGCGAGCTCCAGGAGGTGCTGCGCACCCTGGAGCAGGCACTGTCGGACATTCCCACGGACATGGGCGCGGGCCGGGCTTTCGGCGAGCTCAAGGGCAAACTGCCCTGGCCGGTGGCCGGACGGGTCCTCAGCGGTTACGGAAGCCCGCGGGCCGGTGGCAAGCTGCGTTGGCGCGGCGTGGTGATCGGCGCCGAGCGCGGCAGCGAGGTGCAGGCCGTTTCCCACGGCCGAGTGGCGTTCGCTGAATGGATGCGCGGCTACGGCCTGTTGCTGATCGTGGATCACGGCGACGGATTCATGAGCCTCTACGGCCATAACCAGAGCATCTATAAGGATGTGGGCGAGTGGGTCCAGGGTGGCGAAGTGGTGGCCAGCGTGGGCGAGAGCGGCGGCCGGGCCGACAGCGGCCTGTACTTCGAGATCCGCCGGCACGGGGAGCCCGTGAATCCGGTCACCTGGTGCCGGGCGCGCGGCGCCAGTGTCGTCGGGCGGGGCCGCTGAGATGGATTCCCGCTCTCATCGGTCTGTGCTATGTTGGCACGAGTGCTGAAATTCACCGCAGCGGCTAAGTGCTCGCTGCCGCAGGAGCGTTCAACATGCAGTCGAAGACCCGTACCTGGGTTGCCCTCGCCCTGGGTGTCGTCCTGGGCGCGTCGATCTCCGTCGGCGGCGGTGTGCTCGCCAAGCGTGACGAGGCGACCATCGAAGGCATTCCGCTACAGGAGTTGCAAGCCTTCGCCGACGTGTTTGCCCGTGTAAAGAACGACTACGTCGAGGAAGTCGACGACAAAACGCTGCTCGAAAATGCCGTCCGCGGCATGCTCTCCGGCTTGGATCCCCACTCCGCCTATCTGGATTCGGAAGAATTCAAGGACCTGCAGGCAGGCACCAGCGGCGAATTCGGCGGTCTGGGCATCGAGGTCGGGATGGAAGACGGTTTCGTGAAGGTGATCGCGCCGATCGACGATACCCCGGCGCAGCGGGCCGGTATCCAGGCGGGCGACCTGATCATCCGGCTCGATCAGGCGCCGGTGAAGGGCATGACCCTGGGCGAGGCGGTCAAGCTCATGCGCGGCAAACCCGGCAGCGACATCACCCTGACAGTGGTGCGGGAGGGCGAGGACGCCCCCTTGTCCATCACCATTACCCGGGCGGTGATCAAGGTGCAGAGCGTCAAGAGCCGGCTACTGGAGCCCGGCTTCGGCTATGTGCGCATCACCACGTTTCAATCCAAGACCGGTAACAGCCTGATCCAGGCGTTGAGCGACCTCAAGGAGGAGTCCGAGGGCAAGCTCAGGGGCCTGGTTCTGGATCTGCGCAACAATCCGGGCGGCGTGCTCGGCGCGGCAGTGGCGGTTTCCGATGCATTCCTCGATGAAGGCCTGATCGTATACACCGAGGGCCGCGTGGATGACTCGCGCCTGCGCTTCAACGCCACGCCCGGCGATATCGCCAGCGGCGTGCCCATGGTGGTGCTGGTCAACGGCGGCTCGGCGTCAGCCTCCGAGATCGTCGCCGGCGCCCTGCAGGACCATGGCCGCGCCGTTGTCATGGGCGCAAAGAGCTTTGGCAAGGGCTCGGTGCAGACCATCCAGCCCCTGCGTGGTGGCAGCGCCGTGAAGCTCACCACGGCCCGCTACTACACCCCGAAGGGCCGATCCATCCAGGCCGAGGGAATCGACCCGGACATCGACGTCCAGAACATGAAAGTGGCCCTGGAGGAGAGCACCATCGAGGCGCTCAAGGAGCGCGACCTCAGCCGTCACCTGCTGAACGGCAACGGTAGCGGTAACGGTGCCGAGGGCGAGGAGCAGTCGGCGCCCGTGGAGGTGGAGGTCGATCAGCCCGTCTCGGTGCGCGACCCCGATCTGGTGCGCAAGGACTACATGCTGTTCGAGGCCCTGAATCTGCTGAAGGGTCTGGACATCGCCGGCCGGGTGCGCTGAGACTTCTGTCCGGGACGCGGATGAGGGGCTGGTTGGGCGTTCTGGCGGCAGCCTTGTGGCTGCAGCCGGTGGACGCCGCCCCGCCCCCAAGCCCCGCCATCAGCATCATCATCGACGATCTCGGCGCGCGCCGGGACCGCGGCCTGCGGGCCGTGCGCCTCCCCGGACCCGTGGCTTGCGCCTTCCTGCCCCATAGCACCTACACCCGCGAATTGGCGTCAGCAGCACACGCCCACCACAAGGAAGTACTGCTCCATCTGCCGATGCAGCCGGTGGAGCACCGCGCGCTGGATGCCGGCGGGCTGTCGTTGGACATGACTCAGGAGCAGTTCGCACGCGCGCTGCAACAGGACCTGGCAGCGGTGCCCCACGTGAGCGGCATCAACAACCACATGGGCAGTCTGCTGACCCGGCATCCGGGCCACATGCTATGGTTGATGCAGGAGATCAACCGCCGCGGCGCGCTGTTCTTCGTCGACAGCCGTACCACGACCGAGACCGTGGCCATGCAGGTGGCACAAGAGAATCGGGTGCCGAGTCTGGAGCGGGACGTGTTCTTGGACCACGATCCCTCACCGGAGGGAGTGCGCGCGCAGTTCGAACGTCTGCTGGCATTGGCAAAGAAGCGGGGCGGGGCTGTCGGCATCGGCCATCCCAAACCAGCGACCCTGGCGGTGCTCGAGGAGTTGCTGCCGACGTTGAAGCAGCATGGCGTGCGGCTGGTTTCCGTGTCCGAAATGATTGAACTGCAACAAGGGAGGAGCGCGCCATGGCGAGCGTCCTGGTCCCCCTCGCCCCCGGCTGCGAAGAGCTCGAGGCCGTAACCATCATCGATCTGCTGCGCCGGGCCCGCATCGAGGTGATCACCGCAGGGCTCGACGATCAGCCGGTGAAGGCGTCACGGGGTACCGTGCTGGTGCCCGACACCACCCTGGATGCGGCGCTGCAACGGGACTTCGATATGGTGGTGCTGCCGGGCGGCCTGCCTGGCGCCGATCACCTCGATGCCGACGAACGGCTGCGCCGACTCCTGCAGGAGATGGCCGCCGCTGGCAAGTATACCGCCGCCATCTGTGCCGCCCCCAAGGTGCTGGCCACCGCAGGACTGCTGGACGGCCGGCGGGCCACGAGCTTCCCTGGTGCCCTGGACGGGCGAACGGTTTCCGGGCTGCAGTACGTCCACGATCCGGTGGTCATCGACGGGCGGGTGATTACCTCCCGTGGCCCTGGCACCGCCATGGACTTCGCTCTCGCGTTGATCGAAGTTCTTGCCGGTCGAGACACCCGCGACCGAGTGGAATCGAAGCTGCAGCGGCCCGAGGTGGCCTAGCTCCGCTCCGGGAATGCGGTCACAAGCCGGCCCGCGTCGCGCCGGTCTCCTCTGGCCGCCGATCAGCGCCAGGTTTCCCGCTCAGCGGCGCCACAGTGCCAGGCCGGTGACCGCGAACCCCAGCAGTCCCAAACCCCAGACGGCGGGGGACAGCTGATCCCAGCCCAGGCCGGCACCGCGCTCCAGGGCCAGGTTCACCGCAGCGCTGACGATCAGGGCCGCGCCCAGGAGCGTGACCATCACCCGGCGCGCGCCTCGACGAATCTCGCCCCGCAACCGGTCCTCGAGATGGTCCACGCTGCCCTGCCCCGGAGTGCCCGAGGTGGTGGCGTTGTGCAGATACTGGTGCAGCAGGATGGGGATCTCCGGCAACCGCTCCGACCAGCGCGGTAGATTCTCCCGCATCCGCTTGACGAACGCACGGCTGCCCACCTGCTCGCTCATCCAGCGCTCCAGGTACGGCTTGGCAGTTTTCCAGAGATCGAGCTCGGGATAGAGCTGTCGCCCCAGTCCCTCGATGTTGAGCAGCGTTTTCTGCAGTAACACCAGCTGAGGCTGCACCTCCATATTGAAGCGCCGTGCGGTCTGAAACAGCCGCAGGAGCACCTGGCCGAAGGAGATGTCCTTCAGCGGGCGGTTGAAATTCGGTTCGCACACCGTGCGGATGGCGGACTCGAACTCGGCCACCCGCGTGTCTGCCGGCACCCAGCCAGACTCCAGGTGCAACTCGGCCACCCGGCGATAATCGCGATTGAAGAAGGCGATGAAGTTCTCGGCCAGGTAGCGCTGATCGTCCGAGCTCAACGTGCCCATGATGCCGAAGTCCACTGCCAGGTAGCGTCCATCCGGCGAAACGAAGATGTTGCCCGGATGCATGTCCGCGTGAAAGAAATTATGGCGGAACACCTGCGTATAAAAGATGTCGACGCCGTTTTCCGCGAGCTGTCTCAGATCGATTCCCTGGCGCACCAGGGCGTCGATGTCGCTGATGGGTGTGCCGTGGATGCGCTCCATGACGATGACGTTGCGTCGCGCGAACGGCCAATGGATCTCCGGCACGTAGAGCAGCGGCGAGCCTTCGAAGTTGCGTCGAATTTGGGCGGCGTTGGCGGCCTCGCGCACCAGATCCAGCTCGTCGTGGATCACCTTTTCGAACTCGGCCACCACTTCACGCGGACGCAGTCGGCGGCCCTCGCGCCAGTAGCGCTCGGCGAGCCCCGCGACGTAGTACATCAGGCTCAAGTCGCGGCGTATGACCGGCTCGATGTTCGGGCGCAGCACCTTCACCACCACGTCCCGGCCGTCGTGCAGGGTGGCCGTATGCACCTGGGCGATGGAGGCGGAGGCCAGGGGGGTTTCGTCGAAGTCCCGGAACAGCTCGCCCACCGACTTACCGTAAGCGGCCTCGATGATGGCGCGGGCCTGGTCGCCGGGGAATGGCGGAACCCGGTCCTGCAGCCCGGCGAGTTCCACGGCGATGTCCTCGGGCAGCAGATCCCGGCGGGTGGACAGCAGCTGCCCGAACTTGACAAAGATCGGCCCCAGATCGGCGAGGGCGCGACGGATGCGCACCCCGCGGGGCAGGCGCTCACCCCGCAGCCAATACCAGGGGGTGAGATAAATGACGAATCGTACCGGGCGGAACAGGTGGGTGGCGATGATCAGCTCATCCAGCCCGTGGCGCACCAGCACCAGGTTGATATAGAACAGCCGCAGCAGCTGGGACGGGCGGATCACGACGCGATCCTTCGGCCCGCGCACCCGGCTCCGCCGGCGGATGGATCCGACAGCCTCACGCCGACGCGCCGCCGGGCGGTTCCAGACCGGCTTCGAGCCGCGCGATGCGGGCCTCCAGGCGGTCGGCGTCGGAACGGACTCCGTCCACCTGCTCGAGGTACTCTTCCACTTCCAGGGTGGTCGGCACCAGCCGCGCCTCCTCCTGCAGATATTCGCTCACATCCTGTCGCAGACTGGCTGCGCTGCTGCGCGCCCAGGCCCCGACGCCCCGGGCGCCGCGGGCGAGTTGGTGCGCCGCGACGTCACCCATCACGCGCGACAGCTGCTCCTCCCAGTCCACCTCCATGCCATCCAGCACCGCCTTGAAGCGCTGGCCGAGCTCGGTGTCGCCGACGATGCGCACATCGCCGGCGAACAACACCGCGCTGGCATCGTCACCCACGGCGAGGCGCGCGAAGGCGGCCGGCGTACCGCGCAGCAGTGCGTCCGGCTCTCCTTCGTAGTGATGGAGGATCTGCACGCCGTCGGCGCCGGGCAAAACATAGAGCCGCAGGCCGATGCCGGTGATGTCGAGGCCGATGACGCGCCCTTGCAAGGCGCCCATGCGCGCGAGGCTGGTCGAGTCCAGGGCGAGATACCGGTTGATCGCCCCCTCGAGCAGCCCGAGCGCGGAAATGATCGCCTCTCCCGCCATAGAGGCCGCTTAGAACTTGAAGCCCCGGTGCAGCGCGACGATGCCGCCGCTGAGGTTGTGGTAATCGCAGCGCTCGAAGCCGGCTTCCCTCATCATGCCCCGCAGGGTCTCCTGGTCCGGGTGCATGCGAATGGACTCCGCCAGGTAGCGGTAGCTCGCGGCGTCGCCCGCCACCAGGCGCCCGAGCATCGGCAGCACCATGAACGAGTACAGGTCATAGAGGGGCTTGAGCCCCGGCACCGTCGGCTTGGAGAACTCCAGCACCAGCACCCGCCCGCCCGGTTTCAGGCTCCGCTCCATTGAGGCGAGCGCCGCCTGCTTGTCGGTGACATTGCGCAGACCGAACGCAATGCTGATGCAGTCGAAATGGTCGGCGGGGAACGGCAGGCGTTCGGCGTCGGCCTGCACGAACTGCACGTTCCCGACGATGCCCTCGTCCAGCAGGCGCGCGCGGCCGCGCTGCAGCATGGAGCCGTTGATGTCGGCGAGCACCACCTCGCCTTCCGGGCCCACCATGCGGGCGAAGCGCGCCGTCAGGTCGCCGGTGCCGCCCGCCAGGTCCAGCACCCGCTGGCCGCGGCGCACACCGCTCAACTCGATGGCGTAGCGCTTCCACAGACGGTGGATGCCGAGCGACATGAGATCGTTCATGACGTCGTACTTGTCGGCCACCGAGTGGAAGACCCCGGCCACGTGATGCGCCTTCTCCTCCTTCGGCACTTGGCGGTAGCCGAAGTCGGCGGTCGGCTGCGGGCGATCATCGGACATGGAGCGGTCTCCAGTGGCTATCCGCCGGGGCCTCCATCATCGCACAGGGGACGTACCCTCGGCAGCCCCGGCCCGCCGTGGGTTCAGGCGGACGGGTCCTTGCGCTTGTGACCGGCCGCCGCGAGGCGC
>Ga0209347_1002806_pt1 | contig 21990 bp, 18 predicted proteins | sample AutmiccommuBRH23_FD_187382 | JGI IMG/M metagenome (GOLD analysis project Ga0209347, IMG submission 187382) | Deep subsurface microbial communities from Mt. Terri, Switzerland - Autotrophic microbial communities BRH/23 (SPAdes) (version 2) | ecosystem: Environmental > Aquatic > Deep subsurface >...
CGCCCCTCTACAATGGAAGCCTCGCACGCGGCTTGCTGTTGCAGACGTCACACGGAATTCGGGCACCAGGGGGAGGCAGATGCAGGAGAATCCCGACACTCTGATTCACGACTGGAATCTCGGCTCGGAAAACCCGCCGAAACCAGCACGGAAAATCGAGCTCAACGACGAAACCCTGCGCGACGGGTTGCAGTCCCCGTCGGTGGTCGATCCGCAGCTCGAGCAGAAGATCGAGATTCTCCATCTGATGTGCGAGATCGGCCTCGACGCCGCCGACATCGGGCTTCCCGGCGCGGGACCGCACGTGCAGAAGACCGTCGAGCGGCTGGCGCGGGAGATTCGCGACAACGATCTGCCGATCTCTCCCAACTGCGCCGCGCGAACGCACGTGAATGACATCCGACCGATCGTCGACATCTCCCAGAGCGTCGGCATCCCGATCGAGGCGTGCACGTTCATCGGCTCCTCGCCGATCCGCCAGTTCGCCGAAGAGTGGACCATCGACTGGCTCGTCGAGCAGTCGGTGAGCGCGGTGGAGTTCGCGGTGGGGGAGGGAATCCCCGTGATGTACGTCACGGAAGACACCATCCGCGCGAAGCCGGAGCACATCGAGCGGATGTACTCGGCCGCGATCGATGCCGGAGCGATGCGTGTATGCGTCTGCGACACGGTGGGTCACGCGACGCCGTGGGGTGTACGGAACCTGATCCGTTTCGTGCGGGAGCTGGTCGACCGGAAGAACCCGCAGGTGAAGGTCGACTGGCACGGGCATTCCGACCGCGGTCTCGGGGTGATCAACTCCATTGCCGCGCTCGAGGCCGGCGCGGACCGGGTTCACGGCTGCGCAATCGGCATCGGCGAGAGGGTCGGCAACACCCCGATGGACACCCTCATGGTGAATTTGCGGCTGATGGGCTGGATCGACAACGATCTCCGGGCGCTGCCGAAGTACGTTCAGGCGGTTTCCGATGCGACGTTCGTTCCGGTGGTCGATCAGTACCCGGTGTTCGGACGGGACGCGTTCCGCACGGGAACGGGCGTTCACGCGGCGGCGATCATCAAGGCGAAGAAGAAGGGCGCCGCCTGGCTGGCCGACCGGGTGTACTCGGGCGTGCCGGCCGAGCTGTTCGGTCTCCATCAGATCATCGAAGTAGGCCCGATGGCCGGGCTGTCGAACGTCATCTACTGGCTGGACGAGAACGGTTACCCGCAGGACGAGGATCTCGCGAAGACGATCTTCGCCGAGGCGAAGAGCTCGTCACGCGTGTTGACCGACGCGGAGCTGCATGCGACGGTGGCGCGGTGGCGCGAGAACGCGTTGGAAACAAGTCAGAAGGCAGAAGGCGGCTAGAGACAAGGCAGAAGGCAGAAGGCAGAAGGCAGAAGTAAAGGCAGAAATCAGAAGGCTGAAGGCAGAAGTAAAGTCAAAAGCTCCAGTCTCGCGGGCCAGTCGGCGTCGGGCTTGCTCAGCATGACGATAGGGTCTCGGGTTTTGCCTTTGACTTTACTTCTGCCTTCTGCCTTCTGCCTTCTGCCTTCTGACTTTTCTTCTGGACTCTGGTTCTGGCTTAGAATGTTGCAACTCTTGCCCGAGTGGCGGAACGGTAGACGCGGCGGACTCAAAATCCGTTTCCCTCACCGGGAGTGCGGGTTCGATTCCCGCCTCGGGCACCATTTCGTAGCACCATCGCCAGGCTGAGGGGGCGGGATTCCGGCTGGCTCCGGCATGGAATCCGAATAGATGCGGGGGCTGCACGCGCCCCGAAACCGCGCGATGTCCACTCACACCGATACAGGCGATTCGACGACTTTAGGCAGAAAAACCCCGATCGCGGACATGCCGCGACGCGCGGTGGCGTTCCGCTGGGCTGTCGGTCTGCTGTCCATCGGAATCTTCGCCGCCCTGATCTGGCTGCGTCCTCCGCTCAGCTTCGCGTCCCTCGGCATCTTTCTCACCGCCGCCGTCATCGCGGACGTCGTGTTCCGCGTTCGGACCGCGCCCGGAGCCTACTTCACCTTCACGCCGGCCTTCACCTTCGTCTACTTCCTCGCCGCTGGCGGAGTCGCCGCCGCCACGCTCGAGCTTCTCGCGCGCTCCATCTCCTGGGTAATCGGGCGATTCCGCCAGAAAACGATCCAGACCGCGCTCTACGGGTTCTTCGAGGTTGGCCTTCACGTTCTCGCGACCATCGTCGCCAGTATCGTCGTCGACTTCACCGTCGGCCGACCGGTCCTGCTCGGGCCGTCCTACGAGCTGCAGGCTTATCAGTCGATCGGGATTTTCGCCGGCGTCTACTTCGCCATGATTCTCATCATCACCTCCACCGCGATGGCGCTGAGGACCGGGCTCGGCGAGCTGAAGACCTCCACCTGGCGGCGGATCGTCATGTGGCTGGCCGTCAGTGTGGCGTTCTCGGCTCTGTTCGCCCTCATCACGTGGGAGCTCTCGCCCCGCATGACGCTGATTGCCGCGTTGATCGTTCCTTCGATCCTGATGATCGGCACGGCCACGATTCTTCGGCTCAATGTCGGCCTGCGCCGCGGCAACGAGGAACTGCTCGCGATCAACCGGATCGGTCAGCTGCTCTCCGCGACGCTCGATTCGGGCCAGCTCTTCCGTCTTCTCGCCCGCGAGACGCGCTCCGTGATTCCGTGGGATGCGTTCTTCATCGCGATCCCCTCGGCCGACGGCGAGAAGATTCAGATCACCTTCTTCAATCCCGAAGGGAACGAGATCGCGCAGCGGACGATCCCGAAGGGAGTCGGCCTGACGGGGCGCGCGATCGAGAACAAGGAGCCGATCCTCTACGAGCGCCCGGAGGGGGAGAACGCGAATCTCGAGGATTCGCCGAGGGTGCGACGGCGCCCCCGGTCGATCCTGGTTGCCCCGATGGTATTCGGCTCCGAATCAATCGGCGCGATCAGCCTGCAGAACCTTCATACCGACGTCTACACCCGCGAACAGCAGCAGCTGCTCCAGACGGTCGCTGCGCAGGCAGCGACCGCGCTGCGAAACGCCGAGCTGCTGCGCCGGGAGCAGAAAGCGATCACCGAGCGCGATGAGTTCCTCTCGCTCACCACCCACGAGATCAAGAATCCGCTCACCTCGGTCCTCGGCTATCTCCAGCTCGCGCGCACGGAGATCGAGCAGGGGCATCTGGAAGGGGCGATCGAGTCTCTCGACGTGGTCGGAAGCGAGGCGCTCAAGATCCAGCGGTTCGCGGAGGACCTTCTGGAGGTCTCCCGCATCGGTGGAGGGAAATTCACGATCCGGTTCGGCGAGGCCGACATGGAGCGCCTCGTCTCGGAGGTGGTCCAGCGTTACGCCGACACCTCCGAACACGAAGTGTTTCTCCGGATCGAAGCCCCGGTCCCGAAAATCGTCGGCGACGAGATCCGGCTAGGGCAGGTCGTGGAGAACCTCGTCTCCAACGCGATCAAGTACTCGCCGAGCGGGCGCCGGGTGGATGTGGTCCTCAGCGCGACCGACGAGATGGTCGTTCTCCGGGTGAGCGACCAGGGGATGGGGATTGCTGCCTCCCAGCTTCCTCTGATCTTCGAGCGCTTCTATCGGGTCGAGAGCAATGGGGAGACGATCAAGGGAACCGGGCTCGGCCTTTTCATCAGCCGCGAGATCGTCCGCATGCACGGCGGCGACGTCGGCGTCGAGTCGATCGAGGGAACCGGATCCGTCTTCACCGTCGAGCTCCCGGTGCGTGGCCCCGGAGAATCGCTCCAAAAGCCGCCGCAATAGCGGCCCTCTCCTCGGATACCGGGTGACGCCGGATTCCTGAAAACCGACTTATTCATGGTTTCTCCGGGAAGTGAATCCGATTCGGACGCTGTTTGAACCGGGAAAGGCGGGGAGTCCAACCTCGTCCATCGGTACAATCGAGGCGAAATGATCCGAAACGGCCTGGCTTCCCTTTCTCTCGCGCTTTTCCTCTCGCTCCCGGCAGCGGCGGCGGTTCCTCTGGAGCGGGACTCCGTCGAGCGGGTGGGACGCAACCGCGCGGTGGCGGTGCTCGATCACGCCCTGCAACCCGAAGAGCGCGCGGAGCTGGAGAAACTCGGGATCGAGCTCGTGCAGGCGACCGGCCGCGCGCGGCTGATCGTGAAGGGATCGAGCGCCGCTCTCGAGCAGGCGCAGGCATCGGGGCTGATCGGCATGGTTGAGCCGATCTCGCCGGAGAGCCGCGTGCATGGCACGGCGCTGCGCGAGCTGAGGCGCCACGGCGGCGCCGCGAAGCTGGTCGTCGCGTTCCACGCCGACGTCCCGGTCGAAGAAGCGGTCCGGACGATCCGGGAGGCCGGCGGCTGGACGGTCGACGCGCTTCCGATCCGTTACGGGCTCGCGAACATGCTCGACCTATGGGCGACCCCCGACGTGGTCCATGCGCTGAGCGAGCGCGACGAGGTGCTGCGCGTGATGGGGCGCGACGAGTTCGTCAAGACCGACAACGCGGCGGCGGCGAATCTTTCGAGCGTGACGCCGTTGCACTCCGCTCCTTACGACCTGACCGGCGCGGGCATCACGCTTTCGGTTCTCGATGTCGGCCTGGCGAAGGCGGATCACCCCGATTTCGAAGGACGGGTCACGGTTCAGTCCACGGGGTCGGTCGACCGCCATCCGACGCACGTCACCGGGACGATCGCCGCCAAGGGCCTCCAGCCCGCGGCGCGTGGAATGGCGCCCGCGGTGCGCGTCCATCAGTTCTCGCACGACGTCAACAACGTTTTCCAGGTGAAGTACGACCGATTCCCTCTTCTGGGCGTGGCCGCGGACAACAACTCCTGGGGTTACATCACCGGCTGGGACTTCGACAGCACGAAGTCGCAGTGGGGGTGGTACGGCAACCGGAGTTTCGGCGGCTACTCAGGGGTCAGCGCAGCGGTCGACTACATCGTTCGCGATCGCGGAACGTTGATCGTCTTCTCGGCGGGGAACGAGGGAGGCGACTCCGGCCCGGGCTCGGCGCCGTTCAAGCACGTTCATCCTTACGATGACGACGACCAGGCGGTCTGGTGCATCTCCAGCGACGCGAGCGGAACCGACTGTCCTGCCGATCCGTGCGGAACCCGCTGCGAGGTCGAAAAGCATCCTTCCGACGGTGTCTTCTCCAACGTCGGTCAGACCGCCAGCTCGAAGAACGTTCTCGCCGTCGGTGCCGTGAACAGCGCCAAGGCGATTGCGAGCTTCAGCTCACGCGGACCGACGCGCGACGGCCGCATCAAGCCGGAGCTGGTGGCCAAGGGAGTCGGCCAGTACTCCACGACGGAGTCGGGATCGTACGGAAACCTGCAGGGCACTTCGATGGCGGCGCCGGTGGTCACCGGGATCACCGCGTTGCTGCTCGAGCAGTGGTCGCGGACGATGGGCCCGATCGGTCCGACCGCGGATGTTCTCAAGGCCCTGCTGATTCAAGGCGCCGAGGACCTCGGCACCACGGGACCGGACTACACGTTCGGGTTCGGACTGGTGAACGCGAAGGCCTCGGTCGACACGATCCTGGCGGACGATCGAAAGGGAACGAGGATCCGGAGAGGCGCGCTCGAGTCGGGCGAGTCGCAGGAGTTTCCTTTCGAGCTCGCCGCAGGTGCGAGCGCGAAGCTCACACTCGTCTGGACCGATCCCGAAGGGGAACCGTATCCCAACTCGGGACCGTTCCTCGACCGCTCGACTCTGGTCGACGACATGGACCTTGAAGTCATCGCTCCCGATGGCTCGAAGATTTTCCCCTGGGTGCTCGACCCATCCGATCCAAACAAGGCGGCGACACGCGGAGTCAACGACATCGACCCCGTCGAGCAGCTCGAGCTCACCGCGGCCCAGGGCGGCACGTATCGGGCCGTGGTCCGCGCGAGCGCGCTTCCCGGGCTCGGGTTCCAGGAGTTCGCCCTCGTTTCGAACGTCGACCTGGCTCCAGCGCAGACGGGCTGCTTCGATCCTCACGAGCCCAACGACACCTCGGACCGCGCGTGGGGCCGGCTGATCTCGGGCCGTCGCGTCACCAGCCGCCTCTGCGCGTCGGGCGACACCGACTATTTCCAGTTCAGAACCGATCAGGCTGGGCCCGTCTCGGTTCGGGTCACCGCGGGGGCGGCGCCGATCAACGTCACCCTGATCGCTGGCGGGGTCGCGCAGTCGGTCCAGACGGTCGGTGCCTCGCAGAGCGTCGTCCTCTCGACGCTCGCTCCGTCGGCAGCGGCAGTGGACTATCGGGTCAAGGTGGAGCCGGGGGGCGCGCTGACGGACGCCGTCGAATACGTTCTCGAGACGACGTACGGCTCGGGCGAGGCCTCGAGGCAGCGTTCCGTGCGTCGGCGCTGACCGTGGCGGAGGATCCTTTCCTCCGCGTCTCTGTTGCTCGAACCGCGAGGCAGAGGAAAAGATCCTCTGCCACCGTGGCGGAGGATCCAATCCTCCGCGTCTCTGTTGTTCGAACCGCGAGGCAGAGGAAAAGATCCTCTGCCACCGTGGCGGAGGATCCAATCCTCCGCGTCTCTGTTGTTCGAACCGCGAGGCAGAGGAAAAGATCCTCTGCCACCGTGGCGGAGGATCCAATCCTCCGCGTCTCTGTTGCTCGAACCGCGAGGCAGAGGAAAAGATCCTCTGCCACGGTTGCATTCCTCGGTCGATCCCGATTGAATAGCCCGCAATTCGATTGCGGGGGATTCATGGGAGATCCGAAGACATTTCGCCTGGACGAGAAGGATGGCGTGCTCACGGTGGAGCTGAGCCGTCCCGAAGTTCATAACGCCTTCAACGACGAGATGATCGGGGAGCTGATCGCGCTCCTCGAGCAGGTCGAGAAGCGTCCTGACCTGCGCGCCCTGGTCCTTCGCGGCGACGGCCCGAACTTCTGCGCCGGGGCCGATCTGAACTGGATGGCGAAGATGGTCTCGTACGGACGGGACGAGAACATCCGGGATTCCTCACAGCTCGCGAAGATGTACGCTCTGTTCAACGACCTTCCGATTCCCATCGTCGGCCGGATCCACGGAGCGGCGATCGGGGGAGGAGTCGGCCTCGTCGCCATCTGCGACGTGGCGATCGCCGAGGCCCACACGAAGTTCGGGCTCTCGGAGGTCAAGCTCGGAATTCTGCCGGCGGTGATCTCTCCGTATGTCATCGGGAAAATCGGCCCCTCGCACGCGCGGGCCCTCTTCCTGACGGGCGAGCGGTTCGACGCGGAGCGCGCCCTGCGCATCGGGCTCGTTCACGAGCTCGCGGAAGGTGTGGCCGAGCTCGACGAAGCCGTTGATGGCGCGGTGCGGCAATTGCGAAGCTCGGGGCCGGAGGCGGTTCGCGAATGCAAGAAGCTCATCGCCTTCGTCGCCGCGAGCGAACGCGCCGAGGCGATTCCCTACACTATCGAAGCAATCGCGGGACGCCGGGTCTCCAGTGAAGGGCAGGAAGGGATGCAGGCCTTTCTCAGGAAGGAGAAGGCGCCGTGGCTCCGCGGATGATCCGGTCCCTCCTCATCGCCAATCGCGGGGAGATTGCCGTCCGCATCGCGCGAAGCTGCCGCGAGCTCGGAGTCCGCTCGATTCTCGCTTCTGCCGAGGACGAGATGCGCGCGTGGCCGAGCCGCGCCGTCGACGAGGTGGTCAGCCTCGGTTCGGGAGACGCGCGGGCTACGTATCTGAACGTCGACGCGGTCATTGATGCCGCCCGCCGCAGTGGAGCGGAGGCGATCCATCCCGGCTACGGGTTTCTCTCGGAACGGCCCGAGCTGGCGGCGGCATGCGCCGATGCCGGGATCGCATTCGTCGGACCTCCGGCGGAAGCGATCGAAGCGATGGGGTCGAAGGCCGGCTCGCGCGCGCTCATGGAGAAGCTCGGAGTTCCCGTCGTTCCCGGCTACCACGGCGAGGACCAGTCGGACGAGACCATGGAGGCCGAGGCCGCGCGCATCGGCTTTCCGGTTCTCGTGAAGGCGTCGGCCGGGGGCGGTGGCAAGGGGATGAAGATCGCCTTCGAGGCGCGCGATCTCCGCGAGGCGCTCGCGTCGGCCCGAAGAGAAGCGGCGAAGGCTTTCGGCAACGACCGGCTGCTGCTCGAGAAGTACATCGTCCGGCCGCGGCACGTCGAGTTCCAGGTTTTCGCCGGACCGGACGGGGAGGTGATCCATCTTTTCGAGCGCGACTGCTCGATTCAGCGCCGCCACCAGAAGGTCCTCGAGGAATCTCCCGCGCCGCGCTTCGACCAGGATCTCCGCGCGCGCATGGCCGAGTCGGCCGTCCGCGCGGCGAGCGGCATCGGCTATCGCAATGCGGGGACGGTGGAGTTCATCCTCTCGCCCGAGGGGGAGTACTTTTTTCTCGAAATGAACACCCGGCTGCAGGTCGAGCACCCGGTCACCGAGATGGTCGTCGGAGTCGACCTCGTCCGCGCGCAGCTCCACGTCGCCTCGGGGCTCCCGCTTCCCTGGAAGCAGGAGGAGCTCGGGCAGCGCGGTCATGCGATCGAGGCTCGCATTTATGCCGAGGATCCCGATCGCGGCTTCCTCCCGCAGACCGGGACGATCGAACGGGTCGACTGGCCGGCAGGTGCGGGGATCCGCGTCGACTCCGGCGTCGCCGCCGGTTCCGTGGTCGGCGTGCACTACGATCCGATGCTGGCGAAGATCATTGCCCGGGGAGAATCTCGAGATCTTGCGATCGACCGGCTTCGCCGGGCGCTGGGTGAGCTCGTTCTGCTCGGAACCAGCACCAACGTGAGCTGGCTCCGGCGCGTGCTCGACCACCCTTCCTTCCGCGAGGGGAACGTTCACACCCACGTACTCAGCGATTTCCAGGCGGATCTGGCCGCCCCCGCCGACCGAACGGCGGTAGCCGTTGCCGGAGTGCTTTCGAGCGTTCTCGGCAGCCGCATCGGGGCACGCGCCGTCAACGCCACCGAAGCCGAAACGCCGACGGTGTGGGAGCGGGCAGGGGAGTGGGGGAGAGGGTAGAGGCAAGGCAGAAGGCAGAAGGCAGAAGGCAGAAGTAAATTCAAAACCAAAACCTGTCTGCTTTTGGTGTTGCTCTTACTTCTGCCTTCTGCCTTCTGCCTTGCCTTATCCCCCTCCTCCCGCCGGCATGACGAAGCGTCCTTCGCGCATTGCCTCCTCGGTCTCGTCGAGGAGTTTCATCTTTTCGGGCGCGAGGGTGAGGCGGTGTCGTTCGTTCCAGGCGAGGGTGACGATTCCGTCTTTCAGGCCGAACGAGTAGGCCTTCGGTGTGAACTTGCCGCTCTTGACCAGGCGTGCGATGGCGACAAAAGCTTCCGGGACGTCGACGACGGCCGAGGCGACCATGACTTCGGGGGCGAGGTCGTTCTGTCCCCGGCTGGTCCCGAAGCAGCGGAGGTCGCGCTCGCGACACACCTCGATTACCGCGGGCCCCTGGGCGCTGAGCTGGTGCATCAGAACGTCGCACCCTGCGTCGGCCAGGGCGAGCGCGGCGAGTCGCGTCTCATTCTCGTCGGCCAGGCCGATGTAGACCTCGTGCACTTCGAAGTCGGGATCGATCGAGCGCGCTCCCTTACGAAATGCGAGAAACGTCGACGCGATGGGGGGGAGCTGAACGGCTCCGATCACTCCCGCCTTGCCGCTGCGCGACTCCATCGCGGCGATCATTCCGAGAAGATATGCGGGCTCATCGAACTCGAACACCTGAGGAGAGACATTGGCGGCGATGCGGCTTCCCGACGTGGTGACGAACTGAGTCTTCGGATAGTCGGCGGCGGTGTCGAGAACCGCGCTCTGGAATTCGTATCCGTGACCGAAAACCAGGTCGAAGCCCTGTCGACCGAGCGTCCCGAGGCTCTCCGGATGCTCGGCTGCCGAATTTGTTTCCAGGTGTGTAACTTCCGCCCCAAGCTCCTCTCGAATGCGGCGAAGGCCCTCATATCCCAGGGCGTTCCAGCCGGCGTCGTTGATCGATCCGGTAGTCAGCAGGCCGACCTCGAATGCATCGGGTCGCTCGGCCGGAGCGGGTGTTTCTCCCCTGGAGCACCCCCCGGAAGCCAGCGTCAGGAGGGAAACGCAGACGAGAGAGGAGAGGAAGAGGCGGGCATGATCCCGACCGTTTCCGGTGTTTTGAACGGCGGCGCTCGTTTCGAAGGATGCAGCGGGGCGTGGCGGGCGAGACGACATTCCAAGGCGAATCATCACCCGACAGTGTAGGGAAAAACATTTGCGTCCAGAAGGCGGTGGTGTTAGATGGACGGCAGTGTGCGAAATGCGACATGACAGCAGGAGGGGTAACCATGGACGAGATCAACGGCGTTGAAGACGAGGAGTACGAAGATCAGATTGAGCGGATGATCATCGAGAACGGAATCATGCTCCGCGGACTCGCGAATCTGCTCGTGAAGAAGGGCGTGGTTGCCCAGGACGAGCTGGACGAAGAACTCGACCGCCTCTACGAGGAAATCGAGGAATATGAGGAGGACGAGGAGAGGGAATAGCGGTCACGAGCCTCTGTTACCGAAATCGTCACATTTTGCCAGGGAGACCCACACAAATGACTATGCGAAAAGCAGCAGCAGCCGTTGTCCTGCTCGCGATGCTGGGAGCCGGCAACGCCTGGGCCCAGCTTTCGGAGCAGTACCGTGACTGGGCCGAGGGCCCGGTCAAATTTCTGATGACCAGCGACGACGTGCGGGAGTGGAAGAAAGTCCGCACCGACGCGCAGGCCGAAGCCTTCGTGAACCTCTTCTGGGCGCGCCGCGATCCTTCGCCGGCGACTCCGGACAACGAAATGAGGCGAGCGTTCGACCAGCGGGTCGAGCTTGCCGACCAGCGGTTCACTGCAGGGCGCGTCCGCGGAGCCCTGACCGATCGCGGGAAAGTCCTGATCCTGATCGGGCCGCCGACCAAGATCGTGCGAAACACCGGTGCGCCGACCACCGGGATTCAGACGCCCGGAGGATTCAATGAGAACGCGCCTCCGCCGACGAGCGTGAGCGACGCCACGATTCCGACCGAGACCTGGATCTGGGAGCAGAACGAAGTTCCGCAGTTCCTTCATCAGCGGTTCAAGGAAATGGAAGTGGTCTTCGTGGACCAGAACTTCGCGAACGACTGGAAGCTGGGTCGGGCGCTCAAGACGGACATCAACGGAGCGATGAAAATCGCGCAGGGCTTCTACCAGTTCCAGCCGGACCTGAAGGAAGTTCCGCAGTACACCGCTGCTGCCACGGAAGCTCCGGTGGTGGAGAGCGTGACGGCGACCGAGGTGAAGACCTCGTTCACGTCGGCCCAGCTCGAGCAGGCATGGAAGGCATTCAAGGCGCTCGAGAAGAGCCCCTACGAGAACGTCCACATCAACGTGGGTGAATTCGTGACCTCGGAAGGGGAGTATTTCGTCCCCGTTCAGGTGTACATGACCAGGACCGATGCGCTTGCGGCGGCCCAGAAGGTCGACTTCTTCGGCGTGGTCGAGAATGCCGACGGCACGATCGCGGCGGTGTATGAAGTCCCGGTGACGGTGGCTGATTCGAAGGGCGACGTCTATGTCGACAAATCGCTCAACCTCGAGCCGGGAACCTATACAGGAACCTTCGGAATCGCGATCGACGACAAGCCGGTCACGATGGCGAAGACCACGCTGGACCTCAAGCCGATCCCGAGCGATGCGCCGAGCATTTCGCGTCTGATCCTGTCGAACAACATTTACGCGCTGACGGAAGCTCAGCTTCCGACCGACCCGTACGCATTCGGCGGAATCAAGGTCGTTCCCAAGGGCGACCGGACATTCAGCCAGGCGGACGAGCTCTGGTACTTCTTCGAGCTGAGGAACCCGGGGCTGGGCGAAGACGGCCAGCCGAAGGTTCAGGCCGGCATCGAGGTCTCGGGAGAAATCGACGGGAAGAAGAAGCGTTTCCGTCTGCCGCTGACCGAGGTCCAGGCGCAGGAGCTCAAGGGCGTCCCGGGCCACTACGCGGTGGGCAGCGCGATTCCGCTGGCGGGCTTCGACCCGGGAACGTACACGATGGAGATGAAGGTCATCGACACCGTGTCCAAGCAGACCCACAACCTGAAGGAAACCTTCACGGTCGTGAAGCAGTAGGAGAGGAAGCCGATGCCGTTCGCTACGCTCGAGGAAGCTGCGGAGTTGTTCCGCAGTGGAGAGATGGTCATCATCGTCGACGACGAGGACCGTGAAAACGAAGGCGATCTGGTGATCGCCGCGGACAAGGTCACGCCCGAGGCGATCAACTTCATGGCCAGGTACGGCCGGGGCCTGGTGTGCCTGGCCCTGACCGAAGAGCGTTGCGACCAGTTGGGGCTTCCTCTGATGGTCGAGGAGAACACGTCGAGCTTCGGCACGGCGTTCACCGTCTCGATCGAGGCGCGGGGGCGGGTGACGACCGGAATCTCGGCGCGCGATCGCTCCGAGACGGTCAAGGCGGCCATCGATCCGAATACCAGACCAGCCGATCTTCTGCGCCCGGGGCATGTGTTTCCGCTCCGGGCGCGGAAGGGAGGCGTTCTCAAGCGCGCGGGTCAGACCGAAGCCTCGGTCGACCTGGCCTCTATCGCGGGGATGACCCCGGCCGCCGTGATCTGCGAGATCATGAATGACGACGGCACGATGGCCCGGCTCAAGGACCTGACCGAGTTCGCCCTCGAGCACAAGCTCAAGATCATCTCGGTCGCCGACATCATCAAGTACCGCATGCGGACCGAGCGTCTGGTCCAGCAGGTGGCGGCCCCGCGGCTGCCGACCGTCTGGGGGGAGTTCCGCGTCCACGCATACCGCAGCGACATCACCGGCGAAGAGCACGTCGCGCTGGTGATGGGTGAGATCAAAGAGGACGAGCCGGTACTGGTCCGCGTCCACTCGTCGTGTCTGACCGGTGACGTTTTCGCCTCGCAGCGATGCGACTGCGGAGACCAGCTGCACCGCGCCTTCGAGATCATCGCGGAGGAAGGGAAGGGCGTGGTGCTCTACCTTCTTCAGGAAGGGCGCGGCATCGGTCTGTTCAACAAGCTCAAGGCCTACGAGCTCCAGGAGCAGGGCGACGATACGGTCGACGCCAATGAAAAGCTGGGGTTTGCGGCCGACATTCGTGAATACGGAACCGGGTCGCAGATCCTGCGGGACCTCGGCGTCCGGAAGATCAGGCTGATGACCAACAATCCGGCAAAATTCGTTGCCATCGAGGGATACGGGCTCGAGATCGTGGAGAGAATCCAGCTCGAGATCGCCCCGTCGGTGGGAACGCGCCGGTACCTGGAAGCGAAGAAGAACAAGCTCGGCCACATGCTCGAGCTTGTTTGAGTTCAAGACTCGGCCCCGGGATTTGCGTGAGCTGAAATATCCGGAGCCGAGCGGTGGTAGTCCTCTCCGATGGGAGAGGCGAGGCGAGGTCGCGCAATCCGACCCGGCAGGCCGGGGAGGGGGGCGCTCAGATCGACCAGTCAACGGGTCTCAGAGGGTTTGAACGGCGGAGATGAAAACGGTTGGCAAAGAAGGGGATTCGCTCCTTGACGGTCTCATAGGCGAACTCTATACTCCCAGCCCGACCCCGCCCGGTCCTCGCGGGTCAGTTGCCAGCAAGTCCGCAGCGGTCTTGTGGACGAAAATCAGGGAGCTTGAGCCTCAATGAAGAAGACGGTGTGCCTTGCGACGGCACTGGTGCTGTCGATTTTCGCAATCTCCTGCACCCAGCTGCAGACCCGGATGGCCCTTCGGGACGCCAACCATGCATACGAAGAAGAGGACTACAAGGTTGCGCTCGAGCGCTACCAGGCAGCCCGAAAGATGGATCCGGCGGCGTTTCCCGAGATCGATCGGATGATCGGTTACTGCTACATCGCCCTGTTCAGCCCTGAGAGTGATACGCCCGAGAACGCGAAGAACGCGGACATGGCGATCAATCACCTCCAGCGGTACCTCCAGGCCCGCCCCGACGACACCGCGGCCCGCGAGGCGATGGTCAACCTGATGCTCAACGCCGATCGCACCTCTCAGGCGATCGAGTTCTTCAAGGCCCATCTGAACAAGAATCCTGCGGACCTCGCGACGGTGCGCTCGATTGCCACCCTTTACGCCAAGCAGGGCGACTTCAACGAGTCGCTGAACTGGTACGAGAAGATCACGCTCCTCGACTCGAAGAACCCGGAATCGTTCTATACGTTCGGCGTCGTTGCCTTCGAGAAAGTCAATCGCAACCCGCCGGCCGACATGACCGAGCGGATGACGATCATCCAGCGTGGCCGGGCGGCTCTGACCCGGGCCATGGAGCTTCGCGAGGACTACTTCGAGGCGATCGTCTACCAGAACCTTCTCTATCGTGAAGAGGCCAAGATCACGGAGGATCCGGTCCGGCAGCAGGAGCTGCTGGCTCAGGCGGACCAGCTCCGGAATCAGGCTGTCGCGATCACCAGAGCGCGCAAGGCGGCAGAAGAGAAGGCCGCGGCGGAAGCCAAAGGCTAACCGGGGGGCTCATGTTCGAAACCACCGTCATTGAATCGAAAAAGCAGAAAACCGGGATCGAGAAGATCCTGACCCTTCCCGTGTCGGTCGGCCTGCACGTGGTGCTCCTTTCCGCGGCAGTCTTCGCCGCGGTCTGGAACGTCGACTTTCCCGTGAACTCCCCGGCGCAGGTTGCGCAGTACTCGGTCGCCGCGGCTCCGCCGCCGCCGCCTCCGCCGCCGCCTCCTCCCCCGGCTGCCCGTCCGCAGCAGACCCAGGTCAAGCCGGTCGAGATCACGCCCATCACCGAGAACATGGCGCCCACCGCGGTGCCCGAAGAGATTCCTGACGTGCAGCCGTCGGCTTCCGATTTCGGAGTCGAGGGCGGCGTCGAAGGTGGAGTCGAGGGCGGCGTGCTGGGTGGAGTCGTCGGTGGAGTGGTCGGCGGCGTGATCGACGCCCCGCCGCCGGTGCAGGAAGCGCCGCTGCGGGTTGGTGGAGACGTCAAGCCGCCGGTCGTGGTCAACCGGGTCGACCCGGTCTATCCGGAAGTCGCCCGCAAGGCGCGAATCCAGGGAATCGTGATCATCGAAGCCATCATCGACAAGAATGGAACGGTCAAGAACGTGAAGGTCCTCAAGGGCCTGCCGTTCGGACTCGACCAGGCTGCCTCGGATGCAGTTCGCCGGTGGAAGTTCCGTCCCGGGACGCTCAACGGTCAGCCCGTGGACGTCATCTTCAACCTGACAGTCAATTTCAAGCTCAACTAACAAACCAATTGACTCCGGCCCGTCCGGAGCGCAACCGAGGAGGAGAAACTCACCATGGATCTGAGTCCGCAGGCAATTTGGGAACAGATGGGAATCGTCGTCAAGGCCATCAGCATCGTGATGGTCGGCATGTCCATCTATTCAATCTGGATCATGATCGAGCGCAGCATTCTTTTCAGCGCAGCGAAAAGCCAGTCGCTCAAGCTGATCGGCGCCCTTTCGAACGTGCTGACCCGCGGCGCGTATCAGGAAGCGATCGACATCACCAAGAAGTACAAGAAGAGCCATCTGGCCAAGGTCATCGCCGCAGGTCTTCTGGAGTTCGAAGCCGGACGCCGCGACAAGCGCGTCATCGACCCGGAGATCACGGTTGAAGCCGCACGCCAGGGCATGGACCGCACGGCCATGATCACCGTCGCGGAGCTGAAGGAAAACCTCGGCGGCCTCGCAACCATCGGCGCCACGGCTCCGTTCGTCGGGCTGCTCGGAACCGTCGTCGGGATCATCAACGCGTTCGAAGGAATGGCGAAGTCGGGCGGTGGTATCGCCTCGGTGTCGGCCGGTATCGCAGAGGCGCTCGTCGCAACGGCTTTCGGCCTGTTCGTCGCCATCCCCGCGGTCTGGGCGTATAACTACTTCCAGGGCCGGGTCGATCGTTTCACGGTCGAGATGTCCAACTCCGGCTCAGAAATGAGCATTTACTTCCTCAAGGAAGCCGAAGCCGCTCATGAAGCTAAAGCATAAAAAATGGCATAGCTCGGTAGGGAAGCTCGGCGCCAAGGCGGCGATGTCGGACATCAACGTCACGCCCTTCGTCGACGTCTGCCTCGTGCTTCTCATCATCTTCATGGTCGTTACTCCCATGCTGCAGGAAGGCGTTCCCGTCAACCTGCCGATTACGGAGGACCCCATGAAAACCCCTGAGACCAAGGATCAGCTTCGGGTTTCCGTGAAGGCCGATGGCGTGGTGTACATCGGAGATCAGGTGGTTCGCTCCGACCAGATCGAAGCCGCCCTCAAGGAGATCTACAAGACCGAGCCCAATCGGGAGATCGTGATCAAAGGGGATCGCAAACTCGTATACGGCGACGTGCTCAAGGTCCTGCGGGCCTGCCGGGAAACCGGTTTCGAGAACGTCGGCCTGATCGCACAGCCGGCCGGCGGGCCGGGGTCGGGGAGCTGACGCCATGCAGGTAGGTGGAGCAGGTACCGTCAAGTCCGACATCAACGTCACCCCGTTGATCGACGTCATTCTCGTTCTTCTGATCATCTTCATGGTCATCACCCCGGTCGTGCAGATGGGCTACCTGGTCAAGGTGCCGCCCAAAGCGCCTCCTCAACCCCCCGGCACGCCGACCGACCCGAACCAGATCATCATCCGGTTCACGGCGGACGGACGCGCCTACATCAACCGCGATACCATGACCATCGAGCAGTTCCCGCAGCGCATCGCGACCGTGCTCAAAGGAAATACGGGAAAAATGGTCTTCTTCGCCGGCGACCCCAAGGCGGGTTACGAGGAGACGATGACCTTCCTCGACACCGCAAGGGCCGCGGGAGCTCACAACATCGGCATCATCGCCGAGGAGCTGCCGATCCCGGAATGAGGTTTATCCCCCGACTCTGAAAAGGCACGGTCCCACGGACCGTGCCTTTTCTTTTGGACCGATGGCACCCGCGACTTCCAGCGCCGATGTTTCCCGGGATCGCCTGCGCGAGCTCGCCCGCGCCGCGGGCGCCGCGCTCCTCTTCGCCGCTCTCTACCTTCTTTTCCTGGCCGCCCTGCTCGGGGCGGGGATGATGGAATCGATGGCGGGAGCTCAATGGGGAGCTCTTCTGGCCGTCGTCTTCGCCACGATCGTCGCAGGAAGATTTCTCGACGGGCGGCTGCCCGACGCAGGGCTTCGGGTCCGGCTCCGCCGCGCGATCTTCAGCATCGCGAGCGGCATTGCGATCGCGGCGGTGGCCGTCGGAGCTGGACATGCGCTCATTCTCCTCTCCAGCGGACTCTCTCTCGAGGAGGGGGCGGGCCTCGCCGCCCGCGACACCATTCTCGTGGTCCTTCCCGCCGCGGTGCACGAAGAACTTCTCTTCCGCGGCTGGGCGTTTCAGAAGCTCGCGCGCTGGAGTGCTACGCTCACCGTGCTCGGCGGAGCAGTCCTGTTCGGTGTTCTTCACGGCGGGAATCCCGCCGTCGGCTGGCTCGGGCTGGTCAACATCATGGCCGCCGGTGTGATGCTCTCGCTCGCTCTCCTCGCCTTCCGAAATCTCTGGGCGCCGATCGCGCTTCACTACGCATGGAACGTCCTGTCCGGCCCCGTTCTCGGGTACGAAGTGAGCGGCTGGCGGCCCTCCGCCACGCTCTATTCGCAGTCGGATCCGGGTCCCGCATTTCTCACCGGCGGCGACTTCGGCATCGAAGGAAGCGTCTGGATGATTCTCGTTCAATTACCGATCGTCCTCGCGCTCGTTCTCAACATCGCTGCTCGCTCGCGCCGCGAACGGTCTGATACGATTCGCGCTTCGATCATGGAAGGGAAGGAAATCTCATGAAGGAAGTCGTCATCATCGACGGGGCGCGGACCCCGATGGCCGAGTACAACGGAAACTTCTCCGACATCAGCGCGATCGAGCTAGCGGTCATCGCCTCGAAGGAAGCGCTCTCCCGCAGCGGAGTGGCACCGGACGAGATCGACCACGTGATCGTCGGCAACGCGCTTCAGACTTCGGGCGACGCGATCTACGGCGCCCGGCACGTGGGCCTCAAGGCGGGCGTTCCCAACCGCGTTCCCGCCCTCACCGTCAACCGGCTCTGCGGCTCGGGGATCCAGTCGATCATCAGCGGCGTCGAACAGATCCTGCTCGACGAGGCGTCCACGATTCTCGCTGGCGGCATGGAGAACATGAGCCAGGCTCCGCACGTCATCCGGGGCGCGCGGAAGGGGCTTCGCCTCGGTCAGGGGGCGCTCGAGGACTCGCTCATGGTCGCGCTGCTCGACACGCACACGGGCCTCTACATGGCGCAGACCTCGGACAAGCTCGCGCAGCAGTACGGCATCACCCGGGAGGAGCAGGACGAGTTCGCCCTCCGGAGTCAGCAGAAGGCCGGCCGCGCGAGCGAGGCGGGGCATCTGAGGGACGAGATCGTGCCGGTCACCTATGGACGCAAGGGCGAGCAGATGGAAGCCGACGACCACCTCCGCCCGGAGACCACCATGGCGGGGCTGGCCAAGCTCAAGCCGGCCTTCGCCAAGGACGGATTCGTCACCGCCGGCAATGCGAGCGGCATCGTCGACGGAGCCGCCATGCTCGTCGTCGCCTCGGGTGAGAAGGCCCGCGCCGCCGGGCGCAAGCCCCTCGGCAACATCGTTTCGTGGGGAATCAGCGGCTGCGACCCGGATGTGATGGGGATCGGTCCCGTCCCTGCCACGAAACTCGCGCTCCAGCGCGCAGGTATGACCCTCGACCAGATCGATCTCATCGAGATCAACGAGGCCTTCGCCGGCCAGATCATGGCCGTCGTCCGCGAGCTCGGCATCGACGAGGAAAAGCTCAACGTCAACGGCGGCGCGATCGCTCTCGGCCATCCGCTCGGCGCGACGGGCACGCGACTCGTCCTCACGCTCCTCCATTCGCTACGAAGGGAGGGGAAGAAGTACGGCCTCGCCTCGGCCTGCATCGGCGGCGGCCAGGGAATCGCGATGATCGTCGAGAACCCGGAAAGCTAGGGGCTAGGGGCCAGGAAAGGCAAGGCAGAAGGCAGAAGGCAGAAGGCAGAAGTAAGAGCAACGGCAACCCCACTCCGTCAATTTGGACGAGCCGGTGATTTTGCTTCTGTCTTTGACTTTTCTTCTGCCTTCTGCCTTCTGCCTTCTGCCTTTCCTTTCAATATCCCCTCTCCGGATCGACGACATTCCGCAGCGGCTCGCCCGCGATGAACCGCCGCAGGTTGTCCGCGAAGAGCTCGAGCTGGCGCTCCTTCACCTGCGGACTGCGCCAGGTCGTGTGCGGAAAGACGAGAACTCCGGGGAGAGCCCAGAAGGGATGATCGGCGGGGAGCGGCTCTTCGCTGAAGACATCGAGGATGGCTCCGGCCAGCTTCTTCTTGCCGATCAGATCCGCGAGGGCGTCTTCGTCGAGCAGCTCCCCCCGCGAGACGTTGATCACCCGCGCGCGGGAGGGAAGCGCCTCGAGCAGGGGACGGTCGATCACTCCTGCGGTCTGTCTCGTCAGAGGCGCGGTGATGATCAGCCAGTCGGCGTCGGCCACTTCCTCCGGAAGCCGAGCGAGGGGGATGATCGAGGGGATCGTCTCATGGCTTCGACCGGAGGCGCGCAGCGCGGCGAGATGCACCCCGAACGGAGAGAGACGTCGGGCGATCTCGGTCGCGATCTGGCCGGCGCCGATGAATACGACTTTCTGGCCAGTCAGCTCCGCCCGCTGCACCTTCTCGAACTCCCGTTTCTCCTGAGCCCGTGCCATCGCGGGAAAGTCCTTCAGCACGGAGAGCATCGCTCCCACCACCCACTCGGCGATCGAAGGGGCATGAACGCCGGCCGAGTTCGTCAGCTGAGGCGCGCGGGCGAGAAAGAGGGGGGTGAGGATGTGGTCGATTCCGGCCGACCCCGAATGGACCCACCGGATCGAGGGATGACGGTCGAGCACGCGGTCTCCTTCCTCCGGCGTGAGCCACCAGCGGAAGAGGACGGAGGCGTCGGGGGCGGGGCGGGCAGCCTCTCCGTGAGCGTCATAGGGGACGAGCTCGGCAGGAAGCTTCGAGACGAGAGGCTCGAGTTCCGCCAGAAAGTGGCCCGGGACGAGTGCGATCGTTGTTTTCACGCCGAAAATAGTCCGCAAAAAGGGGGTGTTACGCTATCCGCATGAACCCCTCCACCCCCACACTCCGGAAGCGAATCTCCCTCTGGGCCCTCGGGGCCATCTGCGTCGCCATTCTAGCCCCAGCGGCGAGCGCGGCGCCGACGCCGGGCCAACTGCGGGTGACCCCGCATCCGGACGGAACGGTCGAGCTCACGCTCGAGCGCGCCAGCCTCCGTCAGGCCGCCGGCGTGCTTTCGCTCCGCATCGGAGTTCCGGTTACGCTGGAAACCCCGGACCGTGAAGTCAGCCGGCGGATCGCCCGCGCGACGCCGGAAGAAGCTCTCGCCGATCTGGTCCGCTCCGAGGGGCTCGTTGCCTTGCGGGAAAAGGGAGGGATCATCATTCGCGAGAGAGGATCCGAGCCGGTGGTGACGATCGACGTCAAGGACGGTGAGATCGCGTCGATCCTTCGCGAGGTGGCGACCCAGTGCGGCATCCGCAACCTGGTGCTCGACCGCGAAGTGCGGGGGACGGGAACGTTTCTTTTCCGGGATGTTCCGTGCGAAGCGGCGTTCCGGGCGATCTTCACCTCGATGGGCCTGGCGGCCGACCGGGAAGTGAACTCGCTGATCCACGTCCGGACGCAGCGATGACGGAGCTGAAGTCGGTCTCGAACCGCTATCTGGCGCTTCGCGTTCTCGGAGGTCTGCTCCTCGTCGCGGCGGTGGTGGTCGTGTACCGCTCGCCACTGCGGAGCGAGCTGACCATGGAGAACGCGCGAGAGCTGATGGCGATGCTCTCGGGACTGTGGTACGGGCCGGCCCTCTTCGTCGCCGCCTTCGCGATCCTCGGGACGCTTCTCGTCCCCGCGACGATCTTCGTGGTGGTCGGCAGCCTGGTGTGGGGATGGGCGGAAGGGGGCCTCTACTCGGTTGCCGGCGGGACCCTGGCGGCGCTTCTCTCGTACTTCATCGCGCGATGGCTGGGGGCCGGTGTTCTTCACCGTTTCGGGAAGAGGGGAGCCGAGCTCGCCGACCGGCTGCAGGACGCGGGATTCCGCACGCTGCTGATCCTGAGACTGGTGCCGATCTTCCCCTTCGCGATGCTCAACTACGCGGCCGGATTTGCGAACCTTCGCGCGCGCGACGTCCTTGCGGCAACCGCGATCGGGGTCACCCCATCGATGATGATCATCGCCTACTCGGCCGATGCGCTGGTGCGCGGAACGCTGACGGGAGAAGCGGCCTTCCAGCGCATGCTGATCGCGGGAGTGCTTCTCGCTGCGCTGGCGCTCCTGCCCATGGCTCTGAAGCGGCGGGCAGGCAAGGCGCTCCACCTGGAGGCCGAGTGACCGCGCGGCCGGGAGACGCTTCAGACCGGCGTGTTATATTGAACCGCCGGTCCGGCAGAGTTTCATGATCGAAGTTCAGATTCATCCGGGAAATCAGAGGCGGCGCGTGCGCCATCTCAAGATCGGGCGAGGGTCGCTGATCGCGGCCATCATCGCCGGATCCCTCGTGCTCGTGATTCTGATCGGCTCGATGGTCGTCGCGCCCTCGGTGGTGCGCAGAAGCTACCGCGCCGCGCATCTGAAGATGATGCGCGAAGAGAAGGCGGTCCAGACGCAGCGGCTCCGGGAGCACGCTCGCCAGATGCGGGGACTCGAGCAACTGGCCGACGAGCACGGGGTCCGGATCGAGAAACTGGTCGCCGTTTACGGGCTGGAGCGCGACGGAACGCCCGGGGCGGGTGGAAGGCAGGCAGCCGCCGCGCCGGGAGTCAGTGAGCTTCAGCGCGTGCGTCAGCAGAATGCGCTCCTCGCGCACTCACTCGAGCGGCTCGACTCGAAGGTCGAGATGCTCGCGGATTTCGAGGCGAAGCACGAGTCGGCGATCCGTCAGACGCCGGCCATTCTTCCGATTCCCGCCGACCAGTTCGTCGTCACCGACCGTTTCGGATGGCGCATCTCCCCCTATACGCAGAGCAATGA
>Ga0209347_1002807_pt1 | contig 21978 bp, 20 predicted proteins | sample AutmiccommuBRH23_FD_187382 | JGI IMG/M metagenome (GOLD analysis project Ga0209347, IMG submission 187382) | Deep subsurface microbial communities from Mt. Terri, Switzerland - Autotrophic microbial communities BRH/23 (SPAdes) (version 2) | ecosystem: Environmental > Aquatic > Deep subsurface >...
GATGCTGGCGGGGCGGGGAATTCCGGCCGAGGATCTCGAGGAGAATCTCCGCATCATCGAGGAAGTGATCGAGGCCAGGCTCACCCCCGAGGCGGCGGGTGGGGCACTGAAGATCGTGCGGAGCGCACGCGAAGGCCTTCCCTCGGTCTCGCATCAGGAGCACGACTGGCTGGAGGGGCGAACCGACGATCTGGCCGAGCTCGCGCGCAATTACCTCCGCCTTCTCCTGATCGGAAAACGCGTCGATGCCAGCAGGATCATCCTCGAAGCCGTCGAGAACGGGGCCTCGATCCGCGACATCTATCTCGAGGTGTTCCAGCGCAGTCAGCGCGAGATCGGCAGGCTCTGGCAGCTCAACCGAATCACCGTCGCCCACGAGCATTACTGCACGGCCGCGACGCAGATGATCATGTCGCAGCTCTATCCGAAGATCTTCGCCAGCGAGCGGAATGGCCGCTCGATGGTGGCGACCTGCGTCGGGGGCGAGCTTCACGAGATCGGGGTTCGGATGGTCGCCGATTTCTTCGAGCTGAACGGATGGGATTCCTACTACCTCGGGTCGAATGTTCCGGCCGATAGCGTGCGCCGGGCGCTGATCGAGCGAAGAGCGGAGCTTCTGGCGATCTCGGCGACCATGACGTTTCACCTCCCGAAGGTGACCGAGCTGATCGAAGCGGTGCGCAAGGACCCGGAGCTACGGAACGTGCGAATCATGGTAGGAGGGTATCCCTTTCTCCGATCGGAGAATCTTTACCGCCAGATCGGCGCCGACGGATTTGCGGTATCCGCCGAGGATGCGGTCCGGGCAGCCGCCGGGCTGGTGAGAGGCGAATCTTGAGCGCACCCCCGGCCCGCGGTGTCGCGCTGGAGTGCGACGAGAGCGGAGTCATTCTCGAGGTCGTGGTCGATGGGATCGGTCTGGGGGAGGCTCAGGTCGGGCGGGTTTTTGCGGCGATCGTCGATCCCTCCAGCTTCGAAAAGGCGATGAATTTCCTCAGCGCGGTCAACGGAAGCGGAGCCGCGTTCGACTGGGAGCTTCACATGAGAGCCGGGTTCGAGCCGCTTCACTTCGCCGGAGTGAAGACTCAGCGTGGCGTGTTCATCGTCGCCGCCCCCTCGAGCGAGGAGGTGCAGACGCTCTACGACGATCTCGGCCGAATCAACAACGAGCAGGCGAACCGGCTTCGCGCCGCGGAAAAGGAACAACAGCTCCTGCGGCGGGAAATGCACGAGACCTCGACTCTTTACGACGAGCTGACGCGTTTGAACAATGAGCTGTCCAACACCCAGCGCGAGCTCGCTCGAAGCAACATCCACCTTCAGCTTCTCAATGATCAGAAGAACGAGCTCCTCGGCATGGCCGCTCACGATCTGCGAAACCCCCTGGCCGCAAGCCTTGGGTTTCTCGCGTTCATTCAGGAGGACTCCGACAATCTCACCGAGGACCAGCAGGAGCTTCTCGGCAGGGTCCACAAGATCGCCCAGTTCCAGCTTCGCCTGGTGGACGATCTGCTCGACGTCTCTAAGATTGAAGCGGGAAGGCTGAATCTCGAGCGAACGGACTTCGACCTCCTGGAGCTCCTTGCGGATGCGCTTCCTGCTCACCGCGTTCTCGCCGATCGGAAACAGATCCAGATCGTCGGACCGGAGGGAGCCGCCGCAGTCGAGGTCAGGGCTGATCGCCAGAAAATCGAGCAGGTGCTCCAGAACCTTCTCTCGAACGCGATCAAGTTCTCGCCTAAGGGGAGCACCGTCGAGGTCGGGGTGGCAATGAAAGAAGGCGAGGTGGTCGTCTCCGTCAGCGACAGAGGGCCCGGTATTCCGGAGGGGGAGCGGGAGAAGCTCTTCCGCCCCTTCTCGAAGCTGAGCGTGACTCCCAGCGGAGGAGAGAAGCAGACGGGACTCGGTCTCTCCATCGCGCGAAAGATCGTCGAAGGACACGGCGGGACCATTGAAGCCCTGCCTCGCGAGGGTGGTGGGACGACATTCCGATTCGTCCTGCCGGTGTAGGGCACCGGAAGCCGGGACGATGACTACTCACTCTCCGCTTTCGGCGGAATCTGCTGAGAGTCCTGAAGGGCCTTCGCCAGCACGGCGATGCCGGCGCGAACCTTCTCGCGGTCACGCGCGGGGACCGAACCGACGAGATCGTCGGCGATTCGCTTGCTCGCGCGGCGAGTCGCATGCAGCTCGGCGCGGCCGTGCGAGGTGAGCGCGAGCTCGAACCGCCGCCGATCGCGCGTGACCTTCGACCCCGAGACGAGCTCCCGTTGACGAAGGCTGGCCACCACGCGCGAGGTCGCCGCCTTGTCGACCTGCAGGATCGAGGCGAGCTCGACGACTCCCGATCCGGGAGACCGCTCGATTGCAGCGAGCGCCTTGAGCTGAAGCGGCGTCAGTCCATCGCTCCCGCGGGGCGGGAGCAGCGCGAGAGCAACGTCGAGCAGATCCGTCATGGAGAAAGTGTAGGCGAAGCTTGTAGCTTCGCTCACAGGAGCCAAAGCTTCCAGCTTCGGCTGATGCCCTCAGGGGCCATCCGGCCACGCGGCTGAAAGCCGCGTTTCCTGTGAGCGAAGCTGAAAGCTTCGCCTACCTCAGGAATGCTTCGCCTGCGCTAGTTATTTACATTATTTAATGCTCCGAAAGGCTCTTTTCCTCATCCTGCCGCTCCTGCTCTCTTCCTCGTCGGTCTCGGCGGATGAGGTGGCGCTGGTGGAGGGGAGGATCGTCGGGTACTACACAGGCGCCGCGGGCGATCCTTCGCATCCCGCGATGGCCGCGGCCCTCGGCGAGCTCGAGAGGCAGGCGCGTTCGCTCTCCCGCGACGGTTTCCTTCTTTCGGATGGCCGGTGGGCGGATATCGACTACGCAGCGATTCCCGCGGGCGAGTGGCCGGCCTGGGATCATTTCCGCCGCATGACCACGCTCGCGCGGGCGTGGGCGACCCCGGGTCAGGGGCTTTATCGCGATCCGCAACTTCTCGCGCGCATCGAATCGGCGATCCTCTTCACCGAGACCTTCTACGGCTCCAGCGTGGTCGCGCAGGGGAACTGGTGGTTCTGGACGATCGGCCCTGCTCTCGACCTGGGTCCCACCCTGGTGCTCGTTTCCGACGGTGTTTCGCAGGGCGTGCTCGACACCGGCATTTCGATCCTGAGGCGTCGGATCGGCCCCTTTCCCGGAATCAGCTCCTCATGGTCGGTCCTGGACGGACAGAACGCCGTCTGGTCCTCGATGAATCATCTGATGCTCGCCGTGCTGACGTCGGATTCCCAGAAACTGTTCCAGGCGCGCGACCGGATCGCCGCGAACGTCCGCGTCACCTCGGGTGAAGGAATTCAGTCGGATCGCTCATTTCACCAGCACGGCAAGCAGCTCTACACCGGCGGATACGGCAGCTCGTTCGCCTACGACGTGTCGCGATATCAGCTCTTCACCCAGCAGACCAGCTATGACCTTCCCGCAGCATCCGGCGCGCTGTTCGACGACTTCATGATCGACGGGATCGCGTTCTCGCTCTACGGCGCGTGGTTCGACCCGTCCGTCATCGGGCGCGAGATCTCGAAACCGTGGGCGAGCGGGTACAACGGAGTTTCCGCACTGCTTCATGCGGCTGCGACTGACGGGCCCCGCAGAAGCGAGATCGCTGCCGCGGCTGCCGAGGCTTCGGCACGATGGCCGTGGTCGCTTCCTCTGGAGCTGACCGCGCTCGCGATCGATCTCGACGCGGCGCCCAGGGCCCCGAGTGGACTTCGCATCTACCCCGAATCGGATTACGTTGCGTTCCGGACGCCCGACTGGTTCGCCTCCATCAGAATGCTCTCGACCCGGACCAAATCGGGAGAGTCGACGAACGGGGAAGGGCTCCTCGGATCACGGCAGTCGGATGGACGGCTGCATCTGACGATTGGCGGAGATGAGTATTGGGACGGGTCCTGGGCCGCCATGGATTGGGCTCGGCTTCCCGGCATCACGGTCGAGCGGCACGCGGGAGCGGCGAGCGCCTTCTACGGCAAGGGCGGAGGATCTTTCGTCGGCGCGGCAGGATCGAATCGGGGAGGCGTGGCCGCGATGGATCTCGCGCCGCTCGATTCCACCGTTCGCGCGAAGAAATCCTGGATGTTTTTTCCCGACGCCATCGTCTTCCTCGGCTCCCGAATCGGCTCGACTTCGCCGTTCCCGGTCGAAACCATCGTCGACCAACGGCCGATTCATGAGGAGGAGCCGCTGGTGATCAACGGTGTCGGGACCGCGGTGGATGGCAAATCCGTTCGCTGGGCGTCGGGCGCCGGGGTCGGCTACTGGTTTCCGCGGCCGCAGGATGTTCGCGTTGAAGACCAGTTGCGCTCCGGATCGTGGGCGAGTCTCGGGACCGCGTCAGCCGACTCGGTGACGCGGCGCATACGGACCATCCGGATCGATCACGGGGTTCAGCCGGTTTCCGCGTCGGCCGAATACGTGATGGTGCCTGGTCTCGGCGCGGCGGAGATGGAGCAGTGGGCGAACGAGGCGCCGATCGAGATTCTCGAGAACGGCGATCGCGCCGCCGCCGCGCGCGACCGGCGGACCGGCGTCACGGGAATCGTCTTCTGGACCGCGGCCCGCGCGGCCGATGTCCACGCCGATCGCCCGGCCATCGTCTGGCTCGAGCCGGACGGCCGGTTGCTGAAAGTCGCGGTGAGCGAGCCGTCCCGGGCGAGCTCGCGCGTGCGGGTGACGCTCGACGGAAAGTGGTCGCTGAAGAGTGGGTCGGGCGCGACCGTCGTTGCGACCAGCAACTTCTCGACGACCGTCGACGTCGCCGTCGCGCGGGGAGAGTCGACCCGGTTCGAGCTGGAGGCGCCACTCTCCCGCCGCCGCGCGGTCAGGCGATAGAGCAGGGGCCAGGGGCCAGGGACAAGGGGCCAGGGAAGGCTTGGCGCTCCCTCTAGTGAATCCAGCTCGACTCACCTGGACAGGAACGACTCATTCATTTCGTGTTTCTCGTCCGCTCCCCCTCACCGTCCCGCTCTGCGGGACCGGACCGGCGCAGCCGGTCCCTACGAGAACCTCGCCGTGCGAACTCAGGATGACGGCGTCTTCTCCCGCTTGATGACGAAGTCCATCTCCGCGTGAACGGATGCGAGCGCCTGGCGTGATTCGGCGAGAAGCAGAATGCTGGCGCCGAGAAGCAGCCCGGCGCTGGTCAGGCCGAGAAGGAGCGCCATCCACCCGAGGTCGAGGCGCGTGACTTCGAGCACGCCGATCGTCACGCTCGTGAGCACGAAGCCCGCAACGGAGAGGTAGAGCCAGGTCATCGCTTTCTGCAGAAGCCGGGTGCGGTTTGCGGCTACGGCCATGAGAGCGTGGACGTGCTCGCGACGGCGCCCCTGTTCGGGGGAAGGCTCGACCCGATCGAGCTCCTCGACGCGCCGCGCCAGGACCCGCACCCGGTCGATCACCCGCCCCACGCGCCCGGATGTCGTCGCGAGAATCGACCCGGTGGCGAGAAGAAACAGAGCCGGAGTCAGCATCGCGCTCAGGGCCGCGACTGCCGACGAGAGCTCTCGGAATTGAACAGCCTGCTCCACCATGGGGACAGTTTAAATCAGGGACTAGGGGCTAGGACTAGGGGCTGGGAAATGCAAGAGCTAAGGCACAGCTCGAGAGAAAGAAAGGGGAGCAGTTCCAACCCCTGCAGACCCTGATTTTGCAGTTGTTCTTCCTAGCCCCTAGCCCCTAGTCCCTAGCCCCTGCCTTTCTGGAACGTCGCATGAATAGCTTCGGCGGAAGGAGCCCGAACTCATGAAACTACTCGGCACAGCCGCACTTTCTCTTCTGGTCGCTGGCGGATTTACCTTCTTCGGGGGGGATTCTGCCCAGACGGCTTTTGAGGCCCCTGCCTCCGTCAAGAAGGACGTTCCCTACGTTCCGACGCGGCAGGAGACGGTCGACGAGATGCTCCGGATGGCGCGCGTCGATGCCGACGACGTCGTCTACGACCTCGGCTGCGGAGACGGACGCATCGTCATCACCGCCGCGCGCGAATACGGATCGCGCGGCGTGGGGATCGACATCGATCCGGAGCGGATCGCCGAGGCGAACGAGAACGCCGTGAAAGCGGGGGTGACCGATCGCGTCAAGTTCATCGAAGGAGACCTCTTCGAGGCGGATTTCCGCGAGGCCACCGCCGTGACGCTCTATCTGCTGCCGAGCGTCAATCTGAAGCTGCGCCCGCAGCTCCTTTCCCAGCTCCGACCCGGGACGCCGGTGGTTTCGCACGACTTCTCGATGAACGAGTGGGAGCCCGACGAGGAGAAGGAGGTGGGTCTCGACAATCTTTACCTCTGGATCATCCCCGCCCAGGTGGACGGAGTCTGGAGCTGGACCGGTCCGGATGGAACGAAGCGGCGCGTCAATCTGAAGCAGGAGTTTCAGAAATTCTCAGGGACGAGCGCCGACGGGCTGCGACTGGTGAATGGCCGCCTGAACGGAGCAGAAATCGAGTTCGCCCTCGTCGGTTCCTCGACGGACGGTGTCGTGGAGCGGTACCGCGGCCGCGTCGAAGGAAACAGAATCACGGGCACCGTCGAGAAGGCGGACCGGAGTCAGGTCCGATGGTCGGCCGTGCATGAGTGAAGCCCCGGCCACAGTGGCGCCACCCAGTCTCCGAGTCGTTCCGGGGCGGCCCCGGCCGCTCCTGTCGATCGTCGACGGCGTCGCGCTCGTGGTCGGTGTGGTGATCGGGGCGGCGGTCTTCGAGACTCCCTCTCTCGTGGCCGGAAGCGTCGGCTCCACGAGCGGCATTCTTCTGGTCTGGGCGCTCGGCGGGGTGATCTCGGTGCTCGGAGCGTTCTGCTACGCCGAGCTCGCGTCGGCATGGCCCGATGCGGGGGGCGACTATCACTTTCTGACGAAGGCGTGGGGTAGCGCGGCCGGATTCCTTTACGCATGGGCGCGGATCGCGGTGATCCAGACGGGATCGATCGCGCTGATTGCATTCGTGTTCGGCGACTACGCTTCCCAGATCTTCCGGCTCGGCCCGCAATCGGCTGCGATCTGGGCGGCGATCGTGGTGGTCGCGTTGACGCTGCTCCATCTGGCCGGGCTGAAGCTCTCCAGCCGGGGACAGCGGTGGTTCGTGGCCGCGCAGCTGATTGGGCTGGCCGTCCTGATTGCCGGCGGCTTCCTGTTCGCTCCCGCCGCGGCGGATCCTGGCGAGCTTGCCGCGCCCGTGAAGCCCGCCGCATTCGGCCTCGCGATGGTCTTCGTTCTTCTGACCTACGGCGGGTGGAACGAAGCGGCGTTCGTCTCCGCCGAGCTGCGCAACGCGAAGAGGGACGTGATCCGCGTATTGCTCGTCAGCATCGGGATCATCAGCGCCATTTATCTGCTGCTCAACCTCGCGATGATCCGCGCCCTTGGCGTCGAGGGGATGTCCGGCTCGAGCGCCGTCGGGGCCGACCTGATGAGGCGGGTCGCCGGCGATCGAGGCGCAACGGCCGTCAGCCTGCTCGTGGTGGCGGCGGCGCTCGCATCGATCAACGCGATGATCTTCACCGGCGCGCGAAGTGCCTACGCCCTCGGTCGCGACTTCCGGATCTTCTCCGCGATGGGGCTGTGGCGAAGGGCAGGGAGCGTGCCGGCCAACGCGCTCATGGTGCAGGGGGCGATCATCCTCGCGCTGATCGGGTTCGGTGCCGCGGGCAGGAACGGGTTCGAGTCGATGATCGAGTACACCGCGCCGGTGTTCTGGCTCTTCTTCCTCCTCACCACGCTCTCCCTGATTCGGCTGCGGAAGGTCGAGCCCGACCGTCCGAGGCCGTTTTCCGTGCCGCTCTATCCCGTAACTCCTCTGTTGTTCACTGCCATTTGCGGTTACCTGCTTTACTCCAGCATCGCCTACACCGGAGCCGGCTCCCTCGTCGGGCTCGCGGTGCTGGCGCTGGGCCTGCCGCTGCTCTGGATCTGCCGCCGACGAATCGCAATCTCGTAGGGACCGGAGCAGGCGGTCCCTACGCGCCCCTCGACGCTGCACGAGAGTTGCACCGCTGCTCCGCATGAAATTCACAGCGCTCTTTCTCGCACTCGCCCTGACCGCATGCGCGCCCGTCGCGCCTCCGCCGCAGAGCGGCTCTGGCGACGCACGCGTCGAGGTCGTCACTCTCTCGGCCGAACGCCTCGCAAGCGACCGCGTCCGCCTGATTCTCCAGAACGGATACAACGGCCCGGTCGGCTACAACCTCTGTGCGAGCGGCCTCGAGAGGCGCAGCGGCGCCAGCTGGACGCCGGTCCAGACCGATGAGGTCTGCACGATGGAGATCAGGACCCTCCCCGGAGGCCAGGACGCCACATTCGAAAAGCGTGTTCCGGCTTCCCTCGCTCCAGGGGAGTATCGCTACGTCACCTCGGTCGAGATTCCCTTCCCGGGTCAGATGACGCGCATTGCCACTTCCGGCTTCCGGGTAAACTGACGCGTAGTGGCGGAGGTTCTTTACCTCCGCTGCCTCGCTTTCCCGAAGCAGAGGAAAGGATCCTCTGCCACCGTGGCGGAGGTCAAAAGAGGGTGAGGTGCCGCTGGCGCGTTGCCTCGAGCAGGTCGAGGAACTTCGGCCTGAGCATCAGCTTCGCGCCGAGGGCCTTCATGTGCGGAGTCATCACCTGAACGTCGAGCCAGTCGAGACCTCTCGACCGGAGGTGCTCGATGAGATGGAGCAGAGCTAGCTTCGAGGCGTTCGGACGGCGAAAGAACATGCTCTCACCTCCGAACGCTCCACCCATGTCCACTCCGTAGATGCCGCCGACCAGCTCGTCGCCCTCCCACACTTCCGCGCTGTGCGCGTGCCCGAGCTCGTGCAGCCGGATGTACGCGTCGACGATGGGTGGAAAGATCCACGTCCCTGCCTGGCCCGGTCTCGGAGTCGTCGCGCATCCACGGATGACGCCTTCGAAGTCTCGATCGATGGTCATCGACCATGTCGTCTGGCGAGCGGCGCGCGCCAGGCTCCGCGAGATGTGGAGGTCCTTGAACAGCAGGACTGCTCGTCGCCTCGGCGAGAACCAGGGGAGAGGAATCTCGTCGGTGGGCCACGGAAAGATCCCGTGCGTGTAGGCGTCGACGAGCGTCTCGGGGGAGAGGTCGTCGCCGATCGCCACGATGTCGTGCAGGGCGAGGCGTGGGTCTGGAAATCGGCTCATCGTTCCAGCGGGCTGATTGCGGACCGCCTACTCCAGGATGACGAGCTCCCCGTCGCGCGCGTCCACGGTCACGGTGCCCCCCTCGCTGAGGTTTCCGAAGAGGACGCGGTCGACCAGAGGCTCCTTGATCTTCGACTGGATCAGCCGCGCGATGGGACGCGCGCCGTACGAACGGTCGTACCCCCTGGTCGCGAGCCACTCGCGCGCCGCGGCGGTGACCTCGAGCTTGATGTTCTTCGGCGCGAGCTGCGCTTCGACCTCGCGAAGGAACTTGTCGACGACTTTCGCAATGATGTCCGGCGGAAGCTGGTGGAACACGATCCAGCCGTCGAGGCGATTGCGGAACTCGGGTGCGAAGGTGCGCTCGATCGCGCCCCGGCCGCTGCCGCCCGCCATCGTGCCGAAGCCGATTCCCGCTTCCGATAGCTCGCGGGCGCCGGCGTTGGTGGTCATGATCAGCACGACATTCCTGAAGTCGGCCCGCTTGCCGTTGTTGTCGGTCAGGGTCGCGTGGTCCATCACCTGGAGAAGAATCGAGTAGAGGTTGGGATGCGCCTTCTCGATCTCGTCGAGCACCAGGACGGCGTAAGGGGTGCGGCTGATCGCGTCGGTGAGCAGGCCTCCCTGGTCGAAGCCGACGTATCCAGGTGGGGCTCCGATCAGGCGCGAGACGGTGTGCGCCTCCTGGTACTCGCTCATGTCGAATCGGATGAACTCGACCCCGAGGGACTTCGCGAGCTGACTCGCCAGCTCGGTCTTGCCGACTCCGGTCGGGCCGGAGAAAAGAAATGAGCCGATCGGCTTGTCGGTCGCACCGAGGCCGGAGCGCGAGAGCTTGATTGCGGAGACGACCTGGCGGATCGCTTCGTCCTGACCGTAGATGACGGCGCGAAGATCCTCCTCGAGACCTTTCAGCCGGTCCTTTTCGCTGCCGCCGACGGTCTTCGGCGGCACCTTGGCCATGCGCGCCACGACGAGCTCAACCTCGGCCTCACCGATCGTGGCGGGCTCGGGAGGAGGGGCCCCAGCCTCGGCCGCCTCGGCCTCCATGCGCGAACGCGCTCCCGCCTCGTCGAGAACGTCGATCGCGCTGTCGGGCAGATGGCGGTCGTGCAGATACTTGGCCGCCAGCTCCGCGGCCAGCGTCATCGCCTCGGGCGTGAACCGGACGTTGTGGAAGGTCTCGTAGTAACTGCGGAGCCCCTCGAGGATCAGGATCGTGTCGGCGATCGTCGGCTCGCCCACTTCGATCTTCTGAAAGCGGCGGGCAAGCGCACGGTCGCGCTCGAAGGCGGTCTTGTACTCGGAGAACGTCGTCGACCCGATGCAGCGCAGCTTGCCGGCGGCCAGCGCGGGCTTGACGATGTTCGAGGCGTCCATCGTTCCGCCGCTCACCGCTCCCGCTCCGACGATGGTGTGGATCTCGTCGATGAAGAGAATGGCGTTTTCCTTCTTCGTCAGCTCCCCGATCACCGCCTTCAGCCGCTGCTCGAACTCACCCCGGTACTTCGTTCCGGCGAGCAGCGCTCCCATGTCGAGCGCCCAGACTTCCGCCGAACGGAGAATGGCGGGGACGTTCCCCTCGTGAATCCTCCGCGCCAGCCCCTCGGCGATCGCGGTCTTGCCGACACCCGGCTCGCCGACGAGAAGAGGGTTGTTCTTCTTCCGGCGGCAGAGGATCTGGACCGTCCGCTCGAGCTCCGGCCCGCGGCCGATCAGCGGGTCGATCTCCCCGGCGGCGGCACGCTCGACCAGATTCACGGCAAAAGTCGAGAGGGCGTCTTTTTTCTTTTTCGAGGGACCGGGGAACGTCTCGTCCCCCTCCTCCTCATCGTCATCATCGCCGTGCGTGTGGGGCTCGCCGGGGTCGATCTCGCCGACGCGCTGAATCCCGTGGGAGATGTAGGAGAGAACGTCGAGGCGGGTGACTCCCTGCTCCTCGAGCAGCCAGACGGCGTGGGAATCCTTCGCCTGGAAGATCGAGGCGAGCAGGTGCGCTCCGTCGAGCTCGTCGCGCCCGGAGCTCTGAATGTGGAGAAGTGCATGCTCGAGGACGCGCCGGAATGCGGCCGTCTCGGTGGGAACGACTTCCTCGCTCGCCGCCTGGACGTGCGCGTCGAGGAACTCTTCGAGTCCCTTCCGGAGCGCTTCGAGGTCGATGCCGACCGACTCGAGCACGTCGTTCGCGTCGGGGTCGTCCGCGAGCGCCAGGAGAAGGTGCTCGAGCGTGAGGTACTCATGCCTGCGCCGGCCGGCGTCCTGCACCGCCCGGGCGAATGTCTGCTGTAGCTCGCGTGTGATCATTGTTCTTCCATCGTGCAAAGAAGCGGAAACTCGTGCAGCCGCGCCAGTGAGGTCGCCTCGTTCACCTTCATCTCGGCGATCTCGCGGGTGTAGACCCCCGCGACGCCCGCTCCCCGCAGGTGAACGTGGAGCATGATCTGGACCGCCTTCTGATTCGGCTGCCCGAAAACGGTCTCCAGGACATGGACCACGAAGTCCATCGTGGTGAAATCGTCGTTGTGGAGCAGCACCCGGTAGAGCGGCGGCTTTTTGGGCGTCGTCCGGCTCTCGGCAAGCGCCGAGTCGTCGTGTTCGAACTGGGGCGGCAGCATGGGTCAGTTTGGTCAACGGAGGGGCGGGGGAGGGGATTCCTAAGAGCAGGGGCTAGGGGCTAGGGACTAGGGGCTAGGGAAAATCAGAAGCAAAAGCCAGGACACAACTCTACCCCCTGAGGAGGCATCCCTTTTTTACAGCGCAGGAGGACAGAGAGCGGTAAGAGGCTAAACCCTTCTAGCTTCTGGCTCTTGTTCTTGTCTTTGATTTTCCCTAGTCCCTAGCCCCTAGTCCCTAGTCCCTGACTCTCCTACAATTCTCCCTTCCCCGGAAACGAAAGGAGCTACCGATGAAGCAGCATCTCGTGTGGGTTCTCTCTCTCTGTCTGATGGCCGCGGTGGCGGTCGCCCAGGAAATGCCCGAGATGACGGCCGAGGAAAAGGCCGCCATGGAGGCGTGGATGAAAGCGGGTGCTCCCGGTGATCCTCACAAGGCGCTGAGCCCGATGGTCGGGTCGTTCGACGTGAAGATGACCATGTGGCACGCGCCCGACACCCCCGGCGAAGAGATCACCGCCACCTCGGAGAGCCGCTGGGTTCTCGAGGGCCGCTGGGTCGAGCAGAAGTTCAAGGGAAGCGTCATGGGCATGCCGTACGAGGGACTCGGCTACACCGGCTACGACAACATGGCAGGGCAATATGTCGGGACCTGGATGGACTCGATGAGCACGTACGTGATGACCATGACCGGAAAGGCTTCGCCCGACGGGAAGAAGTTTTCATTCTCCGGAATGATGCCGGACCCGGCGCTCGGAAAGTCAGTGCCGCTCGACGACGAGATCGTGGTCGTCTCCCCGAACCGCTTCGAGTCGAGAATGTACTCGGTCACCCCGGACGGAAAGCGCTACAAGATGATGGAGTTCATCTACACCAGGAAGTGAATGAAGCAAGGCAGAAGTCAGAAGGCAGATTGAAGCAAGGCAGAAGTCAGAAGTCAGAAGGCAGAAGTAAGTGCAACGGCAACACCGGGCGCGCAGCCAGGGACCTCTATGAGGCTCTTGGTTTTGCCTTTACTTCTGCCTTCTGCCTTCTGCCTTCTGCCTTTTCTTCTGGCTTCTGGCTTCTGGCTTGCCTTCCCATTACCCCCTTTCGGCCCGGGTCGTGAATAATCGGCGGGAGAGGATTTCGGGATGAGCGTTTACGTCGGCGTGGACGGGGGTGGATCGAAAACCGCTGCGGTGGTGGTGGACGAGGCTGGAGAGGTCCTCGGCGAGGGAGCCTCCGGCCCCTCCAACCATCTGCGCGTCGGCTTGGGGGAGGCGGGGGAGAACCTCCGGATCGCCATCAACCAGGCGCTCGGCATGGCCAGGCTTCCGCTCTCCTCGGTCGCTTTCGCCTACTGTGGCATCGCAGGGTCGGATCACCCCGCGCACCGCGGTGGCATGGTCCAGTCTCTCCTGCCTCTGTTCCCTCGCTCCAATTTCACGATCGACAGCGACACCCGCATCGCGCTCACCGGCGCGATCGGCTTCGGCATGGGGATCGTCGTGATCTCCGGCACGGGATCGGTGGCGTTCGGCCGCAACGCCCTCGGGAAGGAAGCGCGCGCCGGAGGCTGGGGGCCGACCCTCGGAGACGAGGGGAGCGGTTACTCGATCGGCCGTCGCGGCCTGGCGGCGATCGTCCGCGCATTCGACGGCCGCGGCCCAGCGACCATCATGACCGACCTGCTCTGCAACGCCTACGCGAAATGCGAGCCCGACGAGCTGCCCCAATTCGTCTACGCGCCGACCACGCGAGCCGATGACATCGCGCTGTACGTCCGCATGGTGATGGAGGCGGCGAGAAAGGGCGATGCGGTCGCCAGCTCGCTGTTCCAGAGCGAGGGATACGAGCTCGGAAAGACCGTCGTCGCGGTCGCGCGAAAGCTCGGGTTGCTCGAGGAATCGTTCCCGATCTCCTACATCGGGGGAGCGTTCCATGCGGGCGATCTGCTCCTGCGACCGATGATCGAGGTGGTCCTGGCCGCCGCTCCGCTCGCGCGCCTCGAGCCGCCGAAGGACTCGCCCGTCATGGGCGCCGCGCGACTGGCCATGCGCTCGGCCGAGAACCCGAGAGACAGGGGCTAGGGGCCAGGGGCCGGGAAAAAGCCAGAAGCCAGAAGCCAGAAGAAAAGGCGAAGTCAGAAGTCAGAAGGCAGAAGTAAAGGCAAAGCCAGGAGCTCCCTGCTCTTTCTTCGGGCTCCGGCTTGAGAAAAGTCATCCCTGGCCGCGCAGAAACCGGGGTTGCCGTTGCACTTACTTCTGCCTTCTGGCTTCTGGCTTCTGCCTTCGCCTTTTCTTCTGGCTTCTGGCTTCTGGCTTCTGGCTTGTCTTTTCCCTGGCCCCTAGCCCCTAGCCCCTGCCTTTGATACTTTTCCGCGACATGAGACTCCGCCCGGTGCTCCCTGCGATTCTGCTTTCCACTCTCTTCGTGCTGTCGTGCGCAACCGCGACGCCGGCTCCTGCTACGGCGCCGCGGCTCCAGGACCTGACGTTGGAGGAGAAGGTCGGTCAGATGTTCGTCGTGGGCGCACACGCCGACTTCATGAACGTCGGCTCCTCACAGTGGAAGGCTCTCGAGCACGCGGTCGCCGATCGCAAGGTCGGAGGCGTGATCTGGTTCGCCTCGGACGTCCTCGAAGCCGGGTGGCTGAACTCCGAGCTCCAGGATCTCTCCCGAGTGCCGCTCATCATCAGCGCGGATCTCGAGGCGGGCCCCGGGATGCGATTCCCGGATGCGACCTACTGGCCGTGGGCGATGGCGATGGGTGCGACAGGCGATCCGGAGCTCGCGCGACAGGCAGGCGTGGCGGTCGCGAGGAATGCGAAGACCATCGGCATCAACCAGATCTATGCGCCCGTCGCCGACGTCAACAACAACCCCGACAATCCGGTGATCAACGTCCGCAGCTTCGGCGAGGATCCTGAGACCGTCGGGCGATTTGTCAGCGCATTCATCGAAGGCGTTCAGTCGGAAGGTGTGATCGCAACGGTGAAGCACTTTCCCGGACACGGCGACACGCATACTGACTCGCACCGGTCGCTTCCGGTACTCGGCGTGACCAGGGCGCGGCTCGATCAGGTCGAGTTGCCGCCGTTCCGCGCGGCGTTCGACGCCGGCGTGCGAAGCATCATGATCGCGCACCTGGCGATTCCCGAGCTCGACGCGAGGCCGATCCCGGTTCGGCCAGACCTCGGCGCGGGTGAGAATCCGTACGGCGGGTTCGTGGAGGAGGTCACCGAACGGGGCACCATGCCCGCATCGCTGTCGCAGCCGATCATCGAGGGGCTTCTGCGCGACGAGCTCGGATACGAAGGGCTCATCGTCAGTGACGCGCTCGACATGGGTGGCATCGTCCAGCACTTCACCCCGGCCGAATCGGCAGTCAGAGCGATTGAGGCGGGGATCGACCAGATCGTGAAGCCGGTCGATATCGACCTCGCCATCGACGGCGTGCTCGAGGCGGTGCGCACGGGAAGGATCGCGGAGAGCCGCATCGACGAATCGGTTGCGCGGGTGCTCGAAGCGAAGCGCGGATTCGAGGCCCCGACGTTCGATCCGCGCTCGATCATGCGCGAATTCGATTCAGTCGACGACCGGCGCATCGCCGCCGAGATCGCGCGGCGCGCGATCACGCTCCTGCGGGAAGAAGATGGAGCCCTCCCTCTCCGCCGCGGACCGCGGACGGTCGAACTGGTGATCTCCGACTTCCAGGAGCCGGGGGAGCCTCTCGCCGGATTCGGCAGGCGCCTGCAGAGAGAGATCGGGACCGCGGTGAGGATTCCGCTCGATCGCCGTTCGACGGCGGCGGAGATCGCCGACGCCGAGGCGGCCGCGTCGAGCGCGGAGCGTGTGATCCTCTCGATCGCGGTGCGGACGCGGTCGGGATCGGGGCGAGTGGCGATTCCGGAGGGCGTGCTGGCGATGCTCGAGCGAGTCGCTGGCCTCGCCACTCCGCCGACGATGATCGCAATCGGATTCGGCAATCCTTATCTCGTCCGGGAGCTCCCGTTCGTGAAGACCTGGCTTCTCACTTACGGACCGCAGCCGGTGATGCAGGCGGCCGCCGCGGATGCCGTGTTCGGAAACGCTCCGGTCAGCGGCAAGCTCCCGGTGACGATTCCGGGGGTCTACGCGAGGGGAAGCGGGATTGAGAGACCGTAGGTCGGTGTCATCCCGAGCGGAGCGAGGGATCAGGGAGGGTGGGGAATCCGGTGACGCGGAAACCGTGTGGAACTTCGTGGTGCTCCTCGCGGCGACGCGCTTCCCTGGCCGCCTCCGGGCCGTGTCGATCTGGCGAAGCGCGCGGTTTACCTCCCCCTCTTCTCACGCGCAACCGCCGAGCCTCCGCGCGTTCTGACACGGACTAAGATGAGCGTGCTGGGGTAGGGACCGGCTGCGCCGGTCCGGTCGCGCGCAGCGCGACGGCTTACCTGCATCGAGCGCGAGACGTCGCCTCCGGCGACCGGACCGCCGCAGGCGGTCCCTACGACCGGGTTGGAGGACCCATGAACACTGATTTCGACGTTGCGGTGATCGGTGGGGGAACGGCGGGGCTGGTGACCGCATCGGGTTGCGCGCGGCTCGGGCGCCGCGTCGCTCTGATCGAGCGGCAAGCTCTCGGGGGCGACTGCCTCTGGACCGGCTGTGTTCCGACCAAAGCGCTCGTAGCAACCGCGAAGCTGATCGGCCAGGCGGCGCACGCCGACCGCTATGGACTCGAGCCTCACCGCTTCCCCATCACACCGGGCCGGATCATGGAGTCGATGCGCGCGGCCCGTTCCGTGGTCGAGAAGAACGACGATCCGGCCCGCTTTCGCGCGTTGGGGATCGACGTGATCGAAGGGAGCGCGAGTCTGACCGGACCGCAGGAGATCGAAATCGGAGACCGGAGAATCCGGGCGAAGGACGTGGTCATCGCCACAGGCTCGCGCACCGCCGTGCCGCCGATTCCCGGCCTCGACGAGGCGGGATTCCTCGACCACGTGAGCTTCCTCGCGCAGAACGAACTGCCCGCTTCGATCGTGGTTCTCGGCGGCGGGTACATCGGCATCGAGTTCGCGCAGATCTTCCGGCGGCTCGGAAGCGAGGTCACGGTCGTCGAGATGACGGATCAGATCACTCCGAAAGAGGACGCGGAGGTCATCCGTCTCATCCGCACTCACCTCGAAGCGGAGGGGATCTCCATTCGCACGGGGTTCACGGCGAAGGGGATCCGGAAAGACGGAACGAAGAAGGTTCTCTCCATCGAAGGGCAGGATGGAGTGAAGGGCGAGGTCGTCGCCGACGAGATCTTCGTCGCCGCCGGGCGGAGGGGCAACACCGAGGACCTTGGACTCGAGGCGATCGGCGTCGCGATGGACCGTTCGTACATTGCGGTCGATCCCTATCTGCAGACCAGCGTTCCGCATGTCTGGGCGGTCGGGGATGTCCACGGAGGGCTGCAGTTCACGCACGTCGCCGCGTTCGAGGCGGTAAAGCTCGTGCGCAACCTCCTCTTTCCCGGCAAGAGCCGGATCGACTACGACAACGTTCCGTGGGCGCTCTACACCGACCCGGAAGTCGGCCACATCGGAATGACCGAAGCCGAGGCCTTGGAACAGGTCGGCGAGAAGAACGTGCGTGTGTATCGCGCCGGGATGGAGGAGGTGGATCGCGCGGTCGTCGACCGGGCGACCACGGGCTTCGTCAAGATCGTGGCGGACCGGAAGGGAAAGATTCTCGGCGCGCACGTGGTCGGGTCCAACGCCTCGACGCTCATCGCGCAATTCGTGCTCGCCCGCGCTCATGGAGTGAAGGTTGGCGACCTCGCGCGCCTCGTCTCCCCCTATCCCTCGCTCGCGGATGCAATCGGAAAGGCAGCCTCGGGATACTGGCAGAACGCCGCCAGCGGCTGGCTGGGGCGCGCGGCGAACAAGATCGCGGCGTGGAGTCAGTAGCCGCATCGGTTGAATAGCCGCGCCGGTGATTCTAAACGGGCAAAAACGGCGCAAGACACGCTGAGGTCGCTCGCCCGCACACCCCCTTCAGCGTAAAATTAGCGGCATCCCAAACGGCCGAAAGACGACCCCTGGTCCTTAGCAGGAGGAGGGGGTTATCAACCGGTGGAGCGCGAGGTCTTCGCGCATAGCAATGGACACGGAATCGACATCGAGCTCCGGAAGGAATAGCGGATTTTCTTCGCGTCAATCATGCAGGGACGCGTGAGTCGTTGACCCGGAGGTAGAGGTCGACCACGATCTCCGGATTGCGGTGGCCGAGTTGCGCGCCGGTGTAGCGCGCCTCGTACTCCATGCCCAGGCGCGCGGCGACGCGCTTCGATGGGAGGTTTTCCGGATCGATGATCGCGACCACCCGCGGCCGTCCTAGCGTCTGCAGCACGTGGCGCATCGCCGCCGCGCCCGCCTCGGTCGCATATCCGTGGCCCCAGGCGTGCCGCCCGAAGACCCAGCCGATCTCGAGGTCGGCCGTCGTCCCGAGCGGCTGCACGCCGGCGATGCCGGCGAGATGGCCGCTGCTCTTCTCGATCGCCGCTCCCATGCAGACGCCATGCTCGGCGAGATTCCGGGCGTGGCGGGCGAGCGCGGCATCGACTTCCTCGTCACTGAGCGGCCGCCCTGCATTAATGTAGCGCACGACCTCCACGTCCCGCAGGATTTCGAGCAGGGAAGGACGATCGGCGTTGTTCCATGGCCGGATCAGAAGCCGATCGGTTTCGAGACGGAACATTTGGTGCGATTCAATCACAACCCGACGATGTTCTTCCGGTCTCGTCTCGACGGCGACATGGCTCTCCGGGTTCCATCAGGGAAGGATCCTAAACCGCCCGCCGTGTTGGGGGCGCCCCGCTCCGAGGTGGCGCCTGTCGAGGGTGGATCACCAGCCGCCACCCTCCTCTTGACAGCCGCCCGGCCAGGCTCTAAATTTCAGAGTACTCTGATAAACGGAGGCACCCATGTCCACCGATCAGCTCCGTGAGGATCTGCAGTTCGTCCGCTCGATGGCCGAGCGCTCCCGCCCTTCGCGATCGCCCGCCGCCATTTACCTCGTCTGGGCGGCCATCTCGGCGATCGGCTTCCCGCTCATCGACTTCGCGCCGCAACGGGTCTGGATCTTCTGGGCGATCGCTTCTCCCGTGGGCACGGCGCTGAGTTTCTGGATCGGCAGCCGGAGCGCGCGAGCTGCCGGACAGATTGACCGCGCCCAGGCTCGCCGCCATCTGCTGCACTGGGGAGCACTGCTCGTCGTCGTGTTTCTCGCCTCGGCACTCCTGTTCACAGCCCGAATCCCCGGACGGCACTTCGGAGAGGTCGTTCTGCTCCTCGTGGCGCTGGCCTATTTCCTGGCGGGCGTGCACCTCGATCGCCCGCTGCTCGCGGTCGCGCTGGTGATGGTCGCTGCGTACGGGATGCTGTTCGTACTGACCTCATACGCGTGGACGATCGTCGGTCTGGCGATTGCGGCCGGGCTGGCTCTGACGGCCGTGATGGCGTCGCGCAAGGGATCGGATTGAGCGAATCGCCTCAATGGGCGAGCCGTGAGGCGCGCGACCGCGTGCTCGAGCACCGCGTCCGCCTCGCCATTTGCGTGCTCCTGGCGAGAAACGATGCGCTCAGCTTCGCCCGCCTCAAACAGCTTCTCGGCGAAACGGACGGAAGCCTGGGCGCGCAACTCCGCAAGCTCGAGGAGTCGGGCTACGTGGAAGCCGTGAAGGAATTCCGCGACCGCAAGCCGGTGACCTGGTACTCGCTGCAACCGACCGGACGAACCCGGCTCATCGAGCATCTGCAAGGCATCGCCGCACTACTGGACGAAATCGAATGAAGCATCGAGAGGAGAGACATCTCATGAAACAGCTCAGGATCATCAGCGGCATCGCGCTTCTCCTGGCCGCATCGGCTGCGAGCGTCGCCGCCCAGTCACGCCCCGACCCGGCCGCTCTGCTCAAGGCCCAGGAAACGGCCATGAAGCGGTTCGCCGGGATGGACGGCACCTGGCGCGGAACGGCGTGGACGCTGCTCCCGTCGGGTGAGAAGCACACGCTCACCCAGACCGAGAGGGTCGGCCCGTTTCTCAACGGCTCGGTGAAAGTGGTGGAGGGGCGCGGCTATGAGGCGGATGGATCCGTATCGTTCAACGCTCTCGGGATCATTTCCTACGACCCGGCGACTGAGAAGTACTCGATGCGCTCGCATGCAATGGGACACCGAGGCGACTTTGCAATCACACCGACGGAGAATGGTTTCCGGTGGGAGATTCCGGCCGGTCCGATGATTCTGCGCTACACGGCAACGATCGAGAACGGCGTCTGGACCGAAGTCGGCGAACGAGTCCGCGATGGAGCCGAACCGGTCAGATTCTTCGAGATGACACTCCGCCGGATCGGGGATACCGACTGGCCGGCCGCGGGAGCAATCGAACCTGGAGAATGAAGGGAGCCGGTCGGCAGATTAGGCCGGCTGCGGCAATTCTTTGGCGCCCGGAGAAGTGAAGATTCGCTTCAAGGCGCCGGCCGGAAGACGCTGGCCGTCCGTTCAATCGCCAGCGAGATGAAGCTCCGAGGAATGTCCGGCTCAACCCGGGGTATTCTGAGGACATGGCGGAGCACTATTACGAATCCCACCACCTTGCTGCGTTCGCGGACATTTCGGAGGGAGCTCCGGAGCTCGCGAAGAAGTTCTTCGACTATTACGGCGCCGTCTTCGCGCCGGGGGCGCTGACAGCGCGCGAGAAGGCGCTGATTGCGCTCGCGGTCGCCCACTCGGTGCAGTGCCCCTACTGCATCGATGCCTACACAACGGAAAGCCTTGAGAAGGGGGCCGACCTCGAGCAGATGACCGAGGCCGTTCACGTCGCCTGCGCGATCCGGGGAGGCGCGTCCCTCGTGCACGGCATGCAGATGAAGGCGCACGCGAAGAAGGCGGGTATGTGAGGGAGCTGACCCTCAGCGATCTGGAGGAAGGAGTCCGGTTCGGAGCTCGTGCCGGCCGGTCGCTCCTTTCGCGACGCAATCCGCTCGCCTCACCGGCCGAGCAACTCGGCTTGCTCGCGAGCGTCACGCTCGAGAAGGAACCTCTCGATTTCGACGCTTCGATCGCGACCGCGGGGTGGGAGCAACTCCGCCCGGCGCCGCTCGAGATTTTTCAGGTCAACCTCGGGAAGCTCTGCAACATGACCTGCCGGCACTGCCACGTCGATGCCGGTCCCGATCGCACCGACGCGATGATGAGGGACGAAGTGCTCGAGGCTTCGCTTCGGGCGTTCGACGCTTCGGGCGCGCACACGCTCGACATCACCGGCGGCGCCCCGGAGCTGCATCCTCGTTTTCGCGACCTCGTCGAGCACGCCTCGTCTCGAGGCCGGCACGTCATCGATCGCTGCAACCTGTCAGTTCTCCTTCTTCCGCGCTTTGCAGGACTGGCCGGATGGCTTGGGGAGCGGGGAGTCGAGATCGTCGCATCGCTGCCGCATTACCGGAAGCGAAACACGGACGCGCAAAGGGGCGACGGAGCGTTCGACAAGTCGATTGCCGCGCTCCGGCTCCTCAACGAGGCGGGATACGGCAAAGGGGATCCTCGGCGAATCCTGACGCTGATGAGCAACCCGGCGGGCGCGTTTCTCTCGCCCGATCAGTCGGCGATGGAGGGGGAGTGGAAGCGCTCCCTCGATGCCGATTTCGGGATCGCGTTCGATCGTCTCCTGACGCTCAACAACATGCCGATCTCACGCTACCTGGAGTGGCTCGTCGAGACCGGAAACCTCGAGACGTACATGGGTCGTCTGGCGAAGGCGTTCAACCCGGCGACGGTCGACGGTCTGATGTGCCGCAACACGATCTCGGTTTCCTGGGACGGGCGGCTGTACGACTGCGACTTCAACCAGATGCTCGATCTCGACGCCGAGCCGGCGTCCGGCGCGATGAACGTCGAAACGTTTCAACTGGAGCGCTGGCAGGATCGGAGCATCGTCACACGGCGCCACTGTTTCGGTTGTACGGCGGGGAGCGGAAGCTCGTGTGGCGGCGCGACGGCGGGGTAGCGTGCCGCGGTCGCGACCGCGGCAGGTGGCAAGACCCTGCGATTTTGAGTTCCTTCGATCGCGCACACGGTTTGCGTGAGTAGTACCTTCATCGCGGCGCTCCCTCAGGATGACGGCAGCCCTCGTCCCTCGTCCCTCGCCCCTCGCCCCTCGCCCCTCGAATTGC
>Ga0209347_1002808_pt1 | contig 21966 bp, 21 predicted proteins | sample AutmiccommuBRH23_FD_187382 | JGI IMG/M metagenome (GOLD analysis project Ga0209347, IMG submission 187382) | Deep subsurface microbial communities from Mt. Terri, Switzerland - Autotrophic microbial communities BRH/23 (SPAdes) (version 2) | ecosystem: Environmental > Aquatic > Deep subsurface >...
TCGCCCGCCCCGGCAGCGCAGTCTTGCGGCACCCCAACCCGGAGGATCCGATGTCGCTTCTGCAGGCCGCCACCGATGTGCGCGAGAATGCCTATGTGCCCTATTCCCGCTTCAAGGTCGGCGCCGCGATCCGCGCCGCCTCGGGCACCGTCTATGTCGGCTGCAATGTCGAGAATGTCGCCTATCCCGAAGGCACCTGCGCCGAGGCCGGTGCCATCGCCGCGATGGTGGCGGCTGGCGAGACCGAGCTGACAGAGGTCTGCGTCATCGCCGACAGCCCCGAACCCGTGCCGCCCTGCGGCGGCTGCCGCCAGAAACTGGCCGAGTTCGGCCGGCACGAGGTGCCGGTGACGCTGGCCACCGTCGCCGGCAAGCACTTCGCCACCACCATCGGCGCGCTGCTCCCCGGCTCCTTCACCGTCCATCACATGACGCTTGCAGGGCGCGATTGATGGATGCGCGCGAGGTTCTGGCCCGGGTCAGGGACGCCAGGGGCCTGACCGCGGAGCAGGCGGACTGGTTCGCCCGCGGCCTCGCCTCGGGCGAGGTGACCGACGCGCAGGCCGGGGCCTTCGCCATGGCGATCCGCCTCAACGGCCTCGACGCGCCCGGCCGCGTGGCGCTGACCCGCGCCATGCGTGACAGCGGTCAGGTGCTGCACTGGGACATGCCCGGCCCGGTCGTGGACAAGCATTCCACCGGCGGCCTTGGCGACAGCGTGTCCCTTCTGCTCGCCCCGGCGCTGGCCGCCTGCGGCTGCTACGTCCCGATGATCTCGGGCCGCGGCCTCGGCCATACCGGCGGCACGCTCGACAAGCTGGAAGCGATCCCGGGCTATCGCATCGACCTGACGGTGGACGAGTTGCAAAAGCTGGTGCGCGACACCCGCTGCATCATCGTCGGTGCCAGCGCCGACATCGCCCCGGCTGACCGCCGGCTCTATGCGATCCGCGATGTGACCGCCTCGGTCGAAAGCATCGACCTCATCACCGCCTCGATCCTGTCCAAGAAGCTCGCGGCGGGGCTGGAGGCGCTGGTGCTCGACGTCAAGGTCGGTTCGGGCGCCTTCATGAAGACGATGGATCAGGCCCGCGCGCTGGCGCAGTCGCTGGTCAGCACCGCGCAGGGCGCCGGCTGCATGACCACCGCGCTCATCACCGACATGAACCAGCCGCTGGGCTGCAGCGCGGGGAATGCGCTGGAGGTGCTGGAGGCGATGGAAACCTTGACCGGCAGCGCCGTCAATCAGGCGCTGTGGGATCTGACCGCCGCACTGGGCGGCGAGGCGCTGGCGCTGGCGGGGCTCGCCGCCGACGCCGATGAGGGCGCGCAGAAGATCGACGACGCCTTGGAGACCGGCCGCGCCGCCGAGATCTTCGGCGAGATGGTGGCGGCCCTGGGCGGCCCGATGGATTTCGTCGAACGCTTCCCCGACCGCCTGCCGGCCGCCCCGGTGATGCGCGAGGTCCGCGCCGCCGGCACCGGCTTTGTCGCCGCGGTGGATGCCGAGGCGCTGGGCATGGCCGTGGTGCGGTTGGGGGGAGGGCGGCTGAAGAACGGCGACCGCATCAACCCCTCGGTCGGTCTGTCCGAAATGGTGATGATCGGCGAGCGCGTCTCGCCCGACCTGCCGCTGGCCATGGTCCATGCCGCGACCGAGGCCGAGGCCGACCGCGCCGCCGCCGCCGTCCGCGCAGCGTATACTCTGGCCGATACCGAACCCGACGAGCCCGACCTGATCTATGAGAGGATCGGCTAGGTGCAGCCGCGTGCCTTTCTGATTGTCATGGACAGTGTCGGCTGCGGCGGCGCGCCGGATGCGGCCGCGTTCTTCAACGGCACCCGCCCCGATACCGGCGCCAATACGCTGGCCCATATCGCTGCGGCTTGCGCCGAGGGCCGGGCCGAGGAAGGCCGCAGCGGCCCCTTGCGGATGCCGGTGCTGGACGGCCTCGGCCTCGGCGCGGCGGTGCGGCTGGCTTCGGGCGCCGAGATGCCGGGCTTCTGCGCCGACCCGCAGGGCCTCTGGGGCGCGGCGACAGAGGTTTCGCGCGGCAAGGACACGCCCTCGGGACATTGGGAACTGGCGGGCGTGCCGGTGCCCTGGGAGTGGAGCTACTTCCCCGAGACCGACCCCACCTTCCCACCCGACCTCACCGCCGACGTGGCGCGGCTGGCCGGCACTGACGGCATCTTGGGCAACTGCCACGCCTCGGGCACCGACATCATCGCGCGGCTGGGGGAGGAGCATATCCGCAGCGGCTGGCCGATCTGCTACACCTCCGCCGACAGCGTCTTCCAGATCGCCGCGCATGAACAGGCGTTCGGGCTGGACCGGCTGCTGGACTTGTGCGCCGCGCTGGCGCCGCGCCTGCACGCCATGAAGATCGGCCGGGTGATCGCGCGGCCCTTTACCGGCGCGCCCGGCAGCTTCCGGCGCACCGCGAACCGGCATGACTATGCGATTGCCCCGCCTGCGCCGACGCTGCTCGACTGGGCGGCGGGGGCGGGGCGGCAGACCCATGCCATCGGCAAGATCGGTGACATCTTCTCGATGCGCGGCGTGTCGGACCTGCACAAGGGCGCCGATGATGCCGCACTTTTCGAACATCTGCTGGCCTTGGCAGACATTGCCACGCCCGGCTCCTTGACCTTTGCCAACTTCGTGGAGTTTGACAGCCTCTACGGCCACCGCCGCGACGTTTCGGGCTACGCCCGCGCGCTGGAAGTCTTCGACGCCGCGGCGGGGAGATTTCTGGCGCGGCTGCGCCCCGGCGACCTGGCGATCTTTACCGCCGATCATGGCAACGACCCCACATGGACCGGCACCGACCATACCCGCGAGCGGGTTCCGGTGATCGGCTGGGGCAAGGGCTTGCGGCCGGTGGGGCAGGTGGCGTTTACCGATGTGGCCGCCAGCGTCGCGGCGCATCTGGGGATACCGGCGCAAGGGCCGGGGAGGAGTTTTCTATGAGTCCCAAGGACTTGCCAAAGGTCGAGCTGCACCTGCACCTGGAGGGCGCGGCGCCGCCTTCGTTCATCCGCGGGTTGGCGGCCGAGAAGAAGATGGACATCTCGGGCATCTTCGATGAGAAAGGCGCCTATGCTTTCAAGGACTTCTGGCAGTTTCTTAAAGTCTACGAGGCCGCGACCAGCGTGCTGCAAACGCCAGACGATTACCGCCGCCTCACACTAGCGGTACTTGAAGAAAGCGCCGCAAGTGGCGTGATCTACACGGAAATCTTCATATCCCCCGACTTCTGCGGCGGCCGGGACCTGCCCGCCTGGCGCGACCACCTTGATGCGATCCGCGATGCCGCCGCCGAGACCGAGCGCGGGCTGGGCATCGCCATGCGCGGCATCGTCACCCCGATCCGCCATTTCGGGCCCGACAAGGCGCGCGAGGCGGCGATCTGCGCGGCCGAGACGGCGGGGGAATTTATCGTCGGCCTCGGCCTTGGCGGCGACGAAAAGACCTGCAAACCCAAGGACTTCTCCTGGAGCTTCGACTGCGCCCGCGAGGCCGGACTGCGGCTAACCTGCCATGCCGGCGAATGGGACGGGCCGCAAAGCGTGCGCGAGGCCATCCGCGATCTGGGGGTGGAGCGCATCGGCCACGGCGTGCGCGCCATCGAGGACATGGCGCTGGTCGATGAACTGGCAGAGCGCGGGATCGTGCTGGAGGTCTGCCCGGGTTCCAACCTCGCGCTTGGCCTCTATTCCGGCTGGCGCAGGCATCCGATTGCCGAGCTGCACCGGCGGGGCGTGAAGGTCACCGTCTCGACCGACGATCCGCCGTTCTTCCACACCACGATGCTGCACGAATATGACCGGCTGGCAGAGGCCTTCGACTGGGACGAGGGCGTGTTCGAGGGCCTTGCCCGCACCGCCGCCGAGGCTGCCTTCTGCGATGCCGCCACCAAAGCCAATATCTTGACAAGACTGGAGAAGAAGGATGCTTGAGCACCTGACCGTCGTCCGCCACCCGCTGGTGCAGCACAAGCTGACGCTGATGCGCGACAAGACCACCTCGACCGCGGGGTTCCGGCGGCTGCTGCGCGAGATCAGCCTGCTGCTGGCCTATGAGGTCACGCGCGAGCTGGACATGACCACCTGCACCATCGACACGCCGCTGGAGCCGATGGAGGCGCCGATCCTGGATGGCAAGAAGCTGGCGCTGATTTCCATCCTGCGCGCCGGGAACGGCCTCTTGGATGGGATACTGGAACTGGTTCCGGCGGCGCGGGTGGGGTTCATCGGGCTCTACCGCGACCCGGAAACGCTGAAGCCGGTTCAGTATTATTCCAAGGTGCCGGCAGAGCTGGAGGACCGGATGGTGATCGTCGTCGATCCGATGCTGGCGACGGGCAATTCCTCGGTCGCCGCCATCGACCTGCTGAAGCAGGCGGGGGCGAAGAACCTGCGCTTCCTGTGCCTGCTGGCGGCACCGGAAGGGGTGGCGCGGATGAAAGAAGCGCATCCGGATGTGCCCATCGTCACAGCAGCTGTGGACAGCCATCTCAATGACCATGGATATATTGTGCCGGGGCTAGGGGATGCGGGTGACCGCATGTTTGGCACAAAATAGGGCCATTACCGCTTTACATGATTCGCGGCATGCGGCATTCTTGGCCTTGCTTTACCCGGGGGGGTCAAGAGATGCATGTTACCAGATTGCTAACGGCTGCGATGCTCGCGGCCGCCTTCAGCGCCGTGTCTGCGGGCGCCGTCACCTTTGACGAGATCGATGGCCCGGCGGAATTTCCACCTGCCAGCTTCGTCGGCGCCCAATATGTCGACAGCAGCGGCTGCGTGTTCCTGCGCGCGGGCTATGCCGGGCAGACCACCTGGGTGCCGCGGGTGACGCGGGATCGCAAGGTGATCTGCGGGCAGCGTCCGACCTTCGGTTCTGCGCCCTCCGCCCCCGTGATTGCCGATGCACCCGCCCCGCGCATGGCCCCGACCGGACGTGTTGGCCGGCCGATGGAGACGATTGCCACCACCACGGCGCCGCCGCGGATCGCCGCGCCTGCCGCGGTGCGGACCGGCGGCCCCGATCCGCGCAGCTACGCTGGCGCGCGGGTTGCGATGGCGGCCCCGGCGCCTGTTCGCGCCAAGACCCCCGTGGCGCAGCCGCGCGGCGTGGCGATCGCCGCGGCGCCGGTGGGGCAGACCGCTTGTCCGAACCGTTCGCTGGTGGCACAGCGCTTCATGCTGGCCGACGGGCGTCACGCGATCCGCTGCGTGCCGCAGAGCGAATATCCCGTGACCTATGCCACCGCCGCCGAGATCGCGGCGATGCCGCAGGGCTTCGTGCAGGCGGTGCCGGTGTCGGTGCCGCCGGGCTACAAGCCCGCCTGGAAGGATGACCGGCTGAACCCGCTGCGCGGGGTCGGCACGCCGGCCGGGGACGCGCAGATGGCGCAGGTCTGGACCGAGCGGGTGCCGATGAAGGCCGTGCGGCAGCCGGTGCGGGTTGTGCAGGTTCCGGCACAGGTCACGGTGTCTTCGCGGTCGGAGCCTGTGGCTCAGGTGCGTGCGGCGCCGGTGCAGGCGGCGGCTGGCGGGCGCTATGTGCAGGTCGGCACCTTCGGCGAGCCGGCCAATGCGGCGGGCGCGGCGGCGCGGCTGCGGGCGACCGGCTTGCCGGTGGCGACCAGCCAGATCCAGAAAAGCGGGCGCGCCTTGCAGATCGTGATGCTGGGGCCGCTTGCCCCGGCGGACGTTGCAGGGGCGCTGAGCGCGGCGCGGCGGGCAGGCTTTGCCGACGCCTATCTGCGCTGAGGACTTGCGCTGCGGCCTGGGGCCGCGGCGCTGACAGGTAACCGGGGGAACATCGGGCAGTACCGGCGCCGCCTTCCGCAAGGAGGGCGGCGTTTCCTTTTGGATCAGCCGCCGCAGATGCCTTGCAGCGCCACCCAGTCTGCATCTGGCAGCACGGCGCCGCGCCCGGCAGCGCCGGCGGGGTGCGGGTCCGCCTCGATCAGCGGCAGCACGGTCTCGCCACTGGGATCGACGGCATAGGCATAGGCGGAGGATCCGACCCCGGCCGCGGCAAAGCGCGAGAGCAGGGCGGTATCGTCCACCGGCGCGTCCGGGGTGGTCAGCAAGACCTCGGCATATCCGGTCAGCGCGTCCTCGGGCAGGTTTCCGGTGGTCAGCAGGCGGAAGGTGGCGCGCAGGCCGGCCCATTGCAGGAGTTGCACCATCGGGTCGGAGTCCTCGGCCCGCAGCCGTTCGGCCAGCAGGTAGCCGGCGGCGACCTCGGGCGTGTCCTGATCCTCGACCAGCGCACGGTTCAGGACAAGAATCTGGCCGGGCAGGTGGACGGCGTCTCTAACGCCTTCGCGCATCACGAAAATCTGGGTGGCGCCGGTGCCGAAGAGCTTTGTGGCCAGCTGCGACAGGGCGCTGTCGCCAAGGCGGCTGGCGCAGGGGGGGCCGCCGACGCGGGCGAGGTCGGTCAGCAGGCCGACGCCGATCTCCTGCCGTTTGGCAAAGGGCAGGGCAGAGGCGGTATGGCCGACCAGCGCGCCCGGCAGCCAGAAGATGCCAAGGGCGGCGACGCCGGCGACGATGCTGCCCAGAACCGTCATCCGCAGCCGGCCCGGATGGGGGCGGCGGGCCTCGATGATGGAATGGACCTTTTCCAGCGCGGCGACCATGGCGGGCTCGTCGATCTCCAGCGTCTCGCCCGCCTCGTCGCCGGGGGCGTAGAGCGCGGGCATCTCGCCGGCGTTGAGGCGCAGCACGGCAGGCAGCGACCAATGCGCCAGCGCACGCTCGCTGCGGCTGTCCGAGATGACGACGGTGGCATCGCCAAGCGCCACGATCACCTCGCGGCGTTGCGCGCCTGCCGTCTCGCGCCAGATCCCTGGGCATTCAAGCCGTTGATATTCGGTGAGTGCCGTCATCGGCCGCCCGCATCCTTTGCGCTGCGGGCGCCGGGCCGGGCGTCCGTGGGGCGACCATAGCGGGCGGGGGCGGGCGGGGCAATCGGGGTGGCGGTCATAGGGAGATTTCGGTTGGGAGTTTGATGGAGGCCACTTGCCCAGTCAGAGGGCGGGGCCCGTCCGCCGGGTGGGCGAGCGAGGGCGGTTCTAGGCGCTTTATGGTGCGGCGTTCTTCCGCCGGAGTTCTGCGCGGGACGGTTGGGAGCGCCCGCCCGAGGGGGCGGACGGGCGCTGCCCGGCGGCGCTAAAGCGCCTTGTTCCGGGCAAGAGGGCCTGCGTGCCCCTTGCCCTCATAGCAACTTGGCCACCGCGCGAAGCTCGAACTTCTGGATCTTGCCGGTGGAGGTTTTCGGCAGCTCGCAGAACACCACATGCTTGGGGGTCTTGAAGCCGGCCAGACGCTCGCGGGTGAAGGCGATCAGTTCCGCCTCCGTCGCCTGCTGGCCGTGCTTCAACTCGACAAAGGCGCAGGGCACCTCGCCCCATTTCTCATCCGGCTTGGCGACGACCGAAGCGAGGGACACCGCGGGGTGGTGGGCCAGCACATCCTCGACCTCGACCGAAGACACGTTCTCGCCGCCCGAGATGATGATGTCCTTAGCGCGGTCGGTGATCTTGATATAGCCGTCCGGGTGCCGCAGGGCGATGTCGCCGGTGCGGAAGTAGCCGCCCGCGAAGGCCTCGGCGGTGGCCTCGGGGTTCTTGTAATAGCCCTTCATCACCACATTGCCGCGCATGGCGATCTCGCCCAGATGGGCCGCGTCGCGGGGGATGTCGGTGCCGGTGTCGTTGTGAACCGTGATGTCCTCCATCATCGGCATCAGCACGCCGGTACGGGCCTTCAGCGCGGCGCGGGCCTCGCCTTCGATGCCGTCCCATTCGGGCTTCCAGATGCATTCGGTGGCGGGGCCGTAAACCTCTGTCAGGCCATAGACCTGCGTGACGTTGAAGCCAAGCGGCTCGACGGCGGCAAGGGTCGCCGCCGGGGGCGGGGCGCCGGCGGTGAAGACCTCGACGATATGGCCGAAGGGGCGGCGATCCTCGGGCCGCGCATTGACGAGGGTGTTGAGCACGATCGGTGCGCCGCCGAAATGGGTGACGCCTTCATCGGCGATGGCGTCATAGATCGCGCGGGCGGTGATGTCGCGGCAGCAGACCAGCGTGCCGCCAAGCGCCGGGATCATCCAGGGGTGGGTCCAGGCGTTGCAATGGAACATCGGCACGATGGTCAGGTAGACCGGATACAGCACCATGCGCCAGGAGATCAGGTTCTGGACCGTCGAGAGATAGGCGCCGCGGTGGTGATAGACCACGCCCTTGGGCCGCCCGGTGGTGCCGGACGTGTAGTTGAGCGCGAGGCTTTCCCATTCATCCTGCGGCAGCAGCCAGGGCGCGGCGGGGTCGCCTTCGGCCAGCAGTTCTTCGTACTCGAGATGGTGCCCCGAGGCGGGGAAGCCGGCGGCGGTGTCCGCCACCTCGACGATGCGGGGCGGATCGCCTTTCATCGCCTTGATCGCTGCCTCGGCCAGCGCCAGGAAGGCGCTATCGACCAGCACCAGCCGGGCGCCGCCATGGCCGAGGATATAGGCGACCGTGTCCACATCCAGCCGCGTGTTGATCGCGTTGAGGATGGCGCCGCAGGCGGGCACGCCGAAATGCGCCTCGGCCTGCGCGGCGATATTGGGCAGGATCGTCGCCACCACATCGCCGGGCCGGATGCCTCGGCCGGTGAGAGCAGAGGCGAGGCGCGAGACGCGGGCGTGATACTCGGCATAGGTCCAGCGGCGCGCGCCATAGACCAGCGCGGTGCGGTCCGCAAAGACATCGGCGGCGCGCGCCAGATGTGACAGCGGCGTCAGCGGCACATGGTTCGCGGCGCATTTTTCCAGCCCGGTTTCATCTGGCAGCCAGCCCATATCGTCCCTCCTGCCCGTCGTTGCGGGCGTGCCCCCAATGTCGCTTTCAGGCGCGCATATTGGCGCGGCGCAGGGTTGAAGGAAAGCAAGGACTTGAAGCCGCCGGGGCAGGAGACAGGGCATGAGCGAGGCAATGGCGCCAGCGCCGGGGGTGGCGCCGGTCGCGGCCGTGGCGGGCAACCGCACGCTTGCGGCGGCGGGCGCGATCCTGATCTATGCGGTCATCATCGGCTTTACCGACAATTATGTGCGGGTGATCGCGGCCGAGGGCGGGCTGTGGCAGTTCCACGCCACGCGCTCGGTGATGGCGCTGGCGCTGTTTCTGGTGGCCGCGCCGGTGCTGAGGCTGCGGCTCTGGCCGCGCAATCCGCGGGCGGTGGCGGCGCGCAGCCTCGTGCATGGCACGGCGATGCTGTTCTACTTCGGCAGCCTCGCCTTCCTGCCGGTGGCGGTGGTGGCCGCGGGCCTGTTCACCGCGCCGATCTTCGTGCTGCTGCTGTCACGCTTCGCCTTTGGCGAGCCGATCGGGCCGTTCCGCATCGTCGCCGTGGCGCTGGGGTTCCTGGGCACGCTCATGGTGCTGGACCCGGGCGAGGGCACGCTCTCGCCGGTGCTGATCGCGCCGGTGATCGGCGGGTTCCTCTATGCGCTTGGCAATATCGCCACCCGCCGCTGGTGCGCGGGCGAGAGCGCCGAGACGCTGACTGCCGGGTTCTTCGGGGTGCTGGGGATTTACGGGGTGATCGGCATGGCGGTGCTGGCGCTTGCCGCGCCCGAGGTTCCGGACGGCACGGCGGGGTTCGTGCTGCGGGGCTGGGTCTGGCCCTCGGCCAGTTTCCTCGGCTGGACCTTCGTGCAGGCGGCGGGCTCGCTGCTGGGGATCGTGATGATGGTCAAGGGCTACCAGATGGCCGAGGCGAGCCGGGCGGCGGTGTTCGAATACACGATCCTGCCCTGCGCCGCGTTCTGGAGCTGGTTCCTGTGGGGCGAGATGCTGGGGGGGCGGGCCCTGCTGGGGATCGTGCTGATCGTGGCAGCGGGAGTGCTGATCGCGTTGCGCAAGAAGGGGTGACTTGCGCCGGGCCTCTGGCGGGGTGACGATGCGCGCAGGCGGAGGGCGCGCATCTGGAGGGGCCATGATTATCTCGCGCGGGCGGCGCTACATCTTCGTGCATATCCCCAAGACCGGCGGCACGGCCTTGTCGCTGGCGCTCGAGGCGCGGGCGATGAAGGACGATATCCTGATCGGCGACACGCCCAAGGCGCGGGCAAGGCGCGGGCGGCTGAAGGGGATGACAGCGGCGGGGCGGCTGTGGAAGCACTCGACGCTGGCCGATATTGATGGGCTGGTGAGCGGCGACGAGGGCTTGCGGGTATTCACGCTGGTGCGCAACCCGTGGGACCGGGTGGTGAGCTATTTCCATTGGCTGCGCGGGCAGGGCTTTGCCCATCCGGCGGTGGCGCTGGCGAAGGTCAGTGATTTCAGCGGGTTCCTGAACCATCCTTCGACGCGGATCTCGCTGGCGGCTGCGCCCTATGGCAGCTATGTGCGCGATGCTGCGGGCGTGGAGCGCTGCGATCTGTTCCTGCGGCTGGAGAAGCTGGAGGAGGATCTGCCGCAGCTCGAGGCGCTGCTGGACCTGCGGCTGGGGCCGGTGGGCCGGGCCAATGCGTCGGAGCGGGGGCGCGACTGGCGGCCCTATTATTCTGCGGCGGATGCGGAGCTGCTGGCGGAGGTGGCGGCAGAGGACATTGCGCGGTTCGGGTATCGGTTCGATCCGTAGGGGCACAGCACAGGGCACTGGCACAGGGCAGCGCCTGTCCGCCGGGTGGGCGCTGCAATGGTTGTTCTATGCGCTTTATGGTGCGGCGTAACTCCACCGGAGTTCTACGCGGAACGGTTAAGGAGCGCCCGCCCGAGGGGGCGGACGGGCGCTGCCCGGCGGCGCCAAGGCGCCTTGATTCCGGGCAAGAGGGGGCGGCGAGCCGCCCCCGCGGAAGTCTTGCCGTGAGCCCTTCGGCTCAGGCCGCCTTGGCAGGCGCGCCAGCGAAGCGGCCGTAGAACGTCTCGCCCTTCGCGGCCATCTCGCGCAGCAGAGCCGGGGTAGTGAACCGCGCGCCATAGGTCGCCGTCAGCCGGTCGCAGATCTCCACCGCGCGCTCGGCGCCCAGAATGTCGAGCCAGGAGAACGGCCCGCCCGACCAGGGCGCGAAGCCCCAGCCGAGGATCGCGCCGACATCGCCTTCGCGGATGTCGGTCAGCACGCCGTCCTCCAGCGCCCGCACCGCCTCCAGCACCTGCGCGAAGAGCAGGCGGTGCTGGACCTCGGTCAGCTCGGGCTGGGTGTCCGAGACCGGATAGGCCTCGGCGAGGCCGGACCAGAGGCCAAGGCGGGTGCCCTTGTCGCCATAGGCGTAGAAGCCGGCGTTCGACTTGCGGCCAAGGCGGCCCTGATCGGCGAGGGCGAAGAGAACCTCGTCCACCGCGCCATCGGGATAGGCGTCGCCCATCGCGGCGCGGGTGGCCTTGGCGATCTTGACGCCGAGGTCGATGGAGGTTTCATCGACCAGTTGCAGCGGACCAAGCGGCATCCCCACCAGGCGCGCGGCATTCTCCACCAGCGCCGAGGCGACGCCTTCCGAGACCATGCGGATGCCCTCGTTGATATAGGGGATGATGCAGCGGTTGGCGTAGAAGAAGCGCGCGTCATTGACCACGATGGGCGTCTTGCGGATCTGGCGGACGAAATCCAGCGCCTTGGCGACGGCGATGTCGCCGGTCTCGCGGCCGCGGATGATTTCCACCAGCATCATCTTGTCCACCGGGCTGAAGAAATGGATGCCGATGAAGTTCGCGGGACGGGTAGAAGCCTTCGCCAGATCGCTGATCGGCAGGGTGGAGGTGTTGGTGGCGAAGACGGCAGTGGCGGGGATCACCGCCTCGGCCTGCGCGGTGACGCCGGCCTTGACCTTGGGATCCTCGAACACCGCCTCGACGATCAGGTCGGCACCGTCCAGCAAGGCGTAATCGGTGGTGGCGGTGATGCGGGCCAGAACCTCGGCCATCTTGTCCGCGCTGACCTTGCCGCGCTTCATGCCCTTGGCAAGGATGCCCTCGGCATGGGCCTTGCCGCGGTCGGCGGCCTCTTGCGCGGCGTCGATCAGCACGACCTCGATCCCGGCATTGGCCGCGACATAGGCGATGCCGGCGCCCATCATACCGGCGCCAAGGACGCCGAGCTTCTTCACGGTCTGGTCGGGCACGGCGGGGCGGTTGGCGCCCTTCTCCAGCGCTTCCTTGTTGATGAAGAGGCTGCGGATCATCGCCGTCGACGAGGGGTTCAGCATCACGTTGGTGAACCAGCGCGCCTCGATCTTGAGTGCGGTGTCGAAGGGCACCAGCGCGCCTTCATAGACGGCGGCCAGCAGCGCCTTGGCGGCGGGGAAGACGCCTTGGGTCTTGCCGTTGACCATGGCACTGGCGCCGACAAAGGTCATGAAGCCGGCGGGGTGATAGGGGGCGCCGCCGGGCATCTTGTAGCCCTTGGCATCCCAGGGTTTGACGATGTCGGCGTCCTTGGCGGCCAGCACCCACTCCTTGGCGCGGGTCAGAAGCTCGTCCGCGGGCACGACCTCATCGATCAGGCCGGCGTTCTTGGCCGATTTCGGATCCGACAGCTTGCCTTCCAGCAGGAACGGGGCCGCCGCCATCGCGCCCAGCTTGCGCGAGAGCCGCGTGGTGCCGCCGGCGCCGGGGAAGATGCCGATCATGATCTCCGGCAGGCCGATCTTGGCCTTGGGATTGTTGGCGGCAAAGATGCGGTGGCAGGCCAGCGGCAGTTCCAGCCCGATGCCAAGCGCGGTGCCGGGCAGGGCGGCGGCGATGGGCTTGCCGCCCTTGAGCGTTTTCGGGTCCATCCCCGCCCGCTCGATCTTGCGCAGCACTGCGTGCATCATCATCACGCCTTCGAACAGGCCGCGGGCAGGTTCGGCGCCTGCATCCTCGCGCATCCGGGCAATGACGTTGAGGTCCATGCCGCCGGCGAAGTCTTTCTTGGCCGAGGTGATGACCACGCCTTTCACGGCGGGGTCGGTCAGGGCGCGGTCGATATGCCCGTCTAGCTCGGCGAAGCCGGCCAGCGACATCACGTTCATCGACTTGCCGGTGACGTCCCAGGTGATGATGGCGACACCGTCGTCGCCGAGGCTGTAGGTGAAATCGGTCATGTGCTCTCTCCCTTGCGGTGGGGCGTGCCGTCGCGGTGCAGATAGCTGCGGGCGGGGCCGTCCTTTTGGGTAATCAGGTCGTGATCTGGGTAGTGGATGACATCGGTCTGCTTGCGCGTGCCGATGGTCAGGTAGCGGGCGTCCTGCCCGCTGCGGTTTTCAAGGCAATGGCCGACAGGTTGGCCCGCAGGCCAGCAGACGGCATCGCCGGGATGGAGGAGGGTTTCGGCGTCCTCGATCAGCACCAGCTCGCCCTCGAGCAGGTAGACCATCTCGTCTTCCGCCTCGTGCCAGTGCCGGAAGGACGACTGCGAGCCGGGTGGCAGCATCTCAAGATGCACCCCGAATTGGGTCAGCCCGCCGGGATCGCCAAGGATGGCGTGGCTGTAGGGGCCGAGGCCGCCGCCGAGAACGGCGTGTTCCCAGGCGGCTTCCGTCTCCCACACCCGATCCGCGGCGCGCTGGATGCGCTGCGGGGCGAGGCCCGCGTCGAAGGGCGCGCCCCAGTCGGCGGCAAGGTTCCGCAGGCGCGGGGGCAGGTCGCCGCCGCGCAGGCGGGTGCCTGCAGCGTCCTCGACCCGCCAGTCGGCCTCGCCGTTCACCTGCCGGTGGCCAAGGTCGGGATAGGTGCAGACATCCCCCGCCACCCGCGCGCCGATGACGATGTAGCGGCAGGGCGCGGTCCCATCGTTGCGCAGGTGGTGCGCGTTGGGATCGCCCCGGCGCCAGACCGCGGCATCGCCCTCGGCCAGCAGATGCTCGCCATCGTCGTCGATCACCGAGGCGCTGCCCGACAGGATCAGCAGCGCCTCATCCTCCGACGAATGCCAGTGCCGTTCCGAAGAGCGCGCGCCCGGCGGCAGGATCTGCAGGTTGCAGCCGAACTGCGTCAGCCCGCCCGCATCCGCCAGATGCAGCACCCGCGAGCCCTCGAACGAGCGTTCGGGCAGCAGGCTGGCGCGGTCAACCTTCACCGCGGCGCCCTCTGGCTGATCCGGGGGTGTTGCATCACACCCGCTCGATGATGGTGGCCGCGCCCATGCCGCTGGCGATGCAGAGCGTGGCAAGTCCGGTGCCGAGGCCGCGGCGTTCCAGCTCGTCCAGCATGGTGCCGATGATGATGGCGCCGGTGGCGCCAAGCGGGTGGCCCATGGCGATGGCGCCGCCGTTGACGTTGACCTTGGAGGCGTCGACGTCGAAGGCCTGCATGAAGCGCAGGACCACGGCGGCAAAGGCCTCGTTCACCTCGAAGAGGTCGATGTCGGCGATCGACATGCCGCTCTCGCGCAGGATCTTCTCGGTCACGGGCACTGGGCCGGTGAGCATGATGGTCGGGTCGGTGCCGATCTTGGCGGTGGCGCGGATGCGGGCGCGGGGCTTGAGGCCCCATTTCTCGCCGAATTCCTTGTTGCCGATCAGCACCGCAGCGGCGCCATCGACGATGCCCGACGAGTTGCCGGCATGGTGGATATGCTCGATCCGCTCCAGATGCGGGTATTTCATCAGGGCGATCTTGTCGAAGCCGGGCATGGATTCGCCCATGTCCTTGAAGCTGGCCTTCAGCGCGCCAAGGCTTTGCATGTCGGTGCCGGGGCGCATGTATTCGTCGGTGCCCAGGATGACGACGCCGTTCTGGTCCCGCACCGGGACGATGGACTTGGCGAAGCGACCCGCGGCCCATGCCTCGGCGGCGCGGCGCTGCGATTCCACCGCCATGGCGTCTGCCTCATCGCGGCTGAAGCCGTATTGCGTGGCGATGATATCGGCTGAAATGCCCTGCGGCACGAAATAGGTCTTCATCGCCAGCGTCGGATCGACGGCGATGGCGGCGCCGTCCGAGCCCATGGCGACGCGGCCCATCATCTCGACCCCGCCGGCGATATAGCCCATGCCGGCGCCGGCCTTGACCTGGTTGGCGGCAAGGTTCACCGCCTCCATGCCAGAGGCGCAGAAGCGGTTGATGGCAAGGCCGGGGATGCTTTCGTCAAGGTCTGACATCAGCACGGCAGAGCGGGCAAGGCAGCCGCCCTGTTCGCCCACTTGCGTGACATTGCCCCAGATCACGTCTTCCACCGCGGCGCCGTGCAGGCCATTGCGATCCTTGACCGCGTTCAGCAGCCGGGCGGACAGCGCCACCGAGGTCACTTCATGCAGCGCGCCATCGGGGCGGCCCTTGCCGCGCGGGGTGCGGGCGGCATCGTAGATATAGGCTTCGGTCATGGTATCCTCCTCGGTCGTCTTGTGCGGCGCGGGCGTCGGGCTCAGGCCCGATCCGACGGGTGGCCCGGCATCATGTCATAGGGGTGCTTCCAGCCGGGCAGGGCGGCGATGCCGTCCAGCCAGCGGTCGATATTCGGCCAGTCCGCGCGGGCAAAGCCGAAGGGTTCGGGGTAATAGAGGTAGCCGCAGCAGGCGAAGTCGGCGATGGTCGGGTCGGTGCCCACGATCCAGTCGCGGCCCGCCAGATGCTGGTCGAGAGTCTTCCAGGCGGCCTTGGCACGGCCGCCGAGCCAGGCGATGGCCTCGGCGGGGCGCTTCTCCTCGGGCAGGAAGTTCATCATGAAGCGCAGCGGCCCGTTCTGCGAGGACATCTTGTGATTGTCCCACAGGATCCAGCGCAGAACTTCGGCGCGGTCCGCCGGGGTTTCGCCCTGAAAGCGGCCGGTCTTTTCGGCGGCGTGATACTGGATCACGCCCGACTGGGTCAGGGTCTGGTCGCCGTCCACCAGCACCGGCACCTCGCCCATCGGGTTGATCGCCAGAAATTCGGGCGTGCGGGCGGCGCCGTTGAAGAAATCGACATAGACCGGCTCCCAGTCGAAGCCTGCCAGCGTCATCGTCAGGGCAGCCTTGTAGGCATTGCCACTCTCGCCCATGCAGTACAATTTCGCAGTCATCTTGTTCGCGGTCATCTTGGCTCCTTTCGGCAGCGGGGGCTGTCAGTCCTTGGGGTCCAGCTCGGCCTTGAACAGCCGCAGCCGGTGGGTCAGGTTCGACTCGTCGGTGACAGAGCCGAAATTCTCGAACAGGAAGATCAGCGCCTGATCGTGGGTGAGGCCTGCATCGTCGCTGAACCGCTTGAGCCTGCGCCAGGCGTCTTCGGTGAGCGCGACCGGAAAGCGGCGGGTGAGGCGCAGGCGCTTGGGCATCAGGCACCGTCCTGCGACTGGTGGCTGACCGGCTGTTCGGTGGTTTCCGCGCCGGGCAGGGCGGCCAGATGGTCGATCCAGCCGTGCCGGCTTTCGATGCCGAACTGCACGGTCGGGGTGAAGGGGAAGCCCGCAGGCAGGCTGCCTGCGGTGATCTCGATCCACTCCGACCCGTGATCGCGGAAGGCGAGCGGCGTGCCGCAGGCCGGGCAGAACCCGCGCTCGGCGATGTCGGAGGAGGCGAACCAGGCGGGCTCGGCCAGCCAGGTGATTTGGCTGGCAGACACTTTCAGGAAGGCGGCATAGGGGCCGCCGACCTGACGCTGGCACATCCGGCAATGGCAGACCGAGGCGCGGGTGGGCCCGGCAGCGATACGGTAGCGCACCGCGCCGCACTGGCAGCCGCCTGTGGCTGCCGGTGTTTCGCTCCAGGTGTCCTCTGCTTCGGCCATCGTCCTCTCCTCCGCTGCCGTGGTCGCTGCCTGCGAGCCTAGAACGCCTCGGCCGGCAGCGCCATCACCGGGTCCGCGCCAGACTGGATGCGGGCGAGGTGGGTGGCGGTCATCGGCAGTTGCCGGGCCATGTAGTAGCGCCCGGTGGCGATCTTGGTTTCGTAGAAGGCGGTGTCGCTTTCGCCGGCTTCCAGTGCCGCCATCGCGGCCTTGCCCATCCGCGCCCACATGAAGCCAAGGCAGACATGGCCGAAGAGGTGCATGAAGTCGTAGGAGCCGGCAAGCGCGGCATTGGGGGTCTTCATGCCGTTCTGCATGAAGAACATCGCCGCCGATTGCAGATCCTTGGAGGCGGCCTTCAGCGGATCGAGGAAGCCAGATTTGAGCGCCTCGTCGCCCTCGTTTTCCTTGAGGAAGGTCTTCACCATGTCGAAGAAGGCCATCACATGCTTGCCGCCATCCTGCGCCAGCTTGCGGCCCACAAGGTCCAGCGCCTGAATGCCGTTGGCGCCTTCGTAGATCATGGCGATGCGCGCGTCGCGCGCGAATTGCGACATGCCCCATTCCTCGATGTAGCCATGCCCGCCATAGACCTGCTGGGCGGTGATCGCGGTCTCGAAGCCCTTGTCGGTGAGGAAGCCCTTCAGCACCGGGGTGATCAGCGACACCAGCCCCTCGGCCGCGGCATCATCCGAGCGGCGCGAACGGTCGATCAGATGCGCGCCCCAGAAGGTAAAGGCGCGGGCGCCCTCGAGGAAGGATTTCTGGTCCATCAGCATCCGGCGGATATCGGGATGCACGATCAGCGGATCGGCGGGGCCCGCGGGGTTTTCGGCGCCGGTGACGGCGCGGCCCTGAAGGCGGTCCTTGGCGTAGATCACCGCGTTCTGGTAGGCGGCCTCGCCCACGGCATAGCCTTGCAGGCCAACCCCCAGACGCGCCTCGTTCATCATGGTGAACATGGCGCGCATGCCCTTGTGCAGATCGCCGAGCAGCCAGCCGGTCGCGCCGTCATAGTTCATGACGCAGGTGGAGTTGCCGTGGATCCCCATCTTCTCTTCGATCTTGCCGCAGCTGACCGCGTTGCGGGCGCCAAGGCTGCCATCTTCGTTCACCAGAACCTTCGGCACGATGAACAGCGAGATGCCCTTGGTGCCCTCGCCGCCGCCGGGGGCCTTGGCCAGCACCAGATGGATGATGTTGTCGGCCAGATCATGCTCGCCGGCCGAGATGAAGATCTTCTGGCCGGTGATCTTGTAGCTGCCATCGTCCTGCGGTTCGGCCTTGGTGCGCATCATGCCCAGATCGGTGCCGCAATGCGGCTCGGTCAGGTTCATGGTGCCGGTCCAGTCGCAGCTGACCATCTTGGGCAGGTAGGTCTGCTTCTGCTCGGCCGTGCCGTGCACATGGATCGCCGAATAGGCGCCGTGGGTCAGGCCCTGATACATGTTGAAGGCCATGTTGGCCGACACGAACATCTCGCCCACCGCCGTCGCCAGCACATAGGGCATGCCCTGCCCGCCATATTCGGGATCGCAGTCAAGCGCCGTCCAGCCGCCATCCTTCATCGCGGCGAAGGCGGCCTTGAAGCCCTCGGGGGTGCGGACCACGCCGTTGTCCATCACGCAGCCGACCTGGTCGCCCACGACGTTCAGCGGGGCCAGAACCTCGGTTGAGACCTTGCCGGCGGCATCGAGCACCGCTTCGGTGAAGTCGCGTTCCAGCTCGTCATAGCCCGGCACGCCGGTTTCGGTGACTTTGAGCACGTCATGAAGAACGAATTGCATGTCCTTCGTGGGGGCGATGTAGCTTGGCATGGTCTTCCTCCCTGGTTCGTATCCCGGCCTGCGGCGGTGTGCCGCCCGGCGGGTTTGGTCTAGGCCTTGGCGAGTTTCTCCTCGCCCCAGCCAATCTGATCCTTCAATTCGGCAATCGCTTCGGCGAGCTCGAGGTGCTGACGCTCCATCTCGGCCAGGCGGCCGCGGGCCACGTCGAGCGTGCGGGCCAGCTGCGTCTGCTGGCCGTCGCCAAGCTCGTAAAGGTCGAGCAGCTGGCGGATGTCCTCGAGCGTGAAGCCGAAGCGCTTGCCGCGCAGGATGAGCGTCAGCCTGGCGCGGTCGCGCCGCGTGAACAGGCGGCGCTGGCCTTCACGGATCGGGAACAGCAGTTCCTTGCTCTCGTAAAAGCGCAGCGTGCGCGGGGTCACGTCATAGGTGTCGCACATCTCGCGGATGGTCATTACCTGTTCACTCATGGCACCGTCTTTCCATGCAACCTGTCGTAGCGTCATGGAGCGGCAAATGGTCCGATCTGCGCAAGCTTACAAGCGAAGGTGACGTGAACGTAAACGTAACGTGGCGTCACGGAATTGGTGACGTCATGTCAGGAAAGAAACGCGGCGCGGCGTGAATTTTCGTGATCCCGGGGGCTTGGCGGGCGCAACGGTTTTCACGGGGGCAAAGCCCTTTGCACAGGCGGTTTTCGCCTGTCGCCGGGAATTTGGACGGTCGCAGATCTGTCAGGCGGGCGACTCGTCCGTCAGCGTCGCGGCGCTGGCATCGCGCAGCTGGCGGAGGTCGGCGATGGTCGCGTCAAGGTCGGCGCGCTGGCGTTCCAACTCTGCCAGCTGGCGGTCGGCAAGCTCGACCCAGACCCGGTATTGCTCTTGCGTGCCCTTCTGATCGTAGAGCAGCAGCCATTGCCGCACCTCTTCAAGGCTGAAGCCGAAGCGGCGGCCGCGCAGGATCAGCGTCATCCGCGCCACCTCGCGCGGGCCGTAGAACCGGGCGCGGCCCGCTTTGCCGGGGTTCAGCAGTTCGATGTACTCGTAATAGCGCAGCGTGCGCGGGGTCACGTCGAACCGCGCGCACATTTCCTTGAAGCTCAACGTCTGGTCGGACATTCCGGCACCCCCCGATGCGGGCAGGCTAGCGGGTTGGCGGGGTGATCTCAACTGCTCTGCGCTCGGCTCACACCTCTCCTTTTCTTGCCCGGAATCAAGGCGCCTTGGCGCCGCCGGGCAGCGCCCATCCGCCCCCCCGGGCGGGCGCCCCTCAACGTTGGCGCGTAGAAATTCGGTTGGGAGATGCCGCACCATAAAGCGCCTAGAACTTCGGTTGCGCGCCCACCCGGCGGACGGGCGCTGCCCTATACCTGTGCCGCTTCTCCGCGCCCCGCCCCGGCAAGTTCACGCTTGCGGCGGCGCGGCTTGCCGCGCAGCATGGCGCCGAACCGGCAGGGGAGCGACGGGCATGGACGAACAAGGCAAGATGGCCATCGCGCGGCAATTCATCGAGGCGATTCCGCATTCGCGTGCGCTGAACATGGTGCTGGAGGAACTGGGAGAGGGGGTCGCAGCGATCTCGATGCCCTATGACCTGCGGTTGGTCGGCGATCCGCAGACGGGGGTGATTCACGGCGGCGCGGTTTCCGCGCTCATGGACACCTGCTGCGGCGCGGCCGTGATGAGCCACCCGGGCAGCCCGGCCGGAACCGCGACCATCGACCTGCGCATCGATTATATGCGCGCGGCGACACCCGGGCAGCGGCTGCGCGCCCGGGCCACCTGCCACCACATCACACGGTCGGTCGCCTTCGTGCGGGCCAGCGCGCATGACGACGATGACGACATGCCGGTGGCAACCGCGACCGGCACTTTCACCGTGGAAACCAGCGGCGGGTGGCTGGCATGAGCCTGGCGCCGCAACGTCCCGAACCTGTGCAGGTCATCAAGCAGCGCCGCGATGCGGCACTCAAGGCGCTGGTGGCGGGCGTGCCCTACATCCAGTTCCTTGGCATCGCCTTCGACCGGCGCGGCGACGAGTTGACCGCAACGCTGCCCTTCGACGACAAGCTGATCGGCAACCCGATGCTGCCGGCGCTGCATGGCGGGGTGACGGCGGCGTTCCTGGAGACGACGGCGATCATCGAGCTGTCATGGTCGCTGCTGTGGGAAGAGATGGAGGCGGGGCGGGTCGACGCGACGCTGCTGGACCCGCTGCACCTGCCGCGGTTGCCCAAGACCATCGACTTCACGGTGGATTACCTGCGGTCGGGCCTGCCGCGCGATGCCTATGCGCGGGCGCGGGTCAACCGCTCGGGCCGGCGTTATGCATCGGTTCATGTCGAGGCCTGGCAGGACAACCGCTCCCGCCTGTTCGCGCAGGCGACGGGGCATTTCCTGATGCCGGCCCGCGACGACTGACCGCCGCCCATGCGCGACATTACCCATGCCCGCGTGCTGAAGATCGCTGTGCCGATCGTGCTGTCGAATGCGACGGTGCCGATCCTGGGCGCGGTGGATACCGGCGTTGTCGGCCAGCTGGGGCAGGCGGCGCCGATCGGGGCGGTGGGGCTGGGCGCAATCGTGCTGGTGTCGATCTACTGGATCTTCGGCTTCCTGCGCATGGGCACCTCTGGCCTTGTGGCGCAGGCGAAGGGCGCGGGCGACGATGCCGAAGTGGCGGCCAATCTGGTGCGGGCGCTGCTGGTGGGGGCGGCCGCGGGGCTTGCCATCATAGTGTTGCAAGGACCACTGTTTGCGGGGGCCTTTGCGCTGGCACCCGCCTCGGACGAGGTGGAAGGGCTGGCGCGCGACTACATGCAGATCCGGGTCTGGGGCGCACCGGCGACGATTGCGCTTTATGCCGTGACCGGCTGGCTGATTGCGCTGGAGCGGACGCGGGGCGTGCTGCTGTTGCAGCTGTGGATGAATGGACTGAACATCGGGCTGGACCTGTGGTTCGTGCTCGGGCTCGGCTGGGGTGTCGAGGGCGTGGCGATTGCGACGCTGATCGCGGAATGGACCGGGCTGGCGCTTGGCCTGTGGCTGTGCCGGGATGCGCTGGCGGGCGGGTACTGGCGCGACCGGGCGCGGGTGTTCGACGCGGCGCGGCTGCGCCGGATGCTGGCGGTGAACAGCGATATCATGCTGCGGTCGGTGATGTTGCAGCTGTCCTTTACCAGCTTCGTGTTCCTGGGCGCGCGGATGGGCGATGTGACGCTGGCGGCCAATCAGGTGCTGTTGCAGTTTCTGGAGATCACCGCCTACGCGCTCGACGGCTTTGCCTTTGCGGCAGAGGCGCTGGTGGGGCAGGCGGTGGGCGCGCGCAGCCGGGGCCGGGTGCGGCGGGCTTCGATTGTCACCTCGCAATGGGGCGTCGGCGGCGCGGCGCTGCTGGCGCTGTGCTTCTGGCTGGCGGGGCCGGTGATCGTGGACCTGATGGCGACCTCGCCCGAGGTGCGGGCCGAGGCGCGGCAGTTCCTGCCC
>Ga0209347_1002811_pt1 | contig 21939 bp, 21 predicted proteins | sample AutmiccommuBRH23_FD_187382 | JGI IMG/M metagenome (GOLD analysis project Ga0209347, IMG submission 187382) | Deep subsurface microbial communities from Mt. Terri, Switzerland - Autotrophic microbial communities BRH/23 (SPAdes) (version 2) | ecosystem: Environmental > Aquatic > Deep subsurface >...
CGATGATGCCGGAGCCGAAACAGGCAACGAGACCGATCTGCCAGGCGACGTAGGCGGCCTCGGTATCGTCGAGGCCGCGCGCCTTGGCGGCGAGCGAGGCCGGCAGCATGATCAGAAACACGAAGGCGAAGAGTGAGACGGTGTTGATGCCGTAAGGCAGCGCGCAGATGTCGGTGCGGCCGGTCTTCTGCGACAGGCGGATCGCCTGCCAGGCGTAGAACACGTTGCCGATGACGAGCGAGACGGCGGCTCCGGGCAGGATGGTGCCGATGATGAGCTCGTCGGGAAAGCCAAGGACCGCACGGCACAGTGCTACGATCACGAGAAGTTGGATCAGATTGTCGATCGCGAGGCCGAATAGGCCGTCGATGTCGCCGCGGACCAGCCACGGCATGCCCCGATGCCGCGCTCCATCGCGCGCGCTTGACGTATCGCTCATGCTGCCCCCCAGGTGCGAACGCACGACCGCCCTTCCCCAAGGGCGGCGCTCAGAGGCAGCCTAGCGTTGAATGTGAGGAAACTCTACCTCGCCGCAGCGTCGCGGCGCGCGTCCTTGGCGAGGTTGTAGAGCGTGACCATCATCGGCACGAGCCGGTCCTCGTCGCCGGCGGGCTGGCTGTTGGTGGAGGCGGCGACGATGACGTCGGCTTCCGGCGAGAACAGGAAGGCTGTGCGGTAGCCGAGCGTCTCGCCCAGATAGAACCAGAGCGCGCCGACCTCGGGACGATAGATGCGCACGAGGCCTAGACTGAACCCCCGCGGGTCGTCGTCGTTCACGGCGTCGAGCGGCTTGCCCGACTTGGTGGAGACGAGCGTCAAAAACTCCTTGAGCTGCTCGGGCGGCAGGATCTTGCCGGCGAACACGGCGCGGATCCACACCGCGAGATCTTCGGGCGTGGAGATGATGCCGCCGGCGGCTCCAGCCCAGCTCAGATCGTTGGTGCGCATGTCCAGGCCGATCAGCGGGGCCAGAACCGCGGTCTCGCAGTCGGGCTCATAAAGACCGCACTCGGGATTGTTGAAATAGCCGCTGGCGGTGCGTGCCAGGATCGCGGGCGCATAGGCGATGGGCTCGTAGAAGGTGTTGCGCAGCTTGGCCGGGGCAAAGAGCTTTTCTTCCAAGAGCTGCTTGTAGGTTTTGCCGGTGGCCTTCTCCGCGATCATGCCGGCGAGGATGTAGTTGGTGTTGGAGTAGAAGTAGCCCTCGTTCGGCGGCAGGTCCACGGTGGCACTGGGATAGGCGTAGTCGATGAGCTCGTTGGGCGTGTAGTGGCGGTTGGGCTGCGTGACCCAGAGACGGCTCAAGGGCAGGCTTTCGGAATAGGTCGGCAGGCCGCTCGTCATGTTGAGCAGGCGCTTGATCGTCACGTCCTTCCAGGCGGGATACTGCGGCAGCCAGTCGCCGACGGTCTGCTCGATGTTGAGCTTGCCTTCGGCCTCGAGCGCCAGGATCAGCGCACCGGAGAAGCCCTTGGTGTTGGAGCCGATCTGGAACAGCGTGTCGGACGAGACGGGCTCGCCCTTGTCCAGCGACGTGGTGCCGGCGAAGAGCTGAATGTTGGGACCTTGGGCGCCGAGGCTCACGTACGCGGAGACGCCGGAGATGTGCTCGGGCGCCTTGCGCTCGGCGAGATAGGTGTCGACGACTTTCTGGAACGCCTCCACCGTGACGGCATGCGCCGCCGTGCTGAAGCTCCCGACCATGGCTGCGATGGCAAGTCCACAAAGTCTCATGACACCCCGCTCCCGCATCGCGCGCAGCTTCTCAATAAAATTGCGCCGTGCGTGTGCACCATTCGGCTACGTTTCAGGGCACGAGCCTAGCGCGGTGTGCTTACGGTCGCGTTAGCCGGTTGTGGCGTGGCGGCAACGTGCCTTCTATGGCTTGCGCGCGAGCGCGAGGCCTGCGGCGGCCGACAGATAGAACGTGCCGGTGATGTGATTGCGCAAACGGCCGGTGACGGACAAAAAGCGCGACACCTTGCTGGCGAGCAGCGCCCAGCCACTGTCGAGCACGGCGGCGATCACGAGGAACGTTGCAGCGAGCAGCAAAAGCTGTGCAGACGCATCGGTGCCGGGGCTGACGAACTGCGGCAGGAAGGCGGAGTAGAACAAGAGCGTCTTGGGGTTCGTCAGCGAGACGAGAAACCCGCGCGTGAACGTGCGTGCAGAGGAGATGCCTGCAGCACGCACCTTGGTCAGGTCGGTCGGGGCCGCGAGCAAGGCCATGAGGCCCAGGTAGACGAGATAGGCGACGCCGAGCCAGCGCAGAACCTCGAACCACTCGGCCATGAGCGCAAGAAGGCCGCTGAGGCCCATCACCGTCAGCGCGAGCTGGATGACCATCGCCGCGCTCGTTCCCGCCACGGTGACGAGACCGTGCCGCGAGCCGTAGGCGACGGAGTTGGCGACGATCAGCGCAACATTCGGCCCGGGAATGAGAATAAGCACGATCGTGGCGGCCACGAAGGCCAGATAGAGCTCGAGCGACATGATACGCCCCACCGTCAGCAATGCGGCGATCAGGGTTGCATCGGCCGTTCAAGTTCGCAAGTGGGAGTTCAGGCGTTCTGCCCCGACGGCGTATGCCCAGGCGGCAGGGGCACGTCGAAGCAGGCGTTGATCATACCGATGAGGCCGTAGAAGCCGCACAGCGTCACGATCTCCAAAAGGCCGGCGATGCCGTAGGCGGCGATGATCTCGTCCTGCAGCGGCTTGGGGATCGACTGGTACTTCAGCGCGTAGCCCATGCAGGCGTGCACGGTGTCGAACGGCGCAGGAAATGTCGCCTCGCCTTTGTGGATGGCATCGATCAACGTTTCCGACAGGCCGGCGGCGCGCGCGGCCGCGATGTGATCGAGCCATTCGAACTCGACGCCGCAGTGCTTGGCGAACACCAGCACGATGAACTGGTAGATGTCGCGCGGCAGCGTCGCCTGGTACTTGTAGTAGTAGCCGAGCTGCTCGATGCGCTTGGCGAGCTCGGGATCGTTCAACAGCGGCACGTAGGGGCCGAGATGGTGCACGCCCTTGGCCGAGCGCCGCAAAGCGATGTCCTGATAGACTTTCAGGCCCTCACCGGTGAGCGACGGGATGGGATCGGGCAAGCTAGCCATCGGCACCTCCTCGTCTCAGGCGTGATACGACCATGTGTGCGCGGCTTGCGAATAGGGCTCCACCGGCGTCGGTGCATCGCGCGCAGTTTTGACGTCTATGACGCAAGGCCTGTTGGACTCCAGCGCCTTGGCGAACGTGGGACCCAGGTCGTTGGGATCGGTGACCGTCTCGCCCATGCAGCCGAGCGCACGGCCAAGGGCTGCCCAATCCTGGTCGGGGGCTTCGGTCAGATGTGCAGGCACGGGGCCCAGCTCGTGGGCGCGCAGCCAGACGTTGCCGAGCGCGGCGTTGTTGCTGACGACGAAGATGACGGGCAGGCCGAAGCGCGCGGCCGTCTGCACCTCAAGACCGTGCATGCGCATGCAGCCGTCGCCGGTGAAGACGACGACTGGTTTATCGGGGGCTGCGGCTTTGGCGCCGATGCTGGCGGGAATGCCCCATCCCATGGGTCCGAGCCCGGAGGCGGTGAGAAACTCGCGCGGGCCGTAGCTGTCCCAGTAGTGCACGCTGAAGGCACGGTGCGCGCCGCTGTCGACGACGGCGATAGTGTTGCGCGGCATGACCTTGCGGCAGTCGGAGATCATGCGGGCGGGATGGATCGGGCGCTCGTCGCTCGCGGTGTTGGCGATGTCGTAGAAGCGCGGCATCATACGGACACCTTTGATCCACTGGCGGCGCGCCGGGATGGTGTCGATCAGGGGCTTCGCCTCGTCCTCGGGCGCATCGCGCAGGAAGCGCAGGAAGGCGCCGCCGTGGCCGCCGATGAAGCCTTCGGTATCGAAGTGGCAGCCCACATGCAGATTGGACACGTTGACGGCGATTACACCGAGGCGCGGGGCAAGCTCGCCCGACCAGTACATGGAATCGCGCACGTTGAGCGTGGCGCCGAGCACGATCAGGAGGTCGAGCTTTTCTTTGAGAAAGGCCTGGGTCGCGTGGCGCGTGCCCGCGTAACCGAAGACACCGAGGGAGAGCTCGTGGTCCTCGGGGAAGAGGCCTTTGGCGTGCTCGGTCGTGGCGACGGGAAGATGGAAGCGCTCGGCCGCCTGCAACAGATCGGCTGCCGCGTCGTCGCTGATGAGGCCGCCGCCGACGAGAAGGCCAATACGAGGCGCGCTGCCGCCTGAGCGCAGCCGCTCCCACAGCTTGTTGGCGGCATCGATGTCGAGCGGCTGGGAGCGCAACAGCTCGGTGGCGATCGCCTTGGGTTCGCAAGCGATGTCGCCAACCTGGATCTCGTGCGAGAGGCCCAAGTGCACCGGTGCGCACTTGCCGTCGACCATGCGCTTGATGGCACCGCGCAGCTTGTGGCCGAGCAGGCGAATGTCGGGGACGCTGTAGGATTGCGCCGTGACTGGCGCAACGATGGCGCCGTCGTCGAAGGTTCCAGCCGTTGCGTCCTGGAAGAACCCCATGCCCTGCAGGGAGTTTGCCACCTCGCCCGACAACACGAGCACGGGCGACTGGTCGGCGTAGGCCGCGGAAAGCGCGGTGACGGTGTTGGTGAGGCCAGGACCGCCGATGACGAGGCAGGCGCCGAACTTGCCACTGGCACGGGCATAGCCGTCGGCCATGTAGGCCGCGCCGCCTTCTTGGGCCGCGACGATGGGTGTGAGCGCCGGCGTGCGCCCGAGCGCAGGCAGGAACGGATCGATCAGTCCGCCCGGAACCATGAAGACATGGTCGATGCCGTCGGCGACCAGCGACTGCAAAATGAAATCGGTACCCTGCATAGCCTTCCCCACTCAGCGGGCGTCAGGCCCGGTGCGTGGGAAGGTAGTCACTGATCGTTAACGATAGCCTTTTGCTCTCGCGCTCATTGCGTGGTCAGGAACGCATTGACGAGATTTGCCGCTTCGAGCGCCCCGCCCTCTGCACGCATCGCAGCGCTCATCTCGCCAGCGCGTGCAATCATCGCGGGATCTTTGAGAGCGATGAGAGCTTCGGCCAGCGCTGCGCGCGTCAGGCGGCGCTGTGGAATGGGCTCCGGCCCCAATCCGAGTTTGGCGATGCGTCGTCCCCAAAACGGCTGATCGGCACCGACAGGACAGACGAGGCTCGGCCGTCCCCAGAGCAGCGCCTCATGCGTGGTGCCGGCCCCGCCGTGATGGACGATCGCCGAGCAGCGCGGAAACAGCCAGGAATGTGGGGCCGCTTCCAGGACATGGATGGCATCGGACGTGGCGATGCTTTCGAGGCCACCCCAGCCCGTCGCCAAAACCGCGCGCTGCCCGGTCTGATGCAGTGTGTTGAGCACGATCAGCGTCTGTGCGCGTGCGTTCTGAGCTGGCATGCTGCCGAAGCCGATGTAGACCGGCGGATCGCCCGCTTGCAGGAAGAGCGCAAGATCCTCGGGCGGCTGCCAGGCCTCCTCGGGCGGAAGCGACCAATAGCCGGTGATGTGCTCGTTCTCGCTCCAGTCCTTGGGCTTGGGAACGAGGTGTCGGCTGTAGCCGTGCAGGCGCGGCACCGGGCGCCCGCTTGGGTCATAGCCGTCGAGTATGAAGCGCGTTATCTCGCCGGAAAGGCCGAGCCGCTCTTGGCACCACTTCTTGAGCATCGGGCGCTGAACTGCCGTCATCACCCAGTTGAGGAATTGGTGGCTGTAGAGGTTGCCTTTCGGCCCCAGATCGCCAAACGGTAAGAGGATGCAGGGGAAGGCTTGCGTCGGCACCAGCAGCGGCTGCAGCGCGGTCGGGATGGCGATGATGCCGAGCTTTTCGGCAATGTGCTGCGAGGCGTGCGCCTTTGCGTGATAGACGATGGCGTCGGGCTGCACGTCCTGCGCGATGCGCCACATATCATCGAGCTGCTGGAGGATGTGGCGCTTGAAGGCGGTGAGCGCCTTCACCTTGCCGGAGAACGTGCGCAGCGCCGCTTGCGCTTCGGGCGTATCCAGGAGCGCGCGGTAGTCGATCGTCGCCGGTGCGGGCGTCAACCCGTAGGCCGCGATCATGTCGTCGAATCCCTGGCCGGTTGAGACCGTCACGTCGTGCCCCATGGCGCGCAACGCCACACCGAGGGCCACGTAAGGCTGCACGTCACCGCGCGTGCCGAAGGTCGAGATGAGAATCCGCATCAGGAGAGGTTAGATACTGAATCGGGCGCGAGTGCATGCACGCGCTGGTAGAGCTCGACCATGAGTGCCTTGCGGTCGGCGCGGTGGACCAGGTCGTCGTAAGGAACGATGTCGCCGACGTGAGCAACGATTCGATTGCCGACGCTGCGGCGGAACTCGCGGATGATGAGGGACAGGCGCAGCGTCATGCTGACGCGCGATGCCAGATGAAAGAGCGGTCCGCATTGGCCTTCGAAATAGACCGGAAGCACCGAGGCGCGCGCGGCCTGCAACATGCGCGCGGTGAAAAGCTTCCACGGCAGCTCGACGGCGCGCCCGAACGGCTTATTCGCAGTCGCGACGCCGCCTGCGGGAAAGATGATGATCGTGGCGCCTTCACCCAGCGCCTTGATTGCCTCGCTGCGTGTCTTGAGGTTGGTGGCCTGCGCCTCGCGCGACTCGCGAAAGTCGATGGGCAGCGAATAGGGGCGCAGCTCCGGAACCTTCATCAGCTCTTGATTGATGAGCACCTTGAAGGGCCGACCCAGATCCTCTGCCAGCGTCAGCGCGGCGATGCCGTCGAGAATGCCGAAAGGATGGTTGGCGATCAGAACGAGAGGCTGGTCCGGCGCCACGGTGGGAGGCCAATGCGGTGCGACGATCTCCAGCTCCACCCCGATCAGCCCCAGCATCGGGCGGATCACACGCTCGTTGCCGGCAAGCGCGTCCGCGCGCCACTTATCGTAAATGGGCGCGAAGTAGTCGCGGCCGGCCAGCCGCTCCAGCACATGCACGAGACCGCGCTTCAAAGGCGGGTCGTCGGTATTGGCGTAGGACAGCTCGGGGAACCGCACGCTCGGCTTGCCTGCAATGTTGAGGGATAGGCAGGAGTTGTATCGCGTCTTCTGCTCGGCATGAACACAGGCCACAGCAGCACGCAACCACGGCAGAATAACGCCCGGATTTGACAATTCGGCAACGGGTATTCGCCGTTTGGGGTGCGGCCTGCCCTCCGGTTTGGCGCGGACTGGCGGTGGGCGGGCGTCTCGGGTAGCGTTGAGCTTCACCAAGGAGGGGTGCATGATTCGCCTGAGGGAAGTGGCGTTAGGCCTCGTCCTGACCGCCATCACGGCCGGTCACGCGGTGGCTGCTGCGCCGAGCGATCCAACCGTTCTCAACGCTGCCGCGCCGATGGTTACCGATCCGGCGCTCGGACCAGCGACCGAAAGCATCATCAGCGGTGCACTCGACACTGCCGCCGGTCCCATCGAGTCGGCATTGCGCGACAAGCTCGCGGGCCTTCCCACCGAAGGCACCGCTCAGGAGATCAAAGAGCGCGCAGTCCTCTCCGATTTCTACAAGGCGCGCGCCGATGCGCCGTTGTGGGTGAGCGAGAATGGTCTCTCCGACGCCGGCAAGGCGATCGTTGCCGAAATCGAGAACGCCCACGACCGGGGGCTCGACGCCAAAGACTTTCCCCTCCCCGACGTCAGCGCGGCCAAGGACGGCGGCGCGCTAAACCCCGACCAAATCGCGGACGCGGAGGTCACGCTCGCGCTATCCATTTTGAAGTACGGCCGCTATGCGCGCGGCGGACGCATTAGCGATCCCACCATCCTTTTGAACTCGAACCTCGACCGCAAACCGCAGCTCGTCGATCCGGAGATCGTGATTAAGGGCATCGCCAGCGCCGTGGAACCCGACGCTTATCTGCGCGGGCTCAATCCCAAGCACCCGCAGTTCGAGTTGCTGCGCAGGGCCTACTTGAAGTCGCGCGGACATGCGGCCGAACGCCTACTCGCAAACATGGAAGAGTGGCGCTGGATGCCGGATGATCTGGGCGAGTTGCACATCCTCGCCAACGTCCCGGAGTTCATGGTCTACTTCTACAAAGACGGCAAGCCGATCCACAAAGAGCGCATCGTCGTCGGCGAGGTCGGCAAGCAGACGACCATCTTCACGCGCAACCTGAAGACCATCGTGTTCAAGCCGATGTGGCGCGTGCCCGAATCCATCAAGGTGCGCGAGCTGCAGCCGAACCTACGACGCGGCGGCAGCATGTTCCGCCAATACGACCTGGAGCTGGAGACCAAGGACGGCCAGCCGCTCGACTATCGCGACATCGATTGGTTCACCGCAGATATCCGCGACTACGAGGTGGTGCAGCCGCCGGGCCGCAAGAACGTGATGGGCGTCGTCAAGTTCACGTTCCCGAGCCAGCACACGATCTTCATGCACGACACCGTCGATAAATGGATGTTCGCCCAGAAGACGCGCACCTTGAGCCACGGATGCCTCAGGCTGCGCAATCCGATGACGATGGCGAAGAAAGTTCTGTTCGAGGACAAGGGCTGGGATGCCAAGAAGGTCGACCAGACCATGCGTGACGGGCCCAAGAGCAACGAGATCGTGATCGAAAAGAAAATCCCGATGCACCTCGTCTATTTCACGGCCTGGGCCGACGATAACGGCCGGATCCGGACCTACGCCGACATCTACGGGCACGAGAAGCGCATCACGCAGGCGCTGCAGGGCAAGTGGAGCGAGATCAACGTCGGGCGCAATCATCTGGCGCCTGTCGGCGAGGCTCCGCCCCCGAGCGGGCTCACCACCTCGTCGGCACCTTCGGGCGTGCGCTACTCGCATCGCAAGCAGCCCAAGACCGTCGTCGACATGGTCGGCCAAGCGCTGGGCGGCGGTTTCTAAGCAGAGCCTATCCACAGCCGGAAATCGCTGAGGCAGGAACCTGTTAGCACCGCGCCCGCGCGCCTTGCGGGCGTTCGCCGGCGCTGGCTAGCTACGCCCATGACGACAGGGCGAATCACTAGGGCTCGTTGGTTGGGGCTCATCGGCGCTTGCGCACTCGTTTGCGTCGGCGCTGCACACGCGCAGGTCCCCCCTCCCGTCTCCGACGCGGGCGATCCAACCATCACGGCAGCGCGGCCGCTCAACGCCGCCGCGATCAAAGCCAAGATCGACGAGATCGACTCGCGCAAGGAGATCGCGCCGGCCGTCCGCGACCAGGCGCTCGCCCTTTATCGGAACGCGTTGAGCCAGCTCGATGCCGCCGAGGCCAACGCCGGCGCCGCGGCCAAGTTTCAAGAGGCCATCGAGGCCTCGCCGAAGCGGACGGCTGAGGTCCGCGCGCAATTGAAGGCGCTGACCTTGCCGCCGCAAACGACGGCGGCGATATCGGACAAGAGCCTTTCGCAAATGTCGCTCGGCGAGATCGAGCAGCGGCTCGATTCCACGCGGGCCGAGATTGCGACGTTAAAGACGCAGCTCGGCGAGTTCGACGCGACGCTGCGCGGGATGGCTTCGCGCCCAACCGGTGCGCGCGACGAGCAGAGCGCCGAAAGGCAAAAGCTCGACGAGCTTCCTGCGCCTTCAAAGGGCGCCGAAGCAAACGACGATGCCACGGTGGTGGAGGCGCGCCGGACCGCACTCGCCGCCGAGCGGCAAGCGCGTGCCGCAAAGATAAACATGCTGGAGCAGGAGCTGATCAGCCTGCCGGCGCGCCAGGCGCTGGCGGAGGCCAATCGCGATCTTGCTGCCGCCAACCTCGATCGCCTCGAGCAGCAGGTTCCCGCCCTCGAGGCCCGCATCAACGACCTGCGCCAGACGGATGCGCTGCGCAAGCAGTACCAGGCCGAGCGGGTAACGCGGGCGCTGTCGGGACAGGACCCGATCCTAGAGGACTACGCGAAGGCGACTGCTGCCCTTCGCCAGAAGGAAACGGATCTGGCGCGCCTCACCGAGACGGAGCAGGCCACGCAGTCGAGCATCGATGCGGAGATCGCGCGCATCCGCGAGAACACCATCGCGGCGCAGCAGATCCTGGATATCGGCAGCGTCGGCGAGGAGCTGGGCGAGTTCCTGCGCGAGATGCGCGCCGAGCTGTCGCCGTCGAGCGGCCTCGACGACCGCATCCAGGCGCGCGCGGAAGCGATCGTCGACGCAAGGCTGCAGCGGCTCAACATCGATAAGACCAGCCGCATGCTGGCCGATCCGGAGCGCGCGGCCGATCGTTTGCTGCGCGATGGCGATCCTGCCAAGCGCGCCAAGCTGTTGCCGACGCTCACCGCCCTCGTCACGGCAAGGTCCGACGCGCTGGCTCGCCTGAGCGAGGCCTATACGCGGCGCATCGACCAGCTCGCCAAGGTCAATGCCTCCGAGCGCGAGTTGCGCAGCCAGACCAAGCAGCTCGACTCGCTCTTGAACGATCGGCTGCTGTGGCTGCCGAGCTCGGCGCCGCTCGGCTGGGCCTGGTTCGAGCAGATCTCTACGAGCTGGGCGTGGGGCTCCGATATCGGCGCGTGGGGTCATGCCGCGCGCATGCTGAACCTGCGCAGCGCGGCAAAGGCCGGGCTCACCTTCACCGTGCTGATTGCATTCGGCGTGTTGTGGGGCTTCAGGGGCCGGCTGCGGCGGCGCCTCGCGGAGATCGCTGAGGCTGCCAAGCGCCCGAGCACGGACGGCTACCTCCTGACACCCAGAGCGCTGCTCAGCAGCGCCTTGATCCCCCTGCACTGGCCGCTGCTGTTGGGCTACATGGGCTGGGTGCTGACGACTCCGCCCGATGCATCCGAGTTCGCGACCAGCGTCGGCAGCGGGCTGCTCGCTTCGGCTTCCGTAATCCTGCTGCTGCGTTTCCTGCAACTGCTGTGCATCGAGAACGGACTGTTCCGGGCGCATTTCGATTGGAGCGCACGGGTCTGCCAGCGGCTTGGCCGCAACCTCGCCTGGCTCGTCGTTGTGGCCGCGCCGATCGCGTTCGTGCTCGGCATGATCGAGGTCAGCAAGTCGCAGGTCTACCGCGACGGGCTGGGTCGCCTCGTCGTGCTGATGGGGGCGATTGCGACGGCCATTTTCGTGGCGCGCGTGTTCAGCCCGCGCAAGGGCGTGTTCGCCGAGTACCTGCCGCGCGACGGCGCGCTGTGGTTCACGCGGGGGCTTTGGTTCTCGCTTCTTTGGGGCGCACCGCTGGCGCTCGGCGCGCTTGCAGTCTCCGGCTACTACGACAGCGCCGCGGCCCTGCAGCAGCGCCTAGCCATGACGGTCGCCATCGGGGTGCTCGGCCTGCTGGTCTACGGCGTTGCGACGCGTCAGTTGCTGGTTGCGCGGCGCCGGCTGGAGCGCATGCACGCGATGGAACGGCGCGAGAAGGCGCGCGCCGCCGCCGCCCGCGAGACGCCCGAGGCTTCCGGCGATGCCACGCCGCAGGTGCTGGAAGCGGCCGAGGTAGACGTCGCCTCCATCAGCCAGCAGACGCGCACGTTGTTGCGCATGCTGACCTTCGTCGGGCTCGCGGTCGGGCTCTGGATGGTGTGGCGACCGCTGTTGCCGGCGCTCGGTTTCCTCGATTCCATCGCGCTGTGGACGCAGACCATCACCACCGATGCCGGCACCAAGATCGTGCCGGTGACGCTTTCGAACCTTCTCTTGGCGCTGGCGATCAGCGCGGTCACGTTCATCGCCGCGCACAATCTGCCGGGCCTGTTGGAGATCATGCTGCTGCAGCGGCTGAAGATGCAGCCGGGCACGCGTTATGCGGTGAGCGCTATCAGCCGCTACTCGATCCTGACCATCGGCCTGCTCATCGCCTTCAACCGCGTCGGCGCCGACTGGTCGCAGATGCAGTGGATCGTCGCCGCGCTCGGCGTGGGCGTCGGCTTCGGCCTGCAGGAGATCGTCGCCAACTTCGTCTCGGGCCTCATCATCCTGTTCGAGCGGCCGGTGCGCGTCGGCGACACGGTGACGATCGGCGATTTGAGCGGCACGGTCTCGCGCATTCAGATCCGCGCGACGTCGATCACCGATTGGGACAATCGCGAGATCCTGGTGCCCAACAAGCGGCTGATCTCGGATCAGGTGATCAACTGGACGCTATCGGATACGGTGACGCGCCTGCTCATCGAGGTCGGCGTCGCCTACGGCTCCGATGCGGCGCTGGCGCAGAAGGTCATGCTCGATGCGGTGAAGGCCAATCCGCTGGTGCTCGCCGATCCGCCGGCCTCGGTGTTCTTCCTCGGCTTCGGCGACAGCGCGCTCAATTACGAGGTGCGCGCGTTCGTGGCCGAGCCGGCGCATCGTCTTCCCGTTCTGCACGACCTGCACATCGGCATCGAGCAGGCCTTGCGCGAGAACGGCATTACCATCCCCTTCCCGCAGCGCGATCTGCATTTGAAGTTCGGTGAGGTTGCGGAAGCCGCTCAAGAGGCCAGCGTGAAAGCGCTGCGCGAAAAGCTCAAACAGGCCGGCTAAACGCACCGCAGCACAATAGGTGCAATGCGGAAATTCCGTCTCCAGCGATTGTTAGCAAATTTGCGCTAACGTCGAGACAAAATAAGAAGAATAGGAGACGTCCATGCTTGAGTTGTTCATCCATCAATTCCAAGGGATGTCGTTCGGCGAGGAGCTGTACACGATCGCCTTCACCGTCTTCTTCATCGGCGGAACCGTTTGCTGCTTCATTCGCAAAGACAAGCCCACGCTCGTGAGGCCGACAACGCCCTCACGTCGCGACCGTCGCTTCTGACGGCTTGCTTATTCGGTTGTCGGCGGTGGCCGCCGCGCCTACTCGGCGGCCTCCGCGATGCGCTTAGGCGTCGGCGTCGATCATGAAGCGGTGCTGATGCTCGGCGTCCGCTCGAAAGCACGCTTCGCGCGACCCAAACCAGCGCAGGCGATTGCGCTGAACCCAGTCGTAGATCCGATCGCCGAGAAAATCGGGAACGATGCGCCCGGCATGGCCAAGCCATCGCCGTGGTGCGGGCATGGTGCGCGCAGCGGCCAAAGCGCCCGACCAACGCAGATGCGGCACGCCGTCGGCCAGGACCATGAAGGTATCGAATGCCACCGGGTCGAGGCGGTAGTGCCGATACAGTGCCTGGGGAACACGCGACTGCACGGCGGCAAACCTGCTCGTGCCTTTCGGATCGCGCGACAGCATCCACTGTACTCCCGACGAGCACAGCACGCAGTGGCCGTCGAAAATGATCAGTGGCTCGCTGTCGTCGAAGTCGGGTACGCCATCGTCGGAGCGATAACTGTATGGTTCGACGCGCATGAGGGGGACACCGCTGCTACTCGGCCGCCTCCGCCACGCGCTTGCCTTGCGCGCGCTTGAGATCGGGGGCGATCGCCTCGTCCTTCAAGGCGGCGATCGCCTCTTCCAGCGTCATAACCTCTTGGCTTTGAGAGCCCAGGCGGCGGATCGAGACCTTACCCTCTTCCGCTTCGCGTTTACCGACGACCAGCATCACTGGCACCTTGGCGAGTGAGTGCTCGCGGACTTTGTAGTTGATCTTCTCGTTTCTGAGATCGATGTCGGCGCGCAGGCCCGCCGCTTGGAGCTTAGCCAGCACATCCTGCGCATAGGCGTCGGCGTCGGAGACGATCGTTGCGACCATCACCTGCATCGGTGCCAGCCACAGCGGGAAGTGTCCGGCGTAGTTCTCGATCAGGATGCCCGTGAAGCGCTCCAGCGAGCCGAACATGGCGCGGTGGATCAGCACCGGCGTCTTCTTCTCCGAGTTCTCGTCGATGTAGAACGCGCCGAGGCGGCCGGCCAGGTTAAAGTCGACCTGCGTCGTGCCGCACTGCCATTCGCGGCCGATGGCATCTTTCAAGACGTACTCGAGCTTGGGTCCGTAGAAGGCCCCCTCGCCGGGATTGACCGCCGTCTTGACGCGACCATTCGACTGCCGCTTCACCTCGTCGAGCACATCGCCCAGCGCTTTCTCAGCCTTGTCCCACAACGCGTCGGCGCCGACGCGCTTTTCAGGCCGCGTCGACAGTTTGATGAAGATGTCCTCGAAGCCGAAGTCCTTGTAGATCGACAGCATCAGATCATTGATCTTGAGGCATTCCTCCATGATCTGATCTTCGGTGACGAAGATGTGCGCGTCGTCCTGCGTGAAGTGGCGCACGCGCAGCATGCCGTGCAGCGCGCCCGACGGCTCGTAGCGGTGCACCTTGCCGAACTCGGCGATCTTCAGGGGCAGGTCGCGGTAGCTCTTCAAGCCGTTCTTGTAGATCTGCACGTGGCCCGGGCAGTTCATCGGCTTGCAGCAGAACTCGCGCTCGTCCGGCAGCACCGTCGTGAACATGTTCTCGCCGTAGTTCTCCCAGTGGCCGGAAAGCTCCCAGAAGTGCTTCTCCATCATGTCGGGAGAGTTCACCTCCTGGTAGCCGGCCGCATCGAGGCGGCGGCGCATGTAGGAGATCAGCGTCTGGAACAGCGCCCAGCCCTTGGGGTGCCAGAAGACGGAGCCCGGCGCTTCCTCCTGGAAGTGGAACAGGTCCATCTCGCGGCCGAGCTTGCGGTGATCGCGCTTCTCGGCTTCCTCGAGCTGATGCAGATAGGCCTTGAGCTCATCCTCGTTCGCGAACGCCGTGCCGTAGATACGCTGCAGTTGCGGCCGGTTTGAATCGCCGCGCCAGTAGGCGCCTGCGAACTTCATCAGCTTGAACGCCTTGCCGACCTGGCCGACGCTCGTCATGTGCGGGCCGCGGCACAGGTCGAACCAGTCGCCCTGCTTGTAGATCTTGACGTCCTGGTCCTCGGGGATGGCGTCGACCAGCTCGACCTTGAAGCCCTCGCCCATGTTGGCGAACGTGTCGCGCGCCTTGTCGCGGCTCCAGACTTCTTTGGTGAAGGGCGCGTTCTTCTGGATGATCTCCGCCATCTTCTTTTCGATCTTGGGGATGTCGTCCGGCTCGAACGGCTGCTGCTTGGCGAAGTCGTAGTAGAAGCCGTTCTCGATCACGGGACCGATCGTGACCTGCGTGCCCGGCCACAGCGACTGGACCGCCTCGGCCATGACGTGCGCGGCATCGTGCCGGATCAGCTCGAGAGCTTCCGGATCATTGCGCGTGATGATCTTGATTTCGGAATCGGCGTCTATGGGATCGGCGAGGTCGGCCAGATTGCCGTCGCGCTCGATGGCGACCGCCTTTTTGGCGAGGCTCTTGGAGATGCCTTCGGCTAGCTCCTTGCCCGTGATCCCCTTGGGAAACGTGCGCTGCGCACCATCGGGAAACGTTACCGTGATCTCGGGCATCGGCCTTCTCCTCTCAATCGCTGCCTACCAAGCAGGTAAGATGGGCCGTATATAGGGACGGAAACGCACCCTGTCGAGTGACATCCGCGCACAGCGGACGCAGACCGATCCTCAGTTGAAAATCGAGAAAATCGCGGCAAAGACCGCCACGATCGCGGCCACCACACCGATCACGAGTTCACTCAGGAGGTCCAGGAGCATCTCCGCGGCGTCGGATAAGGTGCTGCCCACGATGAGGACGCCGCCGACGCCAGCAGAGACGAGCGCGGACGTGACGGCGGTGAAGACCGTGTACCAGAGCAGCGCGAACAGAATTGCGCCGAGGATCATGACGGCGGCGAGACGGCGCGCCAGGCTGGACTTCGTCGGTGCGGCTTGCGCGGCTTGTTGTGTTGGCGTCGTCATCTTCAAGGCTCCCCTTGCCGGCTGACACGGCTGGAGACCATCTCATTTCAGAAAATGACGCGGTGTTCCGCAGGGAACAGGGTGGCTAGGGTTCCGACTTGCGGCGCCAGCGACCGTAGCGCCAGGGCGCAAAGGGATGGCGCGTCGCACGGATGTCGGGAACGGGATCGTGGCCATGCGTTCCCAGCGGATGGCAACGCGACAGCCGCGAGACGGTGAGCCAGAAGCCGCGCCACGCGCCGTTCTTATCGATGGCCTCGAGCGCATACTCCGAGCAGCTCGGCACGTGCCGGCAACTCCAGCCGAAGAACGCCTTCAGCGTCCACCGATAGACGTGGATCGGGGCTTTCATGATCTCGCCCGCGACGCTCATTCCACCGGCTCGCCCGACTTGCGCGTGAACACGTTCTTGCCGTCGCGCCGCGTGAGCTTCAGGTCGAGGTCGGGATACGCGATCTCCTCCTCCGCGCTGCGCGAGCCGACTTCCAGGTAGGTTGCTGGCGCGCTCGAGCGATTGGCGAGCATGTGGCCGATGGCCTCGCCGGCTGGAAACGCCGCCGCCATCCCGGGGCCGAGCGTTTCCTCGCCCTCATCGGTGACGAGCACCACTTCGCCGTCGAGAACGTAGATGAACTCGTCCTCGCGCGCGTGCCAATGACGGAGGGCCGAGACCGCGCCCGGATCCAGCATCGTCAGGTTGACGCCGAACTGGGTGAGCCCGCCGGCATTACCCAGCGCACGCTTGCAGCGGCCGTCGAAGCCCTTGGCGAATTCGGCCGGGTAGATGGTGCTGCGCCGTCCCTCCAGTTTGGCGGGATCGCGTATCACGGCCATGGGGACCTCCTGGGTTGTATTGCGTGCGGCCTTAATGCGATGCGGCGCTGGATTTCGGCAAGCCCCGCTTGGCCGCGATCTCGGCAATCGCCTTTTCGAGCGCATCGAAAGTCAGCATCACCGAGCCGTGCCTGGCGCGGTAATGGCGTACCGGCTCCAGGACGGCAAGGTCTGCAAAACGTCCCGTCGGCGGCGGGCCGTTCTCCTTGAGCATGTGCCGCATCTCGGCTGCGGCCTGGTGTAGCTCACCCGACGTCGCGCCGACGATGTGGCTGGCGACGATCGATGCTGCCGCCTGGCCCAGGAGGCAGGCTTTGACCGTCTGGCCGTAGCCGGTGACGACATCATTCTGCATGGTGACATCGATGGTGACGGTCGAGCCGCAGAGCTTGGAATGGGCGGTCGCGGTCGCATCCGGAGCGCTAAGCCGCTCGGTGAGCGGGATATGCGCGGCCAGCTCGAGGAGCTTCGTGTTGTAGATCTCGTCCAAATCAGCCATGCGAGCAGCCCTGCTGCGGCATCCCGGCCGCGATCTTTCCAATTCCAATGCCTCTCCCGATAATATAGGGCAGTCGCAACGAATGTGGCATCGAACACCATGTCACGCAGAGGAGCGGTGATCGTGACCAAGACCTCACCCGCCAAACTCGACGACACCCGCCCGGCCCGTCCGAGCCGGGAGAAGGCGGAAGACGCGGTGCGCACGCTGCTGGCGTGGGCCGGCGACGATCCCGGTCGTCCCGGCCTCGCCAATACGCCCAAGCGCGTCGTCGATGCCTTCGAGGAGCGCTTCAGCGGCTATTTCGAGGATCCGGCCGCCGAGCTTGCCCGTACCTTCGAGGACGTGTCGGGGTATTCCGACATGATCCTATTGCGCGATGTTCGCCTGGAGAGCCATTGCGAGCATCACATCGCGCCCTTCACCGGCGTTGCGCACGTCGCCTACGTGCCCGACCGGCGCGTCGTGGGCCTCTCGAAGCTGGCCCGCGTGGTCGACATCTTCGCGAAGCGCCTGCAGGTGCAGGAATCGCTGACCGCGCAGATCGGCTCCACCATTCAAAACGCACTGTCGCCCAAGGGCGTCGCGGTGATGATCCGTGCAAGCCATCAGTGCATGACGCTGCGCGCCGTCAACCAGCCGTCGTCGGTGATGGTGACCACCCACTTCACCGGCATCTTCGAGACCGACCCGAAGTGGTGCGACCGCTTCCTGCAGGCGGTTCAAGGCGCCGCCGAATGACAACTCACGCTGGGTGATGGAACCCGGCGCACGTCGAAAGCCATCACATGAGCCAGAAAGAGCAACGCACCTTTGCGGAGCGCGGAGACCACCAGGCGATCGAGGAAGGTCTAGAGTTTCAGCCCAAGTTCGATGCGGACGGGTTGATCCCCGCGATCGTCACGGATGCGCACACGGGCGAGGTCTTGATGTTCGCCTGGATGAATGCCGAGGCACTCGCGCGGACCATCGAGACCGGCGTTGCTCATTTTTGGAGCAGGTCGCGCTGCGCGCTTTGGAAAAAGGGCGAGGAAAGCGGCAATATGCTTAACGTCGTCGAAATCCTCACCGATTGCGATCAGGACGTCGTCTGGGTGCGCGCTCACATCCAAGGCGACGGGCTTGCCTGCCACACCGGCCGTAGAAGCTGCTTTTATCGGGCGATTCCGGTGGAAGATCGCGCCACACATGACGCAACGATGACGACGGTCGAAAAGTTCAATCTGCGCTGAGCGCGCCGAATTGTTGCGCCGCACTTGGCCGAATCCTGCGACTGTGAAGAAAAACGTGAATAGCCCGACTAGTGTAGGGTTAATCTTGGCATCCTATATTTGTGGTCAAACATCGATGCAGGACGCGTTCGCCGCGGCTCTCGAAGGTTAGGCCCCGAAGCCCGCGCGCGGACGTTGCTGAAACAGGTGACGGACGATGGCAAGGGCGAAGATCGGCTTGGCGTTGGGCGGGGGAGCAGCGCGAGGTTGGGCCCATATCGGGGTCATCAAGGCCCTCACCAAAGCAGGTATCAAACCGGACATCATCGTCGGAACATCGATCGGAGCCGTCGTCGGCTCTTGTCATGCGGCCGGCCAACTCGACGCGCTGGAAGATTTCGCGCGCGGCCTCACCCGCCGCCGGGTGTTCGGCTATCTCGATTTCAACTTCTCCGGCACCGGACTGATCAACGGGCAACGTCTGTGCGATCGCCTCGAGCAAGAGCTCGGCGGCACGGACATCGAGGATCTCGATCCCCGCTTCACCGCCGTTGCGACCGAGATCGGCAGCGGCCACGAGATCTGGCTGTCGCGCGGCAAGCTCGTCGACGCGGTGCGCGCTTCATACGCGCTTCCGGGAATTTTCCGGCCGGTGAAGATCAACGGGCGCTGGCTGTTCGACGGCGCACTCGTCAATCCCATTCCGGTCTCCGTGTGCCGCGCCCATGGTGCGCGCTACGTCATCGCGGTCAATTTGAACTTCGACGTCTGCGGCCGCGGCACGGTCGTGCCTCACTGCGAGCCCGATGGCGCGATGAGCGATGCCATCGAGCAAGAGTTGGTGAGTGCCGCGCCGCCGGCCAAGAACGGCCGCTCGGTCCGTCAACTGCTGACGCGTCAGCTCTTCGGCGAAAGCGAAGCCGCGCCCGGCATCTCCAAGGTGATGGTCGAAGCCTTCAACATCGTGCAGGACCGCATCGCGCGCTCGCGGCTTGCCGGCGACCCGCCCGATGCCATGATCAATCTGCGGCTGTCGGAGATCGGCCTGTTCGACTTTCACCGCGCCGACGAGCTGATCGCGCGCGGCGAGGCCGCCGCCCAGCGCCAGATCGAGGATATGCGCCGCGAGATCGATGCGCGCCGCCACGGTATCGGTCACGAGATAGGGATGGTCGAGGTCGTCTAGGCTTCGAGGTTACGTGCAGAAACGAGAACACCCCGCACCGCTTGGCGGTCCGGGGTGTGTTTTTGTCGAGAATTGGGGGCTTGCGTGCGCTGGGCTCAGCCGGTCACGAAGTAGCCGCGCATCGCCATCACTTCCATCTCCACCTCGGCGATGTGATGCTTGACGATGTCGCCGATCGAGACGATGCCGACGAGCGCGCCATCCTCCACGACGGGAACGTGACGGAAGCGACCTTTGGTCATGACCTCCATCATCTCCTCGATGGTGCTCGACTCGTTGCAGGTGATAACGGCGCTGGTCATGGCCTGAGTGACAGGCTCGGCGAGCGCTTTCTCGCCGCCTTCGCCGAGACGGCGAATGATGTCGCGTTCGGAAATGATGCCGGCCACCTCGCCGTTGTCGCCAACGACGACGATTGCGCCGATCTTCTTTTGGGCCAGCTTCTGAATAATATCGAGAAGGGTGGCGTCGGGTCGTGCGGTCGCGACGGCACGGCCTTTCGCTTTCAAGATTTGTGCGATGTTCATTTCAGTTTCCTCCCGCAGCGCCTACGGCCGTTATTCCAAGCCCCGTGACCACTTACCGCGACGTTTGCGGGGATGGCCCGGTCGATGACGTTGAGGACGTTTCCCCATATTTCGTTTTCTCCAGGCTCCCCATAAGGTTCGCCTAAAGTAGGATGGTGCGTCATTAGAGCCCAGTAGGCAAGAACTCAGTTCGCGCTTGGCCAAGCTGGTGAACGCAAAGTTGGCGCTCGATCGAAAAAGCCAAACGCGAATAGGCCGGCGAAATAACCGCCCAGATGCGCTTCCCAAGCAATGCCGCCCTGCGAAACGGTTCCAAATCCAAGCAAGCCCAAAAAATTGGCAACGATAAATGCCAACGTCACCAGGATGACGCGTCGATCGATGAGCGCTTGCGAAAGCGACATGAGCGGAATCTCGCGCGGAGTTTCCCGCAGCGCAGCAACACCGCCGTTGTCGAGCGCGGTGAATAGAAAACGCATCGTTCCGCCCATCAGTCCTGAGACGGCACCGGAGGCTCCAATCATCGGCGCGAGCAGCCCGAGGTTGAAGACAAGGAACGTCATTGCCGCGGCGATCGCAGTCACCGCCGAGAAGGCGAGGAAGCGCCATGATCCGACCCGCTGCGCGACCGCACCGCCGAAGACGAGCATCCAAGCTGCGTTGATCCCGAGGTGAAAGTAGTCGGCGTGCACGAACGCGTAGGAGAGGAACGAGGTGACCTCGGCCACTGGGTCGCCGGGGATCTCGGCGGCAAGCTCGGTGTAGCGCGCGGGCACGAAAGCAAGCGCCACCGTCACCCAGCTATACCAGGGCTCGGCAAGGGCCTCGCGGACCAGATGCACGGCCAGCATCACCGCCAGCAGCCCCAGCACACTGCCCGGCACGTTGAAGATCGGCTCCCGGCGGCTCACTGACATCCCCTTTGTTGCTTGCGTCCCGGATACCCCGGGGCGGGCAGAGTTAACGGTACCGGTCCCCGCCGGCAACCATGTTTCCGCTGCAACGGCACGAAGCGCCCCGCTGGCACGGATGCTGCGACTAGCCCCGCCATGGCGTGCGGCTGAGGGCGGGTGTCCCAATCCGGAACAGCCATTAACACGCTCACGCTACGCAACGGGGCAACTCGACAATTTTGGCTATGGATATGAGACATAGAACGAGCAAGGCGCTTTTCGCATATTGGAACGGCGTACGAGCGGAGCGGCTGGCACCGCGTCGGTTCGAGATCGAGCCGAGTGCCATCGCCCAAATCCTATCCTCCACGTTCATTCTGGAGCGTCTCGATACGGCGACGTTCCGCTATCGCCTGGCCGGCACCACGGTGTGCGATTACTTCGGCTTGGAGCTCCGGGGCAGCAATTTCGCCGAGGGCTGGCCGCACGAGGATCGCATCGCCATCGAGGATGGTTTCTCTGCGCTGACCACCCAGGCCGCTGCGGTGCTGTTGCAGATCGAGGCGGCGCCCAAGGGACGCGCCTCGACACCGTTCGAGGTGCTGATGCTGCCGTTACGGCACACGGGCGACCGGATCGACCGCGTGCTGGGTGCGTTCAGCGCACTCGAGGCTCCGGTTTGGCTGGGACACGCCATGCTGACGACGAAGCGGCTGATTTCGCACGAGCTCATCTGGCCGGCAGGCAATGAGCTCGATCGACTTCAAGAGACAATCGCCGAGCCGCCGATGCTGATGCACGCGGCCAATGCGCGGATCGTGCGTTCTGAGCGGCGCCAGTTCCGTGTTTTCGAAGGCGGTCTCAGCGAGGCATCGCGCGAGGAAAGCTGAAGGGCTCCAGGCTTACTGTCGTCCCGGATTGTATCTGGGACGATCCAGTTGCGAAAGCATTACAAAAACACTGTTTGCAAAAATGGTGCGCCGATTAGCGCTTCATTAAGGGCCCTCCCGCATAGTCATCCGAAGAAAAGAGCCATCTGTGCACGCGTTCTTGTCGTGGCTCGCGCACACAAAGGGTCGCTGGTCGCGGCCAGTTGCAGGATCGGCTCATGTCGAGGAGTTCGGCACCGCAGTATTCGAGGCGC
>Ga0209347_1002813_pt1 | contig 21937 bp, 25 predicted proteins | sample AutmiccommuBRH23_FD_187382 | JGI IMG/M metagenome (GOLD analysis project Ga0209347, IMG submission 187382) | Deep subsurface microbial communities from Mt. Terri, Switzerland - Autotrophic microbial communities BRH/23 (SPAdes) (version 2) | ecosystem: Environmental > Aquatic > Deep subsurface >...
CAAAAGCAGACACATATACTGACATCAGTGCTATCACTATCAGTATAGACGCTGCTGCACCGGCAGGAACTATTTACAGGGTCAGCATCGGAGCAGGTCCGGTAACGATCGAGTCCGAGATCGACTCTGCATCAAGATATGTGAACTCAGAGATCCCGGAGTTCCCAACCGTTGCACTCCCTGTAGCAGCAATCCTCGGTCTTGCATTCTTCATGCAGCGCCGCAAGGAAGAGTAAGCCAATAACTTACTCTTAATCTTTTTTCCATTTTTAGATATCAGGCCTTCTCATATACGCTTTTATATAAAAGATACATGACTTACTAAGTTTACAACTCAAGTTTTTTGTAGAGTTAATGCCTTTTATTATAATGTTATTATCATATCTCTGTTTATGGTAAAGTCAAGATAATTTACAACGTGGCTTTAAAGTTTGCAGCTATTGAAAAGCAGTATCGTGATGAAAATAAACCTTCCGAACAATATTAAGAAAAGGTTATGTTAAATAAGAACATAGCTTACTGTTTATTAACAGGTTGTGGGGAATGAGCCACAATTAGGAGTGGAGTTAAAGAGATGTTGGGGAACGTCTCGAATCCGTAAGAGAGAGGCACCTTAAAGCGTGGTGGTTTCCGGGTGCCTCATCACCTTAATACATCTAACTGCCTCTTTTGTATATGTCTATTCGTATAAAGACCTATTGTATATATAATCTATCTTTTTATAATTCTTCGCTGGACTATAAAACTCAATATTTATAGTATGCAACTCTTTAAAATATTCATAATACAACATTTTTATGAGATTAAAGCAATACTAAAAAATTGCTTGTTATAGAAACGTCCTAATTAATGCCGTCCTATTAGGCGGGTCCGTTTTGTCCTATTATTAATGGTATGAAAAAATTAAGATAGGCTCCTAGATTTTATTTGCTGAAGGTTACTATTGTTGTAATGCTTGTAACGGTTATACAAAAGTACGCTTTATAATCTATAATAAATGCTTAAGCAGACACGCCCTGCATTATCTATCTCTATGGACGTATTCTGCTAAAGAATGTACAATAACAATGATAAGAATAGTCTAAGTCCTTCTTTTCAGGTGTTACAAGCGTTTCACCTGTTACATGTCAAGCAGTCACTATAATATCCCTGCACATCAAATCAGCCTGCTCCAGAATATTCTTGGGTGCTAAGAGCTGAATTCCGTGAATCCTTTGAATTATCGAATATCAGATTTCTCTCATTGATATTCTAATGTCGTTTAAGTGGAATGAATTTTTGCTCAATGAAAGATATATATCTGTTGATAAGTACACCCCATAGATTCATTGACTGAAGAATACCTGAATCTCACCTGGGTGATGGACCACAGCCTAGTGTCATTTCCCAAACCCAACATGTGAACTCACAGCTCTTGTTCACTCATCAAGATCATGATGCAAAATATGCAATGACATTGCTTAAGCAATGCCATCAAACTAGAAATTTGTAATGTATTAATTATGCTAGTTATTTGTCAGAATCACTCTATGACGTTGATTTGATAAAATTTCTACAGAGCACATTTGTCCAATATATAAGATAATTCAGCAGCAGCCGCTGCTTTAATAAGCATTATGTAATCAGGTGCTGAAACTAAGAGATTACACACAAAGATAATATGATTCTTAGTTTTTGATTGGATTCAGTTTGTTACGTTCATATCACCTAAGTAAGGTCCATGCCAAGTATGCACCCATATCTGACCGCTATAGGCATTTACACTCAGCATACCTTCAATTCCTCCCTTTCCAAAGTCAAAGGTGTAATACCCAGGCATTTCATGAGACTCCAGAATCTGTGCTTCTGGCAGGTACCCAGTTAGAAAATCTTCTGCCAGTGTCTGCGAATCGCTCAGGTCGTATGTAACGCCTTCCGCCTGCGCCCTTCCAGCACCATACTGTGTGTTCCACATCATGTTAGGCCCTGGTTCAGGATATGCAGAACCTGAGTACCGGTCTACTAGAACTTCAGCGATATCTTGGCTGCTGTTAGTATTTTTTACAACGCCATAATAATTGCTACTGAAAACCATAACGTCGTCAACTTCCATATCTGGACCATATTGCTGTGCGAAGCTTTGCATGTTTCTCATGGCTTCATCCGGAGTTATTGGTTTGGACTCTGAATAGTAGAGAGCCATCATGTTACCCATCATCATATTGCCCATCATACCATTTCCATAGCTATAGTTGTATGCGGGATTATTCATCATTCCAGATCCATAGTCGTAGTTATATCCCGGATTGTTCATCATCCCAGGTCCCATATACCAAGATTGATAGTCACTTGTATCATAGGTTGAACTATACATCATTGGCCTGAAGGCCATAGAAGCAAGAAGTAAGATTATTACCAATATCAATATGCCAATTATAATATTTTTGCTTTCTGCCATATTAACCCCATATTGAATTTTAACACTATCCTATTTATGACTTTCTCGAAAACAGTTATTTAATCTTAATGATTACAAGATTAAAAAGGCATTTTGAAGTGATTAATGAGTTCTATTTTAAATCTGCGTTTTAATTTAGACTGTTACTAAGTTATTATATTCTAACAAAATATCATATTGCACGCTTAATTAATGAACATCTTGCTTAAATAAAATAGTAGCTTACTATTAATTGGGCTTCATGGGGAGAATAAACCACACTCAAGAAATGAAATTTTGTATAGGGGAGTAATTAATGACCACAATCGATCCTGCAGTAACGGCAGTTGAAGATCCGGTATGTCACATGAAACTTGATGAGCATACTGTAAAGTTCAAAAGTGAATATGAAGGCGAAACCTACTATTTTTGTTCGCTTGCATGCAAGAAAAAGTTTGATGAAGATCCAGGAAAGTACATAAAAGCCTATCCTATGAAGGAAAATACATGAAAATTGTAGTTGCTGATTCCATTTATCTTCCAGAGGAATATAGAAAGAAGCTGGAATCTCTTGGGGATTTAAGAGTTTTTGATACAACGCCTGGTTCTCTCGATGAATTCATTGGAAGGATACATAATGCAGAAATTGCCATAGTTGGCAGATATGGATTCTCAAAAGAGGCGTTTCAGGCAGCTTCAACTCTAAAGATGGTGTCTGTATGGCAAACAGGATATGATCACATTGATATCGAAACTGCAAATAAGGCAGGAGTGATTGTAGCCAATGTCCCTAGTTATGCATTTGATGCTGTAGCAGAACTTGTGTTCGCTTTTGCCCTTAGCCTGCTTAGAAAGGTACATGTGGCTGACAGAAGAATACGCGAGGGTAAATTTAACTGGAAAGACTATGTAGGAAATCAGCTGATGGGTAAGACTATAGGGGTTCTTGGTACAGGAGATATAGGGACTCGAGTGATACAGATCGCTCACGGATTCAATATGAATGTCCTCTCGGTAACAAGGCACCCAAGTCCCTCAAAAGAGACAAGACTGGGAATAAAATTTGTAGATATAGACACACTCTTAAGAGAGTCTGACATTGTGACCCTTCATATACCTCTCACACCTGAAACTGAAAAGATGATAGGTGAATCTGAACTTAACAAAATGAAGTCAAGTGCCATCCTGATAAACACAGCAAGGGGAAAAGTAGTTGATGAAGAAGCTCTGGTCAAAGCACTAACAGAAAAGAAGATTAGAGCTGCAGGTCTGGATGTGTTTGAAAAGGAGCCTCTTCCAATGGACAGCCCGCTCATGGAGCTGGACAATGTTATGTTAACTCCTCATGTTGCATTCCTGTCTGAAGAGTCTCTTGAGGAATGCACATATATATGTGTTGAAAATGTTGAAATGTTTGTTAAGGGAGAAGTGCAGAATGTGGTAAATCCAGAGGTTCTAAAAAAATAGAACATTTTCTTTTGCAGTGATCTGGTGAAAAAGAATCAGATCCTTCCGTTAATAAGAAACCCTGTCAGAAACTGCAATTTTTGCCGCAAAGCCCTACTTTAATATGTATTATTCTTTTGATATTAAAAGGAACTTTTCATATGAACACAGCAAATCTCATATCAAAAGATAATCTTACCGTGAAGGTAGTGTTAATCATAAACCTAGCTGTAGTTACATTCTACTTGCTGACAGAGCACAGAGCGCACCTTCTGGAATATTCAAATTATATAATTCTCTTGGCTTTCATTTTGATGCACGTTTTCATGCATTCAGGACACGGAGAAGGATACAGAGGGCACAGCGGATGTGGAGGGCATGGTCACGGAAAGCATAATCCTAAGGACACAGCAAATGGAGCTGAAGAGTGTGACGGAGAGCACGGGAGTGCAGGGCAGCACAAGAACAGCCGGGATGATGTTAAATGAGCGACATACCAGCATACAGTCTATGGTCTCTCGTCATAATCAACTCCTTGATCTTTATCGTCTTTGCCTTCAGCTTTACCAAGCCCAAGACCCCGCGAGACTGGCGTTCTTTGGGAGCCTTTTCGGCATTTATAGTTGCAATGTTTACGGAGATGTATGGCTTTCCGCTGACCATATATCTGCTTTCAGAATGGCTGGGAAGCCGTTATCCAGGCATTGACATTCTGTCCCATAATGCCGGTCACTTATGGTATACACTTCTTGGCTTTGAGGGAGAACCTCATCTCAGCATGTTTCACATAGTCAGTAGTGTCTTTATCTTTGGAGGCCTCTACCTACTAGCCAGTGCTTGGGGTGTGCTGTATAAAGCCCAAAAGAACAATACTTTAGCGACTACAGGTCCTTACGCTTACGTGCGCCATCCCCAGTATGATGCATTTATCCTAGTGATGATAGGATTTTTGATCCAATGGCCTACTATCCTCACGTTGTTGATGTTCCCTATACTGGTTTGGACTTATATCCACCTAGCAAAACGTGAAGAAAAAGATGTTTTGGCAGAGTTTGGCGAAGAGTACTCCCCCTATATGTCAAAACCCCCCGCATTTATACCGCGCTTGAGATAACACAATAGTTTTAAAATTGCAGTTAAGCACTCGCAGCAGTTCTTTTTGATTAAATCCCAGCTGAAACTAGGTTCTTTTTCTATGCATTAGGATGCTCAACTTTGGAACTAGCCTCCCTGTCTTTTTCATATACTTCCTGTATTCACTCCCAAAGTGCTCTGTCATCATTTTTTCTTCACTGGGTACCCTTAAAATGTACATACAGATTACTGGTAGCATATAACACAAAGATACTATCCAATTGGCGGAAAGAAACAACACTCCTATGCCTATTAGAAAAATCGCTGCATACATGGGGTGCCTGATAAATCTGTAAGGGCCATCAGTTATCAAAGTATGTCCTTTCCTGATTTCCAGAACAGGAGACCAGTTTTTTCCTAAAGACCTATGGGGCCAAATGAAGAGAAGATCGCCTGTAAAGATTATTCCTGCTCCCAACCAGCGAACATCACTATTAAAAAGAATACGAAAAGCATCTATCAAGGATGTGAAAAGGTAAATGAATACAGGGATAATACCCAGTCCGACTAGATAGTAGAGGAGTCTTTCTCTTTGCTCGTGCTTTACAACTGATTTTTTAAAATCCCTACAACCTCTCTGATAGTATAACCTTATCCCTGCATCAATCACAAGCAAAACTGCCAGAGCTATTTTGAACTGAACTTCATCCACATGATTAAGTCTACTACAAAGGTATTTATCTGCTATGCATTTTCTTCAGGATAAGCATATATAAGTTTTTAAGCGGCTATCACGAGATAAGGATGGTCAAGTATTTAATATCCTAAAATCATTTATAAATGGGAGTCTGTGGGGGAATCTAAGTTTCTAAGGAGTCACACCGAAGAACCTCAATATCGGATATATACATAGGTTTAGCTTTGCTTTTGGGAATAGGCAGCATTGCTATCATATATGGAGGTTGGATAGGCCATGCTATAATAGCTATTATTAGCCTTGTGCTGATGATATATATTCTCGCAACCGGAGCCATGCTCAGGGGGAGAATAAAGAGATTTTCAGGAAATATATTTAAGTTTCATAAGAAGAGCGGTATCTATTTTGGAGCCTTCATTCTGGGATCTTTTATTTATGGTTTATGGTTAAGGTTACAGCATGGTGAGTCCGTACTATTATCCGTTCACGGAAAGTTAGGACTGATAATTGTTGTCATAGTTATTATCCAAGTTATCCCCAGCCTTCTTTTAAAGAAGCGAGCCAAATACAGTGGACTACATAAGATATTAGGTTACTCTCTGGCGCCTATCCTGCTCATTGAGGCCACATTGGGCCTGTATAATGGTATTATCAGCGGGACAAAGGCTTTGGTCCTCCTTCATTCAATATCTGGAGGCCTAACAATCCTTGCTTTGGCGTGGATTATTCTCGAGATATCATATCCGACGGAAAAATCACTTATGAGGGCAAGGATAGCAAGTTACATTTCTGCACTTATGTTAACTGCAGGATGCTGGATTGCGGGAGGCTACAACTATTTGAAGGGCTATGGTTCCCAAGTAAAGCCCGTAATTCTGGCAGGGCCATACCCCTGGGCACATCAGATTATAATGGAAGTGAAAGAACACATTTTCGTCTTTATCCCCATTATGGTTTTTGCACTATCCATTACCTTGTCTAAACTTGATAAAGATGCTTTTCTGGCCGATACTGATTCTAGACGTGCTCTCATGATGATCACCTGTCTGGCACTCTTTATGGTGCTGCTCATGTTTCTGATGGGAACAGTCATATCCTATACCGGAAATGCCGGAGCAGAGGTCTGAAATGAAGCAGTCAGCAACTTTTATTGCGGCAGCCGCAATTACCATATTCTTAACCGGCTGGGTCATTATTGCACATGATACATCATCTGATTTTAAACAGCTTCTGATATCAATTACGGGTCATCACTGGGTATCAGTGAGTTTAATATCAATAGTTCTATTCCTGCTCATCACAGGGTTTCTGCTGGTTTCTTCAACTAGCATTAGAGAGTTCCTAAGGGTTGACAATATAAATATATGGTCGACTATTCTGGTAGCTGTGACCCTGATTATGATGCTTGGAATCCTTACTAGGTTAATTCTTAACTTCTTAGCAGAATGAGATACCAACATAATGCAGTCTTGCTCAATCTTAAATTATTAACGCTTTAACACTTTCCAACAATATATTGCAAAAGTGCCAAAAGCACTTCTTACAGTTCCTCTGTTGTGGTCTTTTGTAGGCTTTTCGGTTCCGTTTTCTTTTAGTATCCTGGAAAATTTTCAGGTGTTACAATCGTTTCATGTGTTACATTTCAAGCAGTCACTGTAATATCCCTGCACATCAAATCAGCCTGCTCCAGAATATTCTTGGTCGCCAGCAGTTGCATGTCTGGCGGATACCCATACTTTTTCAGGATTTTCTTGACACTAATTCTCATCTTGGCCTGTATGTTCTTTCGCACTGTCCAGTCTATTGTAGCGTTGTTTCTGATGAGTCCTACAAGCTCCACTGCCATCAGTTGCAGTGTCTCGTCAACAGAACATCCACAGTGCTATCCTTGCGGGTCTAACATTTCAATCCCTCTTAGGTCTGATTTTAACCACGGCATTTTTGGCTTATTTTGGATTACTTAGTATTGCGCCAAGCAGAGAAAATACGGCTATCAGCATTACTGCCTCTCTTTTAGTACGGGCTCCCGCACCGTATGCTGCTCCCATGGAAGCTGCTGCATTGTTTCCTCCAATGTTGATTCCCATGAAGATCGCAGATGCAATGGCAGCCAGTGCTATAATCATTTCTGTATAATTCCTTTTCTTATGGCCGATAGGTCCTTTTTCCTGTAAGAATCTAAGCAGATGAAATATAGCCTGCTATATAGCAGTGGAGAATGTGGCTAAAATTGCCACAAAAAAAGAGGCAAATCTTGCCTTTTTACATATTTCAATATATCACAATCTACATAAGCCGAGGTGATTACAAATGGATGAAAAGACGATTAGCTACGACAGACTTAAACAAGGCGGTTTTCTTCGCCAGAAACAAAAAGAAGGCCTCTTTTCAATACGGCTTCGTGTTGTCGGAGGCCAGCTGACCTCTGATCAGCTTCGGACACTTGCAGATGCCTCTGAGAAATATGGCAGAGGTGAGGTTCACATCACTTCACGCCAGGGACTTGAGGTCTCATATGTTTCCCTTGAGGATGCAGAGGACCTCCTTGACCACCTTGAAAAAGGAGGTGTCCGCCAGGGTACCTGCGGGCCCAGGGTCCGTGGAGTGGTTGCCTGCCAGGGAAACCTCATATGTCCGCGTGGGTTAATCAATGCGGAGGACATCGCAAAGAAGATCGACGAGAATTACTTTGCCATGGAGCTTCCAAGCAAGTTCAAATTTGCAGTTACAGGCTGTCCCGCATCATGTATGAAACCGCAGGAGAACGACTTTGGTGTAATGGGAGGGCTTGAACCAAAATGGATAGAGGAACAGTGTGTCTATTGTGGCCTCTGCCAAACAGCATGTTCCGTGGATGCTATCAAGGTAGAGAACGGAACCCTGCATTATGACAGGGACAAATGCATCAAGTGTGGCCAGTGCCTCCTGATGTGCCCTACAAAAGCATGGGTCAGTTCAAGAGAAGGATACACTGTCTACGTTGGTGGCAAGGTTGGCAGAAATCCAAGATTTGGCACCAAACTCGCCGAACTGGTGGATGAGACGACCCTCTTCAGGATAATCGAAAAATCACTGGGGTTCTTTAAAAAAGAAGCAACTTCAGGTGAGCGGTTCGGAGATACTATCCAGCGTGTTGGCTTTGATAATTTCAGGGCTTTTGTGCTGGAATGAAATATCTCATTTAATATCACAAATCAAGATAATCGGGAGATGACTATGGCAGTACAGAATCCGGGATTGAAGAATGAAATAGAGGCATTAGATAAAAACTACAAAGACAGCTCTCCTCAGGAGATTCTCGAGTATGCCCTGAACAGGTTTGGCAAAGGCATCTCTATTGCGTTCAGTGGTGCAGAGGATGTTGTGCTCATCGATATGGCAACCCGGATTAAGGCTAACGTGAGTGTGTTTTCACTTGATACAGGACGTATGCACCCGGAGACGTACAGGTTCTTCGAGGTTGTGCGGGATTATTACAACATACCTCTGGAAATATTCTTTGCTAACAGGGAAAAGACAGAAGAACTGGTCCTCAGGAAGGGGATGTTCTCATTCTATAAGGACGGACATGGCGAATGCTGTGCTGTTCGGAAAGTCGATCCGCTGAGACGCTCTCTCAGTATGAGGGATGCGTGGGTCACAGGACAGCGCAAGGACCAAAGTCCCAATACCCGGGCAGAAATTCCTGTGATCGAGCTGGATACAGTGTTCGGTGACGGCACACTTGTGAAATTCAACCCACTGGCAAACTGGAATTCCAGGCAGGTATGGGATTACATACGGGAAAACAACGTGCCGTACAATGAACTTCACGGAAAGGGATATGTAAGCATTGGCTGTGAGCCGTGTACCCGGCCTGTGCTGCCGGGGCAGCATGAGCGTGAAGGACGGTGGTGGTGGGAAGAAGCTACCAAGAAAGAGTGCGGACTGCACTCGGGAAATGTTAGATCCCATATTTGACAGTCAAAACTCAAGAATTAGGGATTGCAGGATAAATTGAGAATGTTATTGAATATATCTATGAAGAAATTACTGGAGAATCATACATGGCCACTATGGAAGAATCTTATCGGCTTTCAAATTTAAAGACACTTGAAGCAGAAAGCATAGGCATTATCAGGGAAGTGGCTGCAGAATTTGAAAATCCTGTTATGTTGTATTCGGTAGGCAAGGACTCGTCGGTGATGGCCCATCTTGCGATCAAGGCCTTTTACCCGAAAAAAGTACCTTTCCCTTTATTGCATGTTGATACCGGATACAAGTTTCCTGAAATGTACGAATTCAGGGATTATTATACAAAAAAACACAACCTTGACCTGAAAGTTCACAGGAATCAGGAAGCTTTCAATAAAGGGATAAACCCTATTTCAGTGGGAACGGTCAAATGTTGTGCCGAGCTTAAAACAAAAGCACTCCTTGACGCATTAAAGGAAGGCGGTTATGATGCAGCATTTGGAGGCGCCCGCAGAGACGAAGAGAAATCAAGGGCAAAGGAAAGGATTTATTCATTCCGCGACAAGCATGGTCAGTGGAATCCGAAGGACCAGAAACCCGAATTATGGAATCTCTTTAATTCAAAGATAGATCCCGGAGAGTCAATCAGGGTATTCCCACTCTCGAACTGGACAGAACTTGATATCTGGACATATATCTATCATGAAAATATTGAGATAGTTCCTCTATACTTTGCAAAGAAAAGACCAGTCATTGAGAAAAATAACCAGCTAATTCCGGTCTATACAGATGAGTACGAGGAAGAAGTCAAAGAAGCTATGTGCCGTTTCAGGACACTGGGATGCCATTACTGTACAGGTGCAGTTCGGTCAGAGGCAGACACTCTGCCAAAGATCATTGAGGAGATGATGGTTGCCCGTCATTCTGAGCGTATAACAAGGGTAATTGATCACGATCAGGATAGTTCCATGGAACAAAAGAAGAAGGAGGGATACTTTTGAAGGAATCTGACTCTTTGATCGAAAAAAATCAGAATATCGATCTATTACGGTTTGCCACTGCAGGAAGTGTGGACGACGGCAAATCAACCCTTATCGGGAGATTATTGTATGACTCAAAATCAATATTTGAGGATCAACTGAATTCAATTAGAACATTCTCGAAGACCCACAGGAATCAGGATATTGATTATTCTCTTGTAACTGACGGTCTAAGATCGGAAAGGGAGCAGGGAATCACGATTGATGTCGCATACAGGTTCTTCTCGACTCCAAAAAGGCGTTTTATCATTACCGATACCCCCGGGCATGAGCAATATACAAGAAACATGGCTACAGGTGCATCAAATGCGTCTCTTGCTCTGATTCTCATTGACGCTAGGAACGGAGTTGTAACACAGACAAAAAGGCACTCATTCATCTCATCTCTTCTTGGTATCCGAAACTTTGTAGTTGCAGTCAATAAAATGGATCTGGTGGACTATTCAGAAGAAGTGTTTGAGAATATTTTGAGTGAGTTTAACTCCTTCTCTGATAAATTATCGGAAGAATCAGTTTACTATATACCAATAAGCGCCCTCAAAGGTGACAATGTCATCGACCGAAGCGATAATATGCCCTGGTATCAGGGGTCAACATTACTTGATTACTTGGAGAACGTAAATTTCTCCGGTGGTCGCAACCTAGCTGATCTCAGGTTCCCGGTCCAGTATGTTAACTGGGGGGGCGGCGATGATTTCAGGGGCTATTGTGGTACAATAGCTTCAGGCTTGATCCACAAAGGAGAGAAGATAAGAGTCCTTCCTTCGGGAAAAACGAGTCAAATCTCAAGGATCGTCACGTATGAAGGAGACCTTGATTATGCCTTTGCTCCCATGGCAGTAACTCTTTGTCTGGAGGATGACATTGACATTAGCCGCGGTGATCTGATCGCAACGGTTGATGACCTTCCTGTAATTGCCGGAAGTCTTGAGGCAAATATAGTATGGATGGATAATTCTCCCATGGAGATTGGGAAAGACTATTTGTTCAAGCACACTACCAGCACGGTTAAAGGAACTTTCTCAGAAGTACTTCATGAGTTTGATCCTGATGATATCAGCATGAAATCTTCGGAGTTTTTGAGCTTAAATGAGATTGGAAAAGTTAAGATTGAATTAAAAAGCCCGATATTTGCCGACATTTATTCTCAGAACAAGATCACAGGTTCGTTCATTGTAATCGATCCCCACACCAACCAGACAGCTGCTGCCGGCATGATTACGAAATGCAGACAGGTATCCCCTGACAAAGCATGCAAAACTGTACAGGCCAGGGTTATCAGATATCCGGGAGATAAGAAAGAAGAGGCACAGGTCAATTATGACCGCCTTTCCATGCAGGGTACGCATTGTATCTACGTGGATGACGGTCTCCTGCTTGAAACACTTTGCAAGGGAATCCCGGTTGACAGCGAGCATTATTCCAGCACTATTGAGGATCTGTGCAAAATCGTTACGAGATCAGGCGTGTCCGTGGTTCTGTGCTCTAATCATTTGAGCAGTTGAATCTGTTGATATGGGATACCTCTGTATTTGATAGATAGATGCAGAATTCAAGAAAATTCCCTGCTCACTGTTGAAGTTGGCAGGTTTTTCATCTTTTTTAAAAATGAAATGATTTTAGAATTGTAGTTCCTTCACAAAACGAAGGTCAAAGATAGTCTCTTGACGGAGTTTGCCTGATATATATCCAAGTTCATGCAACACTTCCACAAAACACATGGTGGATGCTATATACTTCTCTGAGATGTCTGCCGAGTATTTTGGCGACAATTCATACACATCACGTACAAAGCTCGCATCGATGATCTTTATTGTCGCGGCAACCAGCTTTGATGCCTCTTCTGTATGCTCACGAATAAATCTGGAGGCATTCTCGTGCAATCCTATGAACTTCAAGAGAGCATCCGGGAAGTTTTCAATTATATCACAACTTGCAATTATCCCGTAGCTGGGATTGCTAGGCCACAGTTTTTCGGGTGGAATCACTATTTTGGCATTGCAGTATCTTTTTGCCACGACAGCAAGTGAGGGGGTCCCGATTGCAATTTTAATCTTTCCTTCAGCCATATCTTCAGGAATAAGATCAGCCCATTCATAGTTGAGTATATGGACATCATTCTCAAAAGATGCCTCTTTGAGACAATTCCTAATAATAACATCGTGAATCGAGCTGGCAGGCGGACAGGCTATTGACATTTCCTTGAACTGTTCCAGGAAAAGCTTCATCTTGTTTCTACAGTCCTCAAGCGTCAGAAACTCAGGAGCTGCAATCATTACCGTTCCTTCAGTGTGGCCGCCCGCAATGCATCTAATCTGAAGGCCCCTGTCGATTCCAATCATTGCAGGAGGCAGTCCAATATATCCTATATCTATCTCATTGTTCTCGAATGCCCGGACAACTGCAGGCCCTCCCCCAAAAAGTTTCCACTCTGGCTCTATACCTTCCTTTTCAAGCCATTTAGTTCCCATGAGTATGAAAGAAGTGTGATACGCGGTAGAAAGGTGCCCTATCCTCAATTTTGTCATGGATTCACCGGTTTAACATAATACATACCTTTCCGGGGTACGAGTTCCCAGGGTCGACATATGCTCATTTAAGATCAGCCTCCGCTTATTGCAGGTAATATTGAGACCTCGTCAGCGTCATTTATTTCTGTGTCCAAGCCTGAAAGATGCCTGATATCTTCGCCGTTGACATAGACATTGACAAACCTTTGTACCTGACCATTATGTAACAGGCATTTTTCAAGTTCCTCACCGTACTCGTGAACAAGCCTGTGTAAAAGAATTTTTACTGTCGCATTTCCCATATCGAAACTTGCGGATCTTGTTCTTGTTATAGTGTTCAATGCTGATGAGAATCTTACAGATACCACTTGGTCTACCTCCTGATGTTTCTGGATTATTATTTATTCTCTCTACAACTGCTTTTTCATTGAGGTCAATATAGCCGCTTTCTAAACCTATTTATCCGAGTATTGCACCTCTTTTAAAATACTGGCATGTATTGTGCTCTGCCATAGGGCGCATTTACAGGACTATGAATTTCTGTCACATGCTGCAGATTAATGTGATTAACTCTTTCCAGGAAGGTAAAAATGATAGGTGAATTTACTGAAGAACAGATCAGGCGGTATTCAAGACATATCATCCTGCGGGAAGTCGGCGGGAAGGGACAGCATAAGCTGCTGTCTTCCAAAGTGCTCTGCATCGGAGCAGGAGGGCTTGGCTCTCCCATTATCCAGTATCTGGCCGCTGCGGGGGTCGGAACCATCGGAATCGTTGATGACGATGTAGTGGACCTGAGCAACCTGCAACGGCAGGTCATACACGCTGGCAATGTCAATATGCTCAAAGTGGAATCTGCAAAAAGGTATATTGAGAACCTGAACCCCGATGTACAGGTCATCCTTTATCCGGAAAGGATCAGTCCGGATAATATTCTTGATATAATAAGTGATTACGATATTGTAGTGGACGGTTCCGACAACTTTGCCACCCGCTACCTTGTTAACGACGCCTGTGTGCTTGCAAAAAAGCCTCTTTCACATGGCAGCATTTTCAGGTTTGAAGGTCAGGTCACAACTATCCTGCCCGGCAAAGGGCCCTGTTACAGGTGCCTTTTCGGGCATGCGCCTCCTGCCGGCATGGTACCAAGCTGCCAGGAGGCAGGGGTTATCGGAGTACTTCCTGGCATCATTGGTTTGATTCAGGCTACCGAGGTTATCAAGTACCTGATCGGGTTAGGTGAGACACTGTCGGGCCGGCTTATATTCTATGATGCTTTTAGCATGTCCTTTGATGAGATCAAAGTTCATAAGGATCCTTCATGTCCGGTATGCGGTGAAAGACCATCAATAACAGCAGTTGAGACCGGGAACTACCTGGATGGAGAAGAGTTTTGCAGTATCGGATAAAAGGATAAGGTTCCAAAATGTTTAATTACTACAATAACATACTGCATTTGATTCACAATTGTGAATTTAATCCGGTTTTACCGGATGACATCCATACCATTTTGAGAAGCTAATATCCTTTTTTAATTGAATTTTTCCTAGTAAGGTAAATTTGGCTAAATAAAATACCTATAGAGGACATTTAATATGAAATATAGGAAAGGCTTTTAACTATCATTATCCAGAATAATGAGTATGACGCGGGAATTCACTCTCACAATTTTGTCAGGAAAGAATCGATTAGGTGAAAAGGAAGGTTTTGACAGCATGGAAATAAGGCCCGGGGATACCATATCAATAGTGGGTCCTACAGGTTCGGGAAAATCGGCTTTCATAAATGACATAGAGACACTGGCACAGGAAGACACTGTTACAGGCAGAACGGTCCTTGTTAACGGTGATGTTCCTCCAGAGTCCTTTATACGTGACCCGGCTTTCAAGCCCATTGCACTGATAACCCAGAATACACGCTGTCTGGCAGACCTCTCTGTGGAAGCGTTCTTGGCGATGCATATCAAGGCACGGCGTTCTGGCAAGGAAGACATCCTCTATGAAACGATCAATCTTGCAAATACATTTACCGGAGAGAAAATTGCTCTCAATAGCAAAATGAGCAGTCTGTCCGGAGGGCAGACCCGGGCTCTTATGATTGCGGATGCACTCTTGATAAGCGACACTCCGATACTTCTTCTGGATGAGATCGAGAACGCAGGGATTTTCAAAGATAAAGTAATACAATCTCTCCAAGCCGGAAATAAGGCAGTCATACTTGTAACACATGATCCCTACCTTGCTGTCACAACAGGCAGGCGCATAGTGATGAGAGCTGGCGGTGTTTCCTCAGTAATTGAGCCCGGAGATAATGAAAAGCATTTGATAGAGTATCTTGCAGGTATTGATGACAGGTTATACCAGATCCGGGAAAAGTTAAGAGTGGGAGCTATTTTTCAGTCTGGTTCACATGAGTTCTTGGCGGCTTCTATTGATCAGGGGTGTGAACTGTAAATGAAACTGATAATTGTTGCAGGCCCTCCCAGCGGGGGAAAAACAGCTGTCATAAGGCAGATTATCAAAAACCTTCCTGCTGATGCGCTCCCGGCATTCCTAAAGATTGATGTAGTGCACGCAACTGAAGACGAAGAACTTGCGGAAGAGTTTGGCATCCCTACAAAAAAGGTGTATTCCGGGGACCTGTGCCCAGATCATATGGGAATCCTTGTCCTTGCAGATGCATTACGCTGGACGGATGAACTTTCAAGGAACATGCTCATTGTTGAAAGTGCAGGCCTTTGTTTAAGGTGTACGCCTTATACCACATATTCTCTTGGGATCACTGTCATCAGTGCCATCTCCGGAACGAACTCACCGCTCAAAATGGCGCCTTTGATAGCACTTGCAGATGTGGTTGTTGTCACTAAGACCGATCTGGTGTCACAGGCCGAGAAAGAGGTGTTCAGGGAGGGCATCAGGAAAGTTGTTAGCGATATTGATATCGTGGAGACCAATGCAATCCAGGGAACTGGTTTAAGGTACCTTATGAGGCGCATTGCCAGCCAAGGTGATATTGAATCAGAACCGGTCATGCTCAGGGGTGCTCCTCCTCTTGGAGTATGTACTATATGTATTGGTAAGAAGGAAATCGGCTGGCAGAAACACTTCGGTATGATTCGTCCGCTGGATATGCCAGAAGCCATGTATAGAGGTGACTGATGATAACTCAGTGGAATCCCCCTGGCAAAGACTGCGGTGCATGCGGTTCGCCGACATGCTCGGACTTTGTCGGGCGTGTGAAGGAAGGAACAGCGAAAGTAGAACTATGTCCGTACTACACTAAGGAGAACCTGATAGTTGCAGGAACAAAAACCACCTACTCAGGAATAGATGTTACAGGAAAAGAGTATGACTTTGTCCTTATGCCTTTTCCGGGAGAGCCTTCTGCACGTAAGTTCGTTGTACCTTTCAGGGCTGACCTTGTGGAATCATGGGGAATTAAAAAAGGAGACCTTGTGACGGGCCGTCCGGCAGGTCCGGGCTGTCCCCTGTACCATGCCCTAAGGGTGCTAAGCGCAAATCCTGTAACCGGAGTCCTTGAGTGCCATACTGTCGGTCCCATGGCAGCCCGGAAAGAAGATGCTCATGATGTACAGGCATATCATGTCCATGCTTTCGAAGGAATTGCCAATCCCCTAAAAAAGCCCCCCGTACTTGGGACACGACAGTATTTCCTGCCAGGGTACTGCATGCTAGACCTTGCACATACAGCCCTTGTTAATATGATATTGAAAAAGCCTTCCGGACTTCACGTCCGGCTGGAGGACATCAGGATATTATGAAGACCATCGAAGAGATAAATAAGAAGATCGCATGCGATGAAGCAGTAGTTATGACCGCCGCTGAACTTAAATCCATGATACGTGGGGGTCAGGATGTAACTGCAGATGATGTGGATGTGGTCACCACCGGAACTTTTGGTGTGATGTCCGGGACCATGGCCGTTATGATGGTGCCTGTTACAAAGAAATGCAGCTTTGAGAGAGCGGATGCCATCTGGCTGAACGGTGTCCCTGCACAGCCAGGCCCCTGTCCCAATGAACGTCTTGGAGTTGTGGACCTTGTGATCAATGGAACAGCACATGCTGATGACAGATACGGGGGAGGCCACCTTTTCCGTGACCTTGTAAAAGGAGAAGAAATCGACATCCTTGTGGAAGCACAGGGCAGGACTTATGAGAATCAGGTTACTCTTGAGGATATAGAATATGCCCGGATAATCACTACCAGGCTTGCGTTTAAGAACTATCATGCATTGGTTAATCCGGCACCGACAACCATCCAGTCCATCTTTTCAGTCACCGGACTGACCGGCCCTTTCACAGAAGTTACTGTATCTGGATGCGGTGAGATTAATCCACTGCAGAATGATCCATTCAACCGGGTAATAGGTGTGGGAACGCGAGTGCTCCTGAACGGTGCACCCGGATATATCATGGGTAAGGGAACAAGAGCTAGTCCTGATAAGCCCAATGTATCTGCCTATGCAGATATGAAAGAGATGGATTACAGAATGATGGGTGGAATGAAGACCTCCAAAGGGCCGGAATGTCTTACATCTCTTGCTGTACCGATACCTGTACTTGATGAAGAGGTGTTTTCCGGATTAAAGGTACTGGATAGCGACATCCCATTGCCTGTATCTGATGTCAATGGCCGTATAGCACACTCAAAGGTGCACTACGGGCATATATGGGGAGGCACGGATAAAGCCGTCCGTGCAGACACAGACAGGTGCCTGAAGCATCCTGACTGTCCTGCAATGCGGACATGCCCTACAGAAGCCATATACGATCGTTTCCACATAAACAGGGAACTGTGCATTAACTGTGGTACTTGTGTTCGTGTATGTCCGGGAGGGGTATTCCATGCAAAGCTGGGAACTATAGAACTGGCGGAGGGAACTATACCGATCTCGCTACGCCAATCTGACCGATTGCGGGCGGAAAAGCTTTGCAGTACACTCAAAACCAGCATTCAGAAACATGAGTTCATACCAACGCAGAGACTGGAACCTCTCTGAATCTATGTATCTGTAACTGGATGCTCATTTTTAGCATCTTAAGAAGCCTGAATATCTGAGGTTTTAGTTTGGAATCCCCTTCTTTAATTCTTTTTTATATACGAGCACTTTTGCCTTTGTTTAGTTTATTTGTGCGCAATAAAAGGCGTTTTTATTCAAATTAAATCTTTTCTCTTTCAAATCAGTGACAATTAAATTTGCGGCACTGTCTTGATTTAATGATTATAATCTCCATCTTCTTCTTTGCAATCTAAAGCATCAGTCACTATAAATACGGAGAAATACATTGGTAATTTAGTAATGGAAAGTGAAATTCGATGAAGAAGATCATGATGTATACCCTGAGCACTTGTCCCTGGTGCAAAAAAGCAAAGAGTTTCTTTGCGGAGCGAAACATTCCTTTCGAATTTATTGATTATGATAAGGCTAGTAAGGATGAACAGCATAAGATTATGGAAGTATGTTCCTCATATGGGGAAGGAATATCTTTTCCTTTTGTGATAATTGGTGAAGATGTTGTTGTAGGCTACAATCCTCATAAATATGAAAAACTACTTGAGCCATAACGAAAATAATGTTTGTGGAAAAAAGAAGTAAATATATAAAAATATGGCTTCTCTATTCCTTCCAATATTTCCCTTTGGACTGCTGGTGCTAAGGGATCTGTGCTTGTATAATGGAAGGAACAAGCCATGCAGTCTTATGAATATATCAGTGAATTGACCCTTTTAATGATATACGAAATAGATGCCCTCAAACATCTACTTGAAATGCACTACCATTCTTTTCTAAGCACTTAAAATTAATTGAGTAATAATTTTCTTTAATTCTGCTGAAACACCTTTTGTTGATTGTTTTCGCAAAGATCAGACATATGAGTGCTTTTTGTCAATACCTGAAGTGCTTCCTCGGTAATATGGTAGTGTGTGAGCCGACTCATGTGCAGGGCAGTGATAATCCCGTCGGTAGTTAACCGCTGCATATACCAATGGACAGTTGGCGAGGTTATTGAAAGCCTTATAGCAATATCTCCCTGTGTGATTCCCTGGTTCGATTGTACTATTGAAATAATCCTCCCAGCCGTCGGGTTCCACTGATGGGCCATAATGCGCTTTTCAAGAATTTCATATCTACCGTGGTTCTCATAGTAGCGTCTGATACCATGGTCCTTCATCACGACGATTTTATTTGACGCTTCCAACAACTCTAGGTGGTACCGAAGTGTTTCGCGATTCAGATTGAGGGTATTTCCAATTCTTTTAATATCAATTCCAGGTTTTGTCACGATAACATCGTAAACTGCCTTACGTTGTGGATGATCGAGCACATTTTTCGGATAGATCCTCCGGATGCCAGCAACCCTTCCATTCAGTCCGATCATTCCCATTGTAATCGCTCTCTGAGTACTCGGTTGTGATGTACTACTGCATGTATTTGGAGGGGACTGGCATGCCGATGGACGTGAAATGGGTTCCCGCCTGAACGTAGGATTTACCGGCGCCATCATCGGACAGTTCCCGGCGCAGTTAGCTGTAGCTTCGCAGCGTTCAGGAACGGAATTTATTGGGAGTATAAACGAACCTGCAGGTATTGCAAACGCCAAAAAAGGAGCTGGCATAACTGTAAGGAGGAGCACTATAGCAGTATATGCAGTTTTTTTGGTTCTGATCATTGTTTAGTACTCGGAATATTCAGTATATATCCATTCGCTTATCGGCAATGACCTACGAAGAAAACCTTCGCAAAATCTCGATTTAATTTGTTCAGTTATAATTATTACTTTTAGTTCACAATATATTACTTAGTCCTAGTCACTGCATTCTCCATCGATAGGCATGTTGGTGAGAACAGATTTAAGCGGCAAAGTAATGTTTTCGGTAACTGGGTGAATGAACAATGCTCTCCCGGTGGAGATATCACAATGCAAGAAATGATTACTCAGACCGCCACAACGGTCATTAACATGAATATGACCCATTATATGGAACTGCTCGCAACCAACCAGCCCTGGAATCTGCTGATATTTATGGCAATACCGGTAATCCTTGCCGAGACACTGACGGCAACGGAATTTTTCGTGACCTTCGGGCGCCTTTACGATGGCTCCCTCCGTCAGTTCAATAAGATCGTGGGCATTGCTTTGGGATTCTATTTCCTCGGGATATTTTTATACCTTATAACAACGGTAGTGCCGTATATAGTATGGAGAGGCTACAGTGATATTTTTGCTGTTGGGTTCTACCTGAGCGGTGTAATCTTCCTCTTTGGTATTGCACTTCTCGAACTGGGTGTTATTGCAAAGAATGCAGAAAAGGATTCAAAGATGAAACTGCACTTCTTGCTACTTATCGGGTTCCTTGTTGTTGCCCATATAGCAATGATCTTCGGCATGCTCAATCCATCACTGTTCTGAAGACAAATAACAGGAATAAAGTGAAAAAGATAAGCATCAACACGGCCATGATTGACATTTATGGCCCCTATTATTTTTAAGAGATTGAGAAGCTGTCTTTTGGTATTAAAATGGTTTCAAAATTATAAACATGTAGTAGGCGAATATTAGCAAATTAATGAATTGCTCTTCTTATATATATTCAGATAAACCCATTCTGTTACAGCTCCTACCTTCCTGCGCCTGAATACTCTGTAATTTGTTTCAAGGGACGAGTTAAAACCTGATTTGAAGGAACAAAGCTGTCTGGTGTCAGCACCACCTATCTCAAATATACTGTTTGTATCTTTAGCTATTTTGATGAGCTCCCAGAAGATGAGCTCATTCACAGGCAGGCTTACGTCTGGTTTAGGAGTACCCAGCCATGAGATTACTTTGCCATTATAAAGTATAACCAAGTTTGTCCCTATGATATTATTGCTCTCATCATATACGTAATACAGCCTGATATTGTCTGGGTAAAACTGTTTGAGATCTTCAAGATATTCCTTTTTTATGATAGGAAGCCTCATACCCTGTTCTTGATATCTCTTTGATAGTAACCTATAGAAATATGTAAAATCAGCACTCTCCCTCATTTCCATCTTGAATATGTTATCTATAATTCCTCTCATTGAGCGCTTTGTTGAGCGGCTGAACCCCTTGAATATGCCCTCGAGGGAAGTATCTGTAGGAAGATAGTATGTGAAAAGCGGGTCTATTAAATAGCCGTTCCATTTGAATTCTCTGATATCATTGAGATTAGGTATTAATTGGACTGACACATAGATAGGAGCAAATTCATCAAACTTCTCCGTGATTCCCTGCACAATCTCCTTCAGAATTATCTCTTTACCGCTTTGTGTAAGATTATTATATTCAGAGCTCATAACAAAACCCATGTAAGGTATTCCTGTACTAGGAGGAGGTGAGAATATGGCATTTACTCTGTACTTAGTCTTTATAAAAGCAGGAAATATGCATGCCAGCTTATCTTTTACATATATACCGTATGTAAGCAATGTATAACCGGTGTGCTTTTCTACAGTTTTCAAAAAGTCCCATCTATGGAAAATAGTTCCATAAGGACTCTGATCAATGAATCTATCCCACACATCTCTTTCATGGATAATCGATATCTGCATTGTTCCACCACTCATAGACATCTCCACAACTGGTAATTCAAGCGTTCTTTTGATTACAGTAATAAAGTATTTTTACTTACAGTTTTTTACATTATATGAATATTAAACATGAAGCTACTGCTATTAATATTAATTTAATTCTAATTTAGATAAATAATACAAAGTTGTAAAGATGTGAATTTTAAAATTAATAATTACTTCT
>Ga0209347_1002814_pt1 | contig 21935 bp, 21 predicted proteins | sample AutmiccommuBRH23_FD_187382 | JGI IMG/M metagenome (GOLD analysis project Ga0209347, IMG submission 187382) | Deep subsurface microbial communities from Mt. Terri, Switzerland - Autotrophic microbial communities BRH/23 (SPAdes) (version 2) | ecosystem: Environmental > Aquatic > Deep subsurface >...
ACCGCTGACGCCGCAAGACGAGGTCGCCCTTCTCACAAAGCCACTACCGGGCTTGAGACCCCGCCCGCCCCGGCATAGAAAGGGCGGCACGAACAGGGAGACTTTGTCATGCGCATCTGTCCCGATCTGGCCGCTGCGGTCGGTCACACCCCGCTGATCCGCCTCAAGAAGGCCAGCGAGATCACCGGCTGCGAGATCCTCGGCAAAGCCGAATTCATGAATCCCGGCCAGTCGGTCAAGGATCGCGCCGCGCTGTTCATCATCCGCGATGCCGTGGCCAAGGGCCTGCTGCAACCGGGCGGCACCATCGTCGAGGGCACGGCCGGCAATACCGGTATCGGGCTGGCGCTGGTCGGGGCCAGCATGGGGTTCCGCACCGTGATCGTGATCCCCGAGACGCAGAGCCAGGAAAAGAAGGACATGCTGCGCCTTGCCGGGGCCGAGCTGGTGCAGGTGCCTGCGGCCCCCTATTCGAACCCCAACAACTACGTCCGCTATTCGGGCCGCCTTGCCGAGGCGCTGGCCAAGACCGAACCCCGCGGCGCGATCTGGGCCAACCAGTTCGACAATGTGGCGAACCGGCAGGCGCATGTGGAAACGACGGGCCCCGAGATCTGGGACCAGACCGGCGGCCGCGTCGATGGCTTCATCTGCGCCGTTGGCTCTGGCGGCACCCTTGCGGGCGTCGCGATGGCGCTGCAGCCCAAGGGCGTGAAGGTTGCGCTGGCCGATCCCGAGGGTGCGGCGCTGCACAGCTTCTACACGACCGGAGAGCTGAAATCCGAAGGCTCCTCGATCACCGAGGGCATCGGGCAGGGCCGGATCACCGCCAATCTCGAAGGCCTGACCCCGGACATGAGCTTCCGCATCCCCGATGCCGAGGCGCTGCCGGTGGTGTTCGACCTCTTGGCCGACGAAGGGCTGTGCCTTGGCGGCTCGTCCGGCATCAACGTCGCCGGCGCCGTGCGGATGGCGCAGGAGATGGGGCCGGGGCATACCATCGTCACCATCCTGTGCGACTACGGCACCCGCTATCAGTCCAAGCTGTTCAACCCCGACTTCCTGAAATCCAAGGGCCTGCCGGTGCCGCACTGGCTCGACCGCGCCCCGGCAGAGCTGCCCGAGGTGTATGAGGGGTGAGCTTGCAGATGTCGGCGCTGAGGCTCGGCCGCCTGAAGACCCTCGCGCTGGCCGTGATGCTGGCGCTGGCTCTGCCCGTCGTCACGGCAGGCATCGGGCCGGGCACCGCCCTCGCCCAGACCGTCGAGGCGCCGGATTATGCCGCCTGGGAGGAGGTCGCCAGCCGCGCCGAGGAGGCTGTTGCCGCAGGGCGCGCCTCGGACCGGGCCATCGAGGATCTGCGCGCCGAGATCGTCGCCTGGCGCGACCGCTTCCTTGCGGCGCAAAGCGGCGATGACCTGCGGCTTGAAACCCTGCGCAGCCAGATGGAGGCCCTGGGCGCCCCTCCGGCCGAGGGCGCAACCGAGGCCGCCGACATCGCCGCCCGCCGGGCCGAGTTGTCCCGCCAGATGGCCCAGATCCAGGCCCCCCGCATCGCTGCGGTCGAGGCGCATAGCCGCGCCGATGGCATCGTGCGCGAGATCGACCGGCTGCTGCGCGAGCGCCAGACCGAGGCGCTGCTGACCACCGCGCCGGCCCCGCTGAACCCGGCGAACTGGCCCGCGGCGGTCGCGGGCGTGCGGACCGCCTTTGCCAGGATCGGCACCGACCTCGCCGTCGCCTGGGACAGCGGGCGCAACCGCGCCACGCTGACCGGCAACCTGCCGGTGATCGGGCTTTACCTGGTCGCCGCCGCGCTGTTGCTGTGGCGGGGCGGTGGCTGGATCGCCTGGCTGACGCGCCGTCTGCGCCGGTCCGAGCGGCCACGCTCGCGCCGGCTGGCCGAGGGTGCGGTGTCCTTCGGGCAGATCCTGCTGCCGGTCGCCGGCACGGTGCTGATCTCGCTGGCGCTTGGCGCAACGGGGATGCTCGATGCCGGGGGCGGCGCCGGGATCGCCGCGCTGCCGGTGCTGACGGCGCCGCTGTTCATCGCGCGCTGGCTGGCAGGGTGGCTGTTCCCCGCGGTGCCGGTGGCGCCAGAGGTGGCCGCGCCGCTGGTCTCGCCCACGAAACATGCCGAGGCGCGGGTCCATCTGACGGTGCTGGGTCTGCTGCTGGCGCTGGAATTTTGGCGCCGGGTGCTGCTGGCCGAAGCCGCGCCGCCGACGCAGGCGCTTGTGTCCTTCGTGATCCAGGCGGCGGCGGGGGCCTCGCTGTTCCGGCTGGGACGGCTGCTGATGGCGCATTCGCGGGCCGAGGCCGCGTTGCCCGAAGCAGGCGGCACGCGTTCGCAGATGATCGGGCTGGCCGGCGGGTTGACAGCCGGGGCGGCCATCGTGGGGCCAATCCTGGCCGGCGTCGGCTATGTCGAGGCGGGCAATGCGCTGACCTGGTCCACCACGCTGTCGCTGGCGCTGCTGGGGCTGGTGCTGCTGCTGCAGCGGGGGGCGACGGATGTCTATGGCCTCGTCACCGGTGACGAGCGTGCCGAGGAGGCGCTGGTGCCGGTGCTGGCCGGCTTTGGCCTGTTGCTGGCCGCGGTGCCGCTGCTGGCGCTGGTCTGGGGCGCACGGCTGACCGATCTGGGCGAGGTCTGGACGCGGGTGCAGACCGGATTTGACATGGGCGGCATCCGCCTGTCACCGGCGGTGTTCCTAACTTTCGGCATCGTCTTCGCCATCGGATACATGGCGACGCGGATGGTGCAGGGCGCGATGCGCAGCACGATCCTGCCGAAGACCAAGCTCGACAAGGGCGGGCAGACGGCCATCGTCTCCGGCCTTGGCTATGTCGGCGTGTTCCTTGCGGCGATCTTGGCGATCACCGCGGCGGGGATCGACCTGTCCTCGCTGGCCATCGTCGCGGGCGCGCTGTCGGTCGGCATCGGCTTTGGCCTGCAGACCATCGTGCAGAACTTCGTCTCGGGCATCATCCTGCTGATCGAGCGGCCCATCTCCGAGGGCGACTGGATCGAGGTCGGGGGCCAGCAGGGCATCGTGCGCGCCATTTCCGTGCGTGCGACCCGGATCGAAACCTTCGACCGCACCGACGTGATCGTGCCCAATGCCGACCTGATCGCCAACCCGGTGACCAACTGGACCCGGTTCAACATGTCGGGCCGGATCATCGTGCCGGTGGGCGTGGCCTATGGCTCCGACACAAGGCAGGTGGAGCGGGTGCTGCACGAGATCGTCACGGCGCACCCGCTGGTGATGCTGGCACCGGCGCCCTTCGTGCTGTTCACCGGCTTTGGCGCCAGCTCGATGGATTTCGAGATCCGGGCCGTGCTGTCCGACATCAACTTCGGGCTGAAGGTGAAGTCGGACATGAACCACACGATTGCCGAAAGGTTCGCCGCCGAAGGCATCGAGATCCCCTTCCCGCAGCGCGACCTGTGGCTGCGCAGCCCGGTCAGCATGGAAGCCGCCGGGCCGGCGAAGGACGATGCGGCGGCAGAGGGCGATGCGCCCGGGAACAGCGCGCCAGCCGCCCCGGGCTGAGGCTCCGTCTCAGGCAGGCGCATCATCCTGCGGACAGTCGCGGCGCAGCATGTCCGGCACCTCCAGCAAGGCGATCAACCCGCAATTGCCCTTCACCAGGTCGGCCAGCGTCACCATGTCCATCTCGTGATAGAACGCTTCCAGCGCGCGCATGACGAAGCTGCGCAGCCGGCAGGCCGATGACAGCGGGCAGGTGTTGGTTTCGGCATCGAAGCACTCGGCAAAGGGCAGGCCGGCCTCGAACAGCCGGAACACCGCGCCGATCGAGATCTGCCCCGGCGCGCGGGCCAGCCGCAGGCCGCCGCTGCGCCCGCGCAGGGTTTCGATGAAGCCGCCGGCCTGCAGCGCATTGACGATCTGTAAGAGGTGGTTGAGCGAGGCATTGCACTTTGCCGCGATTTCCGAGGTGCGCAGCGTGCGGCCCTCATTCGCCGCGCAGGCCATCAGCACCCGGGTTGCAAGGTTGGTCTTGGTGGTCAGGCGCATGAAAGTCTTGTCCTCCGTGCCAGTTAAACAGGCGTAGTCGCGGCGGAGCGTTCTGTATTTGATCCAGATCACATCTGCGGCGGCCAATACCCTCTAACTGACATCTGTTGCATCAGTTTGAGAGAGACCTTGGCCCAGACCCGCCCCCAGCCCGCCGCCGCGCTTGTGACCCCCGATCTTCTGGCACCTGGCCGCGGCTTGCAGCGCCGTGCCGCCGCCTTGTCGGTGCTGGCGGCCCTGCTCTGGCCATTGCAGGCCGGGATCGTCGCCGGGGCGCTCGGCGCGCTGCTGTCCGGCGCCCCGGCCTGGCCGCTGCGGACCGCGCTGGTCTTCGCCGGGCTTGGCCTGCTGCGCGCCGGGCTGGGGCTGCTGGCGGAAGCCAGCGCGCAGGCGGCGGCAGAGGTGGTGATCGCGGCGGCGCGGGCCAAGATTGTGGCGGCCGAGGCGCGGCGCGCGGCGGACAGCCCCTTCGGCGGCGCTGGCAGCATTGCCGCGCTGGCCGGCGAGAAGCTCGACCTGCTGGCGCCGTTCGTCACCCGCTACGCCCCGGCCTCGGCGCGGGTGAGGGTGGTGCCGCTGGTGATCCTGGCGCTGGTCTTCTGGCATTCCTGGGCAGTGGGGCTGGTGCTGCTGGTCTCGGGCCCGCTGATCCCGCTGTTCATGGCGCTGATCGGCATGGCGGCGAAAGAGGCCAGCGCCCGGCAGATGGCCGAGATCGGCACGCTGAACGACTTTCTGGTCGAACGGCTTTCGGCATTGGTCGACATCCGCCTGCTGGGGGCAGGGGATGCCGTGCAGGCGGGCTTCGCCGCGCAGGCCGCTGACCTGCGGGCTCGCACGATGGCGGTGCTGCGGGTGGCGTTCCTGTCCTCGACGGTGCTGGAGCTGTTTGCGGCGATCGGCGTGGCGATGGTCGCGGTCTATGTGGGGTTCTCGCTGCTGGGGGCACTGAGCTTCGGGGCCTGGGGCGGGGCGCTCAGCCCCGAGGCCGGCATCTTCCTGCTGCTGCTGGCCCCGGAGTTCTACCAGCCGCTGCGCGACCTGTCGGCCGCCTGGCATGACAGGGCCGCCGCCTCTGCGGTAATCGAGGAGATCGGGGCCTGGGGGGCCGATCCCGGCCCGCAGTTGCCGGGCTCGGGTGGAGCCGGCACGCGGCTTGAGGGGCCGGGAAGCGTGGCGTTGATCGGCTGCCAAACCCCGGCAGGGGTGGCGCTGCCCGAGATCCGCATTGCGGCGGGCGAGCGTGTGGCGCTGGTGGGGGCCAGCGGCGCCGGCAAGACTAGCGCCCTGCGCCTGATGGCGGGCCTGGATCTGCCGGCGGCGGGGCAGGTGGTCGTGGCGGGGCAGGGGCTGACGGCGGAGAACGCCGATGGCTGGCGGGCAAGGCTCGGCTGGATGCCGCAGGCGCCGCATTTCCTGTCGGGCAGCCTGCGGCAGAACCTGACGCTCGGGCGCGACGGCGATCTGGAGGCCGCGCTGGCGACGGCGGCGGTGCGCGAGGTGGTGGCGGCGATGCCGCAGGGTCTGGCCACCCGCCTTGGCGAGACCGGTGGCGGCCTTTCGGGCGGCGAGGCGCGGCGGATCACGCTGGCGCGGGCGGTCTATGGGGCACCTGACCTGATCCTCGCCGACGAGCCGTCCGCCGATCTTGACGCCGCCACCGCACGGATCGTGACCGAGGGGCTGCTGGCGCAGGCGGCGCGCGGGACGACGCTGGTCGTGGCGACGCATGACCGGCAGCTTGCGGCGCGGATGGACAGGGTCATCGAGCTTGGGGGTGCGCCATGACCGCGCTTTGGGCCGTGTTTGCGATGATCCTGCGCGACCAGCGCACGGCCCTGCTGCGGGGCGCGGCGCTGAGCCTCGTCGTGCTGGGGATGGGGGTGGCGCTGCTTGGCCTGTCTGGCTGGTTCATCACCGCCGCCGCGGCCGCCGGGCTGGCCGGCATGGGCGCAGTGTTCGACGTGTTCCGCCCCTCGGCAATGGTGCGCTTTCTGGCGCTTGGCCGGGCGGCGGCGCGCTATGGCGAGCGGGTTCTGACCCATGACGCCACCCTGCGCGCGCTGGAAAGCCTGCGGCTGCGGGTGCTGGCGGCGCATCTGGCCGCGCCTCACGCGCGAATGATCCGCATCCGCGGCGCGCAGGCGCTGAACCGGCTGACCGCGGATATCGACGCGCTGGACGGGGTGCCGCTGCGACTGGTGTTGCCGCTGATCGCCGGGGCGCTGGCGCAGATCCTGGCATTGGTGGCGCTGTGGCTGCTGGTGGCACCCGAGGTCGCGCTGTGGGTGGTGGGCGGCTATATGCTTGGCGCGGCGCTGATCTTCGGGCGGATGGCGGCGGTTTCGGTGCCGCTGTCGCGCCGGGCGGAAACCGCGGCCCAGGCTTTCCGCAGCCGGCTGATCGACCTGATCCGTGCCCGGCGCGATCTGGCTGTCTATGGCCGGCTTCAGGCGCAGGCCAGGGCGGCGATGGAGGCCGATGCGCGTCGGCAAGCCCTGCGCCGAAAGCTGGACCGGGCCGAGCGCTGGACCGGGGCGGCGCTGGCCGCGCTTGCTTCAATGGTGGCCGCCGGGGCGCTTGGGATCGGCATGGCGCTGGTGCAGGCGGGGCGGATAGAGCCGGGCTTCGCCGCGCTTGGCTTCTTCGCGGCGCTGGCGCTGGCCGAAACGTTGATGCCGCTGCGCCGGGCGGCCGCCGATCTGGGCCGCATGGCCGATGCCGCCCGCCGGGTGGCGCGGGATCTGGCGCCGCAGGCTGCGCCGCCCGCGGGGGAGATGCCGCAGGGCACTGCCCTGTGCCTGACCGATGTCACCCTGCACCGGCCCGGCACCGCCAAACCGATTCTGTCGGGTCTGTCGCTGACCTTCGCGGCGGGCGAGACGCTGGCGATCACCGGCCCCAGCGGGTCGGGCAAATCGACGCTGCTGCTGGCGCTGGCGGGCCTGCATCCGGTGGCGGCGGGGCGGATCACGCTTGGCGGGCTGGGAGTGACCGACTGGCCCGAGGCCCCCCTGCGTGGCGTGCTGACGCTGCTGCCGCAACGCAGCGCCCTGATGGCCGGCACCGTGGCCGAGGCGCTGCGCATTGCCGCGGAGGCGGATGACACGCGGCTGTGGGAGGTGCTGGCGGCAGTGCAGATGGACGGCGTGATCCGTGCCAAGGGCGGCCTCTCCGCCCGGATCGGCCCGCGCGGCGAGGGGTTTTCGGGGGGCGAGGCAAGGCGGCTGGCACTGGCCCGCGCACTGCTGCGCCGCCCGCAGATCCTGCTGCTGGACGAGCCGACCGAGGGGCTGGACGATGCCACCGCCGCGCTGGTGCTGCGCGGGATCCGGGCAGAGCTGCCCGAGGCCGCGATCCTGATCGCCGCCCACCGGCAGGTCGAGGTCTCTGCCGCGGACCGGGTGCTGGCGCTGCGATAACTCTCATCCACGATACCAGTTATTGATCTGCATCAAAGCCGCCGCCGCCCGATCGGCTCACACATGCCGGTGTTGGAATATATGTTCGGGGCCAGCTGGCTTCCGATAACTGGAGCCACACATATGGAATTCGGGATCGTCGAGCTGTCACGGCTGCAATTTGCCATGACCGCCATGTATCACTTCCTCTTCGTGCCGCTGACGCTGGGTCTGTCGATCATCCTGGCGATCATGGAAACCGTCTATGTCATGACCAACCGCCCGATCTGGCGGCAGATGACCAAGTTCTGGGGCACGCTGTTCGGGATCAACTTCGTGCTGGGGGTCGCCACCGGCATCACCATGGAATTCCAGTTCGGCATGAACTGGAGCTACTACAGCCACTATGTCGGCGACATCTTCGGCGCGCCGCTGGCGATCGAGGGGCTGATGGCCTTCTTCCTCGAGGCTACCTTCGTCGGCCTGTTCTTCTTCGGCTGGGACAAGCTGAGCAAGCAGGCCCACCTGATCGTCACCTGGCTGGTCGCCATCGGGTCGAACTTCTCGGCACTGTGGATCCTGATCGCCAATGGCTGGATGCAGAACCCGGTCGGTGCCGAGTTCAACCCGCAGACGATGCGGATGGAGATGACCAACTTCTTCGAGGTGCTGTTCAACGAGGTCGCACAGGCCAAGTTCGTGCATACCGTGTCCGCAGGCTATGTCACCGCCTCGGTCTTCGTGATCGGGGTCTCGGCCTGGTATCTGCTGAAGGGCCGGCATACCGAGATGTCGCGCCGGTCCATCACCGTGGCGGCCGCCTTCGGGCTCGCCTCGGCCTTCTCGGTGGTGCTGCTGGGGGACGAGTCGGGCTATTCCGCCACCCACAGCCAGAAGATGAAGCTCGCCGCGATGGAGGGCATGTGGCACACCGAGACCGCGCCGGCCTCGTTCACCCTGATCGGCCTGCCGGACCAGGAGGCGCGCGAGACCAAATATGCGCTGCACATCCCCGTCGTGATGGGGCTGATCGGCACGCGGTCGCTGACCACCGACATTCCCGGCATCACCGAGCTTGTCGCCAGCGCCGAGGACCGCATCCGTTCGGGCATCATCGCCTATGACGCGCTGATGCATATCCGCGAGGCGCGCGATGCCGCCGACCCCGCGGTGACCGCCACCTTCGAGGCGCATTCCGCCGATCTTGGCTTTGCCTTCCTGCTGCGCAAATATGTCGATGACCCGCGCCTGGCGAGCGAGGAGCAGATCGTGGCGGCATCGAACGACACGGTGCCGAAGGTCTGGCCGCTGTTCTGGGCGTTCCGCCTGATGGTGGCGCTTGGCTTCGGCTTCATCGGCACCATGACCTATTTCTTCTGGCGCGCCTCGTTCCGGCAGATGCACTTCCCGCGCTGGTCGCTGCGTCTGGCGGTGGCGATGATCCCGGCCCCCTGGATCGCCGCGGAACTGGGATGGTTCGTGGCCGAGTTCGGCCGCCAGCCCTGGACGGTGGACGGCATCCTGCCCACCGCCATGTCGGTCTCGGCGCTGTCGATGACCGAGGTGTCGATCACGCTGGCCGGCTTCGTGCTGTTCTACACCGTGCTCTTCATCATCGAGATGGGGCTGATGCTGAAATACATCCGCAAGGGCCCGTTCCAGGACGTCGAGGAGACCGAGGCCTGGGTCAAACGTCACCAGAACCGGCTGGCCGGTCGGCAAAATGCCGACGCCATCGCCGTAGCGGCGGAGTGATATCATGATCTTGCATGACCTTTTGAGCTATGAACTGCTGCGCGTGATCTGGTGGGGCCTCTTGGGCGTGCTGCTGATCGGCTTTGCCCTGACCGACGGGTTCGACATGGGGGTGGGCGCGCTGCTGCCCTTCGTCGGGCGCAGCGATGTGGAACGGCGCATTGCCATCAACACCGTCGGCCCGGTCTGGGAGGGCAACCAGGTCTGGTTCATCCTCGGCGGCGGCGCGATCTTCGCCGCCTGGCCGCCGCTCTATGCGGTCAGCTTCTCGGGCTTCTACCTGGCGATGTTCGTGGTGCTGGCGGCCTTCATCGTGCGGCCCGTCGCGTTCAAATATCGCTCCAAACGCGACGATCCGCGCTGGCGCAGCACCTGGGACTGGGCGCTGTTCGCCAGCGGGGCGGTCCCGGCGCTGCTGTTCGGCGTGGCGGTCGGCAATGTGATCCAGGGCGTGCCCTTCCACTTCACCGACGATCTGCACACGATCTACGAGGGGGCGTGGTACATGAAGTTCATCGGCCTTCTGGATCCGTTCTCGCTGCTGGCGGGGGCCGTGTCGCTGGCGATGCTGGTGATGCATGGCGCCGCCTGGCTGGTGCTGAAGGCGGAGGGCCCGGTGCAGACCCGCGCCCGCGCCATCGGCTCTGTCGCTGCCTTGCTGGCGGTGGCGGCCTATGCGCTGGCCGGCGTCTGGCTGGCCTTCGGGATCGAGGGCTTCCGCATCGTCGGCGACTATGCCACCGGCGGCCCCTCCAACCCGCTGCATTTTCAGGTGGAGCGGACCGCCAGTTGGGTGACCGCCTATGCCGAGCGGCCCTGGATCATCGTGGCCCCGGTCATGGGCATCGCCGGCGGGCTGCTGACCTTTCTAGGCCTGCGCAGCGGGCGCGAGGTCTCGACGCTGCTCTTCTCGAAGATGGCGATCCTCGGCGTGATTTCCTCGGTCGGGCTGACGATGTTCCCGTTCATCATGCCCTCCTCGTCAGATCCGCAATCCTCGCTGACGGTGTGGAACAGCTCGTCCTCGCATCTGACGCTGTTCGTGATGCTGGCGGTGACGCTGATCTTCATGCCGCTGATCCTGATGTACACCGCCTGGGTCTACAAGGTGCTGTGGGGCAAGGTCACCGAGGCCGATGTCACCGGCAATTCGCACTCCGTCTACTGACGCACAGAAAGGACTGACATCATGTGGTATTTTGCCTGGCTCCTCGGCCTCCCCCTCGCCGCCGGCTTCGCCGCCCTCAACGCGATGTGGCTGGAGATGAAGGAAGACCAGAAGATCATCGCCGGGGAATAACCCCGCGCACCCGAGATCCCGCGCCCCAGCAGGCGCGGGCCAGAGACCACCCCGGGGCCGCGTCCCGCTCCGGGGTGGTTTTGTTGTGGGGGAGAGATGACAGGCGTGACGTGCCCGCACCAATGTGCGTGCCTGCAGGCGCGACAGCACACGGAGCATTCGACTCTATCTGAGGGAGTATGGCGGAGAGACAGGGATTCGAACCCTGGGTGGGCTCTCACCCACAACGGTTTTCGAGACCGCCGCATTCGACCACTCTGCCACCTCTCCGCGTCACAGGGTCTTCGTGGAGCGGGGATTTAGCGGTGTCGGGCGCGGTCCGCAACCGGATTTTGCGGATCGGCGCGGAAATTCGTGGCGGGATCGTGGCGGAGGTCGGGGCGGAGGTCGGGGCGCGGTGCCAGCCATGGGGCAGGGGTGCAGGGCCTCGAGCGGCGGCAAGGCGCGGCGAAGGCCGCCGCAGCGCCGGCTGCGCCTGGCGCCTGCCTCGCTCCGCCCGTGCTCACGACACTGTTCCCCGGCGTGCGCGGCCCAAGCGGGCAGGGCGGCTTGCATTCCGTGCTGCGGCGGATACCACTGGCAGCACAACCCCCGGATCCGCCCCGGAAGGACCCATGTCGATGCCTCACGCCCCCCATCCCCTGCGCCGCCTTGCGGCGCTGCTGACCCTCGCGGCAGGCCTTGCCCTCGCCGGGCTCGCCCCGGCCACGGCGCAGACGCCCGCTGCCCCCGCGCAGGACAGCGCCGCGCAATCCGCCGAGGCCGCGCGGCTGGCCGAGATCCTGCAGCTGCCGGCCCTGATGGAAATCATGCAAGCCGAGGGCGTGGCCTATGGCGATGACCTCGAGGCCGACCTGTTCCCCGGCCAGGGCGGGGCAGAGTGGACGCGCACGGTCGAGCAGATCTATGCCCCGAACCGCCTGATGCCGGTCTTCACCGAGGTCTTCGCCGCCGAGCTGGACGGCACCGACAGCGCCGCCATGCTGGCTTTCTTCGAGGAGGGCACCGGCGCACGGGCGGTGGATCTGGAGATCGCCGCCCGCCGCGCGCTCCTTGATCCCGGTGTCGAAGAGGCCGCCGATCAGCAGCTCGAGGAGATGCTGGCGGCGGAATCCTCGCGTCTGCTGGCGATCGAGGAGTTCGCCGAGGCGGGCGACCTGATCGAGGCGAATGTGCTTGGTGGGCTCAACGCCAATCTCGCCTTCTACCGCGGCATGATCGACGGCGGCGGGCTGCCGCAGGAAACCAGCGAGGCGCAGCTGCTCGCCGATGTCTGGTCGCAGGAAGACGCGATCCGCACCGAAACGCGCGACTGGCTCTACGCCTATCTCGCATTGGCCTATGACCCGCTCAGCGATGCCGAGCTGCAGGCCTATACCGACTTCTCGCGCGGCGCGGCGGGCAAGGCGCTGAACCGGGCGCTGTTCGCGGCCTTCGATGCGGTGTTCGCGCGGGTGTCCTATGATCTTGGCCAGGGCGCGGCACGCTACCTTGCGGGGCAGGATATCTGACCCGAAAATCATGCCTGTGCGGCCCGGGGTATGCTTGACTTTGCAAGGCCGATCATGGATAAGCCCGCATCCCGGCAGGCCCAGATGGACCGGCCTGGGCAATAATTGACGACGCCACTTACGTAATGACGCCCCGCAAGGGGGCGCGCTGTCCGAAGGCGGCGGGGGCTTCCCTGCCACGAACTCCCGGAACCGGGGGCCGCAGGACGCGGATGACATGAAGGAATACCCATGTTCGCGGTCCTCAAGACCGGCGGCAAGCAGTACAAGGTTCAGGCGGGCGATGTGCTCCGCGTGGAACGGCTTGCGGCCAATGCTGGCGATAAAGTCCAGTTCAACGACATCCTGATGCTGGGCGGCGAGACGCTGACCCTCGGCCTGCCCTTCGTGGCCGGCGCCGCCGTGCAGGCCGACGTGATCGACGAGATCAAGGCCGACAAGGTCATCACCTTCCACAAGCGCCGCCGCAAGCACTCCTCGCAGCGGACCCGTGGCCACCGCCAGACGCTGACGCTGCTGCGCGTCACGAACATCCTCGCCGATGGCGCCGATGCCTCGGGCGTGATGGCTGCCGTCGGTGCGCGCACCAAGGTGCCGGCCGCGGATGTCGCCGAAGCTCCCGCCGCGGCCGAAGCCGCCCCCGCCAAACCGAAGCGCGCCAAAAAAGCCGCTGAAGCACAGGAGTAATCCCCCATGGCACACAAGAAAGCAGGCGGCTCATCGCGCAACGGTCGCGATTCCGCAGGGCGTCGCCTCGGCGTGAAACTCTTCGGCGGTCAGGCTGCGATTCCCGGCATGATCATCGCCCGCCAGCGCGGCACCACCTGGTGGCCGGGCGAGGGCGTGGGCATGGGCCGCGATCACACGCTGTTTGCTGTGGTCGAAGGTCATGTGACGTTCAAGAAGGGCCTCAAGGGGCGCACCTTCATCTCGGTCCTTCCGGCGGCGAAGGCGGCCGAGTAAGCCGAACCTTTACAATCTCAGGTGTAAAGGGGGATCGGCCGGCAGGGCCGGTCCCCTTCTTCGTTTCAGGAAAGGCCCAATGTCATGGGCATGATTGCAGAGACCTTTACCCGCGTCGCGCTTGGCCAGACCCTTGCACAGGTTCCGGTGCAGAACCGTCCGGTCCGCCGCGCGCCGCGCCCGCAGCTGCGCCTCGCCGCCCCGATGCAGGGCGGCCCCTTGGCGCTTGGCGCCGTGCAGGGCCTCGTCGGCCTGTTGCGCGGACCGCAGCCATGACCGCCGCGCCGCTGGACACCCGCCCGCAACAGATGTCCCCGCAGGTGATCCCGGCGGAGCGCTTCGTGCTGCGCCCGCTGCGCCGCTCCGATGCCGGTCTGATCTCGATGTACACCGCCGACCGCCGTGTCGCCGAAGGCACCCGCGCGATCCCCCATCCGCTGCCCCCCGGCGCGACAGAGGCGTTCATCGCCCGCGTCACCGGGGCGCCGGCGCCGGGCGGTGCGCATGAGGATGTCTGGGCTCTCGACGGCTCGGCGCAGGGGCTCGATGAGGTGTTGGGGCTGGTCTCGCTGACCCATATGGACGGTGACCAGTCCGAGGTGGGGTTCTGGGTCGCCCCCGCCTTCTGGAACACCGGCTTCGCCTCCGAGGCTGTCGCGGCCCTCGTCGCTGCCAACCCGCACCGCTCGCGCACCCTCTTCGCCGAGGTGTTCCAGGACGCCCCGGTCTCGGCCCGCGTCCTGTCCAATTGCGGCTTCGCCTATCTCGGTGACGCCGAAAGCTGGTCCGTCGCCCGCGGCGCCCGGGTCCCGACCTGGACCTACCTGCGCAAGATGGGCTGACCAAAGAAGGGGGGCTTTGCGCCCCCCACGCCCTGCGGGCTCCCCCCGCAGGATATTTGGAAAAGGCAAAGGGGCAGGGGTGGCTCTTGTGCTTTGCCTTTTCCAAGTATCCTCGGGGGGTGAATTGGCCGGCACGGCCAAGAGGGGGGCAGACAGCCCCCCTTTCCCCCCTCTCATCCCCCGCAACGCTTGATCCCTGCACGCAACGGGTCTATCGCCTGTTCCCGACCCTTTACCTGAAAGCTGACCCGCCATGAAATTCCTCGACCTCGCCAAAGTCTATATCCGCTCGGGCGGCGGCGGCGCGGGCTGCGTCAGCTTCCGGCGCGAGAAGTTTATCGAATTCGGCGGCCCCGATGGCGGGGATGGCGGCCATGGCGGCTCGGTCTGGGTCGAGGCGGTAGAGGGGCTGAACACCCTGATCGACTTCCGCTACCAGCAGCATTTCTTCGCCACCTCGGGCCAGCCCGGCATGGGCAGCCAGATGACCGGCAAGAATGGCGAGGACAAGATCATCAAGGTTCCGGTCGGGACCGAAATCCTCGACGAAGATGAAGAGACGGTGATCGCCGACCTGACCGAGGTCGGCCAGCGGGTGCAACTGGCCCGCGGCGGCAATGGCGGCTTTGGCAACCTGCATTTCAAATCCTCGACCAACCGCGCCCCCAGCCGCGCCAATCCGGGGCAGGAGGGCGTCGAACGAACGATCTGGCTGCGCCTGAAGCTGATCGCCGATGCCGGGCTGCTGGGTCTCCCGAATGCCGGCAAGTCGACCTTCCTCGCCGCCACCTCGAACGCCCGGCCCAAGATCGCCGACTATCCCTTCACCACACTGGTGCCGAACCTCGGCGTCGTCGGCATCGACGGCAAGGAGATCGTCGTCGCCGACATTCCCGGCCTGATCGCCGGCGCCAGCGAAGGCAGGGGCCTTGGCGACCGGTTCCTGGGGCATGTGGAGCGCTGTGCGGTGCTGCTGCATCTGGTCGATGGCACCTCCTCGACCATCTCCAAGGACTACAAGACCATCATCGGTGAGCTCGAGGCCTATGCCGAAGAACTGGCCGACAAGCCGCGCATCACTGCGCTGAACAAGATCGACGCGCTCGATAAGAAGACCCTCGCCGACCGCCGCCGCAGCCTCGAGAAGGCCTCGGGCGGCGAGGTGTTCCTGATCTCGGGCGTCACCGGCGCCGGCATCCCCGAAGTGCTGCGCGCGCTTTATGCCGAGATCACCCGGGCCCGCGCGGTGCCCGAGGAGGAAGCGCCTTGGCAACCCTGACGCAAAGCGCGCCCCTGACCGCGCCCACCCTTGCCAGCGCCAAGCGGATCGTCGTCAAGATCGGTTCTGCGCTGCTGGTGGACCGCGCGGCGGGGCTCAAGACCGACTGGCTGCAAGGGCTGGCGGAAGACGTGGCGATGCTGCGCGCCCGCGGCACCGATGTGATCCTCGTCTCCTCAGGCTCCATCGCGCTTGGCCGCCGGGTGCTGGACCTGCCCTTCGCCGCCCTGCCGCTGGAGCAGAGCCAGGCGGCAGCCGCTGTCGGCCAGATCCGCCTTGCCCGCGCCTATGAGGAGGTGCTGGCCCCGCACGGCGTGATGACCGCGCAGGTGCTGGTGACGCTGGAAGATACCGAGGACCGCCGTCGCTACCTCAATTCCCGTGCCACCTTGCAGACGCTTCTGGGCTTCGGCGTGGTGCCGATTGTCAACGAAAACGATACAGTCGCCACCGATGAGATCCGTTTTGGCGACAATGACCGCCTTGCCGCGCAGATCGCCATCACCATCGGCGCCGACCAGTTGGTGCTGCTGTCGGATGTCGACGGTTTCTACAGCGCCAACCCGCATGAAGACCCTGCCGCCATCCGCTTCGAGGTGATCGAGCATATCACGCCCGAGATCGAGGCAATGGCCGGGGACCCGGTCTCGGGCCTGTCCAAGGGCGGGATGAAGACCAAGCTGATGGCGGCGCGCACTGCGGTGCAGGGCGGCTGCGCGATGGCGATCATGGAAGGCTCCGTTCCGCGTCCGCTGTCTGCGTTGGCGGCGGGGGCGAACTGCACCTGGTTCCTGCCCGAAGGCGACCCGCAGGCCGCCCGCAAGCGCTGGATCGCGGCGATGAAGCCGCGGGGCGAGGTGCGGGTGGATGCCGGCGCCGTCACCGCGCTGGCGCAGGGCAAGTCGCTGCTGCCTGCCGGGGTCGTTGCCGTTACCGGCAGCTTTGGCCGGGGCGAGCCGGTGGCGGTGCTGGCGCCCGATGGCGCGGTGCTGGCCAAGGGCCTGATCCGCTACACCGCCGCCGAGGCGCGGGCGATTGCCGGGCACCGGTCTGGCGAGATCGAGGCGATCCTTGGCTATCCCGGCCGGGCCGCGCTGATCCACCGCGACGACATGGTTTTGTAAGCAGCTTCCGGGTTGCACTGCCCGCCGGGCGCGAACATGGTGGCAGGGTTTCAGCCAAGGGAGGGTCCGATGAAGGACATGGACAGCATTGCCGCCACGATGGACGGGATCGGCCGCGCGGCCCGCGCCGCCGCCGCCGAGCTGGCCTTTGCCCCGGCAGAGGCCAAGCAGGCGGCGCTGACTGCTGCGGCCGAGGCGGTGTGGAACCGCCGCGCGCAGATTCTCGAGGCGAATGCCAAGGACATGGCGTATGGCGCCGAAAAGGGCCTTTCGCCCGCGATGATGGACCGGCTGGAGCTGACCGAGGCCCGGATCGAGAGCATCACCCAAGGCCTGCGCGCCGTCGCGGGTCAACGCGATCCCGTGGGCGAGGTCATCGCCGACTGGACCCAGCCCACCGGCCTCAATATCCGCCGGGTGCGCACCCCCATCGGCGTGATCGGCGTGATCTATGAAAGCCGCCCCAATGTCACCGCCGATGCTGGCGCCCTGTGCCTGAAATCCGGCAATGCGGTGATCCTGCGCGGCGGCTCGGAGAGTTTCCATTCCTCCACCGCCATCCATGCCTGTCTGGTGGAGGGCCTGCGCGCGGCCGGCCTACCCGAGGCGGCAATCCAGCTGGTCCCCACCCGCGACCGCGCCGCGGTGACCGAAATGCTGCGCTTGGTCGCCCATATCGACGTGATCGTGCCCCGCGGCGGCAAGGGCCTCGTCGGCCTCGTGCAGGCCGAGGCGCGGGTGCCGGTCTTCGCGCATCTCGAAGGCATCTGCCATGTCTATGCCGATGCCGAGGCCGATCTGGAAAAGGCCCGCCGCGTGGTCCTCAACGCCAAGACCCGCCGCACCGGCATCTGCGGCTCGGCCGAATGCCTGCTGATCGACCGCGCCTTCTTCGCAAAACACGGCGCCATCCTCATCGAGGACCTGCTGGCCGCCGGCGTCGAAGTCCGCGCCGAGGGCGAGCTGGCGCAGATCCCCGGCACCGTGCCCGCCAACCCGGATGATTTCGGGCGCGAGTTCCTAGACATGATCATCGCGGCGCATCTGGTGGACGGGGTCGACGGCGCCATTGCCCATATCCGCCGCTATGGCAGCCAGCATACCGAGGCGATCCTGACCGAGAACGATGCCACCGCAGAGCGCTTCTTCCAGCGGCTCGATTCGGCGATCCTGATCCGCAATGCCTCCACCCAGTTCGCCGATGGCGGCGAGTTCGGGATGGGCGCGGAGATCGGCATCGCCACCGGCAAGCTCCACGCCCGCGGGCCGGTGGGGGCCGAGCAGCTGACCAGCTTCAAGTATCTGGTGGTCGGCGACGGCACCATCCGCGCATAAGGGCCGCGCCACAGGCACCGGGGAGGGCTCTCAGAACTGCAAGGTGATCGCGCTGTCCTGCAGCTCGGCCTGAAGCCTGCGGTTCTGGCGCGCCGCCTCGGCCGGCATCAGCGCGAAATGCACCTCGGCGGCGCTGACATCGCCTGCCTGCGCCTCACCCGCCAGCACCGCCCACAACGCCTCATCCGCCTTGATCCGCTGCGCCTCGGCGCGGAGCAGCCAGCCTGACCCCTGCCGCTGCACGATGACCCGGCCGCCCCAGGGCAGGGCGCTTTCCAGGCATTGCAGCCCCTGAAACGCCAGCTTCACCTCGCGCCGGGCCTGGTCGCCCTCGGGTTGCCAGTCGATCGCCAGCCGTCCGCCGCGGGTCATGCCCTCAATCACCGCCAGAATCTCGGGCCGGCCCAGCCGGTGGTCCGGGCCCGCAGCCCCAAAGGCGATGCGGAAGAACCGGATCCGCGCCTTGGCACTCGCCACACTCTCGGCGATCAGCGCCATCTCCGGCCCTGCCGCAGTGCCTGCCATCGACAACAGCTCTACCCCGTTGCCGATTGCCCCCAGCGGGCTGATAAGGTCATGGCAGATCCGCGAGCCAAGCAGCGCGGTCAGGTCGGGCCCGTCATCCGGCATGGAGCGGTCCGCAGGACAAGGGAAGGGAACCCCGATGAACGAGATCCTCGAACCCGGAATGCTGGTGCGCCATCCGGGCCAGCCCGACTGGGGGCTCGGTCAGGTGCAGTCGCGTATCGGCGGGAAGATCACGGTGAACTTCGAAAATGCCGGCAAGGTCGTCATCGACGGGGCGCGGATCGACCTGCTGCTTGTGCCTGATACTCAATGACTTACCCAAGGCTGAACACTTTGACGCTAACACAACTTTGCCGCGTGTCAACAAGGCCCGCGGCGGCCTGCCCCTTGCGACGCGGTTGCAAATCCATCGGCAGCCGCCTACAACCGCGCCACCTGCCCGGGGCTGGTCCTATGGGCCGCCGGGCGCCGCAGAAGAAGGTGCCATGACGCCCGATCCGACGACGCCCGAAACCTCGCCTTTCGTGATCCGTCTGGCGATTGAAGAGCGCGACCTTCTGGCCGCGCAGCGCCTGCGCTATGGCGTGTTCGTGGAAGAGCTTGGCGGCGATGGCCCGCTGGTCGATCACGAACAGCGGCTCGAACGCGACGAGTTCGACCCGATCTATGACCATCTGGTGCTGATCGACACCCGCCGCGATGCCGATGCCCTCGACCATGTCGTCGGCGTCTACCGCCTGCTGCCGGGCGAGCGCGCGGCCGAATTCGGGCGCTTCTACTGCGACGGCGAATATGACCTGACCGCGCTGCGCAATTCCGGCCGCCGCCTGCTGGAGCTGGGGCGCTCCTGCGTTCACCGCGACTACCGGGGCGGCCCGGCGATGTTCCTGCTGTGGAACGGCCTGGCCGACTACGTGCTCGACCTTGGCATCGAGGTGCTATTCGGCGTTGCCAGCTTCCATGGAACCGATATCGAGGCGCTGAAACTGCCGCTGTCCTGGCTGCACCACCACCACCTCGCGCCGCCGGCGCTGCGGGTGCGGGCGCTGCCCGAACATGCGCAGCGCATGGACCTTGTGCCGGCGGAGGAGTTGGACCGCAAGGCGGCGATGGTGGCGATGCCGGCCCTCATCAAGGCCTACCTCCGGCTCGGCGGTTTTGTCGGCGAGGACGCCTTCATCGACCGCCCGTTCAACACCACCGATGTCTGCCTGCTGATGGACACCACGGCGATGAGCGAAAAGCACAAGGGCTTTTACACCCGCAAGTTCGACGCGCGGGCCTGACCGCCGCCATGGTCACCTGGCGCGACGATGACACGCCCCCCGCGCCCCGCATCGGCGCGCTTGGCTGGCTGCTGGTCGCCCTGCGCGCGCCGCTGCTGGTGCTGCTGACCTACGGGGGCCTTGCCCTCCTGCTGCTCCTGCGCCTGCCCGAACGCGCGCTGTGCGGGTTGAACCGCCCCGTGACCCCTTACATCACCCAGGCCGTCTGCCGCGCCGCTCTGGCGATCCTCGGCATCCGCCTCACCGTCCGCGGAAAGCCGATGCGGGACCGCGGCGGCATCGTTGCCAACCATTCCAGCTGGCTCGACATCTTCACCCTCAACGCCTGCGACCGGGTCTATTTCGTCTCGAAATCAGAGGTGGCAGGCTGGCCCGGCATCGGCGGACTCGCCCGCGCCACCGGCACCGTCTTCATCACCCGCGACCCAAGAGAAGCCCGCGACCAGCAGGCCCTGTTCGAGGCGCGGCTGCGCGCGAACCATCGCCTGCTGTTTTTCCCCGAAGGCACTTCCACCGATGGCCGCCGGGTGCTGCCGTTCAAGCCGACGCTCTTCGCCGCCTTCTTCTCCGAAGGCCTGCGCGCCATCCACATCCAGCCGGTGACGGTGATCTACCACGCGCCAGCGGGCCAGGACCCCCGCTTCCTCGGCTGGTGGGGCGACATGGCCTTTGGCCCGCATCTGCTGAAGCTGATGGCCAGCCCGCGCCGCGCCCGGGCGGAGGTGATCTTCCACGCCCCCCTCGCCGCCGCCGACTATGCGGGGCGCAAGCAGCTCTGCGCCACAGCCGAGGCCACCGTGCGCGCCCCCCTCACGGAAGAGCTCGGTCAGCCGTAGCTGCGCGTCAGCCATAGCTGCGGGTCGGGCGGTCGAACACCTTGCGCCCCATCAGGCTGGCGACCAGATCGACCATCAGCCGCGCCGTGCGCCCGCGCTCGTCGAGGAACGGGTTCAGCTCCACCAGATCCAGCGAGGTCACAAGCCCGCTTTCATGCAAAAGCTCCATCACCAGATGCGCCTCGCGGAAGGTGGTGCCACCCGGAACCGTGGTGCCGACGGCGGGGGCGATCGACGGATCGAGGAAATCGACGTCGAGGCTGACATGCAGCATCCCGTTCGCCGCGTGGACGTCCTCCAGAAACGCCCGCAGTGGCGCCACGATGCCGTATTCGTCCAGCACCCGCATGTCCTTGATGTCGATCTGCCCGGCCTGCAGCGCCGCGTGCTCCTCGGGGTCGACCGACCGGATGCCGTAAAGACAGATGTTCCCGGGCGGCAGCGGCGCGGGGAAGGGCGCGAAGCCCTCGAACCCCTCCCGCCCCGCGATATAGGCCACCGGCGTGCCATGCAGGTTGCCCGATTGCGTGGTCAGCGGCGTGTGGAAGTCGGTATGCGCATCCAGCCACAGCAGGAACAGCGGCCGCCCCGCGCCCTGCGCATGCGCGGCAACGCCAGCCACCGACCCCAGCGACAGCGAGTGATCGCCGCCCAGGAAGATCGGGAATCCGCCCTCCGCCAGCGCCGCCCGGCCCGCAGCCGACAGCGCCTCGGTCCAGCCCACGGTTTCCGCCAGTGAATGCACCGCCGGGTTCTCGCAAGCCACCTCGCGCAGCACCGGCAGCGCCACATCGCCCCGATCCTCGACCGCGTGGCCCAGATCGCCCAGCATCCGCGCCAGCCCCGCCACACGATAGGCCGCAGGCCCCATCAGACAGCCGGGGCGGCGCTGGCCCGAATCGACCGGCGCTCCGATCAGGTGACAGATGCGTTTCATGGCGGTCCTTTCAGGGGGGCAGGGGCAACCCCGACTTGGCCGCGAACGCCGCCGGGGTGCAACCGCTTTCTTCGTGCCGGCGGGGTGTGACGCGATGCCCCGGCAGGCGGGCCCGGAAAGGCTAGGCACGCAACAATATATCTCATATCTTGCATGTCTGGAAACGCGCTCCAATCCAGCTATACGCAAGAACGGAGCCGCGATGCGCATATCGAAGCGGAGGATCGCCCTCATCCTGGCGGCGGTCCTGGCGGGCGGGCCATGCCTTGGCCAGTCCGGGGAGGAGACGGCGGCCCAAACCGCGCCCACGGGCGCGGCACAATCGACCATGGCCTCGCCCACGGGCGTGGCCCAATCGGCCATGGCCTCGGCGAGCACGGCCGACCATTCCAAGTTCAAGATCCTGCAGCAATCCTTTGCTTCGGGCCCCGAGGTGACGGCCGCCTGCCTGTCCTGCCATACCGAGGCCTCTACCCAAGTGATGCATTCGCTGCACTGGACCTGGGACTACACCCAGCCCGGCACCGGCACCCGGCTTGGCAAGGCCAGCGTCATCAACTCGTTCTGTGGCAATGTCGCCTCGAACGAGCAGCGCTGCACCTCCTGCCATGCCGGCTATGGCTGGGACGATGTGCGCCAGCCCGCGCCCACAAACCCCGCGCAGGTCGATTGCCTTGCCTGCCACGACCGCTCGGGCCAATATGCCAAGGCCGACAACATGGCCGGCCACCCGCCGCTGGACCCGGTCCCCGCCGGCACCAAGACCATCACCGGCGCCGATGCCTGGCCGGT
>Ga0209347_1002820_pt1:2500-21875 | contig 21875 bp, 14 predicted proteins | sample AutmiccommuBRH23_FD_187382 | JGI IMG/M metagenome (GOLD analysis project Ga0209347, IMG submission 187382) | Deep subsurface microbial communities from Mt. Terri, Switzerland - Autotrophic microbial communities BRH/23 (SPAdes) (version 2) | ecosystem: Environmental > Aquatic > Deep...
AGGACGTGGCACGCTGCGATAAGCTTCGGGGAGGCGCGAGCACCCTTTGATCCGAAGATTTCCGAATGGGGAAACCCACCTTAACGGTCTGCGAATTTTACCATCGGCTTCGGCCGGCGGTACGGTTCGTAGGGCGTTTAAAGGTATAATGACCTGAATACATAGGGTTCATTAAGCAAACCCGGGGAACTGAAACATCTCAGTACCCGGAGGAAAGGACATCAACCGAGACTCCCGTAGTAGTGGCGAGCGAACCGGGACCAGGCCAGTGCTGTCGTGACATAAAGCTGAACGACTTGGAAAGGTCGGCCATAGTGGGTGATAGCCCCGTAAGCATCAATTAGCGACAGACTCGAGTAGGGCGGGACACGTGAAATCCTGTCTGAACATGGGGGGACCACCCTCCAAGCCTAAGTACTCCTCGACGACCGATAGTGAACAAGTACCGTGAGGGAAAGGTGAAAAGCACCCCGACAAGGGGAGTGAAACAGATCCTGAAATCGGAAGCCTACAAGCAGTCGGAGCCCCCAAGCGGGGTGACGGCGTACCTTTTGTATAATGGGTCAGCGACTTCATGTGCCGTGCAAGCTTAAGCCGTTAGGTGTAGGCGCAGCGAAAGCGAGTCTGAATAGGGCGAATAAGTACGTCGCATGACGACCCGAAACCAGGTGATCTATCCATGAGCAGGTTGAAGGCTGGGTAACACCAGCTGGAGGACCGAACCCGTGAATGTTGAAAAATTCTGGGATGACTTGTGGATAGGGGTGAAAGGCCAATCAAACCTGGACATAGCTGGTTCTCCGCGAAAACTATTTAGGTAGTGCGTCAGACGAATTCCTTGGGGGGTAGAGCACTGGATGGATGCGGGCGGCGCGAGCTGTACCAATTCTAACCAAACTCCGAATACCCAAGAGAACTATCTGGCAGACACACGGCGGGTGCTAACGTCCGTCGTGAAAAGGGAAACAACCCTAACCATCATCTAAGGCCCCCAAGTGACGGCTAAGTGGGAAACGATGTGGGATTGCTTTGACAACCAGGATGTTGGCTTAGAAGCAGCCATCATTTAAAGAAAGCGTAACAGCTCACTGGTCAAGCGATCCTGCGCGGAAAATGTAACGGGGCTTAAGCCGTCCGCCGAAGGTATGGGTGTGCAGCAATGCACGCGGTAGCGGAGCGTTCCGTAAGCCTGTGAAGGTCAGTCGTGAGACTGGCTGGAGGTATCGGAAGTGAGAATGCTGACATGAGTAGCGATAAAGAGTGTGAGAGACACTCTCGCCGAAAGTCCAAGGGTTCCTGCGTAAAGTTAATCTGCGCAGGGTTAGCCGGCCCCTAAGGCGAGGCCGAAAGGCGTAGTCGATGGGAATCAGGTGAATATTCCTGAGCCAGTTGGAAGTGACGAATTCCGTAAATTGTCGGGGCTTATTGGATTGCTCCCGGCAGTGAAGGGGTTCCTGGAAATAACTCCAACGGAGACCGTACCCGAAACCGACACAGGTGGACTGGTAGAGCATACCAAGGCGCTTGAGAGAACTATGCTGAAGGAACTCGGCAAATTGCACGCGTAACTTCGGGATAAGCGTGACTCTGTTTAGGGCAACCTTTGCAGAGTGGCACAGGCCAGGGGGTAGCGACTGTTTATCAAAAACACAGGGCTCTGCGAAGCCGTAAGGCGACGTATAGGGTCTGACGCCTGCCCGGTGCCGGAAGGTTAAAAGGAGGGGTGCAAGCTCTGAATTGAAGCCCCGGTAAACGGCGGCCGTAACTATAACGGTCCTAAGGTAGCGAAATTCCTTGTCGGGTAAGTTCCGACCTGCACGAATGGCGTAACGACTTCCCCACTGTCTCCAGCATAGGCTCAGCGAAATTGAATTCCCCGTGAAGATGCGGGGTTCCCGCGGTCAGACGGAAAGACCCTATGAACCTTTACTGCAGCTTCGCCTTGGCGTTAGCGGCAACATGTGTAGGATAGGTGGGAGGCTATGAAACCGGGGCGCCAGTCTCGGGGGAGCCAACCTTGAAATACCACCCTTGTTGTCGCTGACGTCTAACCGCGGCCCGTTATCCGGGTCCGGGACATGGCGTGGCGGGCAGTTTGACTGGGGCGGTCGCCTCCCAAAGTGTAACGGAGGCGCGCGATGGTGGGCTCAGAGCGGTCGGAAATCGCTCGTCGAGTGCAATGGCATAAGCCCGCCTGACTGCGAGACTGACAAGTCGAGCAGAGACGAAAGTCGGCCATAGTGATCCGGTGGTTCTGCGTGGAAGGGCCATCGCTCAACGGATAAAAGGTACTCTAGGGATAACAGGCTGATTTTGCCCAAGCGTCCACAGCGACGGCAAAGTTTGGCACCTCGATGTCGGCTCATCACATCCTGGGGCTGGAGCAGGTCCCAAGGGTTCGGCTGTTCGCCGATTAAAGTGGTACGTGAGCTGGGTTCAGAACGTCGTGAGACAGTTTGGTCCCTATCTGCCGTGGGTGTACGAAGCTTGAGAGGATCTGTCCCTAGTACGAGAGGACCGGGATGGACACACCTCTGGTGGACCTGTCGTGGCGCCAGCCGCGCAGCAGGGTAGCTAAGTGTGGAATAGATAACCGCTGAAAGCATCTAAGCGGGAAACTAACCTCAAAACAAGGCTTCGCCGAGAGCCGTGGTAGACCACCACGTTGATAGGCCAGGTGTGGAAGTGCCGCGAGGCATGGAGCTTACTGGTACTAATCGCTCGATCGGCTTGATCGTTCTTAGTTGAACTCATGAGCGCTACGTAAGCGCCAACAATGATGTCTTTCTCATCCGTTTCGTTGACCTGGTGGTTATGCCGAGAGGTCCCCACCCGATCCCATTCCGAACTCGGTCGTTAAGCCTCTCTGGGCCGATGGTACTTCGTCTTAAGGCGCGGGAGAGTAGGTCGCCGCCAGGTCTACCAAACGGATGAAACTCATCAGTTCCCTTGCCATCACATCAAGGCGCACACCTAAGCGCCATTCCATCTGCCGCGGGGTGGAGCAGCCCGGTAGCTCGTCAGGCTCATAACCTGAAGGTCACAGGTTCAAATCCTGTCCCCGCACCCAAACACACAAAAAGCCGCCTGACACACCACGTCCGGCGGCTTTTTCGCGTCACGGTGGCCGCGATCATTTTTCCGATTGGGCGCGCGGGTCCCACGGATCAAGGCCAGATTGTAGAGCCGCCAGCGTCAGCCGTCCGACGTCGTGAGGGATGCCGCTTTCCTGGAGTTCAGCCAGTAGCCCCTCAGGACCGAGCCGCGCCATCCGCGCCGAGAGGTCGGTTTCGCCAGATCCCTTGTCGATGGGTGCAGCCTCGGCGGTATGGCCTGCAGCCATGGGGATGCGGCGATCTCCGAGCCGCTGGGCCTCGCCCCAGTCATGCGTGACATAAAGAATGGGAATGGAGAGTTCGGCGGGCAGGCGTTCAAGATAGGGCAGCACTTCGCCCCGGCGCGCCTGATCAAGGCTGGCGAGGGGTTCATCCATCAGAAGCAGGCGCGGCTGAGACATGAGGGCCCGGCCGATGGCCACGCGCTGGCGCTCTCCGCCTGACAGCCGCTCAACGCCCCGCTCCAGCAGCGGCTCCAGGCCGAGCAGGCTCACCACCTGATCAAGGCTGATCGGTTTGGCCCCCTCGGTCCGCAGGAACCCGAACAGCAAATTGCGCCGCACCGAGAGGTGGGGCAGCAGGCTGGCCTCCTGGAAAACAAAGCCTACGGGTCTTTGGTGGGCCGGCATGAAACGGCCGCTGTCCTGCCATACCGCTCCGTCGACGACGAGCCGCCCGCGCAGCCGCTCCAGGCCAGCCACACAGCGCAGCAGGGTGGTCTTTCCGCACCCCGATGGACCAAACAACACGGTGACCCCCGTTGCGGGCACGCAGATCTGAGCGTCCAGGGTGAACTCGCCGAGCCGCCCCTGGAAGGTCCCCTCGATCATGCCGGCTTCACTGTTCATGGCCGCAGTCGCCCGGTGCGCCGCTCAATCAGCAGCAGGCTCAGCATCACGGCGAAGGCGAAGACGAGCAGCAGGCCAGCCAGTTGATGGGCGCGGTCCCATTCCAAGGCCTCCACCAGGCGATAAATCTCGATGGACAGGACCTCGGTTTCGCCGGGTATGCCGCCGCCAATCATCAGCACGACCCCAAACTCCCCGATGGTGTGGGCGAAGGTCAGGATGGTCGCCACTAGAAAGCCTGGACGCGCCAGGGGAAGGGCGACGCTGAAGAAGGCGTCCAGGGGGCTCGCACGCAAGGTCGCCGCCACTTCAAAAGGGCGATCGCCGATCGCTTGAAAGGCGTTGCGGATCGGCTGAACGGCGAAGGGGAGGGAGTAGATAATGGAGCCGATGACCAGCCCTTCGAAGGTGAAGGCCAGGGTGCGGACGCCGAAGGCTTGCAGGGGCCGCATCAGGGGGCTGTCGGGCCCCAGGGCCAACAATAGATAAAACCCCAGGACTGTCGGCGGCAGGACGATAGGCAGGGCCACCACCGCCCCCACGACTTCCTTCCACCAGGCGCGACTTCGCGCCAGCCACCAGGCCAGCGGGGTGGCGAGGATGAGCAGCAGGATCGTGGTGACGCCTGCAAGCTTGACCGTAAGCCAGATCACCTCCGCCATGGGTCAGGACGCCTCGTACCCGTAGCGACGGATCACCGCCTGGGCCTCCGGGCCCTTCAGGAAGGTGATGAAGGCGCGGGCCGCCGGGTTGTCGGCGCCCCTCTTCAAGAGCAAGGCCTGCTGAGCAATCGGACTGTGGAGAGACGCCGGCACAGTCCAACGGGAGCCGCGTCTATGGTTGATCACCTGGGACAGGGCGACAAATCCGAGCTCGGCGGCGCCCGTCTCAGTGAACTGATAGGCTTGGGTTATGGAGGCGCCCCTGACGAGTCTGGGCGCCAGCCTGGCCTCAAGGCCCAGCCGGCGCAGGGTCTCGATGGCTGCTGAACCGTAGGGCGCGGTCTTGGGGTCGGCGATGGCCAGCTTTTCGAACCGCCCGGCGCTCAGGACCCGGCCGCGAGGATCCACCAGGTTCAGGGTGCGGCTCCACAAGACCAGGCGGCCAGTGGCGTAGGTGAAGCGCGTGCCGGGCGCCGACAGACCGGCGGCCTCGGTCTGGATCGGCCGGCTGGCGTCGGCCGACAGAAAGACGTCGAAGGGCGCGCCATTGGCGATCTGGGCGACGAACTGTCCAGATGCGCCATGGCTCAACACGGCCCTGTGCCCGGTGGCGGCCTCAAACCGCGCGGCGATCACCCTGGCGGGTTCGGTGAAGTTGGCGGCCACAGCGAGGCGGACTTCGGCCGCGCGCGCGACGGCCGGGCTCCGGGGCAGGGCGAGGCTGGCGAAGATCCCGGCGAGAAGGGCGCGGCGCGCGGTCATCAGGTCTCCCGCCGCGACTGGCGCGGCCCCTTAGGGTTATGTAGTCATGCTATATAACGACCGGCAAGGTCGTTGGGCAATGTCGCCGGCCGGACCTGCGCCTCAAGGCTGGGATGCTGCAGGCGCCAGGGGCGTCTGGACGTCTGATGGGGAGGTGGCGTTGGGCATAGAGGGCGATCTCACCGTAGCGCTTACCTTCCAGCGGGGCGCAGCGCGGGCCAGCCTCGAGCGGGTCGCCCTGCTGCAGGCGGTGGGGGACTTGGGCTCCATCAGCGCCGCCGCGCGCCGCCTGGGCCTCAGCTACAAGGCCGCGTGGGACGCGGTGCAGGCGATGAACAACCTGTTCGAGGGGCCGCTGGTGACGGCCTCCCCAGGGGGCCGGGCCGGCGGCGCGGCGGGCCTCACCCCCCGGGGCGAGGCTGTCGTCGCCGCCTTCAGCCGCGTCAGGAGGGAGTTGGAGGCCACCCTCTCCAAGCTGGAAAGCCACCTGGGGGAGGGGCCCAGCCGCGACCTCTTCTGGAGCCTTGGCATGCGCACCAGCGCCCGCAACGCCCTGCGGGGCGTGGTCTGCGCCATCGCCTCTGGTCCGGTGAGCGCCCAGGTTGAGCTCGACCTCGGGGATGGCGTTGCGCTCACCGCGGTGCTCACCCGCCAGAGTGTGGAGGATCTTGGCTTGGCGCCGGGCGTGGCGGCCATCGCCCTGATCAAGGCGAATTTCGTCAGTCTGGCCGCAACAGATGGTGTCAATTCCGCAGCGCCAAACCAGATCTCCGGCGTGGTGGCCGCGCGGGAGGACGGTGGGGACGACTGCGAAGTCGCCCTGGATATTGGCGCCGGAAAAACCCTGATCGCCAATGTTCGCACGCAGATTGCTGACGTGCTCGGCCTCGTCGCAGGGGTTCGGGCCACCGCCCTCATCAGGCCCTCCGACATCATTCTGGCGGTGGAATAGACAGCGCCCAGGGCTGTCAGACCGATGGACGGGCGCTGGTCTGGTCGCGTGACCGGCAGCGTGGGACGCCCTTGCGAGGGGGGAGCGCCTATGGTCTGAGAGGGGCATGGAACCGAGCGGCGCCAATCTACCCTCCATGAACCTGCGGCATATCGAGGTGTTTCACGCGGTCTATCGGGCCGGCTCCATCAGCGCCGCAGCCCGGGCCCTCTATGTCTCGCAGCCATCGGTCAGCAAGGTGCTGAAACATGCGGAGGGCCGGCTCGGCTTCCCATTATTCCGCCTCGTCAAGGGACGCCTGACCCCTACTGACGAGGCCCACGCCCTGTTCCGCGACGTCGATGAAATCTATTCGCGTATCGAGTCCCTGAAGGAGACCACCCGCAACCTGCTGAAGGGCGGGTCGGCTCATATCGGCCTGGCGGTGCTGCCCTCCCTGGGGCTCGGCGTCGCGCCCCGGGCGGTGGCCCAGTTCCGCCAGAAGCACCCTGGCGTCACCTTCACCCTGCAGACCCTGCACGACGAGGACGTCCTGCGCGCCCTCTATGAACGCAAGGCCGATCTGGCGGTGGCCTATGACGCCCCGCGTCATCCGAGGCTCGCCCATACCCGCATCGGCACCGGCGAACTCGTGCTCCTCTATCGGCGGGACTACCTGCCCGACGCGCCGCCGCGCCTGGGGATCGAGAGCTTCAGCGGCCATGAGCTGATCAGCCTGGCCGGCAGCGGCCCCGTCGGCGCCCTCTATGCCAGCGAAGTGGTGCGCGGCGGCCCGACGCGGCCTGAAGGGATCGTGGTTCAGACCTACTATGTGGCCGCCTCCCTCGTGCGCCACGGGGCGGGCGTGGCCATCGTCGATGAGTTCACAGCCCGGGAAAACCGTGGTCCGGACCTGGACTTCCGGCCGCTGATTCAACCGGCCAACTTCGGGGTCTATTGCATCTATCTGGAGGACCGGCCGCTGTCGAAGATGGCCCGCGCCTTTGTGAACACTCTGAAGGCCGACATTCAGGACCAACAGCAGGCGCATAACCCAGGGCTATAACCGATCTCCCACTTGCGAGCTTCGCGCGCGGCCCAGTTGCGCGATGATCGGGGCCTAGCGTCGCCCCGCCCCGAAGTGAGAGATTATGATCCCGCCGCCCTACCTGCTCTATCTTGGCGACTCCCAGAATGAGCTGTCTGTCAAAACCTCCCGCGGGGTCGCCTACTGGCGCCCGGAATGGAGCCTGGGGGAACACCGCAGGCCCGACTGCACGGTGACCCTCGGGTTGCCTCATCTGGACTTCGCCGAGGCCGCCGCCAAGGGCGCCAAGACCCTCATCGTTGGCGTCGCCAACGCCGGCGGTGTTCTGGGTCCCAAGATCGTCGCCGATGTTGTCGCCGCCCTGGAAGCCGGGCTGCATGTGGCCTCTGGCCTGCATGAGCGCCTGACCGAGCATCCCGAGATCGTTGAGGCCGCCCAGCGCCGGGGCCTGTCCCTGTTCGACGTGCGCGAACCGCCGAAGAAGATGGCCGTGGGTAATGGCCGTCCCAGGGCCGGCCACCGTCTGCTCACCGTCGGCACCGACTGTTCGGTGGGCAAGATGTACACGACGCTCGCCATTGAGCGGGAGATGCGTGGTCGAGGCATGGCCGCTGACTTCCGGGCCACCGGCCAGACCGGCATCTTCATCGCCCAGTCCGGCGTGCCCATCGATGCGGTGATCGCCGACTTCATCTCCGGCGGGATCGAAGCGATCAGCCCGGCTCGCCACGACGGCGGCTGGGACCTGATCGAGGGGCAGGGCTCCCTGTTCCACCCCTCCTATGCGGGAGTGTCCCTGGGTCTGCTGCACGGCGCCCAGCCTGACGCCATTGTCCTGTGCCATGAGCCGGGACGCCCGCACATGCGCGGCCTGCCCGGCCGGGACCTGCCCGACCTTCAGGCCTGCCTGGAGGCCAACCTCGCCTCTGCCACCCTGACCAATCCCGGCGTGACTCCGGTGGGAATCGCCTTCAACACCTCGAACCTCGCCCCGGATGAGGCGCGCCGGATCTGTGATGAGACCGCCGCGCGCTTCAACCTCCCTTGCCAGGACCCCGTCTCCATGGGCGTGGACCAGATTGTCGACAGGTTAGTGGAATGCTTCGCACCTTCTCAGCCCGCGCTGAACATTGGCCGCTGAGCACGCCGTTTCGGATTTCCCGCGGCGTCAAGACCGCCGCTGATGTGGTGGCCGTAACCCTGGTCCAGGATGGCCGCCGGGGGCGCGGTGAGGGGGTGCCCTACGCCCGCTATGGGGAAACGATCGACTCTGTCCTCGCCCAGGTGAACGCCCTGGCCGACGACCTCGCCCGCGGCATGAGTCGCCAGGACCTGGCCGAGCGGCTGGGCCCTGGCGCAGCCCGAAACGCTATCGACTGCGCCCTGTGGGATCTCGAAGCCCGCCTGGCCGGCCGTGCGGTCGCCGAAGCCCTGGGTCAGCCCCCGCTCCGTCCCCTGGTGAGTGCGCTGACCGTCAGTCTGGACACGCCCCAGGCCATGGGCGCGGCGGCCGCACGGATGACCGGCGCGACCCTGATCAAGGTGAAGGTCGACCAGAACGACCCGGCCGCCTGCCTGACCGCCGTGCGCGCCGCCGCGCCCGACGCCGATCTGATCGTCGATCCCAATGAAAGCTGGAGCCTCGACATCCTGGCTGACCTGCAACCGACCCTGGCGCAGCTGAAGGTCGCCCTGATCGAACAGCCCCTCCCGGCCGGCGAGGATGCGGGATTGGCGGGCTTCACCAGCTGCGCCCCTATCTGTGCGGACGAGTCCTGCCACGTGGCCGCCGATCTGCCGGGTCTGAAGGACCGCTATCAGGTGGTGAACATCAAGCTCGACAAGAGCGGCGGTCTGACCGAGGCTCTCGATCTGCTGCAGCAGGCCAGGGCGATGAATTTCGGCGTCATGGTAGGCTGTATGGTCTCTTCCTCCATGTCGATCGCGCCGGCCTTTCATGTGGCCCGGCACGCGGACTTCGTCGATCTCGACGGACCGACCTGGCTGGCTAACGACTATGACGGCGGCGCGGTCCAGCGCGGCGCTGAACTGACGCCGCCTCAGGGCGTCTGGGGCGAGCCTGACAGCGCTGAGGCCTGACGTTCTGCCGCCCTGGCGGAAACGGACGCCCTGACTACGCACCTGGAGACCACGCCGATGAGCGACCTTGCGTCCGATCCCGCGCCCAATGAGGGCGGCCCGAAAGCCGGAGGCCCGAGGGGGCTTGTCCGTCGCTACTGGCTGGACGTGACGCTTTGGAAGCGGATCCTGCTGGGCCTCGTGCTGGGCACGGCGCTTGGCCTGGTGATCGGTGAGCAGGCCATGGGGATCAAATGGGTCGGCGACCTCTTCGTGCGGCTGATCCGCATGATCGTCACCCCGCTGGTCTTCTTTTCGATCGTGTCGGGTATCGCCGGTATGGGGGATGTCAAGCGGCTGGGGTCCATCGGGGCCAAGACCCTGTTCATGTATCTCGCCCTAACGGCGGTGGCGGTTTCGGTGGGCCTGAGCCTTGGGACCCTGTTCCAGCCGGGCGCCGGCATGGACTTTGTCGGGACCACGCCCCAGGTGCTCGGCGCTGCGCCGACACTGGGCGAATATCTGATGAGCATTGTGCCGCTCAACCCGTTCGCCGCCCTGAATGAAGGCAACATTCCGGCGATCATCTTCTTCGCCATCCTGATCGGCCTGGGCATCCTGATCATCGGCGAGCCGGCCGCCCCGGCCGCGCGGCTGTTCCAGATCGGCTCGGACATCATGCTGGTCCTGGTGCGGGTCATCATGGAGCTGGCGCCCTTTGGGGTCTTCGCCCTGGTGGCGTGGGTCATGGGGACGTCGGGGCCAAGCACCTTCGTGCATGTCTTCCTGCTGGCAGTCGCCCTGGTGCTAGGCTGCGCGATTCAAAGCCTGATCGTCCATGGGGGAGTCATCCGCCTGATCGCCCGTCTGCCGGTGGTCCCATTTTTCCGAGACATCGCTGACGCCGTGATCGTCGCCTTCTCCACCTCGTCCAGCGCCGCAGTCCTGCCCGTGGCCATGCGGGTGGCTGAAAAGAACCTGGGGGTCAGCCATACGGTGGCGTCCACCACCCTGCCTCTGGGCGCGACGCTGAGCATGGACGGGACCGCCCTCTATGTGGCCCTTTTGGCGGTGTTTTCAGCCCAAGCCTTTGGCGTCGACATGACCGCGGCCCAGTATCTGATGGTGGGCCTGGTCTGTGTTGTGGTGGCCGTGGGCACCGCGCCTGTCCCGTCGGCCTCGCTCTTCATGCTGGCGGCCGTGCTGCAGGTGATTGGCCTCAGCGCCGAACAGACGGCCCTGGTGGTCGGCTTCATCCTCCCCTTCGACCGAATTCTCGACATGACCCGCACCGTGCCCAACGCCACCAGCGATCTGGTGGTGGCCGTCACCGTCGCCAGGTGGGAAGGCGAGCTGGACGAGGCGGCTTATCGCGCCAAGCCGGTGGAGTAGGGCGGACCCCAGACCCAGATCAGGTTTTCCTGTCGGGTCCAGCCTGTTCGGCCATCGCCGAGCCGCACCTGACGCCAGCCCAGATAGGCCCGCTCCACCCGCCCGACCGCCCCGCCGGCCAGTTGGATCTCTGCGGCCTCAGCCGGGGTGTCCACCGGCAGGGGCCGCAGAGGGCCAGCTCCCCAGATCACCACAGCCTGAGAGCTTCCGAGCGGGCCATAGCCCACAAGCGCGGTGGCGCTGACCATCACGCCGACACCGGCGAGGGCGGCGAGGCTCAGGCCTGCGCCCACCAGATAGGGGGCTGGCCGGTAGCGAGCGTAGAGCCCTGCTCCGAGACCCAGGGCGGTCAGCCCTGAAAAGCCGATCACCAGCCAGCGCCAGACCGCCGGTGAGGCGGCCGCCATCGCCTGGGTTCGCCAGTCGCGGGGACGGGGCACGCTGGCGCCGGGCGCCAGGCTGTAGCCGGCCTTGGCGCCGGTGGTCAGCCAGAGGCGGCGGGCCTGCGAATCTGAGGGGTTCTGGACAAAGGCGACGGCGGCGTGTCCGGCGGCTTCCTCCCAGCGGTCCTGGGCGGCCAGGGCGATGGCCAGGTTGTGCCGAGCCCGCCAGTCCAGAGGCGCTTCGGCGACCCGTTCCGTCAGTGCCTTGGCCGTCATCTCCTCGGCATGGGCTCCGCCGGTCATCAGGATCAGGGCGAGGCTCGCCAGGCCGGCGGCCATCGGCAGTAGGTTGGGACGCCGCAGCGCCGTGGTCGGCCGGAAAGGCGGGGGCGGGCCAAGGGCCGCAAGGCGTTCAGCGGCCCGACTGATCCAGTCCTGCGGCAGTGCGCCGGCCCGGCCATAGAGGAAGCGGTCAGCCTCCCTCCAGAGCGCCGCCCATTGGGGATCTTCGAAGGCGTCGGGCGCCGGGGCTGCGAGGCCCAGGCGCAGGCGAAGCGCGGCGTCCCGCTGCCAGTCCCGCACCAGGGCTCGCGCAACCATAGGGTCCGGGTTTTCCGCTAGGCGGGCAAGCGTTCGGGCCAGACGACGGTGCGCCCCCCGGGCCCGCCGGTACGGATCGGCGTCATGGGCCCGCCAGAGGGCAAGGCCCATCCATAGTGCGAGCAGACTCAAGGGCGCGGTCAGCAGGACCAGACTGAACAGGCGGTCTGAGGGCGGAGCCTGCGCTGCGCCGCGACCCTTCAACATCGGCGGCAAGGGAGCCTCCTCATCGGCGAGGTCCTCTGGAGCGACGTCCGGCGGCAGCAGGTCGCCATTGGGGCCGGGCAGAACCTCCAGGGTTATCGGCGGGGCCACATGGCGGACATAGCGGCCGGCGTTGGGGTCGAAGGCGACCACCTCGAAGGCGCCCAGGACGTAGCGCCCGGCGCGCTGCGGGACCAGGGTTACGGACTCGCTCAGGGTGCGCTCGAACAGGGTCCCGTCGGCGGCCTCGATCTGTTCCGGTTCGCCGATCACCTGGAAGTCGCGGGAAACCTGGCGTGCGGGCAGGCCAGAGATGGCCGGCCAGTTGCCGGTCCCCGAGAGGCTCACCCGCCAGACAAGGCTCTCGCCCACCCGGATTTCCTCAGCCTCCACAGCGGACTCCACCTCGAACTGACCCACCGCGCCCAGGAACCCCTCAGGCGCCGGGGGCAGGGGCCTGATGCGGAAAGAGCCGGGCGCGCTTTCGATAGTCTGGGTTTCGGTGATCGCCCGCTGATACTCCTCCATATCCACGACACCCGTCTGCAGGCGCATCACCTGACGGGCCGGCTGAACAGCAGTCAGGCCGGGCGCCAGGGCCATGGCCCGGGTCTTGAACTCGATCACCGCCCGGGTCGCGCCGGGCGCGGGCGGCGCGCGCAGGGCTGGCGCGCCCCACGGCTCGGCGGCCAGGGGGGCCGACTCCCACTCCAGCTCGCCTTCGAGATTGCCAAATGTGCTCCAGTCCACGGTCCAGGCCAGGGTGAGGTCGAAGACCTCCCCGGCCCAGAGGGGCTTGGGTGGAGCCTCGAAGGCGCCGCTCACCGGCTGGGTGTGGGCCGGCAAGGCGAGGCTGGCGGCCAGGGCCAGTCCAGCCAGGGTCGACCTGAGGGGGCTCACCATGTCTGGGCTCCCGGCGGACGCGGGGCGGCCTGGGCGGCCTGCCGCCGAAGGAAGAGCTCGCCGGGTGAATCGGCGGCCCGCAGGCGGCGCAGGGTGTCCAGCGGCTGGACCAGCGCCGGATTGCTCCACTCGGCGGGATCGAACTGGTCGGACTTGGAGCCGCCCACATTCTGCAGGCCCTGCTCGCCAGCGGTGGGTTCCTGCTGGTCTTCCTCGCCCGGTTCGCCGCCGCCGGGCCTCGCGTCCTCGCCGGCAACCGGTTGTTGGCCCGTGGCGTCCATGGGCTCATTGGCAGGGTCGGCAGGCCCGGGGTCTTCCATGGGAACCGGCGGCGGGGGGGTGAGCAGGCGCTTCAGCTTGGCCTCGGCCGCCACCCAGTCCATGAGATCGGGGTCCCGGCGTCGACCTTCGATGACTGCGGCGAGGCCGTCGCGCATGACGCCCTCCTCCAGGGGATGGCCATGGCCACGATGGATTTCCCCATAGCGGATGGCGACCTCGCTGATCCGGCGGTAGTCGTCGGCGGTGAGACGCCGGCGGGCGACCAACTCCTCGGCCAGACCGCGCATCTGCAGCAGGGGGTCTTCTTCGCCCTGAAGGTCCGTTTCGGTCAGCAGAGGCCCTTGGGCCAGGGACAGGCCGGCCGGCGCCAGGGTGAGCGTCAGTGCGGCCAGCATAAGGGCGCGGCTGAGAGCCACCGTTCGCGGCGTTCGCAGGCGAGGATGGGCTGGGACCTCTGTCGCCGCGCTCCAGGCCAGCAGGATGAGGGCGGCGGCGGCGAACCAGACGAACTGATCGGCCAGCCTCTGGGTGCGTCTCGCGTCGGTTCCGGCGGCCTCAGGCGCAGTGGCGCTGGCGGTCCGCACCAGGGCCGAGAGATCGGCCGCGCCAGCCAGATCAAGCGCCTGACCGCCCTCGGCGCCGCCGGACGCCAGCTCGGCCAGCAGGGCAGGATTGAACCGGGACACCACGGCCGCTCCGTCGGGGCGACGCATGGGCTCTCCGCCCGGCCCCGGCGGCGTGGCGCCGGCCTCAGTCCCAAAGCCCACGGCGATCACCCGAACGCCCTGGGCGCGCAGGGGCGCGAGCCGCTCCCGCCAGGGGCCAGGCTCGGCCTCGCCATCGGTGAGGATCACCAGGACCCGGCCTTGAGGCGTGTCGCTGAAGCTATTGAGCGCGGTCTCCAGCAGGGCGTCGAGATTGCTGCCGGCGACGGGCATGTGTTCCGGCGCAATCTGGGGCAGATAGGTCCGCAGGATCGCCTGATCCTCGCTCACCGGGGCCAGGACGTGGGCGGCGCCGGCATAGCCGATCAGGCCGATCCGACGATCGGGCAGGTCGTCGGCGAGCTTGGTCGCCAGGGCCCTGGCCCGGCTCAGGCGCGAGGGTGAGACATCGGTGGCCAGCATGCTGCGGGAGAGATCCAGCGCGATCACCACCTCGCCCGGCGCCTGATCGTCAGGGGCGAGCGGCGCCTGGCCCCATTGTGGCCGGGCCAGGGCGACCACCAGCAGCAGGACCGCCAGCCAGAACCGCCAGGGCCGCGCCATGGGACGGCCTGCGCCGGGGTCGAACCGCACCCGCCCACCCAGGACGGCGCCGCGTCGGATCTTCCCGCCAGCACCCCCGTCCGGGCCTTCCTGGCGGCGGCCGAGCCACAGCTCCAGGCCGATCAGGATTGGAACCAGGGCGGCGAGCCACAACATGTGAGGCCAAAGCAAGCTCATGGGCGCGCCCGCCTCAGCCGTGCGGCGCCCGCGCCCCAGACCGGCGCGGCCGCCAGCAACAGCGCCAGGGCGCCCGCCAAGGGCCAAGCGAACAGTTCGGTGGTCACCCGGCGGGTCCTGACCTGAAACTCGGTCTTCTGGGCCGCATCAATGGCGCGAAAGGCCTCAGCGAGGGCATCGGTGTCGCCCGCCTGGACGAAGCGCCCGTTCGTCTCCTGCGCCATGCGTTGCAGGGCCTCGATATCGAGGGCCGAGGGAAACTGTCGGGTGCCGACCCGCCGGCCCTGGTCATCGAAAATGGGGAAGGGGACCATGCCGTTTCGCCCTGCGCCGATGGCGTAGACCGGCACGCCTCGGTGTCGGGCCAGCGCCGTGGACTGGGGCGGGGTCAGACTGCCGCTGGTGTTGGCCCCGTCGGTCAGCAGAACCACAAATTGGCCCACCGCCTGATCGTCCGTCGAGCGGGGCCGTTCCAGACCGGCCAGGGCGATGCCCAGTCCATCACCGATGGCGGTGCCGTCCTCCAGCAGACCGATCCGCAAGGTCGAGAGCTGCTCGGCGAGCCACTCGTGATCGGTGGTCAGGGGCGCCAGCGTATAGGCCTGGGCGGCGAACAGGACGACGCCGATCCGGTCATTGGGCCGTTCGGTGACAAAAGCCTGCAGGGCTGGGCGGATGGCCTCGAGCCGGTTGATCGGCCCGTCGGGGCCCACATAGTCCTCCGCCAGCATTGAGCTGGAAAGGTCGATGGCCAACATCAGGTCATAGCCGCGGGAGACCATGTCCTGCCGCTCGTCGATCCGCTGGGGTTGGGCGAGCGCCACGATCAGCAGGGCCAGCGCGCCATAGAGTATGAGCATCCGCCAGGGGCCGCCGGGCAGGGCGCGGGGCGGGCTCCAGGCCGCCGCATAGGGGGCGAGCCACACCGGCGCCCGGCCGCGCCATCGCCGCCAGGCCGCCAGGGCCGGAATCAGCAGCAGGAGACCGAGCAGGCCAGGGGCGGCGAACTGAAACCCGCTCATGGGGCGCCGTGCGCTGCGCCCGCCCGTCGGGCGCGCAGGAAGCCGACCAGGGCCGCCAGCGGGTCTGCGCCGGTGTCCACCACCAGCCGGTCCAGGGGATTGGGCCACCAGGCCCGCCAGATCTCTTCCCGCGCCGTCCGCCAGGCTTCATGGGCCGCCCGGCTGGCCGAGGTGGTCTCCACCCAGGCCAGGCCGCCGGCTGTGGGATCATAGGCGGTGAAGCCGCCGGCTTGCGGCGGCGCCCGCTCCCAGGGGTCCTCGACCCTGACGCCGATCACCGGATGGCGGCGACGGAAGGCGGCCCATTCCGGCGGCGGGGGCTCATGGGGAATCTCCCCGAACCAGACCACCAGAGCGCCCTGGGGCACGGGGCCTGACAGCAGAGGCCAGGGCCGGAAGGGGTCAGATCGGGCCGGGTCTGGAGTCTCAGCGGCGAACAGATCGGCCAGGGTCGACAGCAGCCGCGCCCGGCGGCGGGTGGGGGCGTAAAGGGTCTGTCCAACCGGGGTCTGGCGCAGCAGCCCGGCCCGCTCGCGATTGACCACCGCCAGCATCAGGACAAGGGCCGCCAGCTGCAGCAGCACCTCGCGCTTGCTGGTTGCGCCGGAGCCGAACTGCAGGGCCGGGTCGTCGCTGACCACGGCGAAGACGGTGAGCTCACGCTCCTCGACGAAGACCTTGCGATAGAGGTCGCCCAGGCGGGCGGTGACGTTCCAGTCGATGTCGCGGATGTCGTCCCCATAGGCGTAGCGGACGACCTGATCGAACTCCATGCCCCGGCCCCGGAAGACCGAGCGGTGGGCCCCGCCCAGCAGGGTCTGGACCGAGCGGCGGCGCAGCTGCCACTCCAGCCGTCGCAGGGCGCTCTGGGCCCGCGGGTCGATCACCGGCGAGGGCGCGTTCATGGGCTGGGGTCAGCCCGGTACGGCGACGGCGGCCAGGGCCTGGGTGATGATGGCGTCGGCGGTCAGGCCCGAAGCCTCGGCCTCATAGGTCAGGCCAATGCGGTGGCGCAGCACGTCGGGCGCCACAGCCTGCACCAGGTCCGGCGTCACCTGTTCGAGGCCTCGTAGGAAGGCGAGCGCCCGGCTGGCCTGGTAGAGGGCCAGGGTCGCCCGGGGCGAGGCGCCAAAAGCCAGGGGGCGCGGCCCCCCCGCTGGGGCTGCGGCAAGGTCGCGGGTGTGACGCACCAGGGCCAGGAGATAGGCCTGGATCTCCGGGGCCACGAAAACCTCGTCCACCGCCTCGCGCAGAGCCAGCAGCTCAGGGCCGTTGGAGGCGGCCTCCACCGTGGGCGAGCGGACGGCCGAGCCCCAGCGGCGCAGCATTTCCAGCTCGTCCTCGCTGGAGGGATAGTCGAGCAGCAGCTTGAACAGGAAGCGGTCGGTCTGGGCCTCGGGCAGGGGATAGGTGCCTTCGTGCTCCACCGGGTTCTGGGTGGCCAGGACCAGGAACGGGTTCGGCAAGGGATGGCGGGTTCCGCCGATGGTCACCTGCCGCTCCTGCATGGCCTCAAGCAGGGCGCTCTGCACCTTGGCCGGCGAGCGGTTGATCTCGTCGGCCAGGACGATATTGGCGAAAACCGGCCCCAAATGGGGGGTAAAGCTGCCGTCATGGGGGGAATAGACCAGCGTCCCGACCACGTCGGAGGGGAGCAGGTCCGGCGTGAACTGGATGCGCTCGAAGTCCAGGCCCATGGCCTGGCCCAGGGACTTCACCAGCAGGGTCTTCGCCAGACCCGGCATGCCTTCCAGCAACACGTGACCACCCACCAGCAGGGCGAGCTGGAGCCGCTCGACCACCGCGGCCTGGCCCAGCACCGCCTTGCCGATTTCAGCCGACAGCCGCTGCGCCCAGGCGGGGCCAGGCAGGGTCGGCGACGCGGCGGGCTCGGGGAGACTCATCAGGACCATCCACGCATTACAAATCTTACCGGCGCGCCCCATGCCAGGCGCGCCGGGCGTCCTACAAACTACTGACCGCGCCGCAGCACCCGACCGTGGCGGGCCTCGGTGACCTTGCCTTCGGCCATCGCCGTCTGACCGTTGACGAAGATGTACTCCATCCCCTCGGAATAGGCGTGGGGGTCCTGATAGGTGGCCACGTCGCGGATGGTCTCGGGATTGAAGACCAGGACGTCAGCATAGGCGCCCGGCGCGATCACACCGCGGTCGGTAATGCTGAACACCTTGGCCGACAGACCAGTGGAGGCGTGGATGGCCTGGGCCATGGTGATCACCTCCCGCTCGATCACATAGCGGCGGAACTTCCGGGGGAAGGCGCCATAGGCCCGGGGGTGCTCGCCCCCGACCCCGAAGGGCACCAGGGCGCCGTCAGACGAGGTCATGGTCCAGGGCTGCTGCATCAGCCGCTCCACATCCTTCTCGTTCATGTTGAACGAGACGATGCTCGAGCCGCCCTTGATGAGCATGTCGATGGCGGTGTCGAGGGGGTCTTGCAGGTTCCGGCGGGCGATCTCGTCCAGGCGCATCCCGTTCAGGGACGGGTCAGCCCGGTAGTTGCGGATCATGATGGCGTTGGCGCCGGCCCGGCGTTCCAGATTGGCGACCATCTCCTGGCGGATCAGGGCCCGTTGTTCGGGGTTCTGCAGCCGCTCGGCGGTGGCTTCGGGGCCGCCTTCCTGCGCCCAGCCCGGCACCAGGGAGGCCTGCAGGGAGGAGCCCGAGGCGGCGTAGGGATACTGGTCAGCCCAGATGGACAGGCCCTCGGCCCGGGCGGCGTTGATCATCTCCACCGCCTGCTCGGATTGACCCCAGACGCTGGGGCCGAGCATCTTCATGTGGGTCACCACGCCGATGATGCCGGTCTGGCGGGAGACGTCGATCAGTTCCTTGATGGCGCCGAGAATGCCCACGTCATAGCTGGACTCATCCCGGACATGGCTGATGTGGAAGGCGCCCGGATAGGTCGCCGCAACCTTGGCCAGGGCCACCAGCTCGGCGGTGTCGGAGAACTTGCCGGGAATATAGAATGGACCGGTGGACAGGCCGAAGGCCCCCAGGTCCATAGCCTGCTTCACCAGCTTGCCCATCTCCGCCAGCTCGGCGGCGGTGGCCTTCCGGTTTTCCAGGCCCATCACGTCGCGGCGGACGCCGTTGTGACCGATCATCGGCACGACATTAACGCCCGGACCATGGGTCTCGATGTCAGCGATCTGCGGGGCGAGATCGTCAGGGCCGCCGCCATCGGGGTTGATCATCACCGTGGTGATCCCCTGGTGAAGGATCGGCACGGCGGCGGCGAGCTCGGCGGTGCCAATGGCTGGCGCCGCATGAGAATGGGGATCGATGAAGCCAGGCGAGACATACTTGCCGGTGGCGTCCACCACCGTGGTCGCGGTCGCCGTGGCCGAGATGGCGCCGACCTCGACAATGCGCTCGCCCTTGATCGCTACGTCGGCGAGTTGACCCTCAGCGCCGGTGCCGTCGAACACGGTGCCGCCGCGGATCAGGACATCATATTCCTGAGCAAGAGCCTGAGCCGAGACCCCGGCCATCAGCGAGAGGGCGAGGCCCGCGGCCAGGACCCGACGGCGGCCAAGACGCAATGAGCTTGCTGAGCGATGATCTCGTGTCATGGGAAGCTCCACGATCTGGGGGTTTTGGGCCGCTCCAGGGCCTGCCCAGGGGCGCGCCGCGGGACAGGGGCTGGATCACTCTGTCGTCGTGAGGGGGCGC
>Ga0209347_1002823_pt1 | contig 21833 bp, 22 predicted proteins | sample AutmiccommuBRH23_FD_187382 | JGI IMG/M metagenome (GOLD analysis project Ga0209347, IMG submission 187382) | Deep subsurface microbial communities from Mt. Terri, Switzerland - Autotrophic microbial communities BRH/23 (SPAdes) (version 2) | ecosystem: Environmental > Aquatic > Deep subsurface >...
TTTTTAACCACCAGCCTGAAGCCTTCACCATGGATGTTAAGGATTTCTACGGAATCATCCCTTTTAAGATACTTCCTTAACTTGGCAATGTACACATCCATGCTCCGTGAGGTAAAATAATTATCGTCTCTCCAAATTTTAGTAAGGGCGAGTTCGCGCGGCATTAAATCGTTCTCGTGTAAAGCGAGCAGGCGTAATAACTCATTTTCCTTTGGCGACAGTTTAATGGGTTCCTCATCCTTATACTTCAGGAAGCGCAGTTTGGAGTTCAGGTGAAAGTTACCAATTCTAAACTCGTGCTGATTGCTGTCTGCTAATGAATTAGAAGCTTTTCGCTGAATTATCGCTTTAAGTTTCATCAAAAGGACTTCGGAATCGAACGGCTTGTTGAGGTAATCATCTGCCCCGGCCTTGTACCCCTTAAGGACATCCTCCTTCATGGTTTTGGCGGTAAGAAAAATTATCGGGATATTCTCGTTTTTTTCACGGATCTCCTTGGCCAGGGTGAACCCGTCTTTATAAGGCATCATGACATCGAGGATACAAACGTCAAAATTGTCCTTTTTAAATTTCTCGAAACCTTCCATGCCATTTTTCGCCAACGTTACGTCGAAATCGTTCATTGACAGATAATCTTTAAGAACGATTCCAAAATTGGGATCATCTTCAACTAAGAGAATTTTCTTTTCAGTTATTTCCATATAATTTAAATTAAAGGGAGTTTGATGAAGAAAGTGCTTCCTTTTCCTTTCTCACTTTCCGCATATACTTCCCCTTGGTGATCATCTACTATTTTTTTTACATAAGCAAGTCCGAGGCCGTGTCCCTTGACGTTGTGGATATCGCCGGTATGTTCCCTGTAGAACTTTTCAAACACCTTTTTCAGTACGGCCTTGCTCATTCCGGCCCCCTGGTCCTGAATCCTGATAATAATATAATTTTTGGCAACTTCCGTATACACATCTATTTTCGGTGCCTCCGGCGAATACTTAACCGCATTGTCCAGGATGTTCACAATAACATTCTCAAAATGCATGTCGTTAGCCAGGACCTCGGAACGGTTCGCGTTCAAATGGGTGTGGATATACCCTCCGCGATCCATCACAATAAGTTCAACGTGCGCTATTGCCGCCTCTATGATTTCGTGGATATCCACACGGTCTTTGGATATATCCAACTGGTTTTTTTCAAGTTTCGATATCCTGAGCACATTTTCCACCTGGGCATGCATACGCTTGTTTTCATCCCGTATCATTTGGAGGTACCTCTGAACTTTTTCTTCATCTCCGATAATCTTCGGGTTCCTGATAGCTTCAATGGCCAGATTGATGGTCGCAATAGGAGTTTTAAACTCGTGCGTCATGTTGTTGATAAAATCCGACTTGATTTCAGAAATCTGTTTTTGCCGTATAAGCTGGTAAATTGCCCCGGCATAAGCCAATACAATAATGAGGGTAAACAGCAGCGACAGGATCGCCATGCTCATCACCGTCTGCAGCAGAAATTTTTTCTTTTTGGGAAAAGACAACAGCAGGGAGAAGTTGCTTTCTCCTTCGCTATTTTTGAAAACCGGTGCTTTATAAAGGGTTGTCGTGCTAAACCTGAAGCCCCTGGAGCGGACCTTAGTTGGGAGTCCTTTGCTGTAAATCCCATATTCATAGTTAATGTCCACCCCGCGGTTACGGAGTTCATTATCCAGTAACAGTTCTATTTCCTGTTGGGAAACGCGTTTGTGGATAGGGACCTTTTCGGCATACTCGCGGTAAACATCATCAAAAATTGCTTTGTCTATAGAAGACAAACCGCCGATTTTTTCCAGTTTCTGTATGGGATTCAGCCTGTAGCCCTTGCCGTCGAGGCCGTATTCTTCCTTAAATATTGTTTTGGTTCGTTTGCTGGTATAATTCTTTATGGTGGTGGTATCAGAACCATTGCCATTGTCAAAGAACGTAGAGGAGATATTGTAATCTTCCTCCAGGATTCCATGAGAATAAAAGAGGATTTCATTGGAATTCAAGTCCCTGTCAATAAAAAATATATTGTTCAGGTGGGATCCCTTAAACTCCCCGACACTATCCTTAAGGTTCAGGAACCTGTCCGAATAGTCACTCATTTCCCTGTTCTCAATTTTATCGGTTACCTTGGCGAGAACTTCGGATATGGTATTAGAAAATTGTTCTTCCTTATCCTCCACTGAGCTCTTGATCCAGTACAATTGTACTGATATTATCCCGATAAGAGAAAGGCTCATAAGGATGACCAGAAGAACAAATAATCTCTTATTCATCTGTCGTAAAATTAAAGATTTAACAACTAGTGGATTGTGTGTTTAACCTAACCTTAACAAAAATGTTAAAATTCTCTTAGCCCGATATTTGCATAAGGTGGCGGTGAATTTTAAGCACTTCCTGCCGGCTGTTTTCCTGATCGAGGTTCTCTATGACAAAATCCGCCAAAGCACGTTTGCGGTCATCGTCCCACTGGTGTGCCATGCGGGCTTCAATTTCCTCCCGTTTGCTTCCATCCCGTTCTTTGATCCGCTTGATCCGCTCCTCCCTGGGGGCGCAAACTAGTATGATTTTATCGAATTTCATATAGCTTCCGTTCTCAAAAAGAATAGCCGCCTCCTGAATAACATAGGGAAACCGCTGCCTGCCTGCCCAGGATTTAAAATCTGCCCTGACCACAGGATGGATGATCGCGTTCAGCCGGGCAAGCAGGTCCGGATTGCCAAAAACCCTGGAAGCAATAAATGGCCTGTCGGGTTTGTTGCCCTGGTAAGCCTGCTCCCCCAGGAGCGCCTTTATGGCTTCCCTAAGCTCCGCAGATTCCTCCATCAGGCGTTTTGCTTCCCCGTCTGAATTATATACCGGCACGCCCAGTTCGGTAAAGAACCTCCCCACCGTGGTCTTGCCGCTTCCTATTCCTCCCGTAAGTCCTATCACCAACATTATTCCCGTTTAAGGATAAACTCTATCCGCTCCTCCAAAAGCTGGGCCGAATGTACTTCTTCCGGCTTTTGCTCCAGGCTGACCTGCAGGTAGGATTGCGATTCCTTCAGGCTGCTGTAATCTGCCGTCAGCCGGAAATCGTCAGGATCAACAGTCTTAAGTTTATCGATCCGGGCCTTGCAAAGCACCGGAATGGTCGACGGAAAGGTTTTGATTTCGGTGCCCTCCGGCAGATTGATAACGGTAACGGGCACTTCGACTATTTTCTCCGAAAACCTGAAAACCTCTGCGGTCAGGCGTACAGTACTGTCGGAGAAAGAAGTATACCTTACTCCGCCGGGTATTGTAAGCCCCACCGGCTTATCGATACTTTCCGTGATGTTCCTGAGCGAAACCGGCAGGGTTACCACGCTGTTGATGCTATCCAACTCCGATGCCGGCCCACTCAGCATGATGCTGTCCGGAATTAACCTGATCTTTCCTTCCAGCAGATGGTTCTGGCCGAGATCAATGGAGACATTGCCTACCACAGGCACCTTTTTGGAATGCAGTTTCAGGAAGGCAATGTAGAGGGTATCTCCGTCTACTTCCATTAAGTCCACGGCGCCGGGCAATTGACTTTCTATTTGAGAAAGGAACAGGTGCCTGGGCAGGTAATAGCCTACAGGGCTCTGCCTGACGCCATTCAGGCTGATGGCCAGCCGCCGGTTGCCAAATTGCAGCCCGAGGAACTGCCACCCGCTTGCCTGCACCCTGAGCTCGACATTCATTCGCGCGTCTTTATTCAAAATCAGGCTGTCCGGGACGTTGGTGAAATCGAGGGCAAAGGAAGTGGCATCCGTATGTGTTTCCGACAATTTACTTACAGACCAGGCCATAAAGGAACAGATCAGGCAAATTAGAAAAACATTCAGCTTTTGTCTTGGAAACCGGGTTGAGGCGTTCTTTATCAATTCAGGATTTCTTAAAAAATAGTTCAGGGAACAAGTCCCGGGGGTTCTTTCTGTTAAATGTAACCAAGAAAGTTGATTCCAGAAAGCCCAGACCATATGCCGTGAACTGCAGGAACACTGCAATCATGGCCAATAAGGCCACCTTTAAACTCGCTGTCCTTATCCCGCAATCGGCCAACAGCAACAGGAAATAGACCGCATAGGCCAGGAGCGGTATATACCGGAAAGGAGCGGCGGTGAAAAGCAGTGCCCCTACCGAAAAAATAAGGCCCAGGAAAAAAAAGGAGGGAAACCAATAGGTAATCCTGGCGCTCTGCGGATGCCAGCTGTTCAATATTGGCCGTACCATCCCGAACTTTCTCACCTGCCTTCCAAATGCGGTAAACGTAACGCGGCGCTTGTGATATACAAAAGCTCCGGGGATCAATTTTACAGAATAACCCATGGCCTTTAGCCGGATGCTCAGGTCAGGGTCCTCCCCGGGGTGTATATCCCCAAAGCCCCCCGTTTCCCTGAATGCCTTTTCCGAAATCCCCATATTGAAACTCCTTGGTTCAAACCCCTCTAAATCCTTGCGCCCCCCACGGATCCCACCTGTGGTCAGGAAGGAGGTCATTGCATAATCAATGGCCTTTTGAAGCGGACTAAAGCCTGGGTGGGCCTTATCAGGGCCGCCGTAACAGTCTGCATACTCCTCCACAAGCGAAGCGGACACCGCCTTCAGGTAGCCTGGCGGTAACAGGCAATCGGAATCAAGGATGATAAAATAATTACCTTTTGCCCGTTGCATCCCGTAATTCCTTGAATTGCCGGGGCCGGTATTCTCCTTGACCAGGTAGTTGATGGTAAGGGTATTGCTAAATGTGGCTGCCACTTCCGAGGCATCCTCAGTTGAACCGTCCTCCACCAGCACTACCTCAAAGGGTATCTGCCCTTCAAGTAACCGCATGCTTTCAAACAGCTCACGTACCTCGTTAGGCCGGTTATAAACCGGAATGATAAAGGAGAAAGCGAGTTTCATAAGCTTAGCTCACGGCAATACATGCCGTCCGAACTTTAAGGGGTGCCTGTACTATCAGGTTACTCCGTGAACTTTTCAATAACCTCCTGGCTAACCCCGGTACTCGAGAAGCCGCCATCGTGAAAAAGGTTCTGCATGGTGACCTTTCGTGTAAGATCCGAAAAGAGGGTAACCGTATAATCCGCACAATCGCTGGCCGTGGCATTCCCCAGAGGCGACATTTTCTCGGCGTATTGAATAAACCCGCCGAATCCCTTTACCCCCTGCCCTGCCGTCGTAGGGGTGGGAGACTGCGAAATGGTATTTACTCGTACCTTTTTCTCCTTTCCAAAGAAATACCCAAAACTACGGGCCACGGATTCAAGATACGCCTTGTTGTCGGCCATATCATTGTAATCGGGAAAAGTCCTTTGGGCCGCCATATAGGTAAGGGCAACTATACTGCCCCATTCATTCATCGCATCGGCCTTGTAGAGCGATTGCATCACCTTGTGGAAAGACAAGGCAGACACATCCCATCCCTTTGCCGTAAAATCGTATTTTTCGTCCGTATAATGCCTGCCCTTCCTTACGTTCACAGACATCCCGATGGAATGCAAAACAAAATCCAGTTTTCCGCCAAGGATTTCCGTGGCCTTTGCCACCAACTGGTCCAGTTCTTCCTCGCTAGTGGCATCCGCCGGAACAATTTCAGATCCCGTCGCCTTCGCCAGTTCGTTGATCTGGCCCATTCTCATGGCGATCGGGGCGTTCGTCAGTACAAACCTCCCACCTTCCTCGTAAACGCGCTCTGCTGTTTTCCAGGCAATGGAATTCTCGTCGAGTGCCCCGAAAATAATCCCTTTTTTCCCCTTTAATAAATTATATGCCATAGTGCTGTACTTAGTTTGTTCGCTTTGGCCAAAGATATCTAAAAAAATAGAAAAGGAAATCAGGGCCGGGAGTCATTCCAACAGATCGGAAGGCGCAAGGAATCCGGAGGTGCGCCAACCGGCAATTCAATTCAGCAATTGACGTGCATGTGCCAGTGCGGAATCCGAAAGCGATTTGCCCCCGAGCATCTCTGCGAGTTCCACAATGCGCTCTTCGGGCTGGAGTTCCTTAATCCGGGTATGGGTAACCGCGCCGTCGTCTTCCTTGTATACCTTGAAATGCTGGTCGCCTTTGGAAGCAACCTGGGGTAAATGGGTAATGGAAAATACCTGCATGCTTTTGCTCATTTGCAACATAATCTCCCCCATGCGATTGGAGATCTCACCTGATACCCCCGTATCGATCTCATCAAACATCATGGTCGGCAGGGGTTCGTATTTTGCCAGGACGGATTTTATGGCCAGCATGATTCGCGATAACTCGCCTCCGGAAGCCACCTTTTTCAATTCCCCGAAAGTTGCGCCCTTGTTTGCGGTGAACAACATCAGGAGATTGTCTTTCCCATTTGGCTTAAAGTCTGAAGCCGGCTGCAGTTTCAGGTCGAATGCCGCATTCGGCATCCCCAGTGAATGCAACAGGGTTTCGAGCTGGCCCTTCAGCTCCGGGATTACCTTTAACCTTCGGCTGCTCAGCAGGGCTGCCTTTTCTTCCATGGCCTGCCTCGCCTGCTCCAGTTCCCTTTCCTTTTCTTCGATATCGGAATCGAGCCGGAAAGTAACTTCCACCTTTGCGGACAAGGCATTCTTAATGCCGATCAATTCTTCCACACTGGCGGCCTGGTGCTTCTTCATCAGGTCATAAAGGAGCTGGAGCCTGGAATTCACCTGCTCAAGGAGGGCGGGGTCCGATTCCACGGAATCACTGGCAGTTGCGAATTCCTCAGCGATATCATCCGTTTCTATCAAAACAGATTGTACCCTGTCGTGCAGGCTGTTGTACTGCTTTCCGAACCGGGCCAGCCTGGCAGTGGCCTGCAACAGTTCCCGGAGCAATTGCTGTATCCCCAGTTCTTCATCACTGAGGAGCCGGTAACCGCCGGCCAGCTGTTCTGTTATCGTTTCCACATTGCTCAGCTGTTCCTGCTGCTCCTCCAGTTCCTCCTGTATCCCCGGCTTTAGCGGTGCGGCTTCCAGTTCCTGGAGCAGGAAGGTGTTATAGTCCTTTTCCTTAAATGCCTCCTTCCGGGCTTCGATCAGCAGCCCGAGGGCTTTTTGGGTTTGCAGGTATGTCTTCCTGAGGTCGCGGTAAGCGGTCAGGAGCGCACTATTGTCTGCAAGGGCGTCGATAACCTTTAACTGGAAGTCATGTTCCGTAAGCTGCAGGGTCTGATGCTGGGAATGCACGTCTATAAGCCGCTTGCCCAATTCAGACATCACATCGAGTGTCACGGGGCTATCGTTTACAAAGGCCCGGGATTTACCGTTCGGATGGATTTCCCTCCTCAGGATGGTGAGATCTTCGTAGTCCAGCAGGTTTTCTTCGAAGAAGTGCTGCAACCGGTACCTGCCTATGTCAAACTGGGCTTCGATGATACATTTCCGGTCTTCCTCCCGCAGCGAAGTCCGGTCGGCCCTGTTGCCCAGGACCAGTGCCAGGCCTTCCAGCAAAATGGACTTCCCCGCTCCGGTTTCTCCGGTCAGGGTGGTAAACCCGCCTGAAAAGGACACCTTCAGATCGTCGATAAGCGCGTAGTTCTGTATGGCTAGATAAGTAAGCAAACCAAATGCGGTATTAGAAATCTAAAGGTAGTGGATTCGGCGATCTTAAAAAAAGGGGTTAATAACTTATTTGATTCCAGGTACTGGAATAAAAAGGCGCAACCCGGTTCAGGGTTTCTTTGAGTTGCACAATATCGACTTTGGGCCCATCTGAAAAGATATTCTGTATTTCCTCTGACTTCGCATCGAAAAATGTTTGTATCAGCAGGGCATTGGGGCGCCTGCTGATGAGCGTTTCGAAAAGCCGCATGCTGCCGGCAATAACCTGTTTGCCGGCACTGTTGTTATCCGCCATGATATCCATCCCCTTCCGATGGTAATTATACATGGCAATGCGATACTCCCGAAAGGTATTGGAGAGGAGATTATCTACGAGCTGAAACCGGGTACGGTTGTCAGTCGCTGTCTGGCTCCAGCCGGCAAAACTGCTGCCCTGGGCCTGGGTAACGATCTGCTGGGCCTGTTCATAATATTCCGTGCCTCCTTCCAGTGCAAAGGTATCGGCATCCATACCAAGGATAATGTACACGTAATAAGCTATCACTCCTACCAGGTTGGAATCAAAAAGATTGGGGTTATAAACCAGGGGCTGAAACTCTATATACTCAAAATTAAAGGCATCGTCCTTATAGTTGAATACAGGGGATTCGTAAGAGGTATTGAAGACCGGCCGGGATGACTGTACCTGGATATTGGCCTGGAAACGATTCGATTCATACTCCTCCACGGTAATGAACATCCGTGCATTCACCCGTTCGCCTTCCGTGTAAATCCGGGTGGTCCACTTATTCTTGTTCACAAAATCGTTCAGCGAACGTTCAAGAGTCCTGAAAATCTGCTGGTTGGTTTGCCCGACCTGGTCCGAATTTACGGTTATGCTGCAATTAATTTCCTGTGCCCCCAGGGGCAACCACAAAGAAAGCGCGGCAAACAGGGTTGTTAATTTAATCTTGAATCCTTGCATGAATTTCGTGTAGGATATCCCGGGCGACTTCGGCCTTGGTTTTAAGCTCAAACGGCTTTATCTCAAAATTCTTGTCTATGAAGGTTACTTTATTGGTTTGTTTCCCGAAGCCCGCCCCGGAATCATTCAGCGAATTGAGGACAATGGCGTCCAGGTTTTTGTTCCGTAGTTTTGATTTGGCGTTTTCCACCTCGTTTTCAGTTTCGAGGGCAAACCCTACAAGGAATTGATTTTTTTTTGTTTCCCCCATTGTTTGCAGGATGTCCGGGTTGCGAACAAGTTCAATGTTCAGCCCGGATGCCGTTTTCTTGATCTTCTGGCCAGCAGCTTCTTTAGGGCGGAAATCGGCCACGGCGGCCGCACAGATCGCAATATCGGTGTCGGGGTATTCTGCCATGGCCGCCTGATACATCTCACGTGCCGAAACTACCTGCAGGAGTTTAATGCCGTTATGCCGAACGCGTAATTGGGTAGGCCCGGAGATCAATACGACCTCTGCCCCGCTTGTTGCCGCCGCTTCTGCAAGTTCATAACCCATAAGCCCAGAGGAGTGGTTGCCTATGAAGCGTACGGGATCCAGGGCCTCCTGAGTAGGTCCGGCGGTAATAAGAACCTTCTTGCCCTTCAGTGGCATGGTCCCGGCCAGGAACTGCCGTAATATATCCCTGATTTCCTCAGGCTCAGCCATCCTGCCCTCCCCTTCCAGCCCGCTGGCCAGTTCCCCTGAGTTGGGCGGGATCATGTGATTACCGAAGGATATCAAAGTTTCTATGGATTTCTTTGTAGCCGGATGCCTGTACATATCAAGGTCCATGGCCGGGGCAAAAAACACCGGGCATTTGGCGGAGAGGTACGTGGCAAGCAGTAAGTTATCGCATGTCCCGGAAGCCATTTTGGAAAGGGTATTCGCGGTTGCCGGGGCTATGACCATCAGGTCGGCCCAAAGGGCCAGTTCCACATGGTTGTTCCAGTCGAGGCTGCCGTCCTCCTCCTTCACAAAATCAAAATAGGCGGGATTCCGGGAGAGGGTGGCCAGGGTAAGCGGGCTTACAAATGAGAGGGCGCCTCGCGTTAAAATTACTCTAACACTGGCGCCTTCCTTAATCAGCAACCGTACAAGAAATGCAGTTTTATAGGCGGCGATACCTCCGGTTATCCCCAAAAGAATATTTTTCCCGCCCAACATATTACTGCCCGTCTTTCTCGGTATTTCTGTAGTAAATCTTATCCTCCAGCCATTCCTGTACGGCCAGGGCATGGGGTTTTGGAAGCTTCTCGTAGAATTTCGAAACTTCAATCTGTTCCTTGTTCTCAAAAACCTCTTCCAGGCTGTCGCTATACGTGGCAAACTCTTCGAGTTTCTCAAGCAACTCCTTCTTAATTTCCGAATTGATCTGTACGGCCCTTTTGGCAGTAATAGAGATCGCCTCGTAAATGTTGTTGGTTTTTTGGTCGTATTCGTTACGGTTGATGGTAACTGTAGAGACCGGCGCTTTAGAATTCTTTAAATCGTTCATATTCATTTTGAAAGGTTTTCCTGTGCCGCAAAAGTCTCCAATTCCTGATCGACTTTTTCCGCCAGTTTACTGGCATCTTCGGCGTATTTTGTTTCCGGGTATAGTTTCAATAACGCATTATACGCTGCTTTGGCGTCCTGAAGGCGTTCCTTTTTCCTGTTGAGCGTACTGTTCAGGGCCAGGTTGGTGGTAGCCTGGACTTTAAGGTAGAGCGCATCTTCCCTGAATACGGATCCCGGGTGGTCCGATACAAAATTATCGACCGCTGCTACAGCGGATACGCTGTAATCCAGGATATAGGATTTGCCCAGGCGGGTATATTGTTTGGCAATTTCATATGCCTTCCGTTCCTTTTTGGTGGTAAGTTCCTTCGCCATCGCATTGGCTTCGGGCATGAATTCGGAATCGGGGTAGGTGTTGATGAAATTCTGCAACTTGTCCAGCGCCTTGTCGGTGTCGGTCTGGTCCAGGGTGTAACTGGGGGAAAGCATGTAATAGCTTTTGGCCCCGTGAAAGGCTGCTTCCGCCGCCTTATCGCTTTTGGGATACGACTTCAGGAACCGCTCAAACTGATAGCCCGCGAAATTGTAGTCCCCTATCTTATAATATGAGTCCGAGAGGAAATACATGATCCTTTCCCCCTGGGGTTTTCCAATGTACTGTGGCGCTATCTGGGCAAACAACCTGTTGGCCTTTTTGAATTCGCCTTCATTGTAGAGTTTTTCCGCCAGTTCATACTTGGCATTTATATCCTCATTCTTCAGTACCTTCTGGTAATCGCTGCAGGAAAATAACAGGGCTGTACTGGCCAGCAGAAATACTATACTCCTCATTTTAAAAAACATTTGGCAAAATTAGGGAATCTCCGCGGAATAAAAAACAACTTTATGAATGTCTGTTGATCCCTGAAACGCCCCAATTTAAGGAGCCTCCGGAGAGCAGCCAATGGTTTTGGGACAGTTTTAACGCGGAGAGGGGGCCACCAGGAAAGCTCATAGGGCACAGATTCAACAAAATCCGGCAGTTTTTCTCATTAAAAACGCGTTCAGGCCTCAGGCATGTACCTCTGCCATGGTTTTAATAAAATCCGCGATTTCAGACTTTAGCGAAGGGCTCGCTTCAACCAGCGGCAGGCGGACAGTTCCACTGCAAATCCCAAGCGCTTCAAAAACAGCTTTTATTCCTGCCGGATTACCTTCCCGGAAGATAAGTTCCATTCCCGGTTCCAGCAGGCTGTGCACCTTATAGGCATCTTTCGCATTAGATGCAGCCCCCAGGCGTATCATCCGGCAAAATTCCGATGGGACCCCCTGCCCCAGTACGGAAATTACCCCGGCACCACCTGCCAGCACCGTGGGCAAGGCTGTAAAGTCGTCTCCCGAAATAACCATGAAATCCGAAGGCTTATCCCGAAGGATAGCTTCCACCTGCGACATATCCCCTGATGCTTCTTTTATCCCGGCCATGTTACTGCAATCCGAAGCCAGCCTGAGCACGGTTTCAGGCAGCATATTACTGCCGGTACGCCCTGGAACGTTATACGCAATTACGGGAAGCGGGGCAGCTTCAGACAGCACCTTGTAATGCCTGTAAATCCCTTCCTGGGTGGGCTTATTATAATATGGAGATACTGAGAGGATAGCCTCGAAATGCCGCAGGTCGGCATTCCGGAATTCTTCCACGAGTTGCATGGTATTGTTCCCGCCCATCCCGATAACCAGAGGGACCCGGCCGGCATTATGGTCGACCACCGTATTGATGGCCAGTTGTTTCTCATCCTGCGTGAGGGTTACGGGCTCACCCGTGGTGCCGAGGACCACCAGATAATCCACGCCCCCGTCTATACAATAATCAACAATTCGCCGCAAGGCCCTGTCATCTACGGAGAGGTCGGCTTTAAACGGCGTCACCAGAGCAACACCAATCCCGGTCAACTGTTTCATTACGCTAATTCTTTCATCACCTTCAGATACTTATGTAACTCGTTCCTGAAGGTGGCAAAGTCGCCCATTGCTACCTGCAGGATAAGGTCGTTGTAGTCCATTTCAACTTCAGCAAGCCCCACCCTCAGGCGTGCTCTGGTTTTTATGGACATTAGTTGCAGCATCAGGTTGGGCTTCGAATAATAATTTACCAAAAGATCGTATTCCCTGCTCAGGAATTCATTCACATAGCTATTGTGGATGGCCCCGTTCCAACCCAGATCCTTATCGGAAAATACCGGGGTGGCATAAGGCGAATTCGTATCATAAAAACTCCTGTAGCCTATTACTTTAACCGCATTGGGCCTCAGGCCGAATGATTCGCTGAACTCGTGAAAGCGTTCAGCCCTGTCAAAGGCATCGAGATCTACCACCACCCCTATAAAAGAAATACCTTTGGGCCTTTTTGGGGCCGGGGCGGGGCTGCTGAGCTCTTTCTTTAAAAATTTAAGGCCCGATTTGTACTTAAATTTATCTTTGAGTCCCCTTAAAAACATGTACATTTACATTTATACAAAGGTAACTAATATCCATACAAATCTGGCGCTAAGATACGGACCATAATGCTTTTAAAAATACAACAAATTGTTATTTTTGTAACGATTAGTGCTTTTGTATCCTGCAGGGATAGTCCGCTCGCCCTCTCCGAAATCAGGGGGAGTCAAATCCCAATTAACGACAGCCTGCCTCCCGTGGATTCCCTGGAGGCTTTCGTGGCCCCATATCGCCAGCGGGTAAACCAGGTGCTCGACAGCACCCTGGCATACGCCCCGTTCACCATCAGCAAAACAGATGGCATATACAACACCACTGCCGGCAACCTGATGGCCGATATTGTTCTGGAGGAGGCCAACCCGATTTTCAGGGCAAGGACGGGAAGGGAAATCGATTTTGTATTGCTGAACCACGGCGGCATCCGCAGTGTTATTTCCCCGGGGCCTGTTTCGGCCAGGACAGCTTACCATATCATGCCTTTCGACAATACCATCGTGGTTGCCGAAATGAGTGGCAGTGCGGTACGCAACCTGGTCGCCTTCCTTATCCAGGCCAAAAAACCGCATCCCATAGCGGGGATCCAGATAATCCTGGGAAAAGACAACCGCCTCGAGGAAGTTAACATCCGGGGGATTCCTTTTGATGAGAACCGTAATTATTTTGTGGCAACCTCCAGTTACCTGACCCAGGGGGGAGACGATATGGTATTCTTCAGGGATGCATGGAGCTTTACCGAGACCGATTATTACATTCGCAACGCCCTTATCGATTACTTTCAAAAAGTGGATACGCTGAAGCCAGCGGTAGATGATCGCTTTATGAAAAAGAACAGCTTATGAAAAGGAGGTCATTTGTAAAGCAGTTGGGTGGAGCAACCGCCTTTTTGGGCCTTGGAGCAATCGGCCTTCAGTCTTGCGGTAGCTTTAACCGCAAACACATCACCATATTGCACACCAACGACGTCCACAGCCATATAGACCCCTTCCCGGCAGACCATGCGCTGTATCCCGGGCTCGGAGGCCTTTCGCGCAGGGCTGCCCTTATTAGTCAGATCCGGAGCGAAAATCCCAATACCCTGTTGCTCGATGCAGGGGATATTTTCCAGGGAACGCCTTATTTTAATTTTTATGGGGGCGAACTCGAATTCCGCCTGATGAGCAAACTCCGGTACGATGCCGCGACCATTGGCAACCACGATTTTGACAATGGTATCGACGGCCTGCTGGCCCAAATGCCCCATGCCGGTTTCCAGTTCCTCTCTGCCAATTACGATTTCAGCCATACCGTAATGGATGGTTACGTAAAACCCTACACTACCTTTCTGCTTGATGGGATCAGGATAGGGGTGTTTGGCCTGGGCATCCGGCTGGAAGGCCTGGTGAATAAGGCCCTTTTTAAAGAAACCAGGTACCTGGATCCTATGGAAATGGCGCTGGATACGGCGCGCCGGCTAAGGGAACAGGAGCGGTGCGACCTTGTGATCTGTCTGTCGCATCTGGGTTATACCTATCCCGAAGGCGACAATCGCCCCGGGGACCTCAGCCTTGCCGCTGCTACCGAATACATAGACCTTATTATCGGGGGCCATACCCATACCTTCCTGGACCAGCCGGAAGTAAAGCACAACCGGAAGGGGCAGCAGGTGCTGGTAAACCAGGTGGGTTGTTACGGGCTGAACCTGGGCAGGATAGATTTCTTTTTTGATGACCGGAAAAACGTAGCATCCCGGGGCCTTACCATCCGGGTGTAACCCATGCCATCAGATTTTCCTGTTCAATGGCTCCTGACCATACTTAAAATCCTTCACCTTCATGCAGGGGAACCGGGGTTAATTCCCTGAAAAACCTACACGCGGTTTTCCAATACCCAGGTCACGATCTGTTCCAGTTCTTCGTCGAAAGAGAGTTTAGGGAAAGGCCTGTTAGCCCTGCCATACCAATACCCCGCATTCCAATCATCCCCTTCTTTCCGGTGGAGGTAAGCGTGAATCCAACTGCCGGTTCTGGAAGGGATATCCTGGGCTATATTATGCGAGTTTTCCCAATTACCCCTGGCATCCCACCATAAGGCCTGCAAGGTTTCGGGCCAGAATGCCGGCGGAGCTGACGCTTTCAGCCTTTCCTGGAATTGTTTATAGTCGACTGGTAAACTCATCTCTTCTCTCGATAAATAATAAGGGCTATTTGGACAATTATCAGGCGTTTTCGTCCTGTTTCCACCAGTTGAACCGTGGTTCCGGTGCTACTTTGCGTATAAAACTAATTATTAACCAACTAAATTTAAAATGATCATGAAAAAAACCTTTGTTTTTCTAGTAGCATTGCTCTTCCTCCATGGAATTTTCGTCCCCGTACAGGCCCAGGAAGACAATGAAGATTATGCCATGTGGGAAACCATCATGCTAACGCCGGACAATACCAAGTTAAAGCTCCTGGGCGAAAATTTAAGAAAGCACAACCAGAAGTACCACGGAGAAGGGCCTTACAACGCTTCCATATACAATATAGTATCCGGGCCGCACACCGGTAAAATGGTATGGATAATGGGCCCGCTGAAATTTCCACAGCTCGATGCCAGGCCTGCTGAAGGAGGCCATGACGAAGACTGGCGGGACAATGTAATGCCCTACCTCAAAAAAACCGAGCAGGGGGAATACTGGAGGGCGGATAACGAACTTTCTAATGTGGGGAATCTAAGCACGGATCCGGCAGACAACCCCATCCTTTTTACCCGCTACCTGGAAGTGAATGTGGAGCACCAGCACCAACTGAATGCCCGCCTTAAGACCACCAGTACAACCATTAAGGCCATGGAAGGCGAAAATCCCTGGGGGGTGTATTACAACCTGTTCCGGCAGGGAAATAAAATTGGCCGGCATATTGCCACTGTGAGCTTTTATAAGAACTGGACCGATTTTGACAGGGATCCCAAATTCAAAGATACATTCCTGAAAGACCACAACGACGATGATTGGTATGCCTTTATTAGGGACACCGATCTCATTCTGGACGACAGCTGGGACGAAATCTGGGTTTTTGATAAATTCATGAGTGGAAAATAATGCCCCGCCCATGACCAGCTAAGCTATAGAAGGGTCGGAATACTTAAAGTACCGGCTAAAACCTGATATTCCAAACCCCTCCTGAGGAGGGGTTTTGTTTACGGGCTTACTTGCTGTTTTCGCCAGCTAACATCCCCAGAAAATCCGATTCGGAAATAATAGGGATCCCAAGGCCTTCTGCTTTGATCTTCTTGCTGGGCCCCATGTTGTCTCCGGCAACCACATAGCTGGTTTTGGCCGATATTGAAGTAGCTACCTTGCCCCCGTTGTCTTCTATGAGTTTTTTCAATTCCGTACGGCCCAGGGTCTCGAACACCCCCGAAACCACAAAGGTCTTCCCTTCCAGGGTATTGGTCTGGTTTACAAGCTGTGCCTCCGAGAGGGAAAACTGTAAGCCATACTGCTTCAAACGCTCAATAAGCTTGAGGTTCTTGTCTTCCGCAAAAAAAGCGATAACGCTTTGGGCGATGCGTTCACCAATTTCATCCAGCCGTACAAGGTCTTCCATAGAGGCAGCCATTAAGGCATCGATATTTTTAAAAGCCCGTGCCAGTTTCCTGGCCACGGTCTCCCCCACATGCCGGATCCCCAGAGCAAACAGGACTCTTTCAAATGGAATTTTCACAGAGGCGGCAACACCGTTCACGAGGTTTTCTGCCGATTTTCGTGCCATCCGTTCCAGGGGCAAAAGATCATCTACTTTCAGGATATACAGGTCTGCATAATCCTTGATCAACCCTTCCCTGAACAACAACTCCACGGTTTCGCTGCCCAGACCTTCTATATCCATCGCTTTCCTGGAAATAAAGTGCTGGATCCGTCCGGTGATCTGGGGGGGGCATCCGGTTTCGTTGGGGCAGAAATGCAATGCCTCCCCTTCCTGCCTTTCCAGGGGGGTTCCGCACTCAGGGCAGTGGGTTATGTAATTGGTTGGTTCGGAATCCTGTGACCTCCTGCTGAAATCCACCGCGACAATTTTGGGGATGATTTCGCCACCTTTCTCTACAAAAACCGTATCGCCTTCGCGGATATCCAGCTTCTCGATCTGGTCTGCATTATGCAGGGAAGCCCGTTTAACCGTAGTCCCCGCCAGCAGCACCGGCTCCAGGTTTGCAACCGGGGTAATGGCGCCGGTTCTTCCAACCTGGTACGTTATTTCGCGTAAAATGGTCACTGCCTGTTCGGCCTTGAATTTGTATGCCAATGCCCATCTGGGCGATTTGGCCGTATAGCCGAGTTCTTCCTGGTATGCCAGGTTGTTTACCTTGATCACCACCCCGTCTGTTTCATATGGAAGTTCATGGCGGTGTGCGTCCCAGTGGTCTACATAGTCCATGACCTCCTTTATAGTATCGCAAAGCCTGGCGGCCGGAGGAACTTTAAAACCCCATTCCCTGGCTTTCTCCAGCATTTCGTACTGGGATTTAATGCCAAGTCCCGAGCCAGCCACTCCATACAGCAAGCATTCCAGCGGACGCTGGGCCACAAGGCTGCTATCCTGTAATTTCAGGCTGCCGGAAGCGGTATTTCTTGGATTCATATAAGGATCTTCCCCCTGTTCAATACGTTCCCGGTTCATTCTGGCAAATCCTTTCAACGGAAGTACAATCTCACCGCGTATTGCAAACTTTGGCGGGAAATCACCCTGCAACTGCAGGGGTACCGAACGGATGGTCCTTACGTTATTCGTGACATCATCGCCCTGAACGCCGTCGCCCCTGGTTACTGCCTGTATCATTTTCCCATCCTCGTAAGTGATGCTGATAGATGCCCCGTCGTACTTTAACTCGCAGTTAAAGCTCAGCTCCCCAACGCCCAGGATGCGATGGATCCGTTTTTCCCAATCCAGGACCTCCTCGCGGGAGTAGGAATTTTCGAGGGAGTACATGGGGAAATCATGTAAAACGGTGTTAAACTGTTTGGTCACCGCACCTCCCACCCGTTGGGTTGGGGAAGCAGGGTCATAAAATTCAGGATGTGCTTCTTCCCATTGCTGCAGTTGCTTTAATTTCATGTCGAACTCATAATCCGAGATAACAGGTTTGTCGAGCACGTAATAGTTGTAATTATGTTCCCGCAGTTCCCTGCGCAGTGCCGATATTTTCTCTTCAATATCCATTATAACTGATCTTTTTGAATCCATTTGGGGACAGGCTTCGGGATATAGGCGGCCATTTGTTGCAACAGGTCGGGCACGTTACTGTTAACAAGCAATAACTCATGATTCTCAGGCTTCAGGAATTGCAGGGCTACCATTTTCTGAACCATTCGCAGCAGCTCGTCAAAATAGCCGTTAACATTCAGGATCCCGATAGGCTTACGGTGCAGCCCCAACTGGGCCCAGGTGATCATTTCAAATAGTTCCTCCAGGGTCCCGAAACCGCCGGGCAGCGTCATTACGCTATCCGATAATTCGTTCATTCTGAGCTTGCGTTCGTGCATGGTCCGGGTTACAATCAATTGCGTCAGGCCCGTATGGACAACTTCCTTCCGTTTGAGGAAAGCGGGGATCACGCCAATTACCTCCCCCCCATTCTCCAGAGCACCCCGGGCTACTTCCCCCATGATCCCGACCCGTGCTGCACCATATACCAGCCCGATGCCCCTCTGTGCGAGGGTGGCGCCCAACAGGTAAGCGACTTCCACGACCTGAGGGTCAGTACCCGTACTGCTTCCGCAAAAAACCACCATTTTTTTCATCCGGTATGATTATTATTCCAGCTTATTCCTTCCCCCCTAAAGAAAAACCGGCCAATTTTACCTTCAGCATCCTGTCGTTGCCAAACATATCTTTCCGGAGCTCAATTTCGAAAAAATTATGCGATTGCAAAAGATTCACGGTTTCCGTTGCGAGGTATTGGTTAATTTCCAGGTACAAGGCCCCGCCTGCCTTAAGATTGCCGGAGGCAAGGCGGGCTATTTGCTCATAGAAAACCAACGGGGAATCATCGGGTACGAACAATGCAGTTGCAGGTTCGTGGTTCTTTACATTGTTCCGCATGCCAGCTTTCTCTGATTGACGGACATACGGCGGATTCGATACAATAACATCCCATTGAGAACCGGCATCGAAATCCGCCAGGATATCGGCATGAATAAAGGAAAGCCCAACGGAATTCAGCCTGGCATTTTCCTTTGCCGTTTCAAGGGCGGCCGCAGATATATCAAGAGCGGTGACCTTTGCGGCCGGCCAATATTTTGCCAGGGAAATGGCAATACAACCGCTACCCGTGCCAATATCCAGGATTGCCGGGGAATCGGCCATCGAAGGGAGGTCTTCCAGGATCCATCGCACGAGTTCCTCCGTTTCCGGGCGGGGTATCAGTACCTGTTCGTTTACCCGGAATACCAGGTCCATAAAAGGGGCTTCCCCCAAAATATACTGTATGGGGTATTCCCGTTTAAGTTTCGCAAGGGCTTCAAAAATCGGCTGTTCTTCCTGTTTGGATACCCGGTAAGCGGGATCGAGGACGAGGATAAACCGATTAACCCCAAGGTAATGTTCTACCAACTGGTAAAAGAAACTGTTTATTTCATCCAGCGGATAATGAGGTTGCAGTTCCTGCCGGAATATGTCTTTAATATCCCTGAGTTTCATTAGCGAACCCTGGAAGTTTGGAGGTTGAGGAACATCCAGATCTGACAGGAGTGATGGCCTGTATTTCCCATGGGCGCGGGGAGGTATTCAAACCCAAATTTTCTGTAAAGGTTTTGTGCTGTTTCCATGTAGGGCATGGTTTCCAGATAGCACTGTTTATATCCGAAGCCTTCAGCAATCAGGAGCAGTTGCCGTAGCATCCTGCTGCCGGCACCCATACCCCGGATACGGCTGTCGAAATACATTTTCTGAAGTTCACATACATCCCGGGAGCCCGCCTTCAAAGGCGCTATCCCGCCCCCGCCAAGCAGGCGGCCGTCGGCTTCCGCAACGAGGTAAGCAGCCCGTGGCTGGCTGTAAAAGCCATACAGTTCATCCAGGCTTTCATCGGCATAGGTCGTACCCGTTTTCGGAACCCCCATATCATCCAGGACACGCCGGATCAGGGCAGCGATCCCCGAATTATCACCGGGGTCCATAGGGCGTATCAATACTTCCTTCATCTTCAGTCTGAATATCCTATTTTTGCGGGGTGAATATACATGAAAAATACATGAATCGCGCCATCCAGCTGGGGACAAATGCGTTGGGGACTGCTGCCCCCAACCCCATGGTGGGCGCCGTTGTTGTCTATGATGACCGTATTATTGGGGAAGGGTATACCAGCCCTTATGGCGGACCGCACGCAGAGGTTAATGCTATTCAATCAGTTGCTAATAAAAGCCTGCTTTCCGGCGCTTCCCTTTATGTAACGCTGGAACCCTGCGACCATTTTGGCAAAACGCCACCATGTACTGACCTTATCCTGAAATCCGGGTTCCCTGAAATATTTATTGGCTGCAAGGACCCGCATCACAAAGTGGGCGGCAGAGGTATCCTGAAATTACAGCAGGCCGGATGTGTGGTGCATCTGGGTATCCTCGAAGAAGCATGCAGGGAACACCACAGACGTTTCCTTTGCGTGCACGAAAAAAAGCGCCCGTACATCATCCTCAAATGGGCCCAGAGCCCCGATGGTTTCCTCGCGCCCGAACAGCTAAAACGGCCTGGAATTGCAAAACCATTCTGGATTTCCAACGAACGCTCCAGGCAAATGGTCCACCAGTGGCGCAGCCAGGAAGATGCAGTTCTGGTGGGCAGTACCACCGTTTTGCTCGATAATCCGGAACTTACCACCCGGTACTGGAAAGGCAGGTCGCCCATGCGGATCCTCCTCGATAAGGATCTAAGCATTGAAGGCGATTTCCATGTTCTGGATAAGTCGGTGAAAACCCTTGTCATTACGGCCGTACGGGACCAAAATCGCTACCGGGAAGGCCTGTTGTATGAATTCGTGGATTTCGACAAACCGGTATCGGCACAAATCTGTAAGTTACTTATGAAATATGAAGTTTCCAGCCTGATAGTAGAGGGTGGGGCCCGTACCCTCAGTACCTTTCTGGATGAAGGTCTTTGGGATGAAGCCAGGATATTTTCCGGGGCACAGGCCCTCGGAAAGGGGCTAAAGGCTCCCCTGATTTCAGGAAAACAACTGCAATTCAGCCATATTGGCGATAATACCCTTACAATCATCAGGCATGGTTAAAAATATCATTTTTGATTTCGGGGATGTTTTTATCAACCTGGACAAAGGAATCATTAGCAGGGAACTTGCCCAATTACAAGACCCGCTGCTCCCCTACCGCCTTAAATTGCTTAATGATTCCTTCGAAATCGGAAGCATCGGGGCCGATGCCTTTCTCGACGGCCTGCAGGAGGCCTTGCCGGGGCGGAAACGCCATGCTTTACTGGCGTTGTGGAATTCCATGTTGCTTGATTTTCCTCCTCAGCGCCTGGAATTCCTTGAGAGGCTTGCCAGTTCGGGTAGTTACCGGTTATTCCTCCTGAGCAATACCAATGAATTGCACATACCCCATGTGATGGAGAAATTGGGGGAAGATGCGTATGCCAGGTTCAGGGGTTGTTTTGAAGGCTTCTATCTTTCCCATGAGATCCGTTTGAGAAAACCGGAAAAGGAGGTCTTCGAATTTGTGTTGCAGCAGCACCGGCTGTTGGCCGGGGAAACCCTTTTTGTAGACGACACCCTGGAAAATATTGAGGCAGCGGCAGGAATCGGCCTGCAAACCTGGCACCTTCAGGTGGGACAGGAAGATATTACCCAACTGAAATCCAGAATATGACATGGTAGACCTGGCCCTGAGTATCCTGTTCTCCAGCCTGATTTTCATTATTTTTAAACTTTATGCCCTTTACCGGGTGCAAACCCCGTATGCCATAGTGTTCAATTACATAGTAGCCTGTGTTGTGGGCCTGCTATTTTATGACGGGAAAATCCTGCCCGGGGAAATAGCCGAAAAATCATGGTTCCCGGCTACCTTGATGCTGGGCGCCCTGTTTATCGCCGTATTCAACCTCATGGCCCTGACATCACAGAAAATGGGGGTTTCCGTTGCTTCAGTGGCAACCAAAATGTCGCTTGCCATCCCCGTACTCTTTGGGGTAGCCCTGTATAACGAACACCTCGGGGCCATTAAGGTTATCGGGATCTTACTGGCGCTTGCCGCCGTCTATTTCAGCTCGGTAAAAGATCCGGGGATAACACTAGCGAAGAAGGAGCTGGTATTACCCCTGTTGGTCTTC
>Ga0209347_1002824_pt1 | contig 21831 bp, 21 predicted proteins | sample AutmiccommuBRH23_FD_187382 | JGI IMG/M metagenome (GOLD analysis project Ga0209347, IMG submission 187382) | Deep subsurface microbial communities from Mt. Terri, Switzerland - Autotrophic microbial communities BRH/23 (SPAdes) (version 2) | ecosystem: Environmental > Aquatic > Deep subsurface >...
GACTCCTCCGGCGGAAGAGAAAGAGGGAAGCCTCGCTCTTCAGATCGACCTTCCCGACTGGGAGCCTTACTCGCTCTCGATGATCGAGCTCGATTATCCGCACATCCCGACCCAGACGCTCTTCCCTCACGCCACGGCAAAGCTCGTGCGCGCCGACATCGAGCGGGACGGCCGGGAGATCGGCTACGTCATGGGAGCCGGCGACGAGATTCCGGATGCTCTTCGACAGATCGGCTACGACGTGACTCTGCTCTCGGACTCCGATCTGGCGAGCGGCGAGCTGGCGGGATTCGACGCGATCGTGCTTGGAGTGAGGGCGTACAACACCAGGCCAAATCTTCCCGCCCTGCAGCCTCGACTTTTCGAGTACGTGCGCCAGGGGGGAACGCTGGTCACGCAGTACAACACGCTCGGCCGCGACCTCCCCGCCACGCTCGCTCCCTGGCCTCTCACGATCTCGCGCGAGCGGGTATCGGTCGAGTGGGCGCCGGTGCTTCTGACCCGGCCGGACCATCCCCTGCTCACCTTCCCCAACAGAATCACCGAAGACGACTTCGACGGATGGGTCCAGGAGCGCGGCCTCTACTTCCCCGGGACATGGGGTGAGGAGTTTTCGGCGCCTTTGTCGATGGACGAGCCGGGGGAGGAATCGAAGAAGGGCGCCCTCCTGGTCGGAAACCTCGGGGAGGGAACTTTCATTTACACCCCCATCTCGTTCTTCCGGCAGCTTCCAGCCGGCGTTCCTGGCGCTTACCGCCTCTTCGCCAACCTCGTGGCCGCGCGCAGTGGAGACGCAGATGCAGACACCGCCCGATGAGAGAATCGTCATCGAAGAAGAAAGGCCGCCGGTCGGAGGGACCTGGCGTCGTCTTTACACGATCGTCTTCCTGACGCTCGTGGCTGATGTCGTGGTCTTCTGGATCTTCACGAGGGTCTTTTCTTGAGACCGGCCGACTTCATCGTCCTGATCGGCGCGCTGGTCTTCTTCGTCGCGTACGGAGTCTGGAAGGGGCGAAAGCAGAAGGATCTCGAGGGGTATCTGCTCGCCGGCCGGTCGCAGCGCTGGTACACGGTCGCTCTGGCGATCATGGCCACTCAGGCGAGCGCGATCACCTTTCTCTCCACTCCGGGCCAGGCCTACACCGATGGAATGCGTTTCGTGCAGTTCTACCTCGGGCTGCCGATCGCGATGATTGTCCTGTCGATCACTGCCGTTCCGATCTTCCACCGGCTGAAGGTCTACACCGCCTACGAGTACCTCGAGGGGCGATTCGACCTCAAGACCCGGTCGCTGGCCGCGTTCCTCTTCCTGATCCAGCGCGGCCTCGCGTGCGGTCTGACCATCTACGCCCCAGCGATCATCATCTCGACACTGATGCGATGGGATCTCGGGGTCACCATCCTCGTGATCGGCATCGCGGTCGTGACCTACACCGCTTCCGGCGGCACCAAGGCCGTCAACCACACCAACTTCCACCAGATGGTGGTGATCATGGTCGGCATGTTCGCGGCGTTCGTCGTGCTGATCATGAGCCTGCCGCGCGACGTCTCGATGCTCGACGCCACACGCGTGGCCGGCCACATGGGAAAGCTCAACGCGATCGACTTTTCGTTCGACTGGCAGAACCGCTACAACTTCTGGTCGGGGCTGATCGGCGGCTTCTTTCTTCAGCTGGCCTATTTCGGGACCGATCAGTCGCAGGTACAGCGCTACCTTTCGGGCAGCTCCGTCGGGCAAAGCCGTCTGGCCCTCCTGTTCAACGGCATGATCAAGATTCCGATGCAGTTCTTCATCCTTTTCATCGGAGCGATGGTCTTCGCCTTCTATCAATTCACCGCGCCTCCCCTCTTCTTCAACACTGCCGAGGTCCGGACGATCCAGGCCAGTCCCTACGCGTCCGAGTACGAACGGCTTGAAGGAGAGCATCGGCTGGCGGCGGAAGTGAAGAGCCGCGCGGCGCTCGATTACGTCGAAGCTTCCCGCGGCGATGACAGGGCGCTCGTGGCCGCCGCGGGCGCGCGCCTCGACGCCGCGGACGAGAGGGTCCGGGAGCTGCGCGACGAAGCGACCGGCCTTTTCAAGAAGAACAATCCCGAGGCCGCGACGACCGACACGAACTACGTGTTCCTCACGTTCGTTCTCGGATATCTGCCGGTTGGCCTGGTCGGCCTGGTGATGGCGGCGATCTTCGCCGCCGCCATGTCTTCGACCGCCTCCGAGCTCAACGCCCTCGCATCGACCACAATCGTCGACATCTACAAGCGGATGTTTCACCACGACGCGACCGGGCTTCACATGGTGCTCATCTCGAAGCTCGCGACGGTTCTATGGGGCGCTTTCGCCATCGGCTTCGCCATGTACGCGAACCGTCTCGGCTCGCTCATCGAGGCGGTGAACATCCTCGGATCCCTCTTCTACGGGACGATCCTGGGGATCTTTCTGCTGGCGTTCTACGTGAAGCGCGTAGGAGGGACGGCTGCCTTCATGGGCGCCGTCGTCGGCGAGGCGGTGGTCATATGGACCTTCCGCACCAGCGACATCTCGTTCCTCTGGTACAACGTCGTCGGCTGCCTGGTCACCGTCGGAGCCGCCCTGGTGATTCAGGAAGCCGGCAAGCTGCGCACCCGCGAGGCCTAGGCAGTGGCGGAGGATCCTTTCCTCCGCCTCATACCACGAAGCGCCGGCCATGGAAGATGGCAGGGACCGCGGGCGTCGCCTCCTTCCACGTCCGCACTTCGTGGCCCGATGCCGCGGTAAGGAACCGCGGCCAGTCAGTGGCGGAGGATCCTTTCCTCCGCCTCATACCACGAAGCGCAAGCCATGGAAGATGGCAGGGACCGCGGGCGGCCCCTGCCTCCACGTTACCGTGACGGCCGCGGTAAAGAACCGCGGCTACGGCGTCATTTCCAGCCGGCGAGCTCGCGCTCGAAGGCGGCCGTGTTCGGGGGGTTGGGCAGCGCCTTGGCGACGGCGAGGGCACGCTCACCCGTCCTTACGGCTTCGGCCCGCTTTCCCGCGCTGGCGAGCATGCGCGCCTTGAGCGAGAGGTTGGACCATGTTTCCTGAATCGCGATCGACTGGTCGACCCACTTCATGGCGTCGACGCCCTCGACCTTGTTCTGGCTCGCCCAGTTGGCGGCCTGAAACGGGATGCGCCAGTCGAGAGCCGCGTTCGCCGAGGCGAGGACCTTCGCGTTCGTGTCCACCCCGATGGTGAACGGAACCATGACGCGGTCCCAGGCGATGACCACTTCGGCCGAGTCGGCGGTGACGACGGGGAACGCGAACGTCAGCATCTCGTGCGAATGCTCGCTCGCCAGCGGCTTGACCGCGACGCGAAGGGCGTCTTTGGCAGCGTCATACGAGTAGCTTCCCCACTGGGTCGCCTCGCTGTTGAAGATCACCGTCCACTCGTTCTCACCGGGAATGGTGTGAAGGCTGTAGAGGCCTTTCGCGAGCTTCGCGCCGTTGATCGTCACGTCGTCGGCGAGCTGGATCGTGGTCGCCTCGTTCGCGCCGGTGCGCCAGACCGCTCCCCAGGGAACGAGCTCTCCGAAGATCGTGCGCCCCCGGACGCTCGGCCGGGAGTAGTTGATGGTGACGTCGGTCAGCCCGACCGCCTGGGTGACCGAGGCCTTGGGGCTGGCGCGCGGAAGCTCGAGCTGGGCCAGGGCCGGGACCGCGAAGAACGCAATGAGGGTGAGGAGAACCGGGAAGCGCTTGTTCATGGGGGCTCCTTCTGAACCTTCTGATTTTGAGGGCGCCATCCTATCAGAGCCAGCCTGTCGGTTCTGGATTACCATACACGGCTATCTGAGAGCTGCAGGAGACCTTCATGTTCGAATGGATTGCCAACCCCGAGGCGTGGATTGCCCTGGCAACGCTGACCCTGCTCGAGATCGTTCTCGGGGTCGACAACATCATTTTCATTTCCATCCTCGCCGGTAAGCTTCCCGCAAACCAGCAGAACAAGGCTCGCCAGATCGGCCTCATCCTCGCGATGGCGATGCGGATTCTCCTGCTCCTGTCGATTGCCTGGATCGTCCGGCTCACCACACCCCTCTTCTCGATATGGGGATTCGATCTATCCGGGCGCGACCTGATTCTGCTCGGCGGAGGTCTCTTCCTTCTCGCCAAGGCAGTCCACGAGATCCACAACAAGCTCGAGGGAGAGCAGGGACACGCCGTCAAGAAGATCACGGCCTCCTTCACCAGCGTCCTCGTTCAGATCATGCTGCTGGACATGGTCTTTTCCCTCGACTCGGTCATTACCGCCGTCGGCATGGCCAAAGACCTCGGAGTGATGATCACCGCGGTGGTGATCTCGGTCGCCGTGATGATGTTCTCGGCCCGAGCCATTGGCGAGTTCGTCGAGAGGCATCCCACGATCAAGATCCTGGCGCTGAGCTTCCTTCTTCTCATCGGCACCACGCTCGTTGCCGAAGGGCTTCACTTCCATTTCCCGAAGGGCTACGTCTACTTCGCGATGGCCTTCTCGGTCGGCGTCGAGCTGCTGAACATGAAGATGCGCCGGAGCAAGCCGGTCGAGCTGCACAACGCGTATCAGGAAGACAGGGGCTAGGGGCTAGGGGCTTGGGGCTAGGGGCTAGAGAAAAGCAGAAGCGCAACATCGTCCTGAGGACGTGCGAGAGGGACGAGCTTGCTCAGCGGGAACCGGCGCGCCGATAAAGTAACTCGAAATGCGAGGATCGCATTGGATGGCTGCGGGCGAACGGCCAGGTGGCAGAATCCTGCCATCTGGAGTTCCTTCGGTCGCGCGCACCTTTTCGTCGCGATTCGCCCTTCTCGCGGCGCTCCCTCAGGATGACGGGAACTTGTCTCTTGCTCTTGCTCTTCCTAGTCCCTAGCCCCTAGTCCCTAGTCCCTGCCTTAGTTCACCGATCCCGGAACCGCCAGCGTGAACGGCGCGATCATGGCGTCGAACTTCCGGCCGCTCTCGCCTTCCATCTGATAGCTGCCGTGCATCGACCCCATCGCGGTGGGCAGGGGGCAGAAGCTGGTGTACTCGAACGACTCACCAGGCTCGAGCAGCGGCTGCTGGCCGACCACGCCCGGGCCAGTCACGCGCTGCTCGTTTCCGTTGGCGTCGGTGATGATCCACTCACGGCTCACCAGGCGCGCGGGGTCGGTGCCCTCGTTGGCGATCGAGACGCGGTAGGAAAATAGGTAGTAGCCTTCGAGCGGCGAGCTCCTGTCGGCGAGATAGTTGCTCTCCACGCGGATTCGGATTCCCTGGGTCACGGTTTCGCTCATGCGTCCCGGGGAACAGCGGGTCGGGGTATCCTTCTTCCTGAGGCACCTGCCATCGATGATCTACCGACTCGCCGCCGACCTCGTCGTCGTCCTTCATTTTCTCTTCGTTCTCTTCGTGGTTTTCGGAGGGGTCCTGGTCCTCTCCCGTCCGCGGATCGCCATGATCCATCTCCCCATCGCCCTCTATGGCGCGCTGATCGAGTTCGGCAGCTGGATCTGTCCACTGACCCCGCTCGAGAACTGGCTTCGGCGGAGAGGTGGAGAAGCGGGTTACGCCGGAGGTTTCGTCGAGCACTACATCCTCCCGATTCTCTATCCCGGGGGGCTCACCCGGGGCGTGGAGATCGTTCTGGGGCTCGCGGTTCTGCTCATCAACGGCTTCTTTTACTGGCGTCTCTGGAGCCGGATACCGCACTAAAATGGCAACGGAGTCGGCAGCCCTTAAGTACGTTTAATTACAGTTCTTTAGGACCCCGGTTTTCTGGCATGAATCTTTCTTAATTCTGCCATTCAGAATGGCTGAACTTCAGGATGACGCGCCCAGGCGGGTTCTGATCGCCGACGACGATCCGTCGATCCGGCGGCTGCTGGAGACGCTGATCAGGCGGGAGCAGATCGGGGTCGACTCGGCGAGCGACGGCGCCGAGGCGATCGCCCTGCTCGAAAAGAACGAGTACGGCGTGATTCTGCTCGATCTGATGATGCCGAACGTCAACGGCTTCGGAGTGATCGAATGGCTCCGCGCGAACCCGCGCCAGGAGAAAGCCGTCGTCTTCGTGATTTCGGCCTACACCGACGAGGCAATCCGGCAGGTCGACACCGGCATCGTGGCCGGCGTGATCCACAAGCCCTTCGACGTCAGCGATGTCGCCTCCCTCATCCGCCACATCATTCACGGCTGGGACGAAGAGCTCGCGCGCTCGCTCAAGAGGTCGCAGGAGCGGGCGATCCGGGAGTACATCATCAGCACCGACCCGACGATGAATCACTGATTCGCGGCTACAATTTCTTCTCCGCGGCCTCGTCGCTTCTCTTTTCTCCCGCGATCGACCCGAACCCGCTTTCAGTGATCCAGCCGCGTGAGAGCGCATGGCGGGCGGCGGTCAGCGTGTCGGGGACGAGGATCGTCTCCACGCCCGTGTCGCGCAGCAGGGCGGCGGCGAGCTCCGAGACGGCATCGCTCCGCCGCGCCCTTTCGACATCGCGAATGTAGATGGCCAGAATCCGGCCGGGATAGTGACGCGCTACGGCGTCGTAGATTTCCGGGTCCCGCTGACCGCTGTCGCCGATGAGGATGAAGGGGAGCGTCGGGTAGCTTCCCACGATGGTGTCGATGTGCTCGCGCTTGTGCTCGTCGTGGGGCGCCACGATGAATTTTTCCTCGTCGATTCCCCAGTCCTGCAGGAAGAGCGGCCCGTACGGAATCTCCCGCAACTCGAAAATCTGCTCGATGACGTCGTAAAGATTCCAAGGTCCGCTCGAGACGTAGAAGAGGGGATTCCGGTCGGCGTGAAGCTCCCGGTAGAACGCCGCCACACCCTCGAAGGGAAGCCGGACGTGAGCATTCTCGAGGAGCACGGTGCGCAGCATCCGGTAGAGGCTCGTCGCGTCGGTGCGAATCACGGTGTCGTCAATGTCGCTCACGATTCCGAACCGAGCCTCCTCGGGGGGAATCAGCACGCGCGCCGGAGTGATCCCGGGAAAGCCGTCGATCTGGACTTCGACCTCCTCCCACAACGCGCGATGACCGTCCGGAGGTGTGTCGAGCCGGATGTGAAAGTAGCCTTCATCGTCGGAGATTCCGTGCGCGGTCCGGCCGTTCCACCTGACCGTGACCGCCGCTCCGGGGATCTCGCGGCTCAGGATTCGTTTCCACACCTGAATCAGATGCTTCCAGCGCGACTCCCCTGCCTCCCCCCTCCGGAGGCCCTTGTCCTCGACGACCCTCCCCTTCACATCCAGCGTTTCCATCGTCCCGTAACTTCGGTACGTCAGAATGCAGGGTCGGACCGGCCTCCTCCGCCAGGGGCGACGCGCGTCGAAAAACCTCTCGACCCGGCGGAGACTGGAGAGCGCGCCCTCGCGCGCCAGGCGCGTCGGACCGGATCGTTTTCGGTTCATTGTCACCACTCAAGTTCCCCGGCCGAGAGCGGATTCTGGCGGAATGCTCTTTGCTCTCTTTTCCTGTCAGAAGGAGGATATGCGAATGGCTTACCGCAAAGACGAAGATCGCGATCGCGATTGGCGGGACGACGAATACGGCCGGGACCCCTGGTTCCGCGAGTATCAGGAAAAATGGAGTGGGCGCGAAGGCTCGCCCCGCGGGCCCGAGGATGAGGATCGCTGGGAACGGGAGCGTAGCCGAGGCGGGCGCGACCGTGGGCACGGCTTCGGCCGATATTACGGACGGTTCGGCGGGGCCGAGGGAGTTGGCTCGGCCGCTGGTTACAGCGGCATGGGCGGGCCCGGCTGGACCAGCGGAGGATACGGAGACCCCGGGTACAACACCAGCGGGTTCTCCTCGAGCGACTACGGGACATCCCGCACTGGAGCGAGCTACGATCGCAGCGCGAGCCGCGAGCCGATGCCCTTCAGCCGCGACGAATACGGAGGGCACGAGCACGCGGGACCGAGCGGCCCCGAATCGCACTGGGACCGCGAGCCGCGCTGGGGATCGTCGGACCCCGGCCGTGGCAGCGGGCGATGGGAGGAGGATCGCAACTACGCGTACTCCCGTGAGACCGAAAATCGGTGGAACCGCGGGCCGCACATTGGCCGCGGCCCGAAGGGATACCAGCGCACCGACGAGCGGATCCGCGAAGAAGTCTCTGACCGGCTGATGGATCACGGTGGGATCGACGCGAGCGCCATGGAAGTCACCGTGCAGAACGGCGAGGTGACCTTGAGCGGGACGGTCGAGGACCGCCGCTCGAAGCGCCTGGCCGAGGACCTCGCGGACTCGGTCCGAGGCGTGAAGGATGTGCACAATCGCCTGAGCGTCGGCAAGTTGGAGCGCCACGACCGGGAGATGTCGCTGACACCGGAGGCCGAACAGCTCGAGAAGAAAATGACCGGCAGCAGCAGGCAGAAGAACCGAAGGTAAGAAAGGTGGCGGAGGATCTTTTCCTCCGCCCCGGAAACAAAGTGGCGGAGGAAAAGATCCTCCGCCACGTTTCTTTCATCGCGTGAGCTGACGGTACTTGATCCGGTGCGGCTGATCGGCTTCGGCTCCGAGGCGCGCGCGACGGTCGGCTTCGTACTCCGAGTAGTTCCCGTCGAAGAAGAGCGCCTTCGATTCCCCCTCGAAAGCGAGAATGTGCGTCGCAATCCGGTCGAGGAACCAGCGGTCGTGGCTGATGATGATCGCGCACCCGGCGAAGTTCTCGAGCGCCTCCTCGAGCGCGCGCATCGTGTTGACGTCCAGGTCGTTCGTCGGCTCGTCGAGGAGAATCACGTTCGCCCCGCTCTTGAGCATCTTCGCGAGGTGAACCCGGTTCCGCTCCCCTCCCGAAAGGCTGCCGACCTTCTTCTGCTGGTCCGTCCCGGAGAAGTTGAACCTTCCGACGTAGGCCCGCGAGTTCATCTCGCGGTTGCCGAGCTGCACCACGTCCTGTCCGTCGGTGATCTCCTGCCAGATCGAGCTGTCCGCCTTGAGCACGTCGCGCGACTGATCGACGTAGGCGAGCTTGACCGTCTCCCCGATCCGCAGGTTCCCCTTGTCGGGGGTCTCCTGTCCGGTGATCATCCGGAACAGCGTCGTCTTTCCGGCGCCGTTCGGACCGATCACGCCGACGATTCCTCCCGGGGGCATCCGGAAGCTGAGGTCTTCGATGAGCAGGTTCTCGCCGTAGGCTTTGCTCACCCCGTCCGCCTCGATGACGATGTCGCCGAGACGCGGGCCGGCGGGGATGTAGATCTCGAGGTCCTTGAGCTTGTCGCCCGTCTCCTGGTTGAGCAGTGACTCGTAGGCCGTGATGCGGGCCTTCCCCTTCGCGTGACGCCCCTTGGGGGACATCCGGATCCACTCGAGCTCGCGCTGCAGGGTCTTCTGCCGATCGCTCTCCGCCTTCTCTTCCTGCTGGAGCCGGTCCTTCTTCTGCTCGAGCCAGGAAGAGTAGTTCCCCTGGTACGGAATCCCCTGCCCGCGGTCGAGCTCGAGGATCCAGCCGGCGACATTGTCGAGGAAGTAGCGGTCGTGGGTGACCGCGATGACCGTTCCGGGGTACTCCTGCAGATGCCGCTCGAGCCAGCCGACCGACTCGGCGTCGAGATGGTTGGTCGGCTCGTCCAGAAGCAGGATGTCCGGGCGCTGCAGCAGCAGGCGGCAGAGCGCCACCCGCCGCTTCTCACCGCCCGAGAGGACCTTCACGTTCGTGTCTCCCGGCGGGCACCGGAGCGCGTCCATCGCCATCTCCAGCTTCGAGTCCAGGTCCCAGGCGTCGAGCGCGTCGAGTTTCTCCTGGACCTTTCCCTGCCGTTCGAGCAGAGCGTTCATCTCATCGTCGGACATCGGCTCGCCGAACTTGTGGCTGATCTCGTCGAACTCCTTGAGGAGGTCGACCGTCTCCTGAACTCCCTGCTCGACGATCTCGCGGACCGTCTTCGACTCGTCGAGCTTCGGCTCCTGCTCGAGGAAGCCGATGGTGTAACCGGGCGAAACGACCGTCTCGCCGAGGTGGTCCTTGTCCTGTCCGGCGAGGATCCGCAGGAGCGACGATTTGCCGGAGCCGTTGAGACCAAGAACGCCGATCTTGGCTCCGTAGAAATAAGAGAGATAGATGTCCTTGAGGACGGGTTTCTTGTCGTAGAACTTCGAGACTCCGACCATCGAATAGATGATCTTGTTGGGTGCGGGCTGCGCCATCGGGTGAAAAATCCTCCGGGGCAGGGTATCGCGTGAGGGTGGAGTGAAATTCCCCCGGCGTGGCGGAGGATCCTTTCCTCCGCTGAAGGTTATCGGCAGGATTGGACGGAGTGGCGCGCCCCGAGGGACTCGAACCCCCAACCGCTAGATCCGAAGTCTAGTGCTCTATCCATTGAGCTAGAGGCGCGTTCGGACGGGGCAAAAGCGTAACACAGCCAGCCAGCGTCGGAGCAGACGCGACCTCTCGTCCTATCCGTCCTATGGGTCCTATAGGTACTATCCGTCCTATCCCCCCCACCCGGGCACGCCCGCTGCACTTCCACCCCTCCATGACCTCGCCATCTCCTCCCTGGTGGATCAGCGGAAACGAGGAGCTGTGCAGCGCCTGCGGTCACACCTACGCTCACGGCGCGGGTCACCGCTGCGCCGACTGCGACGCCGAGCTCTGCGCCCTCTGCGCCTTCCTCGACCTCGACGACCCCTTCTGCCGCGACTGCTGCGGTGAAGATGCGAAGGCGGACGGAATGAAGAAATCCGGGAGGAAATCCTGATGGCCGCCCGCGCGATGTGGAAGGGCGTGATCCAGATCGGCAGCCACGAGCTTCCCGTGAAGCTCTACTCCGCCGTCCAGGACCGGTCGGTCCGATTCCGGCTGCTCGACAAGAAGGACAAGTCGCCGGTGCGCCAGCAGATGGTCAACTCCGAGACCGGAGACCCGGTCGAGCCGGACGAAATTCAGAAAGCCTTTCCGATCGACCGCAACACCCTGGTCGTGCTCGAAGACGAAGATCTCGAAACGATCGAGCCGGAGGCGTCGCGCGACATCGAGATCACCCGATTCGTCGCCCCGGAGGAGATCGACCACCGCTGGTACGAACGCGCCTACTACCTCGGGCCCGACCGGAACAGCGAGGACTACTTTGCCCTTGCCGAGGCGCTCGAGAAGACCGGGAAGGAAGGCGTGGCCCGCTGGGTGATGCGGAAGAAACCCTACGTCGGCGCGCTGCGCGCGGATGAGGGGTATCTCATGCTGATCGCCCTCCGCAACGCCGACGAGGTCGTCGCGTCGGAGGACCTCAGCCCACCGCAGGGTCGCAAGCTCGACAAGCGGGAGCTCGACATGGCCGAGCAGCTCATCGAGGCTTTCTCCGGCGAGCTCGATCTCTCCGAGTTTCGCGACACCTACCGCGACCGGGTGAAGGAGCTCGTCGAGACCAAGGCGTCGGGCGGGAAGGTCAAGCTCAAGAAGTTCAAGCCTCGGGTCGACAAAGACGAGTCGCTCGAGGACACGCTCGCCGCGAGTCTGGCGGGACTGAAGAAGAGGAGCGCCGGTGGCCGAGGCTGAAGACGATCTCGAACAGGGAGGCTCGCCCGGGCCTCGCCCCTTCTGGTCCGGAACGATCACGTTCGGGCTGGTGAGCATTCCCGTCGCGCTCTATCCCGCCAGCCGACCGCGCCGCGCCGGAATGCGGATGGTGACCAACGAGGGTGTCCCGCTTCAGAGGAAATACGTGTCCAGCGAGACCGAGCGGGAGCTCGAGTGGGACGATATCGTCCGGGGCTACGAGATCGAGAAGGGGAAATTCGTCGTGGTGACGGACGAGGAGCTCGAGGCGGTGGAGCCGCGCAAGTCGCGCGACATCGACCTGCGGCTGTTCGTCGACGCCGGCGAGCTCGATCCGCGCTACTTCGACCGCGGTTACTTCCTCACGCCCGCCGGCGGATCGAACAAGGCCTACCGGCTCCTGGCAGCGGTCATGGAAAAGACGGGGAAGGCCGGCCTCGCGACCTTCATCATGCGGACCAAGGAGTACGTCATCGCGATCCTCGCCGAGAACGGCATCCTGCGAGCGGAGACGCTCCGCTTCGCCGACGAGGTTCGCAAGCCCGAGGACGTCGGATTGCCGAAGAAAAAGAAGGCTCCGGCCGCGGAGGTGAAGAAGCTCGAGAAGGCGATCAAGGCGAAGACGAAGAAGGTCGACTTCTCCGAGTTTCTCGACGACTCCATCGCGCAACTCGAGGCCGTCGCGCGAAAGAAGCAAAAGCAGAAGAAAGCGATCGTCCACCACGAGGAAGAAGCGGGAGCGGACGAAGGCGGCGAGGTGATCGATCTCCTCGAAGTGCTGAGCCGCAGCCTCGGCTCGGCCGGGCAGCGGCGCCCCGCCAAGCGCGCCCCGCGCAAGAACGGCGGCGGACTTTCGAAGCTCTCGAAGGAAGAGCTCTACGAGAGAGCGAAAAAGAAAGACGTGCCGGGGCGAAGCGGCATGACCAAGGAAGAGCTCATCGAAGCGCTCGAAGGGTGAGCTGGCCGTTCCGCCCGGCTCGAGGCCATAATGATGCGGGCCGCCAGTCTGTCGGAGGCTTTGCTCTCATGCTCCCACTGCTATTCGCGATCCTCCTTGCGAGCTGCCCGGATCACGGGGTAGCGGCCGAAGCCGTGCGCCTCGACGGTCGCCAGCTCGACCTCCGCGGGAAGAAGGTTCTGGAGAAAGACCTGGCCGCGCTCGCTGCGCCTCAGTTTCGTTCCGTCGAGACGGTCCTTCTGGCGAGGACGGAGCTCGAGCCGAAAGCCCTCGTTCATCTTCAGTCGATTCCGGTCACGACACTGGATCTCGCCTTCACTTCGATCGGCGATGACGACCTGGCCTCGCTTCGCGGTCTAGCGCTCTCGAATCTCGACCTTCATGCCACCGGCGTCGGCGACCCGTCCGGACCTCTCCTCGCCTCGCTTCCGCTGGACACTCTCCGGCTGGGCTCCACCGCTACTGGCGATTCCCTCGTTGAGGCCCTTCGAGAGCTTCCGCTTCGGCGGCTCGACCTTCAGCGGACCCGAATCACCGATGAGGTTGCGAGCTCCATCGCTCGCCTTCATCGCCTCGAGGACCTCGATCTGTCGCATACGAATATCGGTGACGAGACCGTGAAAGCCCTTCTCGAGCTCGAGAATCTTCGCCTGCTGGGGCTGGTGGAAACGCGTGCATCCGCGGCTGCCATTGCGCGCCTTCAGACGAGACGCCCCGAGTTGCGGATCCAGACGGAATTGCCGACGCGTTGAATGCGCCCGCTCAGCCTCGCCGGCTGACCCACTCCACGGCGCGGTGCTCGGCCCAGTGCTGCCAGCGGAACGGCCAGCCGACGACGAAGCCGACGTGCCCACCGCGCTCGGTGACCACCAGCTCGACCGACTCCGAGCGTCTCTGGCCCACCTGATGGAGCACGCTCTCCGGAAGGAAAGGATCGTCGCTCGCGCTGATGCAGAGTGTCGGGGTGTCGATCGCGCCGACGAAGCCGAGCGAGCTGCAGCGCGCGTAATAGTCGTCTGCGCCGGCGAAGCCGTGAAGCGGCCCCGTCGCCCCCTCGTCGAACTCCCAGAACGTCCGGGCGCGCATGGCCAGATCCATGTCCATCCGCTCCCGCGCCGCGGGAAACCGCTCGGCCGCCGCGGCCGCCTTGATCTTCAGCGTCCGGAGAAACCTCGAGACGTAAATCCTTCCCATGCCGCGCTCGAGATGACGGGCTCCCGCCGATAGATCGTATGGAGTGGAGATCGCCGCGGCTCTCTCGACGTCTGTCTGCCCGGCATGTTCGCCGAGCCACTTGAGCAGCACGTTTCCTCCGAGGGAAACGCCGATGGCGGCGAGACGCTCCTCCGGCGCCCGAGCGCGAAGAGCTCCGACGAGGAAGTCGAAATCTGTCGTCTCCCCGGAGTGGTAGAAGCGCGGCGCATGATTGGGAATGGAGCGATTCAGGTTCAGCGGGTCGCGCGCGCACGAGCGGAAGTTCATCGCCGAGGCGGAGACGCCGCGCGCGCGAAGCAGCTTCATCATCCCCTGGACGTAAACCGAGTTCGAGCTTCCCTCGAGTCCGTGCAGCAGCACCACGCGTTGCGCCGCGCCCGGCACATCGCTGTGATCGACGATGAGCTCGTCGTCGTCCGGGGTGCGGAGGACCTCGCGCCGCGTCGTGATCGCGCGGCGCGGGCGTGCCAGAGTGCCCCAGGCGGTCTGCAGGTGGGCTCCGGGGAGCCAGCGGGCTGCAGCGTACGAGGAGTCGGGCATCGCAACCGGAGTGTCGCCCAATCGACCGCGCTTTTCAACGGGCTCGATCACCCCGCGCGCGGAAGTCAACCTCCCTTTTCCGAGTCCCGGAGCCGTCCAGGGGCGGGCATGAATCGTGATCCCGAAAAAAGTCAGGACTTCACGGAGGCTAATTGATGATCGACCCGATCCAGATTCTGAAAAACGACCACGAAACGCTCCGCTCGATGCTGGAAAGCATCGACACGAGAACTCCCGACCAGAGGGACTCTCTGCTCGACGACATCGAGCGCGAGCTGAAGATTCATGCCCAGCTCGAAGAAGAAATCCTCTATCCAGCCTTCCGTGAAGCCGCCGAAAATGACGAGGACCGCCGAATGTATTTCGAGGCGACCGAGGAGCACCATGTTGCGGATATGGTCCTCCCGGAGCTGAAGGTCATCGCATCCGACACCGATCGCTTCGTGGCCCGCGCCAAGGTATTCACCGAACTGATCCAGCATCACATCGAGGAAGAAGAGGAGGAGCTCCTCCCCCGCGCTCAGGAGCTGCTGGCGGAGCGGATGCCGGAGATCGGGACGCGAATGGCGGAGCGGCGGCTCGAGCTGGAGAAGGAGTGGAGCAGCACGATCGGCCGGGCCGCTCACAAGCTCAAGAGCACCGCCGAGAAGTTCATGCCGGCTTCGGCGAAAGACCGCGAGGACGAGGCGAGGCCTCGCTGACCTCCGATCGTTTCCGTGCGCGCGACGGGTCTGTCATATATTGAGCGGATGCCGGACAGCGAGAATCGAGAGACACCCGAGGAGAAGGACCGCCCGCTCCGCGATGACGTCCGCCTGCTCGGAGAGCTTCTCGGAGAAGCTCTCCGAAGCCAGGAGAGCCAGCTCCTCTACGAGCGGGTCGAAGCGGTCCGGGCTCTGTCCAAGAGCTGGCGGTCCGGCAAGACGGAAGATTTCGGAGAGCTGACGCGGCTCCTCGAGAAGATGCCCGCGGAGGATGCGCTTCCGATCGCGCGCGCCTTCTCGCACTTCCTCACCCTCGCCAACGTCGCCGAACAGCATCACCGCGTCCGGCGGCGCCGCGAGTATTTCAGGCAACAGGAATCGCCCCAGAGCGGCTCGTGCGAAGAAGTATTCGCGCGGCTGATCGCGGGCGGAGTCACTCCCGACCAGCTCCATGAGAGCGTCTCGCGCATGCGGGTCGAGCTGGTGCTGACGGCGCATCCGACCGAGGTTGCGCGGCGGACACTGCTCTACAAGCACGCCAGGATCGCCGAGCTGCTGGGTGTGCTCGATCGGCCCGACCTCGCGCCCGTGGAGACGGAAGAGGCGCAGATGGAGCTGCGTCGCACGGTCATCTCGGTATGGGAGACCGACGAGGTTCGCCACGAGCGGCCGACTCCGCTGGACGAAGTGCGCGGGGGGCTCTACGTTTTCGAGCAGACGCTCTGGGCCGCCCTTCCCCGATTCCTCCGCGAATTGGACCAGGCGCTGATTCGCCACACCCGGCGGGGTCTCGATCTCGAAGCAGCGCCGATCCGGTTCGGCTCCTGGATCGGCGGCGATCGCGATGGCAACCCGAACGTCACCCCCGAGATCACCCGCGACGCCTGCCTCCTCTCCCGCTGGCAGGCAGCTGAGCTCTTCGAGCGCGAGATCGGACAGCTGCGCGCCGATCTCTCCCTCCGGGCGGGCTCCGAAGAGCTGCACGAGCGGGTGAAGGGGGCGCGCGAACCATACCGCGCGCTTCTGCGGGAAGTTCTGGATCGCCTCCGCGCGACCCGCCTCGAAGTCGACGGCGTTCTCGGGATCCTCGACTCCCCGCAGATCGAGGTCGAGCCGTATCGCGAGACCGCGGAACTCAAGCGGGACCTCATGCTGATTCATCGCTCGCTCACCGAGTGCGGCGACGGAATCCTGGCTGGCGGCCGGCTGCTCGACCTGATCCGGAGAGTTCACGCTTTCGGCCTTCCGCTGGTGCGCCTCGACATCCGGCAGGACTCCGAGCGGCACGACAAGCTGCTCGACTCGATCACGTCTTCGCTCGGGCTTGGCTCCTATCTCCAATGGGACGAGGAAAAGAGGACCGCATTTCTGCTGGAAGAGCTGAATTCCCGCCGGCCGCTCATCCCCGCGGACATCGATCTCGGGCCGGATGAGCGCGACGTTCTCGATACCTTCAGGATGCTGGCGACTCTGCCGCCCGAATCCGTCGGCGCCTACGTCATCACCATGGCCTCCAACCCCTCCGACGTGCTGTCGGTGGCGCTGCTGCAGAAGGAAGCTGGAATCGCCTCGCCTCTGCGCATCTCACCGCTGTTCGAGACCATCGACGATCTGCGCGGAGCTGCCGCGACGATGCGGCGGCTCTGGAAGATCGACACCTGGCGCGCGTGGTCGCAGGGACGGCAGGAAGTGATGATCGGCTATTCCGACTCCTCCAAAGACGGAGGGCGGCTCGCGGCCGCGTGGGAGTTATACAAGGCGCAGGAAGAGCTGGTCTCCGCCGCAAAAGAGGAGCAGGTCGAGCTGACGCTCTTTCACGGGCGCGGCGGAACGGTGGGACGCGGGGGCGGGCCGACGTATCTCGCGATCGCGTCCCAGCCGCCGGGATCGGTCGACGGCAGGCTGCGGCTGACGGTTCAGGGAGAAATGATTCAGGCGCAGTTCGGACTCGAGGGTATCGCGGAGAGAAACCTCGAGCTGTACGCCACGGCCACCCTCGACGCCACGCTCTCACCCCCTCCGGCGGCCCGGCCGGAATGGCGCGAAACGATGGATCGACTAGCCGCCATCTCGCGCGAGGCCTACCGCGAGGTCGTGTACGAGACGCCGGACTTCATCCCCTACTTCCGGGCGGCGACGCCCGAGGTCGAGCTCGGGGAGCTCAACATCGGGAGCCGTCCGGCACGCAGGAAGAAGGGGGGCGGCGTGGAGTCGCTGCGCGCGATTCCGTGGCAGTTCGCATGGATGCAGACGCGATTGCTCCTTCCGACCTGGCTCGGCATCGGCGACGCTCTGGAGACGATCGCCGCCGAGAAGGGCATCGAGGCTCTCCGGAAGATCCACTCGGAGTGGACCTTCTTCCGATCCACCATCGACCTCATCGAGATGGCTCTGGCGAAGGCCGAGCCCGACATTGCCGGCCGATACGACGAGCTCCTGGTTCCCGACGAGCTGCGGCCCCTGGGAGACGCGCTGCGCTCGCGGCTGCTCAGCACGATCGGGACCGTCCTCGCCGTCGCGGGTCACGAGGGTCCGCTGGAAGGGAACCCGGTTCTCCGGCGGTCGATCGACGTGCGCAACCCCTACGTCGATCCCATCAACCTGGTGCAGGCCGAAGTACTGCGCCGCTACCGCGAGCAGCCGGATCCGGCCCTGTGGCACGCCTTCGTCGTCACCGTGAACGGGATCGCCGCGGGCATGCGCAACACCGGTTGAGCTACTGCCCCCAGTAACCGAAGATCCGCTTCGCGATGTCGGTGTTGTCCAGCAGGCCGGCAAAGGCCTCGGCTCCGGGACCGTATGCGAGCAGGGGCACGGCCGCGCCGGTGTGACCGGTGGTTCCCCATCTGATGTCGAGCTGCCCGTCTTTGGCGTAAAGCTGCATTCCCCCGGTCTCGTGGTCCGCAGTCACGATCACCAGCGTGTTGCCGTCTCCGGCGGCGAAATCGAGGGCGACTCCGACGGCAGCGTCGAACGAGCGGATGCTCGCGAGCACGTCCTCGGTCACATTGGCGTGACTCGCGCCGTCGATTCCTTCGTTTTCAATCAGCAGGAAGAATCCCTCCGGGTCGCCGGCGAGCAGCTCGATCGCCTTCGTTGCGAGAGTCGCCAACGGAAGCTCGGGCGACTCGATCTCATGGCGCGTCTCCGGCAGAACGACGAGGGTTCGTCGACCCCGAGCCTCCTCGAGCTCGGCGCGGGAGCGCACGAGCGTGTATCCGGCGGCAGAAGCGACGTCCTCTACGGCCGGGCGCCCTTCGATGCCGAATTTTCCCAGTCCCGCTCCGGCGATGAACTCGGCTCCCGAAGAGAGCATTTGGGCGATGATCTCCTCGGCCTCATAACGGCTGGCGACGTGAGAGGCGAAAGCGGCCGGGGTGGCGTCCCAGAACACCGACGTGGTGATCAACCCGGTGGACTTGCCGAGAGCCTCCCCCCTTTCGAGGACCGTCTGGTGAGCCGTTCCAGCGGGATCCAGGCTGAGGACCCGGTTATTGGCTTTGACTCCCGTGGCCATCGCGGAAGCCCCGGCCGCGGAGTCGTTCACCAGCGAGCTGGCCGAGCGGGTCTCTACGATGCCAGCCACCGGCATCTCCTTCATTCGCATGGATTTATCGAGAATCAGGCTGGCTGTGGTCAGGTGTGAGAAACCGAACCCGTCGCCGACGACGAGGATGATGTTTGTCGGGACCAGCGCGTGAGAATCCGCGCCCGCGGCAGCGGGCGGCGGAACGGCCGCGGGATCGGTGATCGGCATGCAGGCGGAAACTGCGAGGAAGAGGAGAGCAAGAGTCTTTTTATTCATGGTGGTTTCTCGTTTCGACGGCTGGAGGCCGTGGGCGTACGCGGGACCGCGGGGGAAAGAGTCGCAGCGCTCGGCGTTCGCACGGACATCATATCCAACCAGGACGAATCCGCCCACGATGTCAAAGAACCGTCTGCGAGCGTGAGGTGGCTCACAATCGAGGCGTTGCTCCTCGCGTAAGCTGCGTCCCGTGCGCACACGACTCGCCCCATGGGCCATTCTCCTTCTTCTGGCAGCCCTGGTTTCCACGGTCCCGGCAGTCCTGTACCCCGACCAGCTGAATGCTCCGCCGGCAACACCTGAACGGCGAATCGAAGTGGAGCAGCGGATCTTCGCCGCCCTGGCGGTCCCGCCCAGCGTAATCGCCGAGATCGTAGGGCGGGAGCGCACCGCTTATGCACGCGTGGCCCTGGCTCCTGATGCCGAGCTCCCCGAAACGCTCGCCTCTCCCCTCGCGCTCGAGCATGCGGCCGGAGCGGTCCCCTTCTGGTTCGTTCTGCTGGTCTCGACGTGGGAGCTCGCGCGCTACTCTCGCCGAAGGATGCGGGAAGCCGACGCGCGCAGGATCTCGCGCTTCCGCCTGAGCGACCCGATCTAGCCCTCAGCGAGCGATCCGTCGAAGCAGCCGCACCCGCCAGGACCAGCGGTGCTTCGTCACCGGAAGTCCCAATGACGCCTCGGCCCGAGAGAACGCGTCCTCGATGAGTGCGTCATGCAGCGGACGGAAGACGAGAAACCACGACAGCAGGGCGCGACCGCGCAGCTTCATCTCGATGACGTGCCGGACGACCGAGCCCGCACCATCCGGCCGGATTCCGAAAGCGTGAAATCCGTCGAACCCGCGAGGCGCTTCGAAACGAAACCGGATCGATTCGCCCGGGATCCAGGTTTCCACGTGATACCGAATGGGGCCGTGGCCGCCTCGTGAACCAAGTCCGAGAGGGCGGTCGAATCGGACCCTGGGCCACCCTCGCGGCCAGAGACCATCGCTCTCCGAGCCGAGGGAGTCGAGCAGTTCACCAACTGCCTGCGGTCGCGCGCCGAGGCGCCTCTCGTGTACGTTCGTAATGCGCATGCGCGCACCATCATCTCTCAACCGGGTTAAAATCCCCGGCACCGATATCAGAAACAGGAGATTCGTCATGCGAACGATTCGTGTCCTTCTCGTTCTCTCGCTCCTCGCCGCTCTTCCCGCTCTGGCACAGGTCGACCTGCCGGCCCTCAGCCAGTCGGCCTCGGTCACTCAGAGGATCGGCACCACGGACATCACCATTGAGTATCACCGTCCGGGGGTCAAAGGGCGGACGATCTGGGGCGGTCTGGTGCCGTACGACAAGACGTGGCGCATGGGCGCGAACCAGGCGACCACGATCGAGTTCAGCGATCCGGTCAGCATCGAAGGAAAAGCGGTGCCGGCGGGCAAGTACTCATTCTTCGCGATCCCGGCGCGGGATAGCTGGACGCTGATTCTCAACAAGGATCCCGAGCAGTTCGGCGCTTTCGGCTACGACCCGGGCAAGGACCAGCTCCGGGTCCAGGTTCGGCCCGTCGCGGCCCCTCACACCGAATGGATGCGCTTCTCGATCGACCCGGTGACCCCGAGCTCGGCAGTGGTGACGCTCGCGTGGGAAAAGCTGGCGGTTCCGGTGAAGATCGACGTGGACGTTGCGAAACTCGTGTGGGCCGACGTGGACAAGGCGATGGTCTCCACCTTCGACAGCGCGGCCGCCTGGGCGGCGGAATCCAATCAGCGGCTCGAAGATGGCCTCCGTTGGGCCGACGCGTCTCTCGGTCACGGCGAGAACATCTTCAACCTCTGGACGAAAGCCCGCCTGCTCCAGAAACTGAACCGTAGCGGCGAGGCCGTGACCACCATGGAGCGTGCCGTCAGCCTCGCGCGGGGCAACGTTCCCCAGGAGTTCATCGACATCCTCGAGGCCAGCCTCCGCTCGATGCAGGCCGACGCCGCCAAGTAAAGGAATCGGGCTTCGGCCATCTTTCGTGAGGTGATGCCTTGACCAAGAACGACTTCCCGACCACCACGCTCCTCGGCTCGAACTCCGCGCGCAGGCAACAGACCCTCGAAGAGCTTGCCCTCGACATGGATGACGCCACCGCCGAGAAGCTTCTGGAGATCGCCGAGAGCGACCAGGACGAGAACATCCGCGCGGACGTGATCGTGGCGTTCGGACCGATCATCGACGAATGCGGGACCGACTACGAAGAGGACTTCGGATTCGGTCCCGAGCTTCTTCCCTCGGTGTCGAAGGGTGTGTTCGAGTCGATGGTTCGCCGGCTCCGCGCGATCTACCAGGACCCCGCCCAGCCGACGATCGTCCGAAGGCGCTCGATGGAAGTGCTCGTTCGCGATCCTCAACCCTGGCAGAAAGATGCCATTCGACGCGACTTCGCATCGGGCGAGCGCGAGTGGCGGCTCACCGCCATCTTCTCGATGGGCTATCACAACGGATTCGACAAGGAGATCCTTCAGCTCGTCGAATCGGGCGAAGGGGACCTCCGCTTCGAGGCGGTCCGCGCCGCGGGCCTCCGAAGCCTGAAGGAGGCGGGCCCCACGTTGCGGAAGCTGGCGCGCTCGGCTTCGACCGAGCGCGATCTCCGCATCGCCGCAATCCTCTCGCTTCCCCCCGTCGATCCGGATTGCCGCGAGCTTCTCGAGAGCCTCAAGCAGTCCGGCGACAAGGAGATCGCAGCAGCTGCCGACGAAGCCCTCGACGAGCTTGCGATCTGGGAGATGGACGATCCGGAAGAAGACGAAGAGCTCGGCGAAGAAGAGGATTGAAAGGCGAGGGACCAGGGACTAGGGGCTAGAGAGAAAGGCAGAAGGCAGAAGGCAGAAGGCAGAAGTAAAGGCTCCAAAAGCGAGCAGGAATCCGCGCGTCGGCGGTCGCTGCTTCAGGAGACGAAGCTCTTGCCTTTGCTCTTGCCTTTGCTCTTGCCTTTGCTCTTACTTCTGCCTTCTGACTTCCGCCTTCTGCCTTTTCTTATGCCTCCTGCCTTCTGCCTTCTGCCTTTCTCCCGAAGATCATCCAGAGAATGCCGGGAAGCAGCGGCACGAGAATCGTCAGCGCTGCGCGCAGGACCAGGTCCGGGTCTTCGCTCGCGAG
>Ga0209347_1002825_pt1 | contig 21829 bp, 17 predicted proteins | sample AutmiccommuBRH23_FD_187382 | JGI IMG/M metagenome (GOLD analysis project Ga0209347, IMG submission 187382) | Deep subsurface microbial communities from Mt. Terri, Switzerland - Autotrophic microbial communities BRH/23 (SPAdes) (version 2) | ecosystem: Environmental > Aquatic > Deep subsurface >...
ATGTTATTTCCACCGTATTCTTCCGGAATGACAGTGCCGAAGAAGCCCAGATCGGCCATCTTATTTACTAAATCCCTCCTGAAGCGATGGGCCTTGTCGTCTAAGTCCACTGTGGGCAATATTTCCTTTACCGCAAAGTCCCGGGCCACTTTTCTAATGTCCAGTAACTCTTCACTCAAATCGAAATTCATTTTAATATCTCTCCAATCTATATTTTTGAATAAAATTTAGCAAGAATCATGCCTAACCAGTGGCCGGGAAAGGATAGGTAACTTTGCTTTCTCTATTTTCCAGTTGAAATAAACTTTTTTACGGTATAAATTTAGTTTAATATAAGAACATGCCTGCAAAAAATGAAGGGGACAGGCATAAAAAGATAACAGCGGCCGGCTTATTAGCAATGCAAAAGAGCATTATTAATGCAAGAGAGCATTGGTCAATTATACTTTAAAATTAGAAGATTACAACAAAGCTGAAAATTTTCGATGCAATGCCGCATTGCTTTAATTTTCCGGGAAGATTAGTACTCATAATGGCTTTTTCCTGTTTCAAACGCCAAAAGGGCGTTTTCTATTTTTCTGCCGATTGTTTTGTTGGCCGTCAGGGAACTTTTTAACTGCCCGGTTCCATTTCGAAATATTGATGTTTCATAATTGCCGTCAGAATTGCAAGGGTGGGTCTTTTTATGCCTATATTCAGTCTTTTCAACAGTGGCACGATCATTGCTATAAAGAAGTGTGTAGGTCTTTAAGAATCATTTGAGTTCAATGTTAAACAATAATAATTTAATGGAGTATAAAGGAGGAGAGTCTATAGTGGCAGAATTTGGATATGACATAAGGGATTTAAAATTTATTTTGAATGAATGGCTGGACATGGGAGAGGTATTTGGTCTTGACAAATTCAAGGATAACTATGATCTGGGGGATATCGACTTTATACTGGATGAAGCTTATAAGCTGGCTAAAGAGGTAGTTGCTCCCATCAACAAAGAAGGTGATGAGATTGGTGTTAGATATGAAAATGGCGTAGTCAAGGTTCCTCCGGAATACGTTAAAGCTTTTAAATTTTTACAGGAAAACGGATGGGGATCTGCCAATGAATCACTGGGATCCGAAACTATTATGCCCCTTACTCTATACAGGTCGTATAACGAGATGCTCATGGCCGCTTCCCCGGCACTGATGTCCTACGTCAAGCTAACCACGGGAGCGGCAAACCTTATTCACCGTTTCGGAACTGATAAAGACCGGGGGCTGTTTCTTGAAAATATGCTAAATGGTAAGTGGAGCGGAACAATGGGCATAACTGAGCCCAACGCCGGGTCTGACGTGGGGGATGCCACCACCAGGGCATATTCCACTGAAGACCCCGGCATTTATAAAATTAAGGGCACTAAAATGTTTATCACCGGCGGTGAGGTGGATCTTTCCGAGAATATAATTCATATGGTGCTGGCCCGGCCAGAAGGTGGCGCTCCAGGGTCCAAGGGTCTGGGATTATATATAGTGCCCAAGATTTGGGTTAATGATGACGGTACTTTAGGGGATAACAATGATGTTTTTTGTATGGGCGTTGAGCATAAAATGGGTCTCAGGGCTTCATCCACAGCCATGTTGAGTTTTGGTGAGAACGACAATTGCCGAGGCATTCTGGTTGGAAACCCGCCGGACGGTGAAGGGGCTTCCAACGGCCTGGCCATGATGTTCCACATGATGAATGAATCCCGCATAGGTACCGGTCATAATGCCCTGGCCCAGTCGGCCGCCGCCTATTATTACGCTTCCCGCTTCGCCACCGAGCGTATTCAGGGGCGTCCCTTCACCAACCCCAAAGTGGGGCGGGTGCCTATCGTTCAGCACGAAGACATAAAGAGAATGCTTATGGAGATGAAATCCCAGGTGGAAGCAATCAGAGCAATGATAATGAGGGGCTTCTACTACCTGGATATAGCCGAACATAGTGGCGATAAGGTAAAGGCTAAAAGGTATCAGGAATTTGCCGAGATATTGACCCCTTTAATTAAGACCTACTCCGCAGAGACAGCCTGGCATACTGTGGGACTGGCCATACAGGTTTACGGCGGTGTTGGCTACACCGAAGAATACCCGGTCTCCCAATATGCCCGGGATGTAAAGATACTTTCCATTTGGGAAGGTACGTCATTTATCCACGCCATGGACCTGGTGGGCCGCAAGATGAGGATGAAAGGTGGCGCCGCCTTTGCCAGCTGGCTGGATGAAAGGAAAGAGTTTATCAATAAGAATAGAGATGCCGGGGGCTTCGGCAAAGAAATGAAGAATCTTGAAAAGGCCTACAATTGTGTGGCCGGGATCAGGGATCTGTACGCCCAGTTCTATGGCAACATGGCCGAAAAGGGTCAGTTGATACCCCTTAATGCACTACGGGTGCTTACCTGCAGCGCGCAGCTTTTTGCCGCGGAGTCCATTATGGACCAGGCCTTACTGGCCAGTAAGAAAATAGCCGAATTGGGCACGGGCCACCACGATTACAGCTTCTACGCCGGAAAAGTGGCAACGGCCAGGTATTTTGTAAATAATATTTTGCCTAATGTTTATATGCTGGCGGAATTGATTGAAAACGCCGATAAATCAGCTCTGGAGTGTCCTGAAGAGGCGTTGGTGATAGGTTAGGGGATTTTAAACTGGAATGGAGGTCATCGAAATGAGAGAAGTGTATTTAGTAGAGGGAGTTCGCACGCCAATAGCAAAGGCAGGTAAAAAATCCTGGTTTGCCAATATCAGGGCCGATGAGCTGGCAGCTCTGGTAATAAATGAGGTGCTTAGACGGGCAGGCATTACCGGAGAAAAAAGAGAACAGGTAGATGATGTTATTCTGGGCGGCACCGCGCTGATCAATGATATGGCGGGCAATATTGGCCGCTATGCAACCATCATGGCCGGTATGCCCTACAGTGTTCCGGGAACTACGGTGGACCGCCTCTGCTCGTCAGGCCTGCAGTCCATTGCAAATGCCGTTGCCACCATTAACATGGGCTGGGCCGACATGATTATCGCCGGTGGAGTTCAGCACATGACACATGTTCCCATGGGCACCGGTTCTGATCACAACCCCAGGCTTGGGGAATTCTGCGACCCCAAAATGGTTGCCATGGGGTATACCGCCGAGATGGTGGCCAGAAGGTTTAATGTCAGCAGGGAAAAGCAGGATCAGTTTGCCGTTGAAAGCCACGCCAAGGCACATAAGGCCACGGTCGAGGGTTTGTTCAAAGAAGAAATACTACCTGTTGAGGCAGATGTTCCCACCGATGACGGCACAGAAAGAATGCTGGTGGACAGGGACCAGGGGATCAGGCCGGGAACCACCCTGGAATCGCTGGCCAAGTTAAAGCCGGTATTTTTGACCGATGACCAGGCCACGGTGACCGCAGGCAATTCCAGTCAGACCAATGACGCCGCTGCAGCGGTGTTGGTGGTGAGTAAGGATAAAATGGCAGAACTGGGATTAAAGCCCAAAATGAGGCTGGTGACCTATGCAGTGGTGGGCGTGGACCCCGCCATAATGGGGATTGGCCCGGCGGTAGCCATTCCCAAGGCATTGAAGCAGGCCGGCATGACCATTGACCAGATTGACCTGTGGGAAATTAACGAGGCCTTTGCCTCACAGGCACTTTACTGCGTCGAGCAGCTTGGTATACGTAATCACCCACTTCTTAACCCCAGGGGCAGCGGAATTGCCCTGGGACATCCCCTGGGCTGCACAGGCGCCCGCATAGCCACCAGCATAATGCACGAGATGCCATACTATGGCGCCAAATATGCTGTTGAGAGCATGTGCATAGGCCACGGGCAGGGAGCGGCGGCAATCTGGGAATGGGTTGGCTGAAAACATGAGAATTTTGACCAAAACCGATAGAAGGGTATAGCTGGTATATAAGTTCAGTGAAATAATGATAATTTATTAAAGAGGAGTGTTTGCATTGACGATTTCGGATATCAAAAACATTTGTGTTGTGGGCGCCGGCAATATGGGTCACCAGATAGCTGTATCGGCGGCCCTGGCCGGGTTTAAGGTGACATGCACAGACATAAACAAGGAAATATTGCAAAAGGCTGAGCTGTTTGCAGACTCTTATCTACCCCAGCGGGTGGCCAAGGGAAAGCTGACTGAAGACGCGGCCAAGGCTACCCGGGCCAGATTATCCTTTACCGGTGATTTGAACGAAGCGGCAAAGGATGCCGATCTGGTTATCGAGGCAGCCATTGAAAAGCTGGATCTTAAATTGAATTTATTTGCTCAACTGGATAAAATCTGCCCTCCCCATGCCATATTAGCCACCAACAGCTCCTATATTGTAAGTTCCAAAATAGCCGTAGCCACAAACCGCCCGGAAAAAGTCTGTAATATGCATTTCTTTAACCCGGCGCTGGTGATGAAGTTGGTGGAAGTGGTAAAAGGGGCCCATGTATCGGAAGATACTGCCGATACAGTGATGGAAGTGTGCAAAAAGATGGGCAAGATTCCGGTTCTTTTGAAAAAAGAGATTTATGGATTCCTGGTTAACCGTATAGTTGCCGCCACTAAAAACGAAGCCCTTTATATTCATGATATGGGAGTAGCTTCCATTGAGGATATTGACACGGCAGTTGTTCACGCCCTGGGGTATCCCATGGGGCCCTTCAGGCTGATGGATCTTACCGGAATTGACCTCTCTTACTATATCGGTATGGAGAGATTCCAAGAGACCGGTGACCCCAAGTATAAGCCGTCACCTTTAGTGGTGGAGAAGTTCATCAAGAAAGAATGGGGGCAAAAAACCGGAAAGGGATTTTACGACTACTCCAAATAGGGTTCGTAAGCTAAATATTCGCAGTAGAGTATCAGGGAGGTTTTATGGTGAGGGAAGAAGTTTTTATTGTAAGCGCGGTTCGCACAGCTATAGGCCGCTACGGCGGCAGTCTCCGGTTGTTGACCACCGGGGAAATAGCAACATTTTCCATAATAGAGGCCATGAAAAGGGCCAAAATTAATCCTGATCAGGTGGATGAAGTGATCATGGGTGAGGTACGGCAGAGTACCGAGTCGGCCAATGCGGCAAGGGTTGCGGCCTTAAGGGCGGGGATACCCGATTATGTTCCGGCCTATACCATCAACCGGCTGTGCGCCTCGTCCATGGAGGCCATGTACAGCGGCCACCTCCGTGTTTCAACCGGAGAGGCCAATATTATTATAGCAGGCGGGGTAGAAAACCTGAGCAGGTCTCCCCATTACCTGCGCAATATCAGGTGGGGCGACGGCGGCGTTGCCCAACTGGTGGACTCCAATGTGGAAGGGGCCACAGCCGCCCAGCCCACTGAGATTTACGGCACCAACCTGGGAATGGGGATGACGGCTGAAAATGTGGCGGGAAAATACAATATTTCCCGGGAAGACCAGGATGAATTCTCGGTGCGCAGCCATCAACTTGCCTCCAGGGCCATCAGCGAGGGCAAGTTTAAGGAAGAGATTGTCCCGGTTGAAGTGAAATTCAAGAAAAAGGTCAGCATGTTTGACACCGACGAGCATGTTCGCCCGGATACCACCCTGGAAGGTCTGGCAAAATTGAAGCCTGCCTTTAAGACCGGCGGCACTGTGACGGCGGGTAATTCCTGCGGCAGGAATGACGGTTCGGCAGCCTTGGTGTTGGCCTCGGGCAAGGCAGTGGAGGAGCTTGGCTTAACTCCCCTGGCCAGGGTGCTGGGCTATAGTGCCGTAGGTGTTGATCCCCGGTACATGGGGATTGGCCCCATACCAGCCGTAAGAAAAGTTTTGGATAAGTTAAATATGAAGCTTGAAGACATTGACCTGATTGAACTTAATGAAGCTTTTGCGTCACAGTCCCTGGCTTGCGTCAGAGAGCTGGGTCTTAATATCGACATCACCAACGTCAACGGAGGGGCCATTGCACTGGGTCACCCCTTGGGTGCCACAGGTTGCAGGCTGGTGGTTTCACTGCTGCATGAAATGAAGAGGCGTAATTCAAAACTGGGCCTGGCTACCCTTTGCGTGGGCGGTGGGCAGGGAATGGCCACAGTTATAGAAAGTATTTAATAACTAATGAAAGTTGGTGTTTACTTGGATTACCAAAATGTATTGCTTCAAAAAGAAGAGAATATTGCCCTGTTAACAATAAACCGGCCTGAAGTTCGCAATGCCCTGGATCCCAGGACATGGGCCGAGATCAGGGCAGCCATAAGGGAATGCCGCTTTGATAAGGAAGTGCGTGTGGTTATCATAACCGGTGCAGGCGGTAAGGCCTTTGCCTCGGGTGCGGACATCAAATCACTGAGGGAGCGTGAAACCCTGGAAGTACTTAAAGGTGAGGCCCAGGACGCTTTAAACGACATCGAAAATCTTGAAAAGCCTGTAATAGCTGCCATTGATGGTTTTGCCCTGGGTGGCGGCTGTGAGCTTTCCATGTCCTGCGACATCAGGATTGCCACCCAGCGCTCCAAGCTAGGCCAGCCCGAGGTGAACCTTGGCATCATCCCCGGCGCCGGGGGAACTCAGAGGCTGCAAAGGCTTGTGGGCATCGGTAAGGCCAAAGAGCTAATCTTTACAGGGGATATTATCAGCGCAACCGAAGCAAAGGAAATAGGCCTTATCAATAAGGTGGTTGAACAGCCGGAAGACCTGCTGCCCTCCGCCAGAGAAATGGCCGGGAAAATAATCGCCAAGGGACCGGTGGCTGTAAGTATGTCCAAGGCTGCAATCAATGTGGGCGCCAACACTGACATTAATACCGGCCTTTTATTTGAAAAATTTGCCCAGACTATTGCCTTTGCCACAGATGACAGAATTGAGGGAACCACTGCTTTTATTGAAAAGCGTAAAGCAGACTTCAAGGGAAAATAGTCTTTAGGGCCTTAAACGCTTATTGTAACAGTTGTGGCATTAAGGAAAAAGGAAGGTGAATTTATGGATTTCAGCATTACCGATGAAATGAAAGATATGAAGAGAACAATTAGGGATTTTGTGGATAATGAAGTAGACCCGCTCAGCATGCAAATTGAGGATGACGACAAGATTCCCCATGAATTGATTAAAAAGGCGCAGGACATGGGTCTTTTCGGCATGAGCATACCTGAAGAATACGGCGGACTGGGACTGAGCATGGTGGATCGTTGCCTTCTGCTGGAGGAGTTGGGCAGGGCCAACATGAGTTTTACCACCTATATTGCCGCCCATACCGGAATTGGCACCACTGGCATCGTTGAAATGGCCAGTGAACAAACCAGGCAAAAGTATTTGCCCTATATGGCCAGCGGAGAGAAATTGGGCGCCTTTGCTTTAACCGAGCCCGATGCCGGATCCGATGCCTCCAGTATGAAGACCAGCGCCGTTTTAAAAGGAGACAAGTGGGTTTTAAACGGAATTAAGCACTTTATTACTAACGCCCCCGAAGCCAGTGTTTTCACGGTGATTGCCGTTACTGACCGCAGCAAGGGCACTGGCGGAGGATATACCGCCTTTGTGGTTGAAAAGGATTTTCCCGGCTTCTCTATTGGAACTATTGAAAGGAAAATGGGACTGAGGGGATCTCATACCTCGGAAGTAATTTTTGAGAATTGCGAGGTTCCTGTCGAAAATGTTTTAGGCCAGGTGGGACGCGGTTATGCCGGGGCTTTGAGGATACTGAGCAAAGGTCGGGTGGCCCTGGGAGCCAGGTGTGTGGGGGCTTGCGACAGGTTGATTGAGCTTTCCGCCAGGTATGCCCAGCAAAGGATTCAGTTTGGCAAGCCAATTTCCAGTTTCCAGGCTATTCAGTGGATGCTGGCCGAAATGGCTACAGATACCGAGGCGGCCCGGGCGCTTACCTACAGGGTGGCCTGGATGGTGGACAATGCCATACCTGTATTAAAAGAAGGGCCAATGGTAAAACTGTTCGCTTCGGAGGCCCTTGGAAGAGTTGTTGATAAGGCGCTCCAGGTTCACGGGGGGATGGGCTATATGAAGGAGTTCCCGATAGAGAGATTCTACCGGGATTCCAGGCTTACCCGCCTGTATGAAGGCACCAACGAAATTCAGAGGATGGTTATAGCAGGGAGACTGCTGAAGGAGTATGAGATATAGCTATAATCAATATCTCTCGAATAAAAGGGCTTTTACGGTGAAACGTGAAAGCCTCTTTTGTGGTTTTGTAATTATTTGGCAAAATATGTCGAAACATTAGTAATTCACTTTAATCAAAAAATAATTATTAATTATGGTGTTGTAATCTTCATAACTTATACCGGAACTATGATTGGTACATTTGGCATGCCCATTTAAATAATTAAATTTTCAAATGATTTATAGGTGAACATAAGATAACCTATGTTTACTTATCTTATATTTTGGGGTAGTATTGAGATATATTCATGAGTGTATCCTGGGCAAAGGGGCGTATTCTATTTTGAAGTAAAGTCAAAGAAATACGCTACATCGTTTATTTTTATAAAAATTTTTATGTACCGTTGTCCAAAAATTAAGAAATAACTGTCAACCAATTAACAATACATGGAAAGTCATTAAAAAAATACAAAGGAGGTGTTTTTGTTGAGGGCGGCTACAAGGACTGTGGAATGCATATCCTTTGAAGATTTAAAGAAATGGAAGATCGTGAACCTGCCTGCTGTTATCGACGAGGCGGTAATGGTTGTTGTGGACAAAACGGGAACTATACTTTATACATCGGGCTACAGTAAAGTATTGGGAATTGATGATAAAAGAATGTTTAACAGAAAACTGACAAAGGTCGAACCATGCGCAAACACGCTTAAAATGTTAAAAATGGAACAGCCTTCGATGAGCATAGGTAGCAATGTTCTTCCCAGTCTTAGCCATTTAAAGGTTGAGGGGGCAGTATTGCCGCTGTTCACAGAGGACGAGAAAATGGTGGGCGGGATGACTGTATTCATACCATGGAATAGGACCGACTTGATCGGCCAGCTGCACGAGCAGTTACATATGTCTCATATCAGGGTGAATTTAGGGGATATTTTAAACGATGAAGGGATACACCTGAAAAATAACAGAGAAATGATAGGGGTGTCAGAGGCCTACCGCAAGACAATAAAGCTGGCGCTGTATGCCGCCAGATCCGAATTTGACGTGTTGATAACAGGAGAAACCGGTGTGGGTAAGGAGTTGATCGCTGAGTTCATTAATCTCGTCAGTTCCCGCCGGTACGGCCCCTTTATAAATGTTAACTGTGCCGCCGTACCCGAGTCACTGCTTGAAAGTGAGTTGTTCGGCTACGAAGCCGGGGCGTTTACCGGAGCCAGCAAGTTTGGCAAGCAGGGCAAGTTTGAATTGGCCAGCGGGGGTACTATTTTTTTAGATGAAATAGGTGAAATGTCACTGGCCATGCAGGCCAAACTTTTACGAGTCCTGCAGGAGCGCGAAATAGAAAGGGTTGGCGGCACAAAGACCAGGAATGTGGATATAAGGGTTATTGCCGCAACCAACCGTAATCTGGAGGAAATGGTTGAAAAAGGACAATTCAGACAGGATCTTTATTACCGCCTTAATGTGGTTCCTATTTATGTTCCACCACTACGCAAAAGAAAAGAAGATATTATTAAAATAAGTAATTACCTCTCTGATAAAATAGAGCATAAAACAGGGATAAGACTGATTTTTTCCAGAGAACTGGAAACATATCTGTTGAAATATAAATGGCCTGGTAATGTCCGGGAGTTGGAGAATCTTTTAAAATTCTCCTCGGTGCTGGCGTTGGAGAAAGGGCAGGATGCTTACGAGATAAAACTGGATGACCTGGCTTTCAGGATGAATTTAAAAGAAGAATTTGACGAAGACAAAGGTGATTCGGAAAGTTTAATAATAAAGGCGGGGACTCCCCTTAGAGACCTATATGGGGAGGTGGAGAAGAAAGCAATAATGATCAATCTGAACTACTGTAATATGAATAAAACTAAAGCCAGCGAAATATTGGGCCTAACCCGTCAATCACTATACCAAAAGATGAAGCATTACAGTATAAATGTAAAATAGAAATTCCCTGTTAGAAGGCAATATTCCCTTTTAACAGGGAATTTTTTATTACCTAAAATGTACTTTAACTTTTAAAATACAAATGAATTGTGGTTCATTTGTAAAGGAGGTGTAAGTTTAATTTTACGTTAAATTTACATTACATTATCAAAATAGGCCCGGTAGAATCTAATTAAACTGTTTTTTTTATATGGTATGCTTCTTGCTTATTTTGTTGTCAAGAGATCATACATCATAATATGTCATCTGTAGCAATGAATAATATATAACACAATTGGGGGTGTGCGATTAATGGCGATATGTGTGACATAATGAGATTTAAGTCATAAAAAACCATTAAAATACAATTAAAAAATAGGGAGGAGTTATATAATGAATTTTGAGTTTACCGACGAAATGAAACTTATGCAGTCTACCATGAAGAAGTTTGTGGAGAAAGAATGTCTGCCGCTGGAAAGAGAATTGTGCTATAAGGATCCCGACTGGGTTGAGCTGCCGCCGGAAATTCACAAGGAAATGGTGGAAAAGGTTAAGAAAGCCGGTCTTTGGGCGCTGAGCGCTCCTGAACAGTACGGCGGAGTAGGTCTGGACCCCTTGATGATGAGTGTTTTAAGGGTGGAGCAGGCCAAGACCACCATTGGAACAGCCCATCATAATCCTTTTGGCGGTGATCCCCCCGGAATACTATACAGCTGTACTGATGAGCAGAAGGAAAGATACCTTTTACCGTACATACGCGGCGAAAAGCGCTCGGCCATGGGTAACACAGAGCCCGGAGCAGGTTCCGACGCGGCAGCCATCTCCACCTCCGCAGTGAAGCAGGGAGACAAATGGGTGCTCAACGGTCGTAAACTGTTCAGTACCATGGCTGACAAGGCAGATTTTGTATTTATCACCGCGGTTAACGATAAGGAGAAAAGAGGCCGCGGCGGTATAAGCATGTTTATTGTAGACAGGGACACCCCGGGCTTTAACGTGGAACGTCATGTGGAGGTTATCCGGCCCCAGTACTCCACCGAGATTGCTATAGACAATGTGGAGGTTTCTGAAAACCAGATTTTGGGTAAGTTGGGCTACGGTTTTAATTTATTCCAGGAGTGGGCCAACCACGGTCGTACGATGATGGCCGGCAGCTGTATCGGTCGTTGTGAGAGGGCTTTTAAACTTGCGGTTGATCACGCCAAGCAGCGTGTTACCTTTGGCCAGCCATTGTCAAAGCGCCAGGCCATACAGTGGATGCTGGTGGATTCGGCAATAGAGATTAAGCAGGCCTGGTTGATGATGTTGGAATGTGCCTGGAAATTGACCAATAAAATGGATATCCGTAATGAAACGGCCATGCTCAAGCTTTTTGCCACCGAGATGGCTTTCCGGGTACTTGACCGCACCATACAGATTCACGGCGGGATGGGGCTGACCAAGGAATTGCCGCTGGAGCGTTGGTTCCGGGAAGTGCGGGTTATGCGTGTAGTTGAGGGTGCCTCGGAAATTCAAAGATTTGTTATCGCCCGGAATTTATTTAGAGATTAGCAGGAGAACCTTAAATTGATTACGAATAAGGGGGGACTACAGTGAATAATGACGATATCCTTTTTAGTGTAGACAACGGCATAGCCACAATTACCCTTAACCAGCCGAAAAAAAAGAACGCCTTCAACATGAGCATGATCGAACGGTGGTGCAAGGCGCTGGAGGACTGGCGTACAGACCCGGAGGTAAAGGTGATTGTGCTGACCGGGGCCGGAAATGACTTTTGCAGCGGGGTGGACCTGGGGACAATGCCCGACAGGCAAGAACAGGGGCCTTACGATCATAAGAGCGTTTTGTGGGATAAAATACACCGCATAGCTTTTGCCCTGGAAGACCTCGACAAGCCCGTAATCGCCGCTATGAAAGGTGTTGCCGTGGGCGCTGGCCTGGACATGGCTCTGATGTGCGATATCCGCTTTGCCGCCGACAACGCCAGGCTGGCAGAGGGATATGTGCGGGTGGGTCTGGTTCCGGGTGACGGCGGGTGCTATTACCTCCCCCGTCTGGTTGGCATCGCCAAATCCCTTGAACTGTTTTTCACCGGGGAATTTGTAGACGCCCAGGAAGCGCTACGCATCGGTATGGTTAACCGGGTGTATCCCGCCGACCAACTGCTGGAAGAAACCTATAAATACGCCAGGAAGATAGCCGATGGCCCTGCCGTGATCATTCAGACCATTAAGAGGGCTACTTACCAGAGCAGCCGGGTTGACTTGAGGACAGCCCTTGACATGGTGTCCTCCCACATGGGGGTAATCCGTTCCACCAAGGATCACCACGACACCATGAAAGCAGCCCTGGAAAGACTTAAGCCCAAAAGCAAGTAGTGCAAAAAAATCTGGACTGAATATCCATCTGATTCCGGGAGGAAATAAAATGTCTGTTTCTGAAAAGCTTGACAGCTTTTTTAAACCAAGTTCGATTGCTATTATCGGCGCATCTCAAAATCTGGACAGCATTTCCGGACGGCCGATGAAATATTTGCGAATGCATGGTTACAAGGGTGAGGTATATCCCATAAATCCCAAGTACCAGGAAATAGGCGGCTACAAATGCTACGGAAGCCTTAAGGACACACCTGTCGTACCCGAACTGGTGATGATCATCATCCGGGCAGAGCTGGTGATCACCTTCCTTAAAGAATGCGTTACCAGGGGTTGTAAAAACATCATCATAGTCAGCTCGGGATTCGCCGAAAACAGCCCCGAGGGCAAGTTGATGCAGGCTGAAATACAGGAACTGGCGCGTGAAAACGGCCTGCTTATTTGCGGTCCCAACTCTCAGGGAATGGCAAACCTTAAGGAAGGGGTGACCGCCACCTTCAGCGCGGCCATGGAAATGGAGAACCTGTCGGTAGGTCCCCTGGGCTTTGCCTCCCAGAGCGGGGCTTTTGGCTACTCCACATTCTGTCTGGGGCAGGATGAAAAAATAGGTTTCACTTATATTGTTGCCACAGGCAATGAAGCAGGCGTGGGACTGCTGGATTTTATGGAGTTTATGCTGAGGGACCCCGATGTAAGGATGGTGGCCGGATACGCCGAGGGCATCAGGGATGGAAATCAATTTAAACAGGTGGCTGAGCTGTCCCTGCAGCAGTCAAAGCCAGTGATGCTTATGAAGGTTGGACGCTCAGAGGTCGGCAAGCGGGCGGCCATGTCGCACACGGCGGCCCTGGCCGGAAACGACAGGATTTTTGACGGCATTTGCAGGCAGTATGGTGTGTTGAGGGCAGACAACATATACGACATTTTCGACGCCAGCAAACTCTTTTTCCAGTTTAAAAAATTGCCGGACGGGAAGAGGGTTGCCATAGTTTCCACCTCCGGCGGGGCCGGGGTAATGATGGTGGATAAGTGCGTGGAACTTGGGTTGGAGGTGCCGGAATTTCCGGATACGACCAGGGAAAATCTGGCCAGGGTCGTACCGTCTCTGGGAACCACCCAAAACCCGGTGGATGTCAGCGCCCAAATAATAAGTATGCCGGATGCCTTTAAAAAGGCCATGCGGATTATACTGGCCCAGGATTGTGTGGATGTGCTGGCCATACTGGTAACCATGGCAGTAGGGCTCCGTGCGGAGGAGTTGGCCATGGATATCGCCGAAGTGGCCGCCACGGCTGAAAAACCAATCCTGGTCTCCTGGAGCGTAAGCAGAGCCCTGGCAGGAGAAGCCTTTGATGTGCTGGACCGGGCCGGCATACCTACTTATAAAACTCCGGTACAGGCTGCAAACGCTCTGAAGACAGTGGTAACTTACTCAATGTTTAGAAAAAATCGGTTGGAAAGGAGTCAGTCAACACTGCACCCGTCTTTCCAGGCAAATGCGCAAAGAAAGGCCAGTGCCCTTAAATTTATCAGGGAAAACAAGGACAGCCTGACCGAGTATGAGTGCAAGCAGCTGCTTTCCCTTTACGGCATATCCGTTACCAGGGAAGGTGTGGCCGAATCAGCCCGGGAGGCCTCCGAAAAAGCCGCTGAAATAGGCTTTCCGGTGGCGCTGAAGATCAGTTCTCCCAAGATAATGCACAAAAGCGATGTGGGCGGAATCAGGATCGGCATTGCCGGCGCCGCGGAGGCCGAGGCGTCGTATCTTGAGGTGGTGGAGAACGTCCGGCGCCATTATCCCGGAGACGACCTCAATGGCGTTCTGGTTCAGGAGATGATTTCTGGCGGGTACGAGGTTATTCTTGGGGCGGTTAACGATCCCCAGTTTGGACCGGTGGTAATGTTTGGCCTGGGCGGAATATACGTGGAGATATATAATGACGTCAGTTACCGGGCAGCCCCCATAAGCCGTCAGGACGCTCTGGAGATGATCGGTGAGGTAAAGGGCAGCGCCATTCTAAGGGGTGCCCGGGGCAAAAAGAAAGCTGACATCGCAGCCCTTGCCGACACCATTGCAGCCTTCTCGGAGATGATTGTAGAGCTGCAGGATGTTTTCAAGGAAATAGATATCAATCCCCTGTTGGTTCTTCCCGAAGGCGAAGGTGTCAAAGTTGTAGATGCACTGGTCATTGCCAGGGATTTATAGGAGTGATTTTATGGACTTCCGGTTAACTGACGAGCAGAAAATGCTTAAGGAAATGGTTCACTTCTTCGTGGAAAAAGAAATCAGGCCCAAGGTCGGTCAGTGGGACGAAAAAGGGGAATTCCCCAGCGAGGAACTGGCTCAGAGTTATGTCCGAATGGGTTTGCTGGGCCTGCCCCTGCCGGAGAAATATGGCGGCCAGGGTCAGACAATATTGGAGGTGGTCCTGGCGATTGAAGAAATCGCCAGGGTTTCTCCCATCGCGGCCACACCCGTTTTCGAATCGGGGGTTGGCCCTGTGCAAGTAATCAGTTTATTCGGCACCGAGGAGCAGAAGCAGAAGTATATACCCCGGGTTTGTCGCGGCGAGCTGATGATCTGCATTGGTATGACCGAGCCGGACGCCGGTTCGGCACTGACCGAATTAAAGACCAGAGCGGTGCTGGATGGCGAACATTATGTGGTTAACGGCCAGAAGCGGTTTGTTTCCGGCGGAGGACACGCCGGAGCTTATATGGTCTATGTGCGCCTTAGTGATGCCAGAGGAGCTAAAGGAATAGGCGGACTGATTATTGAAAAGGGCACCCCCGGGTTCACCTTCGGTAAACCCGAGCGCTTCATGGGACTGCAGGGACTGCCCAGCTCGGACCTCATTTTCGACAATTGCCGGGTACCCAAAGAGAATCTTGTTATTCCGGAGGGTGGCTTTAAAAACCTGATGCTGGCCTTTGACATCGAGCGACTGGGGAACGCCACCATGTCTCTGGGGATTGCCCAGGGCGCCCTGGAAGAATCCATCAGGTACTCCAGGGAAAGAAAGCAATTCGGCAAAGAGATTTGCGAGTTCCAGGCGGTACAGCTGATGCTGGCCGATATGGCCATGAAGGTGGAGGCCGCCAGGCTTCTAATCTACCGGGCGGCCACCGAGACCAGCCTGGGTAAACCTTCGGTGCTTCATTCCTCGGTGGCTAAGTGCTTTGCCAACGAGATTGCCAAGGAGGTAACCGACCTTGCCTTGCAAATTCACGGCGGGTACGGTTATTCGAAGGAATACCCCATTGAGCGGATGTTGAGGGATTCCAGGGGCTGGCCCGTGGCGGGGGGCACGGTGCAAATACAGCGTTTAAACATAGCCGCCGAGCTCATCGGCAGGCGGTTTGATCAGAGAAAATAGCGAAACAGCCTTTGGATAAGGGGGTACTCATATGCCAATTTATGAATACCGCTGCGGGAATTGTGGCAAAAAAAACGAAATTCTGGTATTGTCACCGGAAAGTGAAATCAGCTGTCCGAATTGCGGGGAAAACGGTTTAACGCGCCTGATGTCCGCCTTTTCCTACCACCGAAGTGAGGTCGACCGTATGTCGGCCATCGACACCAGCCATCCCTGGGGGGATTACTGCCAGGATGAACGTAACGTGGGCCTTCGGGCCAAGAAGAGGCTTAAAGAGATGGGCTGTGACCCCGGTCCGGAATTTGACGGGATAGTAGAGGAACAGCGCAAGAAGGTAGCCGAAGAGTTGAGCGAATGAAATCGCCAACTCTTTGGCCAAGTAACCTGAAAATTTAAAAAAATTAAATATGGATTATTTAGACTCACTCAGGGTACAATGCCTTTTCTAATTATTAAACAAGAGGTGAAGATAAGATAATGAAAAAATTAATCTCCCTTATCACTATAACCATCCTGGCTTTGTTTATAAGCGGCTGCGGCGGCGGGGACACCAAAAAGGAAAGCAAAGAGACCCAGGCCAAGCCGGCCATTGTGCTGAAATATGCCCACTCGTTTCCTGTGGGCCATAACTCCTATGAAAATGCGGTGTACTTTTGCAAGCGTGTTGAGGAACTTTCAAAGGGAACCATTAAAATGGAGCACTACCCTGCCGAACAGCTGGGCAAATTAAAGGACATGCTGAACCTGTGCAGCCAGGGCATAACCGACATAGCCTATGTTCCACCGTCCTTTTTCGCAGGTCAGGTTCCTTTAAGCACTGTTATGATACTTCCATTCTGGACCACCGCCACAGAGGGAACCGAGATTTTTGCCCGCCTGATCAAATCCAGTCCGGAGATAACCCAGGAATTTCTTAAATATGGGGTAAGACCTTTGACTGTATCCGCAACCAGTCAGTATGATGTTGGCACGGTAAAAAAACCAGTGCGGTCTCCGGAGGATCTCAAAGGCCTCAAACTTAAAACTTCGGGTGGCTTTTTCGATAAAATAGCACTTAGATACGGTATCAATGGGGTAACCGTGGCCAGCCCGGAAGTTTATGAGGCTACCCAGCGGGGGATCACCGAGGGGAACATCTTTTCCTATGCCAGCATTAAAGGTTATCGCGTAAACGAGCTGGAGAAATTCCATACCCTCGGTTTGAGAATGGGTGGCTATCCTACCGTCTACGCGATTAACGATAAGAAATGGCAAAGCCTGCCCGAGGATGCCAAGAATGTCTTATTGCAGGCCGGTCAAGATTCCCGGAAGATGCACAGTGAGCGTTGGGACAAGGAGACCGAGGACTTGGCCGCCCAGTTCCAAAAAGAAGGGATGACCATATACCGGATAAAGCCTGAAGAAAGGGCAAAATGGGAGGCGCCTTTAAAGGGCATAGAGAATGAATGGGTGCAGGACATGGAGAAGAAGGGGCTCCCCGGCCAGAAAGTGTGTGACGAGTTCTTGAAGATCTGCAAAGAAGTGGTCAAATAGTTTTTTCCACCCCTGAAAAAATCCTTGTATAAAGGAGAAATGGTCTATGTTAATTGGACGTATATTCGATATTATTGAAGATATTTGCATGTGGGGCAGCGTCGTCGGCTTAATGTTAATGATGTTCCTGTCAACTTTTGATGTGCTGGCCAGAAAGATATTCGACTACTCCATACCCAGTCTGTATGAATTTACCGAAGACTACCTGATGGTGGCCCTGGTCTTTCTTTCACTGAGCTATGTTTATAAGATGGGCGGCCATGTAAGGGTTACTCTGTTCATAAAATACATACCCGGGGTAATCAAAAAATCCCTTAATGTCGTTCTTGATCTGGCGGCCCTGGTGTTGTTTTTCATGATTATGGTAAAGGGCTGGGAAAATACGTTTCGCGCCTTTCAGTTAAACGAGGTGTGCTCAAGTCTTCTTGCTTACCCCATGGGCCCGGCCCTGCTGCTGGTGCCGGTGGGGTCGGCCTTGCTATGCGTACGGATTGCCCATTCAATTATACTGTCGGTAACGGGTAAATCCGGACAGCAGGAAGTTTTATCAAAAGAGTTGCAGATGCATTAGCAGCGATTACAAATCTTTCTTGAAACCCGGCTGTGAAAGGTGGTTTGTTTGATGGCAATAACTTTGATCCTTCTAATGATTATATTCCTTTTTGTTGGTATGCCGGTAGGTTTTGCCCTTGGTGTGGCTGGGTTTGTGGGCCTTATATTAACCGGGGGCTGGGAAGCGCTGGTCAGTATTTTAAGCACTGTTCCGTACAGAACGGCGGCAAGCTACACACTGACCACGGTGCCCATGTTTATACTTATGGCCGAATTTATAACCAAGAGCAGAATAGTTGAGGATTTGTTTTTGGCGGCTCACCGCTGGATGGAGCGGCTGCCCGGTGGCCTGGCCATAGCCACCGTATTCGCCTCGGCGGGTATGGCGGCCATGGCGGGCTCCAGCACCGCCTCGGCGGCAACCATGTCCAACGTCGCCATACCCCAGCTGCTCAAGTACGGGTACAAACCTTCCATAGCCAGCGGCGTGGTCACGGTGGCGGGGACTCTGGCCATCATGATCCCGCCCAGTATTGGGTTCGTTTTGTACGGAATAATCACCGAGACCTCTATTGGCAAGCTGCTTATCGCAGGAATAATTCCGGGCATACTCACCACCACTATGTACTGCCTTGGTATTCTGGGCTGGAACAAGGCTATCCCGGGGCTGATGCCTCCTCCCACCCGTATGTTCACCTGGGCCGACCGGTGGGGATCGCTTAAGCCCCTGTGGTCCTTTATTATCCTGGCCACGGTGGTTGTCGGGTCAATCTATACAGGCCTGGCCACCGCCACCGAGGCCGCGGCCTTCGGCGCCTTCGGCGCCCTGGTCCTGACACTGCTGATGAAAAGGATTGGAAAACGTGAAATCGGGGAGGCTGCCCGGAGGACCGTTCAGACCACCACCATGATTTTTGCCATCATAATCGGAGCCATGATCTTCGGGTATTTTCTGACCATAACCCAGACCACCCAGAAGGTGATCATGTTTCTGGGCGCCCTTGACGTTCCCTCCTGGGTGATCATGGGTTTTATCGTGGTACTGTACCTGATACTGGGCTGCATTATGGACCAGGTGGCAATTTTGTTTATCACCCTGCCCCTTACGTTTCCCCTGGTGATGAGCCTGGGCTACGATCCCATCTGGTTCGGGGTGGTTTGCACAAAAATGGGAGAGATTGGCCTGGTCACCCCGCCCATCGGGATGAATGCCTACGTGGTCAGCGCCACATCAAAGATACCGCTGGAAGAAGTTTTTCGTGGCACAGGCATGCTGCTGTCGGTGGATGTTCTCTCTTTAATCCTCTTGTTGGCATTCCCGGCCATTTCCACCTGGCTGCCGTCGATGATGAAATTCTAGGGGTGAAAATAGCTTAAAAAATAGAAAAGGGCGATAGTTTATGGAAGTTGTCACCACTGATGTCCTGGTTATTGGCGGTGGTGTTGCCGGATTATCCACCGCCATTGTAGCCAGGGAAAAGGGACTGGATGTTCTGCTCTGCTCGAAAACCGCCCCGGGCCTGGCCAATAGTTCGGCTTTGAGCGCCGGGGGCTTCAGGAGCCAGAACAGTAGTTTTTCTGCAGAGGATCACAGGCGTTTGACCCTGGAGACGGGGCACAATTTAAATGAGCAGGTGTTGGTGGACACCCTGGTTGAAAACGCCCATCAGTCCATAATGTCCTTGCGCTGGTATGGCGTCACCGTGAAAGAAAGGGCAATGGGCTTCTATGTTCCGGCAAAAGAAAAGGGGCCGGCGGGGCTTTGCTTGACCCGGCCCATGGCAGACTACGCCAGATCAGCGGGAGTAAGGTTTTTATACCCATTCCAGGCCTGTGAAATAATCCGGGGCAAAGATAAAGCCCTTGGTGTTTGGGGTCTGCAGGGATATAATAATAAATCTCTGGCCATCGAAGCAAAGGCTGTGGTGTTGGCAACCGGGGGGGGTGGGGCCACTTTTCTGCGAACAGACAACCCTCTGAATACCACCGGGGATGGTTTCTGTCTTGCCTACCGGGCCGGACTGCCCCTTATGGACATGGAATTCATACAGTTTTATCCAATGGCCACATTCGGAACCGGGCAGGCTGGTGGCAACCTCCTGCCCATACTGGCTGACGTGGGCAGATTTGTAAACTGTGACGGTGAAAATCTGGTCGAAAAGTATCATATTAACAAGCTCCCCCTGGCTATTTCCTCCAGGGACCAACTTTCCCGGGCCCTGGCAAGGGAAGTGGCCCTGGGGAAGGGAGTCGGCGGTGGAATTGTGTTGGAGTTTAATGTTACCGATAAGGACTGGGAACGGGCAGGGAAGCTTTGGGGGTATGATGAGGACCACCTGAAGGGCATCAAATCAAAGGCTGACAGGCTTTTAGCCGGAAAAAAACACCTGCTGGTCATGCCCACCGCCCATTTTGTGATGGGGGGGGTGGCAGCCGACAGCTGGGGTCAAACAGATATTCCGGGGCTGCTGGTGGCCGGGGAGGTTGCCGGTGGACTGCACGGGGCCAACCGCATGGGGGGCAATGCTCTAACCGAGGCGGTTGTCTTCGGCATCCGGGCTGGTCAAAAGGCGCTGGATCTGGTCAATAAAAAGAAAAGCACAATTTCAGGCCTGGGTAAAGTGGCCGCTCTGGCCCAAAAGGGCATGGATAAGGCAGTTGAAAAATATGTGGGCAGTTCGGGAAAAAGGGATATATCTTTGATAGAGTTCAAAAAAAATATCCGCCGATTGCTCTGGAATAACGCCGGGATATTGAGGACGGAATCTTTACTCTTAAAAGCGGAACAGGAGCTGAACCGCTGTCAGAAGGATCTTGCCTATATAAATATTGCGGCTGGCAATGAACTGGCTGGATTTCTTGAAATTGAGAATATGTTGATTATGAGCAGAATGATTGTTAAGTCCGCTTTACAGCGCCAGGAAAGCCGCGGTTCCCATTTCCGGGCAGATTTTACAGCCACAGATAACGATAACTGGCAAAAGCATATTTTAATTAAAAAGAAAGGTAAAAATATGGATTTGCTTCTGTGTAATACAGGTTTCATTACAAGCCCTCAATAAACAATAGTGGAATGTAACAATATTTGCTCCATCGGTTGAGTAATCTTTTCAGGAGGGTTAATATGTATAAAAATGTACTTATTCCGGTTGATGGGTCTCAAGGTTCTTTGCGGGCTGTGGATTACTGCATAGAGCTTGCCAAAAGTATAGAAATAGAGAGAATAATGCTTCTGCATGTGGCTGCATTACCGGGCAGGTTATCGTACTCCGGCAAACTGGGCAGGATTTATTTCAATATAAAGGATCAGCTTGAGGAGTATGGAGAAGAATTGCTGGCTGAATTAAAGAATAAATTCACAGAAAATAATGTGCATGTGCCGGTGGAAACAAAGCTTGAAATTGCTGATCCTGCTCACACCATAGTCCAGGTGGCAAAGGAAGGAAAATACGATCTAGTGATAGTTGGGAGCAGAGGACTCAGCGGAATAGAAGGCATGTTGATGGGTAGCGTCAGTAGTCATGTGGCTAATAATGTTAGGTGTACGGTAATTGTAGTAAGGGAAAAAATAGATTAGAAAATCATACTGCTTATAAAAAATTTTATTGGAAATTTGAAGCCTTTCGGGCAAGAAATCATGGGATCCCTGCACTTAAAAATGCTATAATACTTAAGCCAAAAACTTGGCTCTACACAAAGGGTTTGGAGTCAGCCCGGATTGGGCATAAGAAACTCAAAAGGGCGGCTTATTTGACATATAGAACTGGAGTGAGGGATCTCGTGAAATCACTGGTACTGGCTGAAAAACCCAGTGTCGCCCGGGAAATTGCCCGGGTTCTGGGCTGTAATAACAAAGGCAAAGGATATCTGGAGGGGCCCAGGTACGTGGTGACCTGGGCTTTGGGTCACCTGGTCACCCTGGCCGAGCCGGAGGACTATGACAAGAAATACAAACAGTGGCGGCTGGAGGACCTGCCCATGGTGCCGGAACAAATG
>Ga0209347_1002826_pt1 | contig 21823 bp, 20 predicted proteins | sample AutmiccommuBRH23_FD_187382 | JGI IMG/M metagenome (GOLD analysis project Ga0209347, IMG submission 187382) | Deep subsurface microbial communities from Mt. Terri, Switzerland - Autotrophic microbial communities BRH/23 (SPAdes) (version 2) | ecosystem: Environmental > Aquatic > Deep subsurface >...
GTGCGAGCGGGCTTGATTGTTTAAGGGGTTAGGGATTAGGGGTTAGGGATTCCAACCCCCAATCCCTAATCCCTTTTATAAATGGAAGGTGTAGTAAAATGAAGGATAGATCTGTTTCTTCCGATCTTCATTTTTCAACCCCGGTGGTCGATGCCCACTGTGACACCCTCACGGTGCTGGGGCCACAGTGCCGGAGGCTGGGAGAGAACTGCGGGGCGGGGCAGGTTGACTTGCCCCGCCTATTTGCAGGCGGGGTCAACCTGCAATTCTTCGCCGCCTTTATCGGCCCCCGGGATAAAGACAATCCCCTGGCCCGGGCGCTGGAAATATTCGATCTTTTCCACCGTGAGATGTTGGACTGGGCCGACCTGGTAGAGCCGGTTTACAGTTACCAGGATATAGTCCGGGTGCTGGCCGGTAAAAAGCTGGCCGCACTGCTGACCGTGGAGGGTGGGGAAGCCTTGGCCGGCCGGCTGGAGGTCTTGAGGATTTTCCACCGCCTGGGGGTGAGGTCTCTGACCCTGACCTGGAACGGCCGCAACCAGCTGGCCGACGGTGTTGACGAGTCCGGCAGCGGCGGCGGACTGACCTCCTTCGGGGTGTCGGTGGTCAGGGAAATGAACCGCCTGGGGATGGTCATCGACGTTTCACACCTTTCCCCCCGGGGCTTTTGGGATGTGCTGGGGCAGTCGGCCAAGCCGGTTATAGCTTCCCACTCCAACTCCCGGAAGTTGTGTGACCACCCGAGGAATCTTGACGACCGGCAGATCAAGTCCCTGGCGGCAGCCGGCGGGGTGATGGGGCTTTGCTTTTATCCCGGGTTTGTGCACCGTCAATCCCCCGGCCTGGAGTCCTGGCTGGACCACGCCGGGCATGTGGCCAGTTTGGCCGGAGTGGAATGCCTGGGCATTGGGTCCGACTTCGACGGGATGGATCAGGCCATTCCCGTTGTCTCCGATGTATCCGGGCTGCCCCTGGTTACCGAAGGACTGCTCAGGCGCGGATTTTCCAGACCCGAGGTGGAAAAGATCATAGGAGGAAACTTTTTGCGGGTCTTGAGCCAGGTTCTCTAACTCCGGGACGAAAAAAAAGCATCCTCAAGATGCTTTTTTAAAAACACAGTATTTTTCGCTACCGTATACTATATAGGCGGAAAAGCCCAATGACAGTAACCAGCTTACCGGTGGGGCAAACCGATTACTCAGGTGAATACTGGGTCATGTGGAAGTGGTTGTGGCCAAGGCGCAGTTGGTGCCGCCTGCCGCACTGCGGACATTTTTTTTCTTCCCCGTCCTTAAACCTGATTTCTCCGATATGCTGACCACAACACTTGATTTCGACGCTGATGAAGTTGTTGTCCCTGGTGTTCACCCGGTAGTCGGCCTGACGGTTATCCCGGTTCAACTGGCATCTCCTCCTTTTTATTCCTCATTTGGGCGACTCTCCAAAATTTTATTACCTATTTTTATCTATTATATAACCTAAAAGCGTTTTGCCAAATCATTCTTGCCCATTTTTTTTCCGGCTTATTCCCGGCCCGGCATAAATAGCCGGTTGCAGCTAATATTTATTGATTTATTCAGTGGAAAATAGTATATAATCTTAATGTGCGTTAATCAGGGGCTGGGAAAGGGGAAAAATTTCGATTGTCTTCAATGAAAGAAAAGTACGTGTATAAAACAAAGAAACGCCCCTCCAGGAGGGAGGACGCCAAGGTTGCACCCCAGGAGCCCATTAAACTGGACCCTTTTCAGGTGACCTCGGTGAACTACCTTGAGGAAGGCCATAATGTGCTGGTGGCCGCCCCTACCGGGACCGGGAAGACGTTGATTGCTGAAAAGCTGATCGAAAAGGTGCTGGCGTCCGGCCGGGGGATAGTCTACACCTCGCCCATCAAGGCCCTTTCAAACCAGAAATACCGGGATTTTTCGGCTATGTTCGGGCGTGAAAAGGTGGGCCTGATTACCGGTGACGTGTCGGTAAACGAGAGGGCACCCCTTTTGGTCATGACCACCGAGATTTTCAGGAACTGGTGCTTTGCCAACCCCGAGATGCTGGACCACACCACCCACGTTATATTTGATGAACTGCACTACCTGGATGACCGGGAAAGGGGCACCGCCTGGGAAGAGAGCATCATCTTTGCCCCACCCCAGGTGAAAATAGTGGGGCTTTCGGCCACAGTGCCCAATGTCCGGGAACTGGCCTCCTGGATTGCCGATGTGCGGGGTCAGCAGGTCAGGGTCATCGAGGAAAGGTGCCGGGCCGTACCGCTGGAACTAAGCTGGATTACCCCGGAGGGGGAGGTTTTAGTGGAAGATTCGGCCAAAGAGTACATCAGGCAGCTGCAGGAAAGACGGCGGGGCCGCTGGAACGACCAGGCCGGCAACGCGGAAGTGGCCAATGACTGATGGCTATGGGGATTGGCCTTGAGGGTCAGCAATAAGCTATAAGCAATAAGCTATAAGCAATAAGCTATAAGCGGTAAGCTTTAAGATGAGCAATTGACAGTAAGCTATAAGGGAGGCCAACGGCAATAATATGGCGGCCGGTAGCTTACAGCTTACGGCTTACGGCTTACAGCAAATATATGGTGGTGAATGCAAGCATGGCTATGACCGGCGGGAATCCGTCGTGTTCCGAGGTGGTAGACGCCATTCAAAATGACCTGCCGGCTCTTTATTTTACATTCAGCCGTGGCAAAACAGAGCTTCTGGCGGATGAACTGAGCAGGGACTGGGATTTTCTTTTTCCTAAAGAGAAGGACAGGGTCAGGGAGATCGTCGGTGAGGCTGAGAATGCCCAGTCGGGGCTGTTCGGCCCCCGCAGGAGCAAGCTGAAACAAATACTGACCCAGGGCATTGCCTACCACCACGCCGGGCTCTCACCGGCCCTCAAGGACCTGGTGGAGAGGCTTTATGAAAGCCGGCTGATCTACGTTCTTTTTTGCACCGAGACCTTTGCCGTGGGAGTCAATTTTCCTGCCGCCAGCACCGTTTTCGACGCCTGCCGGAAGTGGGACGGGCGTGAGTTCAGAGGTCTTATAAACCGTGAATTTTTTCAGATGGCGGGCCGTGCCGGCCGCAGGGGCTACGACCCGGTGGGCCGGGTTTTTGTCAAGATTGACCAGCGTTTTCCGGAGCAGACCGGCTTTTACAATGAGGATGAGATCGAGCCGGTCAGGGGCCGGCTGATTATCTCTCCCAACACTGTTTTAAGCCTGCTCTACTGGAAGACCGACGAGGAAATCAACCGCTTTCTGGAGCAAAACCTGGCGGTTTATCAAAATAACCGGGAAGGCAGGAAGATTAAAGAAGAGCTGTCCGGGATGGAAGAAAAGCTGGCCTCCTTCAAAGGGGTTTTCTGTCCCCAGGTGGACACCCCGGCCTGCTATATGCTGAGATCCAGCCTGAAAAAGGAGCTCCGCTCCCTGACCAGAAAGAACAAGAGGGGGCGGCCGGGATCCCGGGAGAGACGGGAAGAAATCAGAATACTATTGAAAACCGCCCAGAAGAAGTGCCATCACCGGAACTGCTCCGAGGCCAGGAAAAAACATACCGACCTCCTGGAGCGCAAGGCCAGGCTGGAACGCCGGATCAAGGTGCTGGGAAACCATGCCCGGGACTACGAGAGGGATTTCAACCGGGTCTGGGACATGCTGGAGGATCTGTCTTACATTGAGGGCCGGAACCTGCTGCCCCGTGGTGTGTTCGCCCTTCACCTGCACGTCCAGGAGATACTGGTCACCGAGCTGGTCTTCAACGGCTTTTTGCGGGATGCGCCCCCTGCCTTGGCGGCGGCCATACTGGCCGGCGTGGACTATGTGCCCGGCAGGGACGACAGTGTGGAGCCCGGACCATATAATTTGCGTGAGATTGAGTTTTTGCGCAGGTCGCTGCTAAAAGGCGGCTTGCCGGAAAATTTCTGCACCTGGTCGCCCCTGCCCGGACCCTTGGCCTCGGCTTGGTTCGAGGGGGCAACATTTGAAAATTTAATGGCCATGTCCAACCTTCAGGAGGGGGACATATTCTCCATTATCCGGAGGGAGATTGACCTCCTGCGGCAGATTGAGCGGGCGGCCGGGGAGGACGTGGAACTGCGCCGGCAGATGGAGGCCATTAGGACTAGACTGGACCGCGACGAAATCTCCATACCTGGTTTATGAGGCCGCACCAAAAAGTCCGCCTGCTTCGTTGCGGCTGCAGTTTGCTCGCTCCGACGTACTACTAGTACGCCTCCGCTCGAAACCTTGCCGCGCCTTGCATCCGGAGCTTTTTGGACGGCCTCTGGGCCTATACCATAACCCGTGTCTAGTCCGGGGAAGGGCCCAGGCCCAGGGCGAAGCGGGACCTCAGCCGGTATCTCCCGGCCATGGCCTGAAAATCAGACCCCTCGCCTTCCTTGAGGGGTCTGATTATTTTTGCCGGGATGCCCATGGCCAGGTGGTTGGGGGGGACCTCCATGTTCTGGACCACCACCGAACCGGCGCCGATCACCGAACCGGCGCCTATTTTTGCGCCATTGAGTATAATCGCCCCCATGCCCACCAGGACGTTATCGCCGATGGTGCAGCCGTGCAGCACCGAGTTGTGCCCCACTGAAACATTGTCCCCCAGGGTCAGAGGAAATCCGGGGTCGGCGTGGAGGGTGCAGTTGTCCTGGACGTTGGTGCCGCTGCCGATGATGATCCGGTCGGCGTCTCCGCGCACCACGGTGTTGTACCAGACGCTGGACTGTGACCCGATCCTGACCTTGCCCACCACCCTGGATCCCGGGGCCAGGAACACCGACTGGTCCACCTCCGGGAAAAACTCCCCATGGGCGTATAATTGTCTTTCCTCTTTCATGTGACACCTCTGATCAGATATTTTGCGGTATGATTCACCTTAGTATATTTAACCAGAAATCAGTAAAAAAAGCAGTACCGGCAGGATAGAAAAATTAAAAATTAGTGATAATTATAACTAATAATAAATTTAAGTGACGATATTGCTACTAATTTCGCAATATTCAAGCCCTTTATTCATGCGGCTTTAAGTAAAAAAGGTCAAAAAAAAGCCCCTTATCGGGGTGTGGGAAAGGAGAGGTGGGTTATAAAGGTTACTGTTTAGGGGATTTGGAATGTGAAAATTGATACAACCACTACCGACATAATAACATCATGTTATATATTTCTCAAGAAACATTTTCCGTGATAGATAGTTATTTATTCAAAATAACACAGGCATTCTCCGGATATCTCCGGTTATGGGTTAATTTCATTTATTTTCATATCTAGATTTCGACAAATAACCCAGTTTTTCTATCAGTTGATCATGGATCAGTCCATTGCTGGCGGCGATGGAGATGTGGTTGGCCAGATCCAGTTTGTTGCCCAGCAGATCGCTCACCGTTCCGCCGGCCTCCTCCACCATAATCATGCCGGCGGCCACATCCCACGGCCTCAGGCCAACCTCCCAGAAGCCGGTAAGCCTGCCGCAGGCCACGTAGGCCAGTTCCAGGGCCGCCGACCCCAGCGCCCGGACATCCCCGGCGGCGGAAAATATTGCGGCGTAGTCGGCCCCCAGCATCTCCCCCTTGAAGCGTTCCGAGGATGGAAAACCGGTCACCAACAGGCTCTCGCCCAGGTCCCGGCGCCGTCTGTCCGCTTGCACCCGCCTATGGTTGAGGAATGCCCCTTCTCCCCTGCAGGCGGTGAAAAGCTCCTCCCTGAAGGGGTCGTAAGTAACCCCCAGTAAGGGTCTCCCCTCTACGGCGAGGCAGACCGTGACGGCGCAGAAGGGGATGCCGAAAACAAAATTGGTGGTGCCGTCCAGGGGGTCGATGAACCATACCGGCCGGTCATCCAGCCGGAGCTCATCTTCGCTGAAATCCTCCTCGGCCACCAGACGGTGGCCGGTAAACTCCCGGCTGAGCCCCTTTAGGATGATGGACTGGGAATTCCTGTCCACCTCGGTGACCAGGTCTGCCGGTGAAGACTTGAAGCTGGTGGAGAAACTGCCGCCGAACCTGTCCCGCACGGTTTTGCCGGCCAGGATCACGATGGCCGAGACTTTTTCAACAATTTTTGCTGTTTCCAATAAATTGCCCCCCTTCAGGCTTAACCCGGGACTTAATTAGTATTGCCGGTTAAAAAAATGACCATCATAATAAAATGGAGGTGTTTAAATGGTAGATACCGGCAAGCATAAAAAAATACTGACCAGACTGAGACCGGACCCGGATTTTAAATATCTGGCCCGGAGGGTCAAGGAAATGCCGTCCACCGGCGCCCCCCTGGCCAGCAAGATGGAGAGGGAGCCGGGCGAAATACCCGGCTTTTACGCCGGGGAACACAAGGAATAAGCCGCTACTGGGCTTCCGTCCGCCCCTTCAGCAGGGAAAGCAGGGCCAGGGCCAGGGCCTCCTCCAGTGTTTGGGCATAATAATCCCCGTCAGGAGGCGCTTCCCCTTCCTGGTCCTCCCCGGCAGCCCAGGCCACCCAGAACCCGGTTTTTTCCTCCGGGCCCGCACAGGGTGACTTGCCGAGGATATGAAAGGACCTGGTCCTAAGCCCCAACTCCCGCACCAGTTGATCAACCCTGGGCAGCCAGACAAAATTTTGTTCGAGGTATTGCCAGTTTTCCTCCTGGCGAAGCCCGTCGTGGGTATAGAGCTCGCAAAAAGGCTCGGTGTCCACCATACTCCAGCCATAATAGCCATTTTCCGTGGGCTGCCCGGTGAGAAGGAGGATCTCATCCCCTCCGCCTTTTTTGCCATTGAGCCACCAGGTGGGTTTGAGCCTGGTGGCGAAGCAATCTCCAACCTCAGGGGTCCAAAGGAGCCCCTCCGCCTTCAGGTCCAGGGCCAGTTCCAGCTTAAGCACGTCATCACCTTCCCGAATAGTTATATTCTGGGCGGCTCTTTTTTCACCTTTTATGAGGATCTATTTTATTGCCCTTGAAACGCCAAAAAAACTCTTGAATCCATGTAAAAGGAAGAGCCAAGAATTATTTCAAGGCATTCGCCGGGGTCTTTTGGTTTATACTTTTTACAAACGAATTATATTTGTATTACCTGTTTTTGGCCGATCATATAATGTATCACGGCGTTGGGCGCACTGCTGTTTCTCACTGGGCCGGCCTGACAATAACGCCTGAAGGGAGTGAGAGCCGCCGGTGAACCAGATCTCTATCGGGGCTTCCAACTACATAGACCTGATCAAGACCAGGCTTTCCAGCGAGATGAGCCACTTTGAAGGCAGCGGTCTGAAGTTCAACATCCGGGAGGAGCCGGCCGGCAAGTATGTCTTTCTCTCCTGCAGCGTTTCCGGCCGGGAGCAGAACTCCTACAGCGACGAGGACGCCCTGGCCCTGTTCAAGAATTACATAGCCGATGTGCTTTCCGATCTGATCATGTGCAAGTGGCAGAAGTCCATGCTGGTGGACATTATCAGAGAAAACTACTATTATTTCGGGGAGGAAGAACGCCGGGCCATCTTTCAGAACGCCCTGCACTACCTGGAGGACTTCGACTCCATCGATGAAAACTCGGTCTTGAGGATCAGGAAAAAAAGGCTCATTCTGTCCAAATTGAAGGAATTCCTGAGCAACTGTAACCAGATCGTCATTGAGGGCTTCATCAGGTTCAGGCTGAAGGAGTACATCAGGGAGCTGCAGGAGGCTGCCGACAAGGCCGTGGACGATTTCCTGATGGACAGGGAATACAAGGAATTTATCCAGCTTCTCAAATACTTCGTGGATATCCAGGATTCCCGGACCGACGTGGTCAACGTGGTGATGAAGGCCAACGGGGTGTTCAAATTATTTGACGGGGAAAACAAGGTGATCAACAGCGCCTACCTGGAAGGTTTTATCATGGATTTGATTGAAAGCGAAATCAACTATGAGGACCTGCTGATCAGCGCCCTGATTACCATCGCCCCCCGGGAGATCGTTTTTCACACCGCCAGGGCCGAGGTCCCGGCCACCACCCTGGAGACCATAAAAAATATCTTCTCCCACCGGGTCAGGGTCTGCCGGAGCTGTGAACTGTGTACGGGGAGGAATGTGTAGGGATTAGGGATTGGGGGTTAGGGATTGGGGGTTGGGGATTAGGGATTAGGGATTAGGGATTGGGGATTGGGGTTGGAAAGATACGGCCCGGGAGGGAAACCTCCGGGCCGTAGTGTTTTATTTTTGGGGGATAGATGCTTGTAGGGCAAGGTCCTATATCCCCCTCGTTCGGGACAAGGCTGGAAAAAGATTGGGACAATCCTCCCGGCCCGGGGCCGGTTCACTTTTGCCCTCTTTCCTGGTAAAATACCTTGGGAGGCGGGAAAAGATTTGACTTATCTGCATTTTTTAAGCATGCCCCTGATTGGGGCGGCCATCGGCTGGTTTACCAACCTGCTGGCGGTAAAACTTATTTTCAGGCCTTACCGGCCGGTGAAACTGCCGGGGTACAGCCTCCAGGGGGTGGTCCCCAGGAGGCGGGCCGATCTGGCCAGAAGCATCGGCGAGGTGGTGGAAAAAGAGCTGCTCTCGGTGGATGACCTGTTGCTGGCGGCCAGGTCCGCCGAGACCCTGGACCGGCTCTCGGCGGCCGTGGCCGCCTCCATCAGGGGCCGGATTATGGACCGGCTGCCGGCCTTTGTTCCCTTGTCCCTCAAGAGGGTTATCTCGGACATCATCACCGACCAGGTCCAGGCCGAGATCCCCGGGGTGGTGGGGGAGGCCTTCGATCGGTTCAGCAAGGTAATGAAGGAGACCGTTAATTTTCAGTCCATGGTGGAGGAGAGGATCAACGGCTTCTCCCTGGACCGGCTGGAAAAAATGATCCTGGAGGTGGCCGCCAGGGAGCTGAGGCACATTGAGATCCTGGGCGGGGTGCTGGGCTTTCTGATTGGGCTGGTCCAGGCCGGCATACTTTATCTGTCCGGGGTGTGACGGCAGACCGTCCCGGACCGGGGCCGATGTTGACATTGTTTTTTTTCTACAATATAATCAACAGAGGTTGATAAGAAGCGATGAACGGAAGAGTAAGCCCTGAACCACGGCAGAGAGGCGGCGCCCAGGCTGAAAGCGCTGTCTGTGGGGGACGGCTGAAAACCACCCGGGAGCTGACGCCGAATGTAATCCACAGTAAGGCGGGCCGTAGGCGGGCGTTAACCGCAGCCAAGTGGAGCATTTAAGGCTCAAACCGGGTGGAACCGCGGATTTAAAAACCGTCCCAGTATTTGGGACGGTTTTTTTATGCGGGCTGTGATAAACTTCGCCGGGCTTGTTTCTGACAGCCCTTGGTCTTCAACAAAAAAGTTTGCAGTTTAGTGAGGAGGAGATAAGGTGGTTAAGGTAACACTCAAAGACGGTAGTGTCCGGGAGTATCAGGAGGGGACCAGCCTGACCCGGGTGGCCGCCGATATCAGCGGCAGGCTGGGCCGGGAGGCGCTGGCGGCAGCGCTGGACGGCAAGGTGGTGGACCTCTCCACGCCTTTGACAAAAGACGCCAGGGTTGAGTTTTACACCTTTGACCACGAGGAGGGCCGGCAGGTCTTCCGGCACAGCACCTCCCACGTGCTGGCCCAGGCCGTGCAGAGGCTTTTTCCCGGCACCAGGCTGGCCATCGGCCCGGCCATTGCCGACGGCTTTTATTATGACTTTGACTCCCCGGTGAAGTTCACCCCGGAGATGCTGGGCAAGATAGAGGCCGAGATGGAGTCCATCATCAGACAGGACCTGCCCTTCCTGCGCAGCGAACTGCCCCGCCGGGAGGCTCTTGACTTCTTCGGCCAATCCGGGGAGGGCTACAAGGTGGAGCTGATCAACGACCTGCCCGGGGACGCCGCCATCTCCTGCTACCGCCAGGGTGATTTCACCGACCTTTGCGCCGGCCCCCACGTCCCCTCCACCGGCAGGCTGAAATCGGTCAAGCTGACCAGCCTGGCCGGGGCCTACTGGCGCGGCAGTGAAAAAAACAAGATGCTGCAGAGGGTTTACGGCACCTCCTTCCCCAAAAAATCCATGCTGGATGAACACCTGTTCAGGATTGAGGAGGCCAAGAAGAGGGATCACCGCCGCCTGGGGGCCGAACTGGACCTCTTCACCATCCAGGAGGAGGGGCCGGGGTTCCCCTTTTTCCACCCCAAGGGCATGGTGCTGCGCAACGAGCTGGAAAAGTTCTGGCGGGAGGAGCACCGCAGGCGGGGCTACCAGGAGATCAGGACCCCCATTATACTGAACCGGGAACTGTGGGAGAGGTCCGGGCACTGGGACCACTACCGGGAGAATATGTATTTCACCAAGATAGATGAACTGGACTACGCCGTCAAGCCCATGAACTGCCCCGGCGGCATGATCGTGTACAAGAGCAGGCTGCACAGCTACCGGGACCTGCCCATCAGGATGGCCGAACTGGGCCTGGTGCACCGGCACGAGCTTTCCGGGGTGCTGCACGGACTGATGCGGGTGCGCTGCTTCACCCAGGATGACGCCCATATATTTATGCTGCCCAGCCAGATTAAGGATGAGATCATCGGTGTTATCGACCTGGTGGACTACTTCTACAGCATCTTTGGCTTCAATTACAAGGTGGAGCTTTCCACCCGGCCCGAAAAATCCATGGGTTCCGACGAGGTCTGGGAGATGGCCACCGGGGCGCTGAAGGAGGCTCTGGAGGCCAGGGGCGTGGACTACAAGATTAACCAGGGCGACGGCGCCTTTTACGGCCCCAAGATCGATTTCCACCTGGAGGACTGCCTGGGCCGGACCTGGCAGTGCGGCACCATTCAGCTGGACTTCCAGATGCCCGAGAGGTTCGACCTCAACTACATCGGTGAGGATGGGCAAAAGCACCGGCCGGTGATGATCCACCGCGTGGTCTTCGGCAGCATCGAGCGCTTCATCGGCATACTTACCGAGCACTTCGGCGGGGCCTTTCCGGTCTGGCTGGCCCCGGTGCAGGTAAAGGTCATGCCCATCACCGACAGGCATCTGGAGTATGCCCGGGAGGTGGCCGACCGGCTGGACCGGGAGGAAATAAGGGTGGAGCTGGATGGGCGCAATGAAAAAATAAGCTACAAAATCCGGGAGGCCCAGGCCCAAAAGATACCCTTTATGCTGGTGGTGGGGGACCGGGAGGCCGAGAGCGGGTCGGTGTCGGTGCGCCGGCGCAGCGCCGGTGACATAGGCACCCTGGGGCTGATGGAATTCATGATCAGGATTAAAGAAGAGATCGCCGAGAAGAAAATCTAAAGGGCCGCTGAGGCCAACGGGCCGCTGGAGTCCGAAATTGCCGGTCGGGAGACAGGAGGCGGCCTTCGCTGGCCGTAATTTCTGGTCAAGATCCAGAAGTTTGTAGTAGTATCCACAGGGAAAAAATGCAAGCTAATTTTTGTGTTTTTCTTTGTGTCCTTTGTGTCCTTTGTGGCTTTAAAAAAAGCAGTAAGAGTGTCATGCAAATCTTTTCTCTGTGATCTCTGTGTCCTCTGTGGTTTTAAAAAAGCTTACAGCTTACAACTTATCGCTTTTAAGGGGGAAAGGGGCTTGGCAGGCAGGCGGAGGGGGAATACAGCGGCTGAAATAGTGGTGGTGCTGGTGGTGGCCGCCCTTCTGACGGCTTCGGCGCTGCCCATGTATGCCCGCTACTCCGCCGCCCTGGCGGTGAATTCCGCCAGAGGGGACCTAAAGGCGTTTCAGTCGGCGGTGGAGGCATACTACACCGAACATCTGGAGGTGCCCCACGGGGCCGGGGAGGCCGTTGCCGAATGGACCGCCAGATATGTGGGCCGCTACAGCTACCGCCGCCTGGGCGCCCATGACTATGAATTCAGCACCAGGGCGGAGTTGGGCGGGGTACGCCTGTGGATAGACGAAACCGGGGTGGTGGGCCAAAGCAAATGAATTTGGCAAATGAATTGATGAGGATTCCTTGACTAATGTAGAAAGATATGCTAAAATTCTTTTGTTCATGCCACAAGTAGAAGCCATCCGCTTCTCACCGGTCGGCGCCCCAGGCTGCCAGATCGGTAGGTTTTAGAAAGAGCAAAAGGAAATTCAGTATTTTTCTTTTGTCGATTGAGCGGGTGGAATACCCGTTTTTTTAATTCAATTGAAGAAAATCTGGAGGTGATAACATTTCCAAGGACTTCCGCATTAATGAGGAGATTCGTGTCCGGGAGGTCAGGCTGGTGGACACCGACGGCAACCAGCTGGGCATCATGCCTGCCCGGGAGGCTTTAAGGATTGCCGAGGAAAGGCAGCTGGACCTGGTAGAGATTGCACCCCAGGCCAAACCTCCGGTATGCCGGATCATGGATTTCGGCAAGTATAAATATGAGCAGAGCAAGAAAGAGAAAGAGGCCAGGAAGAAGCAAAAAATTGTAGAGCTGAAAGAAGTCAAAATGAGGCCCAACATTGAGGACCACGACTTCTTCGTCAAGGTGAAAAACGCCATCCGCTTTCTTAAGGAAGGGGATAAGGTCAAGGCCAACATTATCTTCCGCGGCCGGGAGATAGTGCATACCCAGCTGGGCCGGCAGCTATTGGTGAGGTTTGCCGAGGAGCTCAAGGATCTCTGCAATGTGGAGAGGCAGCCCAAGCTGGAAGGCAAGAATATGATTATGATTCTTTCTCCAAAGCAGGACATCAAACAGGACTAGAGAGGAGAATTGCTCCATGCCCAAGATCAAGACACACCGGGGCGCCGCCAAAAGGTTTAAAAAAACCGGCACCGGTAAATTTAAAGGTTCCCACTCCTACCACAGCCACATCCTGGGCAGCAAATCGCCCAAGCGCAAGAGGAACCTCAGGAAGTCCACCATTGTGCATCCCACGGACCAGCGCAAACTGGAAAGAATTCTGCCTTATTAATAATGATGCAGTAAACGTTGTACCAACATGAGGAGGGGTATCTATGCCACGGGCTAAAAGCAGTGTGGTTTCACGCCATAGGCACAGAAAAGTACTTAAACTGGCCAAGGGTTACAGGGGGTCAAAGAGCAAGCTTTACCGTGTGGCCAACACCCAGTTGCTCAAATCCCTGGCCTACGCCTACCGGGACAGGAGAAATAAAAAGAGGGACTTCCGCCGCCTGTGGATCGCCCGGATTAACGCCGCGGCCAGGATGAACGGGCTGAGCTACAGCAAGCTGATGAACGGTCTGAAGCAGGCCGGGGTTGACATCAACCGCAAGATGCTGGCCGAAATGGCGGTCACTGACTCCGGCGCCTTCGGGCAGCTGGTGCAGGTCGCCAAATCAAAGCTCTAATCATAGAGTCTCAGACATATAAAAGCATGGCCAAATGGCCATGCTTTTTAGCTGGGATAACCACCTGAAAGGAATGCCTATGGAACCCATCAGCAGTTTGCACAATCCCCTGGTAAAATACCTGGAGAAGCTTAAAAAAAGAAGGTTTCGGGACCAGGAGGAAAGGTTTGCCGTGGAGGGCGTCAGGTTTGTGGAAGAGGCCCTGAGGTCCGGCTGGCCGGTGGAAAGACTTGTGTATTCCCCCGGGCTGCCGGGTACGGCCCGGGGGGCCGAACTGCTGTCCCTGGCCGAAAAAGCCGGGATCAGCACCACCCCGGTGGAGAAAAAAATCCTCGACGCCCTGGCCTGCACCGAGTCCCCCCAGGGTGTGCTGGCCCTGTGCCGGATGGTGCAGCGGCAGCTGCAGGATCTGGCAGTGGGTGTTGGGGCCGGGGAGGATAAAAGGCAGGGGCTGGTGGTGGTGGTGGACGGGGTGGGGGACCCGGGCAACCTGGGCACCATCATCAGGAGCGCCCACGCCTTCGGGGCGGACGGCGCAGTGCTGCTAAAGGGAACGGTGGACCTATATAACGACAAGTCCCTGAGGGCCACCATGGGGTCCGTCTTCCACCTGCCGGTGCTGAGCGGCGTCAGGCCGGCGGAGTTGGCGGAGCATCTGTCCGCCGCCGGCCTGAGTCTGCTGGTGGGGGTCCCGGCGGGGGGAGAACCGGTGGACGGGCTGGACGCCGGCAGGCCCCTGGCGCTGGTGGTGGGGGGCGAGGCCGGCGGTCCCTCAGCCGAACTCCTGTCCATTCCCCACCAAAAGGTGACCATACCCATGCCCGGCCGGGCCGAGTCCCTCAACGTGGCGGTGGCCGCCTCGGTGCTGCTCTACGAGATCGCCCGGCAGAGGCGGGGCAGTTGAATAAGTGAGGGGGCGGCATTGTGCCGCCCCCTTTTTAGCTGGATTATAATCTGGCTGCGAAATTTTCCCCGAAGGACTCGCACTCCCTGAGGTCTTCAGTTGTCGGGTTATACTGCATTTTTATTCCCCCGGACACCACTTCAAACCCCGCTTCTTTCAAACTGTCCTCCAGCATTTTTAACGATTCACCGCTCCAGCCGTAAGATCCGAAAGCCCCGCCGATTTTATTTTTAAACTGCAGCCCTTTAATCATTTCCAAAATTGCTGCCGTGGCGCTGAGGACCCCCCGGTTGATGGTTGAGCTGCCGATGAGAACACCTCTGGCCTTAAACACTTCGGTGATCAGGTCGTTTTTGTCGTACTTGCCGGTGTTCAGCACTTTTACACCGATGCCTTTATTGCCCAGGCCTTTGGCTATGGCCAGGGCCATCTTCTTGGTGGCGCCCCACATGGTGTCGTAGAAGATGGCCACCGACCCCTCGTTGTAATCACTGGCCCACTGGTCATATTTCTCCACAATCTGCAGTGGGTTATGCCGCCAGATAATGCCGTGGCTGGGCGCGATCATTTCGATGGGCAGGTTCAGCCCCGACAGTTCCTTTATTTTGGCTTTAACCAGCTTACTGAAGGGGGTTAAAATATTGGCGTAATATTTAATGGCTTCCTGGAAGAGCTCGCACTGATCCACCTGGTCGTTGAACAGGTGGGGGGAGGCGTAGTGCTGGCCGAAGGCGTCATTGGACAGAAGCACGTTTGATCCCGCCACGTAGGTGAGCATGGAGTCCGGCCAGTGGAGCATGGGGGCCTCCACGAAAACCAGCTTGTTTTTTCCCAGATCGACGCTGTCACCGGTTTTGACCACCTGGAGGTTCCAATCTTTGTGGAAGTGCTTCTTAAGCATCATGGCCCCGTTTTTGGTGCAGTAAATAGGGGTCTGTGGGATTCTCTCCATGAGGTGGGCCAGGCTACCGGCATGGTCCTGCTCGGTATGGTTGACCACAATTAAGCTAATCTGATCAAGTCCGATCAATCTCTCCAGGTCATTGACAAACCCTTCCTGGAAGGGGGTCCAGACGGTGTCCACCAGCGCAATTTTTTGATCCTTGACCAGGTAGGAATTGTACGTGGATCCCCGGTGCGTGGAATACTCCTCACCATGAAAACGTTTAATCTCCCAGTCTTTGACCCCGACCCAGTAGATCTCGTCTTTAATCTTAATCAAGAGGACCCCTCCTTTTTCTGTAAGTATTTATGCTTAAATTAACCAATATCCTCTGTTTTATCCTTAATTAATTTAGGGTCAGTGGACCACCACCATGCACTTTCCCGGAACATTGTTGAAAATCCAGTCCAGGTCAGGTTTGTTGATCAGGATGCAGCCGTAGCTGGGGGGCAGTCCGGCCTGACTGTGGCTGTGGCTTTCCCCGGCCCGCAGGTGATGGATGGTGATGTCGGCGTTGAGCCTTAGAAACCTCACCGGGGAGGTGTCCAGGGGGTTGAATTCCGAGGTGCTGCCCCGTCTCACCTCGTACATGGTAACCCGGGGCACCTTTTCAGCCGGTATGGTCAGCCAGCCCTGCCAGGAGGCGATTACCCTGCTGCCCTCGTATGCTTTGAAGTTGCAGGGATTGCCCAATTTTACCTCCAGCCAGCGCTGACTGCCCAGATTGGTGACGCCGAACCAGAATTCCCGGTCAGTTTTTTCTCCGTGCAGGGAGGTCAGGCTGACCCTGACCTCGTACCTGCGGGCCGGCAGAAACAGCTCATCAGGCTTGAAGACGGCGGTGTTGCCGGCCGTCAATACCTTTCCCTCCATGCCCTGCACTCTGATTTCAGCCGACTTTAACTCCTGGCTGGTCCTGACCGTGATGCTGCGGTTGATCCAGACGCTGGGATCCGAGGGCCGGGGGTAGATGTCGGTTATCTCCAGGGCTGGGGCGGTGGTGAAATTAATTTCCCGTCCCCCGGGGTCGATTGCCCCCCCGGCGCTGCGCAGCCCGGGGGATAACCGCACCTGGTAGATCTGACCGTTGTTCAGCCTGGCCTGGGGTGACAGCACCCAGCGGCTTAAGTCCGGGCCGGCGCCTGCCTGGCCGCCCGGGTCCAAGGGGCTGAAACTGCCCGGGGCGCTGGCGGAAACGTGATCAGCGAAGCTCCGGGGGTCCAGGGGGGTGTTGAAAATAAGGGTCAGCGGTCCGGTGGTGGGCACGTTGTCCGGCGGGTCCAGGGCGATCAGCCGGGGAACCAGCGGCAGCCTGACCTCTTTGCCGGCTGTGACCGAAAAGGGCGGGATCATGGCCGGGGCCTTTTTAAACTCCAGGCGGTAGGAAAGCCCCCGTGGATACCGGGACTCGTCGATGGTTACCAGAACAGTGTTTCTGGAAACCCAAGCGGCCTGAAAGGAGACCTCCCTTTCCGGCATATCGACGCAGGTCACGGTAAGGGGCTGGGCGGCCCGATCGTGGTTCATGGGAGCCAGGAAGGAAACCCGGACCTTGACCTGACCTTCGGGGGTGTCGCTAATTACCTCAAATCTGGCGAAGTGCCCCATGAAAAGCCAAATGGCCAGCAGCGCCGAGGAGGTGATCAAAAAAGCCCTGATTTGCTCCCGGGTAATCTTAAACAGCATACCTGTACCCTCCAGAGGAAATCATTACTATATATTACTAGACGGCCCAGGTTATGACAGAGGGGACGGCCCGTGGTGAAAAATTGAGTCCCGGATGGCCCAGGGCCTCCGGCGATCATGCTGGCAGTAATATTGCATGGGATAGCTGTTTTTTTCAGGAAGGTTACCTTGTTTTAAGGTTTTGCTTGTGATATAATCAGGTGCGAAGGGTCCCAAAAAAAGAGGAAAGGTTGTGGTTAAAGTGTTTTTAACCGCCGATTTTTTTTGGAGGCTATTCGAAGCAACAGGATCTGTAAGCGCGTATATACTTTACAGAAAATTAGCCTTACATTGATAATATATCGATTAAAGGTAATGACGGGGAGTAGTAGTAGGATTGGCCCCCGACAGGGAGGAAGGGACGTGACTGGAAGCCCTTCCGGGAAAGCCATCTTGTGAATTCACCTCCGAACCGCAGCTGAAAGTGGGTATTTTCCACCGTAGGTGCAGCCGGGTCTCCTCCCGTTACAGGGGATTGGAAGAAGAGAGGCAAGTTCGCTTCTTTCGGATGAGGTGGTTTGTTCAAGGCAATAAGGGTGGTACCGCGAGAAATTCGTCCCTGAGGGGGCGATTTTTATTTTATATCTGGAGGTTTTCAACTAATGTTTTGGCTGCAATGTGGTTATTTTTTTAATGAATACATAGACCGGGGGGCGTGTTGAGTTTGGAACGGAAGCTTATGCAGATTCAGGACAGGGCGCTGGAGGAGCTGGCCGGGGCCGGGAGTCTGGAGGACCTGAACGAGATCAGGGTCCGCTACCTGGGTAAAAAGGGGGATCTGACCGGGGTTCTTAGGGGCATGGGGGCGCTGAGCGCTGAAGAGAGGCCCCGCATCGGCCAGGTGGCCAACCAGGTCAAGGAGAGGATTGAGGATCGGCTAAATGAGATCACGGCCAATCTTAAAGACCACCTGACCAGGCAAAGACTGGCCGCCGAGACCCTGGATATAACCCTGCCCGGCACGGCCTTTAACTTTGGGCGGCTGCACCCCCTGACCGTAATCACCCGCCAGATTGAAGACATTTTTCTGGGACTGGGCTTTTCCATCGCCGAGGGCCCCGAGGTGGAGCTGGACTATTATAATTTTGAGGCCCTGAACCTGCCCAAGGACCACCCGGCCAGGGATATGCAGGACACCTTTTTCATCACGCCGGAGGTGCTGCTGCGCACCCACACCTCGCCGGTGCAGGTGCGGACCATGGAGCGCACCGCCCCGGCGGTGCCGGTCAAGGTGATTGTGCCCGGCAAGGTGTACCGGCGGGACGACGACGCCACCCACTCACCCATGTTTCACCAGGTGGAGGGGCTGGCGGTGGACCGCAGGATTACCATGGCCGACCTGCGGGGGATGCTGCAGGTATTCGCGGAGCAGATGTTCGGCCCGGAAACCAGGACCAGGTTCAGGGCCAGCTATTTCCCCTTCACCGAGCCCAGCGCCGAGGTGGATATCTCCTGCACCATGTGCGGGGGCAAGGGCTGCCGGACCTGCTCCCACACCGGCTGGCTGGAGATACTGGGCTGCGGCATGGTCCACCCCAGGGTGCTGGAGATGTCGGGCTACAACTCCCAGGAGGTCACCGGCTTCGCCTTCGGCATGGGTGTGGAGAGGATCACCATGCTGAAATACGGCCTGGACGATCTGAGGCTGCTGTTTGACAATGATCTGCGGTTTTTGGAGCAGTTTTAAAAGTAAGGGATTGGGGATTAGGGTTTAGGGATTAAAAACAATACCCTGAGTTGTGTATACCAACCCCTAACCCCTAATCCCTAATCCCTATCTTGGGGTTGGAAAATAAATATTGAGTATATCAGCACTCTGAAAGGAGTTATATATGAAGGTTTCGCTTAAATGGCTTAAGGAATATGTAGACATAACGGTGCCGCCCCAGGAACTGGCCGACCGGCTGACCCTGGCCGGGCTGGCCGTAGAGGGGATCGAAGCGCCGGGGGAAGGCATCGAAAAGGTGTACACCGGCAAAATATTGAGCATAGAGCCGCACCCCAACGCCGACAGGCTGTCCGTCTGCCGGGTGACTGTGGGCGGCGGGGACGACCTGCAGATAGTTACCGGGGCCACCAATGTCGGGGTCGGCCATGTGGTGCCGGTGGCCGTGGAGGGCGCCCGGCTGGCCGGGGGACTGGTGATCAAGAAGTCCAAGCTGCGGGGTGTGGAATCCAGGGGGATGCTCTGCTCGGGGCAGGAGTTGGGGCTGGATACCAGCGTCATGCCCCCGGACCAGGCCCACGGGATCATGCTGCTGGACCCAGGCATGCCCCTGGGGGTGGATATAAAAGAGGCCATCGGGCTGGACGATGTGATCTTCGACCTGGAGCTGACCCCCAACCGTGGGGACTGCATGTCCATGGTGGGGGTGGCCAGGGAGGTGGCCGTGCTGCTGGGGCAGAAGCTGCGGCTGCCTGAAACCGGGGTGCTTGAAACAGGCCCCGGCATCGAGGGACTGGCCGGGGTGGAGATAGAGTCCCCGGACCTGTGCGGCAGGTACGTGGCCAGGCTTTTCCGGAACATAAAGATTGGCCCCTCACCGGTCTGGATGCAGGAGAGGCTGCGGGCCTCAGGTATCAGACCGATCAGCAACATTGTGGACATCACCAACTATGTCATGCTGGAGCTGGGGCAGCCCCTGCACGCCTTTGACTTTGACACCCTGAAGCACGGGCGGATTATTGTCAGGCAGGCCCGCCCCGGCGAGACCATAGTCTCCCTGGACGGCAATGAAAGGAAGCTGAGCCAAGAAATGCTGGTCATCACCGACCCGTCCGGGCCTGTTGCTGTGGCCGGGGTGATGGGTGGGCTGGCCACCGAGGTGACTGATCAAACCGGCACCGTGCTCCTGGAGTCGGCTTATTTCAACCCGGTCAGCATCAGGCGCACTTCCCGGGCGCTGGGGCTCAGGTCGGAGTCTTCGTCCCGCTTTGAGAAGGGGATTGACATTACCGGCTGCCGCCGGGCCGCCGACAGGGCCGCCAGGCTGCTGGCGGAGATGGGTGCCGGTGAAGCGGCCCCGGGGGCAGTGGACAATTATCCGGGCAGGACCGCGCCCCGGACGGTGGTGCTGCGCCCGGAGAGGGTTGATTACGTACTGGGACTGGCGGTGCCTCCCCAGGAGGCGGTAAATATACTGACCGGACTGGAATTTCAGGTTAAGGACAGCGGCAAGGAACTGCTGGTCACCGTTCCCGGACACCGGGTGGACGTCTCCCTGGAGGAGGACCTGATCGAGGAAGTGGCCAGGATTTACGGCTACAACAAGATTCCCTACAGCCTGCCCTACGGCCCCTCCACCCAGGGCGCCCGCACCCCGGAACAGGAACTCAAGGCCCGGGTAAAGGACGTTCTATCCGCCCTGGGGCTCTACGAGGTGGTTACATACAGCTTCACCGGCCCCGCTTACCTGGACCGGGCCGGGGTGCCCCAGGACAGCCCGCTGAGGAAGGTGATCAGAGTGCAAAACCCACTCAGCGAGGAGCAGTCGGAGATGCGCACCATGCTCCTGCCGGGGCTCCTGGAGGCTTTGTCCAGAAATGCCAGCCGCAGGGTCACCGACCTGGCGGTGTTTGAGCTGGGCAAGGTATTCCTGCCCTCCAGAGAGAGCCTGCCTGAAGAAAGGCCGGTGCTTGCCGCCGCAGCCATGGGCGTCGCCCCGGCGGGCTGGAACCGCCCCGGGCAGCCCTATGATTTCTATTATTTCAAAGGGATGCTGGAGACACTGTTTGACCGCATCGGGCTGTCCGGCTACAGCCTGGAAAGGGAAAGCCGGAGCGGGCTTTTCCACCCCGGAAAATCCGCCCGGGTGGTTTCCGGGGAGAGGATCATCGGCGTGGTGGGCGAGCTTCACCCGGAGGCGCTGGAAAACTATGACTTGCCCAAAAGCGCGGTGGGTATGGAGATTGACTTCGGGGTGCTGGCTGAACTGGCCGGCAAGCCCAGGAGGTACCGCTCCCTGCCCAAATTCCCGGGCATCGACCGGGACCTGGCGGTGGTGGTGCGGCAGGAAATAGCGGCCCGGGACATTATCAGGGTAATCCGCAAATATGGCGGGCAGTACCTCCAGGAGGTCGGTCTCTTTGATGTTTACCGGGGCAAGCAGGTCAAAGAGGGCCACCAGAGCCTGGCCTTTTCACTTAAATTCAGGGCCGACGACCGCACCCTCACCGATCAGGAGATAAACGCCCCGGTGTCAGCCGTCTCCGAGGCTTTGACCAAAGAATTCGCCGCCGAACTCAGATCTTGACAGGTTTTGCAAAATATTACCAGGGAACTAATGAAGGGCAAGGGATTTTCACCATTGACGGGGAAAATCCCTTGTTGCTTTTTGGGGGGCTGGTCTTCGTGATTTTCTCTGTTAGTTGCACTGGAAATGTTTCTCTAGTCTTTGGATAAATTTTTGGCCCACTTCAGAAAGAGTTCTTTCTTTGGTCTTAACCCAGCAAGTTTTAACCAAGACTTCGTTATTTTGAAAGGGAATATATTTTATTTGTCCCGAGGTTACGTAAATGTTATTTGCATTGAGCGATTTACTGCCCAGCGAAAACGCCGGGATTCTGGAAATGAACTGCATCATACTTCTAGTATCGGAAACGTTAATTATGCTATTTATCCCATCAAAGCCTGCATATTTGAGCTCTACTTGATGTGCTTTATGCATATGTTCCACCGAGATCATGGGATAATTTATGCACTCTTCAACCGAGACACTTTCCCTAAAAAACAAAGGGCTATTTCTACCTACAATGGCGTGTATTTGTTCTTCTAAAAGAGTTTGATGCTGCAAACCCTTTAAACGCAACAAATTAAGCCAGGTATTCTCTTCCAGCGAGGAAAATGAGATAATTCCAATGTCAGCCTCGCCATCACTTACATACTTTATGGTGTTTAAACTATTTGACTCTTTTAAGTTAATCCTGATCTTTGTTCCTTTATACTCCTCGCAGAGATCTGCCAGCAGGTCTACTACAAAGAGAGAATAAAGACTTGAAACACTCAA